>Ga0209509_1001343_pt1 | contig 18715 bp, 26 predicted proteins | sample BioC13SIPDNA_FD_185743 | JGI IMG/M metagenome (GOLD analysis project Ga0209509, IMG submission 185743) | Anaerobic biogas reactor microbial communites from Washington, USA - Biogas_R1_A C13 SIP DNA (SPAdes) (version 2) | ecosystem: Engineered > Bioreactor > Anaerobic > Unclassified | place...
ACGACCATTATGAGTCGACTGTCCCCCAATTTGCGCAGTGTTATGATGGTGGGTGCTATGACGCTAATGGGAATCGCATAGATTAGCTTTCGCGTGCAGGTCTTATGCCAAGCTGGAGTGAACCCCTCCGAGTGGACAAAAAGTTAAGCAATGCCGACTCATGGAGGGAAGTGCATGAAGAAGACCAGGCGGCGTTACGACCGGGACTTCAAGATATCAGTATTAGCCGAACTATGGATCTCGCTCCCTAGGTGCTATGAGCCATTGAGCAAGGGGAAAGTCGATTCGAGGGCCTTACAAAAATTATTAAAATAACGGGATTAATTATCGGAGAGCCCCAGCGCCTCCCTCTTCATCTTCCGTGCTTTCTGGAGTGCCGTCTCGGGGCCCATCTTCCTGCAGCTCCCCAGGTGGACATTTCGGACCTTACCACCTTCTCTCCACGAGGCCATCCAATAGAGATAGGTCTGGTCGCCCTTCTTTGTGGTCTTCTCCTTCGCCATCTGCCAGAGGGTGAGATCTTCCAGCCTGGCAGCTCCCTCCATGGCCTCCGCTTCGGCCTTCAGCTCATGAGCATGGCCTTCCATCCTTCGGGCCTTCATCCTGGCATCTGGCAGGATCTCAGCCACTCTCATGGCTGCTCGTGCAGATCTCCCCAGCTCCAGGGCCTCCGTCTTCAGGGCTTTTATCTTCTCTCCGGCTTCGGTCTTGTGCATACAATATAGTTCTATGACATTCTACTTAAATCTTTCTATAATGTCATAGAACTTGCTGGCGGGGACAAAAGCAGACTCCGACATATAGTTGCCAGAGTGCAGTCATATTAAAATGCTATTATAATGCTTTTTATTCGCCTATCTGGATTTAATTTTCTGTTAACCCGTCCATTCCACATAGTCTAGGAATACAGGTGATCCATCGCCTAACCCCACGATTATCGAGCTGGAGATGGTGCTCAAAAGGCCCTCTGCCTCCGCCGATAGCGGTTTGGCTGCTCGCGGTATTTGGCCGGGAAAGGGGAGGAAAAAAGAAGAATGGCTTTGGAGGTATATTTTGGAACCAGACAAGAAAAGTCAGAGTATCCTCGATCGATCGCCACGGCCGCAGCCTTCGACTTCTTGGAGAAAATCAATATCCAGTGTCACAGGTGATTAGTGGAGGAGAAGACGCTGAAGAGAAGATCGCGGCTAGGAAGAGGTTGGCGGTAAGATCAAATTTACCTACTGGTCATGCTCAGGAGGTAAAAAGGGGGGTTGGCGGAGAATCCGCCGTTTATCACTAAACCGAAAATATGTTATGCAATCCAGTTGCCCTCCATCACACGGCACCTTTAGCTACACTGCGTCCCTGGATAGATCTCTCTCAGGTCCGATGGATAACCCATCAGAGGAGGAGAAAGTCGATTCTAGGGCACGACAGAAAATAATTATTTCATGATTATGAAATAGCGGTCGGCTACTTAAGTTCCACGTCGAAAAATATATTAGGTAGCAATTGATTTTATTCGTTCATGAGATTTATAAACCAATTTTGTTGTGGCACGTTGCTTTTTGTTTTGTTCATCACGTCGGCAACAGCATTTCCACTGTCGGGCGGGAACGGTGTGATGAATGCTACCGTCCTCGGTGTTTTCAAAGAATCGGGTGTGATGTATGTTGATATAACAACTCAAGGGACTCCGACGGGATGCACATTCCAGCTGATCGACAGCGATGATCGTATCCACGAGAGCGAGAGCAGCGGTGTATGCTCGTGGAATTCGAAGAGCGGTTATGTTGATGATCAAGGAGCTACAAGATATCTTGCGTCTGGCGACGTTGTTTTGAAAAAGCGAGGGATCGCAATATTTGACGTGCCGGACGGTGTTATTTTGAAAAGAATAAGAGTAGTTCCAGACACATCAGATCCATTCTTTGTTGATTGGAACGGAGTCCCCGAAGTCAGTGATGCAAACACCACTCTGAAATTTTATGGAGCCACCACAACACCGCGCAGTTCATGCGGTCCCACGGCTAATCATTGGGTATTTGACGTAAAATTAACCAACAACGACGATGAAATCCTTGAGTACACCGATGGCGATTTCTCCGTTGTTGATCAATTTGGGTGGGAATATTACAGCAAAGGGACAACTACAAACAAGCTCTTGCCAGGCGAATCATTGAGGTTCGATGTCAAAACCGAGATGTATAAGCTGTCCCGGCCGATTGCAATAATATTCCGAGGCGTGCAGATGGACATCTCCGCTTGGGCGTAAAAAAAAAAGTGGCTCAGGTGATGTACTGAGCCACCTTCCTCATTATCGTTTGCTCTATATGCGAATCCAGCTGCCGCTTCATGATGTCCGTCAGCTGGTAGGCTGCCCCAGTGTCCGGCACAACGGGATTGATGACCTCAACCCTGAGTTGCTCTTCAATGTTGATGTTCACTGATCTGCCACTGGGGCCCTGACCGCCCTGCTGGAGGTCTCCCATGGCCTTTAAAAGCGGGTCCGGGCCTTTCCGATCTAGAACTGGGGAAGCAACATCCTGACCACTCTCCTGGAGAGCCCCTAGAACTTTTGAGAGCGGGCCGGTTCCCTTTTGGGCTATGGCCTGGGGAATGATCTCCTCTTTCTCGTGGACCTGTCCGGTGAACAGACCACCCTTATTGAATGTGGCTCCGATGGCATACTGTGGAGTCCAGTGCTCCTTTTGGTCAGAATCCAGCGTACCCCATGCTTTGGGAGAGATCGTCTCTTTGCCGTTCGTATACGACTTGGGGATTGATGCCTCTGGCTCGGCGGCAGGTTCAGATCCGGACGAATCATAACTCCACTCGCCGCTGGTCCTTTCTCCGGGAGATAGCTGGCTGAACTCCTCGGTCGTGATCCCCTTGCCCATCTTGTTCCAATAAACCTGTGATGTTGGCTCTGTGGCGGTCGTTGGAATGCCCAGATTGGTTAATGTCGTCGCCACGTCGCTTGCTTTTTCTGCTGCGAACTCAGTGGCGGTATTCCATGCCTCGCCCGCCTTTTCAGTCACGAACCCGGACGCCTTGTCCCATGCCTCGCCCGCGCTTGGGATGTTCGGTATAGCGGCGGTTAATGCTCCTATGGCCGATGTCAGCTCGTTTATCCCAGGGATGCCTTCGAAGAAGCCTCCCGGTGTGGACTCGTACTTAACTTTGCGTGCATTCAAACGCGCCTGGGCAGCTTCGGGAAGGAGATGAGCCTCGGCGCTTGAAGTGGACTCGTACCAGCCGGGTGCCTTATACCACTGGTGTTTTGCGTAATTGCTGGCATCATCAACCCATTTAGCCCCCTTCCATAGACCGCCTTCGGCCTGGTTGCCGGTTTTGGCGGCTTCCTGTTCCAATTCCTTCTTACGGTCGGCTTTGGTGATGCCGAGCCCATCCCGAAGCCAAGAGATCATGCCGGTTATGGAGCTCCACATGCCGCTCAGGATACCTACCATTGTGGCCCAATTCTTTGTAGCGGCTGCGAGGATGTCCTCAATCGTGCTGGATCCATCTACCAGGCCTCCAAGAAGCCTAATCATGTCCAGTAGAGGCTTGAGGATCAGGCCCACAGGACCAACGGCCGCCGTGAACGTGATTTTAGGCATATCGAGGTTCTTGGTGACATCCGCCAGCGACGGCAGCTTGATATTCGTTAAGCCATCCCAGATTTTACCTAAATCAGGCAGGCCTTCAGTCAGGTTAGCCCACATCTCCCGGCCTGATGGAAACTTGAACCCTTTGGTAATGTCACGCCATGCTTTATCCAAGTCCCCTTTCATCAGGTCTTTCCAGACCTGGCCAACGTTGATCTTCCCCAAACCTTTCAGTAGAGGCTCAAGCAGGCCGGCTTTGGCTGCCACGGCCCCCAAGACGATTGCCAGTGCTGCCCCCGCCGCCACGAATGGAAGCAATGGCGATAGGGCTGCCCAGACGCCGGACGCCAGGGCATAAGCTCCCACGGTGGCGAGTGCCTCCGCTGCCGTCAGCCCTCCCATAGCAATGCTTGAGGCTGACGTGATGCCTATATTGGCAAATGTGGCCCCGGTTATCGCGCCTACCGCAGCCACTCGCGCCCAGGTGATGGCACTGCCAATCATGGTAGCTGCAGTGTGGGCTCGTTCGGCCACAGCAGATGCATAGGTGCTTGCAGTCAGTCGTGCCCGAGCCACAATCCCCTGGTTCTTGGCGACGGTGTTTAGCTCGGTCGCCACAAAATCGCCTTCCATGGCACCCGTTGCCATTGCCTGAGATACGGCTTCGGCGGTGTTGGCGCTGGTCAGAGCGGATCTCGCCGTTACTGATGCCCAGGTCATAGCATTGGACATGGCAGTAGCAACTGCCCTGACTTTTTGGACAACGAGCAGTTCGCCCTCCGCTTTCTTGGTCAAACCGAGCACTCGGGCAACGCCCATCATCCCGTCTGAAGCCATTCCAGCCGCATCAAACATCAATTTCAGGCCGATACCAGCAGTAGTGGCCATCAGCCCAACGCCTGCGATCTGGGGCATACCAGGGATAGATGCCAGGCCGTCCACAACTTTAAGCGACACATCGAGAAGGGAGTTCATTGGCCCGATCATCGCCTTACCGACCGACTTGGACATAGCATCGAGCTTGAACTGCAAGACTTTCTCAGGATCTTCTTCCATGGCCTCGTTGATGTCTATCTTCTTGTCAAACTCGGCCAATATCCGCATCCGGGTTGTCAGGCCCTTCTTGGTGAAATCTTTCCCAAATATGGATTCTATGTCGGACTTCTGGTCCGGTCGCAGGCCGCTCAAGGATTTGCGGGTGGCTATGCGCATCAGTGATTCGGCATCGTACCCCAGCCTCTCTGCCGTCTCGCTCGAGAATGCCAGCTTCTCAACACCACGGACCGCGCTGGTAGCATTCTCACCTCGAGCTCTGGTGTTCAGTTCGATATATCGCATGAGGTCTGCGCGTTGGCTGCCGCTTGTGTACTCCTGGCCGGGTTCGCCTGCTTCGCCTATGAACTTTTTGGCAATAGCAGCCTCCGGCATACCATTTCTGGTCGCTATCGACTCGATGACCTCTTGTTTGTACTTCTCGCTGCTCTTTGCGCCGAGCCACGAGACTCCACCAGCCGATCCAGTAACCGCTATCGCTGCAAACTTGGTTAAGACGCCGTCCAGCGAGGCAACGACACTTCTTGAGCTCTGTTCAAGATTCGAAAAGAACCGGCTGCTCTTGCGTTCTGTCTCGTTCAGCTCCCGGCCAACTTTGCTGCTGGCATCCGCTATCTTCTCGACTCCATGGGCAGCCTGCTGAGAGTTGTTGGAGATGCTCCTGGCGACGTTAGCCGAATTGTCATTCAGGGCGACATCGATATTGACCTTCTCGCCCAGGCCGGCGGTAAGATCGGTGACTCGTTGGAGATCGCTAAATATCGTATCAGCAAGCTCAATGTCCATCCGGACGCCCGAGAACCGGCCGGAAATCATGTTTGCTAGCCGGCTCAGGGCTGGAGTCACGTTGTCGACTGGGTTGATCACGATTTCGGCTTCACGAATGACGACCATCAAGAATCGCCTCGTGAAAGCTCATCAAGATCCTTCCTCAGCAGGTTGATTGCTGCGATGCTGTAACGGATGCCGTCGACCACCAAGCAGCCGGTGTTCTCTAAGTCAAACCACGCACAATCGGATCCCAAGCATTGACTCTGCCCAGCAAGAGAAGCGATTGGGCAGTAGCCGGGTTTGATTTTCTTTTTCATAACCCCTCCTACCGTGCAAGTATCGCCCGGCCACGAGCTAGCCGGTCACTCAAATCCGCAATCTGCGGGTCAAACCGCTCTCGGGCCTCGGCAAGCACAGCGTTCGCCAGCACGACCTCATCAAGGTCCTGGATTTCGGCAGGGCTCAGCCGGGGATTGCGGTTTGATGCCATGATGGATACCGATTTAGCTTTATAGACCGCATCCGAAAAATGCCTTCTAGCAGTTGCCAGATCCTGGCCAAGTAATTCAAGCGAAGGGTAGCCAACCACGGCCTTGAAATCCTCGATGTCTTGTGATACCGATTTCAGAACAGCCTTCTTGCCCTCTATCTCATTGGCCAGGGCAGTGATCTCTTCCGTCGCATCCGAATCAAAACCGGGATGCCAACCCTTTGCGCCATTTATGGGGATAAGGTATTGAATCGTTTTTTTGCGGCTCTGATTCAAATCTGAAAGCGCATGCTCATATCTGCTGTACAATATTTTTCCTTCATCCGGCTGGCCAGAGTGGCTAGCCCAATAGTCAATAAACTGTTTCATATAAAATTCCTCTGATAATAATAATCTTCGCTATACTTGCGGGTCACTGGAATAGTGCTGAATGTCAGAACCGTCTTTGGCGGGCACTCCCCATACCAGGCAGCGAGCGCCACAGACAACACCAGATCATCGTGGTCTTGCTCTCTCCACGCGCTGTAAGAATCGTGAGCGGTGATAGGATCGATCTTTACCTTGAAATTCATCAATTCTGTCTGCAAGACGGAGGCCAGGGGTAGCTTCTTGGATATCTTCAGCCGTCCGCTTTGAAAGAGCACTTGCAGGCTGCCCACAAGATCACGTTTTGGAACCCGCCAGGTGTTGCCTTCGTGGGCAGCTTTATCGCCGCCGTGGATCAGCACGCCCATAAGATCAAGGCCGGCCTGCCGGAAGAGGTCAACCACTGGAGCACCCACTCCGGTTTGATCGACCACAAGGGCGGCTTTGCCTGCCAGGGCCGGCGATTGCATGATTTCAGTTGTCTTGGCCACTATCTCAGGATATGGAACATTCCGCACTCGCTCCAGGTGCCGAACATGATAAGCCACTTCCTTCTCGTCGCCTTCAGGTTCCAACCTTTCCAACACAGACAGAGCAGTATAGTCGCTACTTTGGCCTAGATCGAGGCCTACGTAAAATTTAGTCAGTGTTAATCAACTCCAAACAATGGTTCGACCTCATCGCTTATCGCCGCCGCTATCTGATCGAACGTAAAAACGCTATCAACCGTCTCCATGAAGACACAATGATACTCCTGTTCAAACCAGGGATTGGTTCGCCGCTCTTCTGCCAGGAACTCAAGGGTGATCCTGGGGCATTTCTCCGCCGGGATTTCGAACCACTGCCACAGATCCCGCTCCTCACTCCAGATCTTAAAGAAATGACCTCTCTTGCCAAAGGGAGTGCTCATCAGGATATGCCGGCCATTGGAGACCGCAAGCATTGGGCGGACACTATTATATAAATCGTCTAATACCCTGCTAGCCTCGTCCTCAAGAAGGAGGGTCACGGCAGAGAAGGATCTTGCGGATTTCTCGCTGCCGGGCCGGGCCACAAAGCGGTTGCCGTTCGCGAATTTGACCGCGAGCTTGGTGTCAGTGCTGAGATAGTCCGAAGGCAGTTCCACAGCTCCCCGGAACTCATCGAATTTCATCATAAGTTCGCTGGATTGATCCAACGTCGGTGCAATCACCAGGCCGAAGGATGGCCGCCTATAGATCGATTCATGCAGTCCAAGAGCTGCGCAGGTCGTGCTCTTTCCGCTCTGCCTGCTGCAATTGAGGATGATCTTCTTCGATCGGCTCCGGAGGAGATCGGCCTGCCAGGGGTCAGGATGATAGCCCAGGACCTCTTCCGCCCACAAGACTGGATCCAGCGAATATGCCAGATCGTCACTCACGGATGGCATGGATCACGGCCTCTCTTGCTTCTGGATAGGGCTCCAGGGCCCCTATAATTTGTGTTCGCAACACAATCCATTGTGGGTTGTTGATGATGGTGATCTGTGGCTGCGATGCCAACCGCCCCTCCAGCTCTGCGAGGAGCTTGATCTGCTCTCGCACCTCTCGCAGATATGCGACCGGCGCGCCATAGACGCGCGTATCCGCCGCTCGCTCTGCTTTATCGAGGAGCGACAGAGTCTTTTCCCTGATTTCTTCAAGCTGCACCAAGAGAACATCAGCTTTGGCGATCTCCTGAATATCATTTGATTTTAACAATTCAGTGGGAATATGGCTCTCTTTATGCCTGGCAAGAGCATCTTTCGAAAGGCCGAATTGTCGCGCTAAATCGCGGTATGAATCGCTACAGAGGAGCAGCTTGTTGATTTCTTCAAGGTCTTTATGAGCACATACTGTGCACTGCCTGCCCATCGCTCAGCTCTCCTCGTTCTGTGGCTTGTCGTATTGCCGCAGATCATAGGCCGCCTGCTTTCGGGCTCTCCTCCGGGCATTGGCGGCATCGCGTCTCAACAAGTTCGTTCTCGCGTTATGAGTTCTCGATTTGCCTTTCTTCATATGTCCCCTGCTCCTGGTCTTCTGCCGTCTAGCAGGCTCGATAATCTATCATCAATCCGCCTGATCTCATCCGCCGCCTGGCCGATCGTCTCCAAAAGAAGGATGTTGCGCTGTCGGAGGGCTTCGGGTTCGGTCATCCCGAGGCCTCCCATCCAAAAATCCTGCAAAGCTCCGGGCCCGCCTGTGACCTGGAAATGGCCTGATACCGCCCGCCACCGTAATATATGCCGTGCCGGTGCATCCACCTGGTGACGTGTATAGGGGCCATATTTGCCTGTAGAGCTATCCTCCAGCGCGCTAACCTGCCTCCACGGGCATGAATTGACCTCACCGCTGCCAGTATCCGGCCGTCTCTTTCAGCTTCTTCTTGGGCTCTCCACTGATCTTCTAGGCCTGCTCGCTTGCTTCGCTGGATGTCTCTCCGGGCTTCGATATCTCGCGGTCGAAGCTTCGGCTTACGGGTTGTCCACTCGTGGGTGGCCAGTTCGTACTCTCCCCGATATCGGCCCGCGTCGTCCCCCGTACAGTGGGGCACCCTCGTTCCATAATTGAGATCGGTGAGAATACCGTTCGATCCATGCCAATGGAACTTTCCACAAATCGGACAGATGATAACCACATGAACGGAATCGACGGCAACAACGTCGGCCCGCAAGATCTGGCTCATGCTCCTGCCTCCAGCTTTGTCTGAGAATCCGCTTTCTCAGGCTCCGGAGGAGGGCCTTCCATAAGGCATGTAGTGCAAATGTACCCGCTCTGACCTTTGTTGAAGTAGGGAGTCAGAGGATAGGGGAAAGATCGCCCACAAAGACAACACTGGTGTTTTGCCATCTTCCCCTTGAACTTCTGGAATCCATGATCGTCGTTTGCGGGCTTCTTGATAGCGGTCTTCCCGCCATCCAGCTCCTTCGCCGCCAAAGTTGCCAAAGTACCCATCGTTGCCAACGTCGCCATCGTCTCTTCCTTTCCTCCTTTATCATCAGGATGAATTTCTTCGACGTTAGCGACGTTGGCTACTTTGGCTACGTTGGCTACGTTAGAGACACTGCAGAGGAATATATATACAGAATCCCGCCCTTTGCCTCCGCGCTTAACGGTTTTGGACTCGACCATCCCACTCTCCGTCATTGTGGAAAGGTAATCATTGAAATCCCCGCTCTTGATTTTAACGTCCTTCAAAATCTCCCTTCTCGTTGCCTTACCGTTGTGTTTTTTCAGATACGCAACAATTCGATCAATCACGTTTTTTTCCGCATTTGCGCCCACGAGATCATAGACGGCTCGGGCGGTGGGCATGAAATAGGAGTCCACCAGTCCGCATGCATCCTCGATAAATTCAACCCTGATCGGTCTGGAAGGATCGAATCCTGGCATTCCCAACTCAAAGAGCATGGCGAGCTTGATCACCGTAGGCGCGAGCCTGCTGTAGATCTGCATGGCGTTGCCGTCGTTGCTTGCTGTCCACTCCTGCTCACGGACTCTCTGCCATTCGGTGTAATAGCGTGCCGCCTCCGGGCTGAAGTGCATGGCTTGACATTCCTGCAGCTCCCCGACCTGGGCCGCGATTCCAGCAAGTTGCTCATGGACCAGCCCCTCGAAAACGCTATTTGCTGCCGTCCCTTCTTCAAGTGGAAGCCATTTATCCTTCGCTCCCTGTGGGAAGAAGAATAGAAATCGAGCCATGAAACCAGAGAGAGTGTCATTCTGCTCCGTGTTTGCGCCCAAACTTGCGTCCGTGGTCGCCCACAGCAGATTTAAGTACGGATCATCGACTCTGAATTCGGTTTTCGCGCCCTTCCTCTGCGATGTTCTCAGCTTCCGGTAAAAAGGCTTGGAGTCGTAAAGCTGCATGAGCGAATCCTTAAAGCCCCGCATATAGTCTTTTTTCATGAGGGACAGCACCCCTGCAGCTTCATCCCTAACCCATGCGGCATGATTATAATCGCTCAGGTGCTCTGTAAATGCTTCTGGGCTGAATTCGGTGGGCACCATCGCAGGCAAGAGAGACGGTCTCACCTGGCAGAGCATCGCCTCTGCTTTATCGACCACAGTTGACTTTCTGGCAAGGCTCGATTTACCATTTATCGATATGTATAAATTTGGGTAAATGATGCCTTGTTTCAGTGCAATTTTTACTTTTTTGTCTGCGATCACTGCCAGGGCGAAGAGGCCGGCGCCGAACCAATATTCGGAGTATGCGTCTGATATATCAGATCCATAAGCCATGAACCTTTGAATAAAATGGTCCTTTGGTAGATTGCATTCGAATTTTGGGCCTGCTGGTAGCGAATAAGCGTTAAGCTCTTCCTCCGAAATTTCGTTCTGGTTTGGATCGTCCTCGGCATTGAAAATGTGCACGCCCGTCTCCGCTTCTATCATATCGCATCGCGCGCGGGTCCGTGGAGGGTTTGCTTCGGCGAATTTCCTATCAGGCTCCCACAACTCCCTGAGAGCATGCCAATCGGTGCCTTTGCATCCATCATGAGGGCATCCAAAACCGCGCTCTCCGCTGTCTGCAACGCCTACCCATGCTTCGCCTCTGTTATGATCTGAATTAAATGGACATTCTTCTAAAATCGCAAGGGTCCACTTTTTGCCTTTTGGGTCCACCCATCCGCTTTTTACTTTCGCAACTGTGGCCCCGTGAGCCTCAGCATATTGCCTTGGATCGAAATCGGTATGGCTTTTCTCCGCATGCTGCCCTTTCGGTGCCGCCTTGGTTGCTGCCAGGTCTTCTATCTGCTCCCTCAACACTGTGGACAGCTCGTTAGGTGCATCCAAGATCTTGGCAAGACGGTGCGGTCTATCATTGGTATCGCTGCCTTTCCTGGCAGTCGTGCCGTATATCTTCCAAATCCTAGCCGCGTTGTAAGTGGTGGTATCCACCTTCACCTTATCATTGGAGAATGTGGAATCCAGGGCCTCCAGGCATCTTTTAACCAGGTCCCTAGATGCCTCATCATTGGGTAGGTTGATCTTTACTGCCAGGTGCCCGCCGTTGCCACTATCAGCCAGGATGAAAGCTCCTGCCTGCCAGCCCTTCGATATAAGCCATTCCCTGATATCAATGGCCTTCTGCAAGGCGGCGGCGTGCTCTTCTTCATTTGAGCTGATGCCCGCCGGCCTGATAGGGTCAAGATCGATGGGCAACCATCGGCGCGCTATGATATCAGCATCCGCCGTTGTCTCTTTCGCATATTTTGTGTACTTATTAGCAGATCTGGCAATGAGAGCGGTATTGCAGGGATTGATGGTGAAATAGTAGCCTGCAAAATTCTCATCTGCCAGGGCAACAACCGAATCCACCAGGGCCCCGGTTTCATTGAAGTAGCCGGAGATAGTCTTATACCGGCCTGCTTTGGGTATCCTCAGCTCTATTACATCGCCCGGAGTGTGGAAGAGCTGGAAGGTTCGCAGGATGTCAGAGCGATCAAACGAATCCATTTATTCCACCGCCCCCTGATGCCATGCTATCGCAGCGCCGTCTCGGGCAATCTTGGCAATTGCGCAATCACAGAACTCCTCAAAAATGCCGTTCGGTCGTTCGACTCTGGTGATTATCCACAACGCGCATTCTCTTTCCCGGCAGGAGCGACCTGATAATGGGCAAAATTTCGCTGCCATTCAGCACCGCCCCCACTGTCGCGCGCTCGCGTGGCCGGGCCGCTTCCTAGGGATGGCCTTTCTGGGCTCCTCACTCACCAGGCCCTCGGCATCCACCTGGAAGGCCGCCAGGCCATGGTGCTGGCCTTCATCTACCCATTCCAACCATTTTTCATCCCGCCTGGTAGAGCTAACATGGAAGTTAGGTCTAGGGCCGAACAATGACATCCAGGCAGGAAGCGCGACAGCGGAAAGATAGCTCACACCCGCACAAGCAGGTCTGATGACGCTGGTAGTGCCGTTTTGCAGGTTCGGCCGTGGACCAAATAATGAAATCCAGACCGGGAAAACTGTATTTTGCAGATAGCTTCCGCCGGCCTGGGCGGTCCAGGGACCGCTAGATGATTGAGATTCAGTCAATTATCCGCCCCCGCGTCCTCTGGCGTTCCCATGCAGCCCTGTCTCTCGCTTTACATCTCTGACATGAACAGGGCCAAAAGGAGGCCTCAGGCTCGTGATTATTTCTATGCAAAAGTTTAAATTCTGAACAAACGTAATAAACCATGAACATGTCTCCGAAGTGGTGAAAAGGTGAGGGTGTTCGCCGCCTCAGGAAGTACCGCGAATACTGCCCGAGGCACATAACCTTTATTTTCGATCATGCCATCTCTGAGTGCGCAATCCCCAGCTCCATGAAATACCGTGCTGCCTCCGCGAGTGATTCGCCGCGCGCGTCTGCTCGGTCCTCGATAGCTTCTCTAATCGTAAGCGGTACCAGAAGGTTCAAAACTGCCGTATGAACTGGTTTTTTTCGTCTCATTTAAGTCACCTCGTTGAACATATTTTGCCAAATTTTTTCCAGCGTCGCATCCGTATTCCCTCCATCTCCGCCCGTTTCTGTGGACTCGGGTTTTTCGTCCGCACTGTGGCTACACATTTTTCATTTTCGCAGCGGGGGACCTGATTGCCATTCGCCCCAAGAGGTAGCCACCTAACAGCAGAACCACATTCGGGGCAGGATGCGGGTTCGTACAGCGGGTGCCTGCCAGGAAACGTGGAGGCGACTATCCTTTCGTGCCGCTTGCCCACTTTGGAGGACGGATCGCTATGCGCTGGGGTTTGTGCTGCCCGCGAATTTTTTTCGATACGGTTGTTATTTGGGGGGTTGGGGAGTTACGTCCCGCGGCGTTGGGTTTCATCATATATCATTTATATGTCGATATCATATTTAAAATGCAACGAAATGCCGTTGAATTCATAGGTAATATTAGTAAATACCTGATTATTTATAGGTAAAACTAATAGGTTTATATACTATAAAGGCGCATTACAGCATATGTTAACGGTAAAGCAGAAAGCTACATTTAACGATCTGAGACAGGGCAAGTTGACTGCAAAACAAAAGGCAGATTTTTATTACAGGATCTCTAAGATATTTGAAGCCGAAGCAAAATTCACAATCAAAGAAATGAGTATGCTTTTGGATGAAATTCCAGATACGTATCTAGAAAAAAAAATCGATTTCTACGCAATGGCCAATGACTCGATGGAGCTGTTGGAAAAGCTACTGATCAATCTGGAGCCAGCTCCTGTTTTTGGAGATGGGGAGGAGAAAAAGGTCATTCGAAGATTCCGAGTTGAAGTTGATAATCCCATCCCCGATGTAATTTTAAATGGGGATTACAAACCAATAGCAGTTATAACCGCAACTTATCGGCCAAACGAATCTGAAACTGAATTCATCGAGAGGCTTAAGAACTTCGTCGATCACGCGCGGGGATCAATGGATTTGGCCGCTAAGGATTTCAGAAATTACACAATGGACGAATTTAATAAAAAATTAAAAAAGTTAAAAAGAAAACAGGATCTGAAGGTAAGCATGGCTCCAATGACGGGTGAATAGCCCCATCCGCCCCTCTATTTTACGGGCGGCAGACCCCCACGCCCACCGCCCGTTTACAAAACATGTTCTGAATACCAGATTAGCATTGCTAAATCTGGATTGTTTTTTTGAGTGTTCTCAAAAAGTTTCATTTTGATCTTTATATTAGCATCTATCTCCGAAAGTCCGTCTTCTACCAGCTTGGTTCCAGTGAGCTTGTCATATCCACATATCGGACATTGTATTTGTTTCAGAAATGAATTATTTTCAATCCATACTACCGCCTTAACCAGGTATTTGCATTTAGGGCATTCGGTATCAAAGTGAACCTGGTTGCCCTTGCCTTGAATCAACTCAAAACCATTCTTTTTAGCCATGCGAGGTTATTGGGGTTGTTCATAAAAATATATTGCCCTCACTATGATTGTACCACGCCACCGTTCTTCTATTCACATTCACCAAGTAATTATATCCCCAACTGTGGAATGCACGCCAGGTAAGCCCGCCCATTGATTTCTGAGAAGGCACTAGAAGTTAGAAAGAAGGTGATCAAGCAAAAAGCAAAATATTAAATTTAGAAAATACTCCAATTGGTGGATAGGCCAGGAGTACGAGCTGGAGAAGAAGGTCGGCCGGGGTGGAGGAGATAGGAAGTCCGATGAATTCCAAAAATCAAGTGATCAAAATGATCACTTGAAATCCAGAGATCGAATAGCTCAAGAACTCAACATATCTCCTGCGAAAGTTCAGCGGGCCAGATTCGGGCTTTATCCACACTGGAGGATATAATGCCCATCCAGTAAATAATCATGGCCTTAAAAATTAAAATGTGAATTTGCGATAAAAATAGGGGATCATCGCCACGCCCGCGCACCCGCTCGATTGATAGCAGCAGCTCGGGCGGCTCCCCAGGATCGCGACCCAGGAGCATGGCGGGCTGCTTCAGCATGCATTTTGCAATGTAGGCCGTGCATATCCCGAGACGATAGAGATCTATCGCTGCTCCAGCTTGGCGGCATCTTTCTATGAAAAAAATTTGGGCTGTGCCTCAATCCCCCCTCACATAATGCTCGTCGTCGATCCTTAGGACAAAGATATGACCGCTCGGCAGCTTCAGGCTGGCTGGGAGGAGGATCGCCTGACCCCCTATGAGCGCGGATACGGCATCTTCGTCCACTTGCTCGATAGCCCCCAGGTCACCGCCCACCTCTTCGCGGTTGTTGAGATGCCTGGGCGTCAGATTTCGCGAGTTCATTTCAAATCCTCCAGTATTTTTGATAAAGCAGCCAGTCTGGTCTCGGCTTCTGGGGAGAGAATAATCGTCCCCGAGGCGTCTTCGAGCGCATTGATTATACCTGCAACGATAGCATCTAGACCGATTGCTTCAACCGCGGAGGAGGCATCAAGTGGATATTCATCGAAGATCTCCCAGCTCTGCCCAGGGCTCACCCGGAAGTCGCCGTATCGATGCGTCCGGACCAGTTGGCCGTTCTCGTAGAGGATCAGATCGCTCTCGCTGTAGAAATACGCTCCCCCATCGAGTGGAGCGTCAGTCCTATCGTGCGCGATGGTGATCTGGCACCTACAAGAGTGCACATGGGTTTTGCTCAGAAGTGGGATAAGGGGCACTACCCTCTTGATGATTGCTTCCAAGACGGCTGTCTCCTTCTCCAGCGTCTCCTTCTCCAGCGTCTCCTTCTTCAGATCTGTCACCCTGGAGGCCAATGCATCGAGGCCATCAAGAACCACATTCACATTTGCAGGTGCGGGCGGCGATAATGAAGAGGCGGCCATTCAGACCACCTCCTCAGGCGGCTGGTATTCGCGTAGAAGCTCCAACACGGTTGGTATCTCTTCAAGGTAGATGTGCGTACTGATAGCATCGAAGTTACGGGCAGTGATTTGGCCCATCCCGCCCAAGATAGTCTTTGTTTTTTGGTTGATGGTAACGGACGCGATCAGTTCAGCACCGTTGCCTTCCTCTTCTAGAGAAAGGCAGGGCCGCTTTCCAAATTCTTGTGTCGCGTCGTCCACAAAGGCCTTGAACACTTCTTTCCATTGGGCGGAGGTCAACGCTTTCCTGCAGGCCATTCAAATCGCCTCCACCGGCCCATTGGCCCGCTGTCCATCCGGCCCTCTCCACCCCGGCAGGCTTGCCCTGAGGTCTATTGTGGGCTCCGCTTCCCTCTTGGACTGAGGGAAGTACTTTCTCTGATGCTTGCATGGTCCGTGATGATATGTCGCGGCAGGGCAAGAGCAGGCCCGCGCGGTCGCCGTGTAGTATGCATCCCTCTTGTTGCTCAGAACCAGCACCAAGCGACCACCGCCCAGGCTGACCTCTTGTGGCAGTGGATCGCTCGCGACTTTCTTGTAGGCAAGAAGGGCTTTTACAGCGTCGGTGCTTTGCGTTTTTGGGCTTTCAACTTCGAACTTTAGAGGCATCACATTTCACCAATGACTAAATAGTCATTATGACTATTTTAACTCTTCGGTTTGAATTACTAAAAAGGAAAAGTATTTATTCAGAAAATACGTAAATATGTTTTGGAGATAATAATGTCTAAGATTGAAATTGAGGGAATCGGCAAGCGCAACCTTATCAAAGATCCAGTTTACAAAAAAGTGGATCAGATTGGCCGCGTGTTGGTCGGTAAAGAACTCGCGGGTCGCGAGGTGCTTGTCTTGGCCCTTGAGCCAGAGAATCCAAATGATAAGGCAAAGTTCGTTAAAGTGTGAATGGGGACAGCCGAAGCCATCCCATAGCATCCATTTTGGTGAAATGTGATGCTAATTTACACTTTCACTAATGAGATTTAGCTTTGCCTATTAATGATTAGTTATTTAAGTCAAAAATAGAATCTCAGTCAATAATAGTAATAAAAAAACATGGTCCGGCCAGGGCCCGCCAGCCCTGACTGGAGACTCCAGGATGTAGGAGCACAACCGTATGACTAAACTAGCTTCAGCCAGCATAAATACCTTTGGGCCTTCACCCAAAGCCGGTTTTGAATCGCCTTCAGAGCAGCTCATCACCCTGACCTATGGACAGCTGGTCCAGGCAGTCCAGGAGGCCATCCAGCCTTTGCAGGATGAGATTGCCCAGCTCCGGGAAGAGATAGACCAGGACCGCCGGGAGACCGCCTCTTTGCATGCAAAATTGGCCTCACTGGAGAAGGATCGAGATGTCCTCTCTGATAACCAGCTTATCCAGCTCCGACTTATCCATGAACTGAAGGATAAGAGCAATGGCCCCACAGATACAGAAAAAGAAAGGGTAGAGCGAATAGAAAAGCTATGCTCTGATGCACCGAATCATGAGATCAGCCTATCAGAACTTCGTGGTAGACTGGGGATAGATAAAGCGGTGCTATCACGATTGCTCAAACGGATTAATGGAGATAAGTTCTATTTGAGAAAGAGCACGCTTGATAAGCGGATCAGGTATCTTTGCCTTCGGCCCGAGGTGAGATAGTTGACGGTCAACTATTCCTATTATCGATATGCTCTAATGGGCCGATAGATCGACCTTCTCAGAACCTAGCTGTAATCTCATCAACAGGTTGAAAAGTTGATGAGAATAGAGTAGAGTTAGTTATGAGAAGAGAAGAGAAATGTAAGATTTTTAATTATATTATTAACTCTATGATACTCTTTTGGAAGTGTAAGATTTCTGCCAGAATAGTATTAGTTGATGGTCAACTACTTTCGTGGGATCACGCGAGATAGATTTTAAGTGATGTATATAAATGAGTAGAAAAGAACTATCTTGCTCTCGATTAAGCTGGATAGTTGCAGTTGGAATCCAACTAATTACGAACACCACAAACTTTATAAATTTACACTGTTATAGCGGATTTGGCCCGAATGTCAATTCGCTTGCACATAAATTCTCCTCGGGCCGTGATCTATCTTTTAGAGCAGGCGGAACGTAGCCACCAAAGAGCAGTTGGATTACATCTCGGGAAAGAGGTATCAAGCGCAAAGGAATATCGACAGACGGCGAGATAAAACGGGTATATTTATATCTAACGCTCCTACTGAGCATTTTACCCAGTTGGATAACAAACGTTCCGATGTGCCAACAGCAAATAAAATAGCCGCCGCTATGGGTATGACTGCAGAGGTAGTGCGAAGAAATGTACCGTACGCCAAAGGCATAGACGCTATCAAGGAAGTCGCGCCGGATCTGGCAGAAAAGATTCTAAAACCCAAACCGGAAGAGCCCAAGCTATCAAAACGCAAGAGAACATCAACCATACGCCAGATAGAACTGGTATGGCTGCATAAGGAGTGTATATGCCGGCCAACACATTCGACGTGATAGAGAGGCGCAAGCGCATCACAATTTTCAAGCTAGGCAAGCTCTGGGTCTTCAAGCAATTCTTCGATAACCACGAGCTCTTCAATGCGCTACTGGACCACTACAACAAAGACCTCTTTCGCTTCGAGTTCAAGTCCACCGGCGCGAGGAACAACGCCCTCAAGCTCCTGGAGCGCAACGGCTTCGACTACGACCTGGTGGAGGACCTGAAAGGCTACGTGGTCCAACTCCCCAAATCAGCGAAATATGCGCAGGTCCTGAGGAACTCCGTGGCCTTCAAGGAGACCGCGAACGAGAGGCTATTCCTGATGAAGGACCTGGCGGCGGTCGAGGAGGCGGTGGGCTTGGGCGCGAAAATCTACGAAGGAGAGGTCTCCTTCTGAGCTTTATGCCGAGCTCAGGTCCTTCAGCTTCTGGAAGGCCTCAGAGATCTTGGCAGCTTCCCTGCTTTTTTCCGCTTCACAATAATTTATAATCTCATCGATTGTCGCTCGTAAAGCATAGGTTTTCAAAGGTCTGCCTTTTCCGCTGCTCTTGATCTCATGCTCCTTGAGCCAGCCCCTTTCCCGCAAGGTTTGCATGGCTATGCTGACCTCCGGCTGTCTCAGGCCAGTGGCCACC
>Ga0209509_1001349_pt1 | contig 18670 bp, 19 predicted proteins | sample BioC13SIPDNA_FD_185743 | JGI IMG/M metagenome (GOLD analysis project Ga0209509, IMG submission 185743) | Anaerobic biogas reactor microbial communites from Washington, USA - Biogas_R1_A C13 SIP DNA (SPAdes) (version 2) | ecosystem: Engineered > Bioreactor > Anaerobic > Unclassified | place...
ATGGCCACTTCGCTTTTGCCACTGGCATATTCGCCCACATATGCTTCCACGATTCTGGCCGTGTTTTGCTGCGTGAAAAAAAACACCTCCTGATAAAAAGAGAATAGAGTTAGCAAAGTGTTTAATTAAGTATAAGATATTGATGAATTATGCGTCAATATTAATCTTTTTATAGCTAAATGTTACTCATATTTAACGATCATGCTTTATGCAATCCTCTGCGATAAAACGGGGTCTTTGCAGTGGAATCGTTAGATTATAAGTTTGACTCTACTGCAAAAACCCTTTTTGCATAAGAGTTGCATAAATATACAAAGCCTGATTCGAAACGACACGGGGGTCGTTCCCTACACAGCCTTCGGTCGCTTTTAATGTAGCTGAGCGGTATATTTATGCATGCTAATGCATATTTATAACTTTTTGCAGTGACATCAAGTTTAAGCAGTATATCATTTAAATTGTATTTTCCCCTTCTATTTAAAATATTATTTGAAAAATAAAAGGCCGATTTTCGGCCTTTTAAAATTACTTTATCTTTTATCTTACCAAGAGCTGGAAGCATATTAGAAGTATGATTCCTGGCAAGCCCAGAAAACCTGCAACGAGGACCGTAATAATGTTAACCGGCAGATCAAATTGAAAATAGGCCCCGATGTAATTGGAGATTAGCAATAAAACCAGGCCAATCAGCGAGTTGATGGCCAGTTTCCATAATAGCTTCACTGGTTTGAAAAGAACTTGCAGTATTATATATAATATCGCCAGGAAAAAGAGGGCCGCTATTATTACATTAATCCACTCCATATTTTCACCTCTCTTAAAGTGTTATCTTTAAGGAGCTTTTCACTAGCTTTCTAGAGACCCCACAACTTTCCCCTGTTCTTTCATGGTTTTTAGCAGGTAGTTATAGCGTTTTTCTGCTGCCTGTAGATTTAATATTGCATAATCTATCATTTCCTCATCTTTTACCCGGGCAAAGAGGTTCTCTGCTTCCTGTACTTCTCTATGGGCATCTTGGAGCATGTCCTCTAGAGAGACCTCCTTTTTGTTCTCATCCTCTTCTTTGAGAACCAAATAATTACAGGCCCAGTTCCAGATGATTGAGCAGATTCTCACTAAAAAAGCCCCCTGAACTATAACAGATACTTGTCTAAAGCATCTTATGCCGGGGGCCTGTCTTTTATGTTTACAATTCTTTGCGCCCTTCCAAGGCTCGCCGCAGGGTTATTTCGTCAGCGAATTCGATATCCCCCCCTACCGGTAAACCGTGAGCCAGGCGGGTTACTTTTACCCCGAAGCTACCGGCAACCGCCGCCAGGAAGCGGGACATTACCTCTCCATCCATGTCCGGATTCAATGCCAGTACCACTTCTTCAATCTCCCCGGTAGCCAATCTTTCTTCCAAGGGTTTTAGATTCAAGTCTTCCAGGCCTTTGTCCTCCATGAGATTAAAATCCTTATTTAAGACAAAGTACTGTCCTCTAAAGCCTGTACGCTCAATAGCAATAACATCACTGCTCTCTTCCCCTATACAAATTAGTGATTTATCCCGGCTTTCATCTGAACAGATTAAACAGGGGTCAGAATCTGTTAAGTAGCCGCAACGAGTACAGGGAAAGACTTTTTGCCGGCAATCAACAATAGCCTGGGCTAGCTGCCGGGCTTCCATTTCAGGTAGCTTGAGAATATAGAGAGCTAACCTTTGGGCTGTCTTGGGCCCAATGCCGGGGAGCTTCAAAAGCTGATCGATAAGGTTTTCCAAAGGCCGAGCCAATCTCATGATTGAACCTCCTGCTGCTGTTTGGGCTGATATATCGCCTATAGCCCGGGGATATTAAATCCCCCGGTTATTTTTGCCATTTCATTGGAAACCATCTCCTGAGATTTACGAACCCCTTCGTTGACCGCTGCCAGCACCAGGTCTTCCAACATCTCTAGGTCATCCGGGTCTACTGCCTCGGGTTTTATTTGAATGGATACTAATTCTTGCTTGCCATTAACTTTGACCGTAACTGCGCCTCCTCCGGATGAAGCCTCTATTTCTCTTTCGCGCAATTCCTCCTGCATTTTTACTATCTTTTCCTGCACCTGCTTGGCCTGTTTAATCATTTTGTTCATGGAGCCGCCACCTGGGTTAAACTTCATTATTTTAATCCTCCTTAATCCTTAATCTCCACCAGCTCTTCTCCAAAAAATTCTATCGCCTTCTTAACAATAATATCATTATACTGGTCATCGTCCAGAAAAATAAACTGGCTTTCCATGTCCCGCCCCATGGTTTCTTTAATCGCCTGGGCCAGGATTTCCCGGTTGCCTTTCTCTTCCATGCGTTCTTTGTGGAACTTATACCCCTTTTTATAAGCGATATATACCGTATCATCCTTTATTCCCAGCAGCTTTCCCTGTACTAACAGGGCATGGGTAGGAATCTTTTTTTCTTTTACCGCTGCCAGTATTTTGTTCCAGAGAGCATCCTGGGCTTCATTTGAAGAAGCTTTTGTTCGCGGGCTTGTTTTTATCTTGGGCTTTTTCTCCTCCAAAAACGATGGTTGGGCACTTTTTTCTTCATTAAACAAAGTTGCTATTTCCATAAAGGCTATTTCCAACAAGTACTTTTGTCCTTCGCTAAACCTTAGTTTATCTGCGGTATCCATCATTATACGCAGTGCCCGCAGCAGATTCTGCATGTTGGTTTTGCCTTTTTCATGTTCAAAAAAAGCCTGGCTTTCCTCCCCCGCCACAACTAAATCGGCTTCTTTCCCCGCTACGAGATAGAGAAGAAAATCCCGTAGGAACATAGCCGCTTCCCGTGCCAACTGCTGAGCCTCCTTGCCCTGGCTGAAGGCCGTCCCCAGTATTCCGATTATTGACGGCGTATCCTGGGAAAGCACGGCAGCAATAAGTTGGGCCATAAATGCATCGTCTACCAATCCCATTACTTCCAGGACATCTTGCTTACTTATCTTATTATTACCCTTGTAGGAATAGATTTGATCCAGCATACTCAAGGCATCTCTCATGCCACCGTTAGCACGGCGAGCTAATAAGAGCAGTGCTTCCGGTTCCAGTATTATTCCATCATTGGCGGCAACATCGCTCAACCTCTCCATAATCTCGGCTGTAGTTAACCTCCGAAAATTAAATACCTGGCAGCGGGAACGAATGGTAGCAGGTATCTTGTGGGATTCAGTGGTGGCCAAAATAAAAATAACTGCGTCTGGTGGTTCTTCGATAGTTTTTAGCAAAGCATTAAAGGCTTCTGTGGTCAGCATATGGACTTCATCAATAATATAGACTTTGTTTTTCCCTTGAGCCGGCAATACCCGTACTTTCTCCCGCAAATCGCGAATCTCGTCTATCCCCCGGTTAGAAGCCGCATCGATCTCGATTACATCCATAAAGTTGCCATTATTAATATCCTGGCAAGAGGAACACTGGTTGCAGGGTTCACCCTCGGACAGGTTCTCACAATTAACCGCTTTGGCTATTATTTTAGCAATACTGGTCTTCCCTGTTCCCCGGGGACCCGAAAAAAGGTAAGCATGGCTTAGCTTTCCCTCCCGAACAGCGTTTCTGAGCGCGGTTACAGTTTTCTCCTGTCCTACCACCTCGACAAAACGCCGTGGTCTCCAGGCCCGGTATAATGCCAGATAAGCCACTGACTCATCCCTCCTCATTGCCTAGCTTCTATCATACATAGCTTCTATATAGTTTTTCTCGTTTGAAAGCTTTTTCCCTGCACCAGTGTAAAACAAAAAGACAGGTTATAAACCTGCCCTTGATAAATATTAAGCCGTGCACCTGGCCTCGAGAATACCTTCCGAGCGTTACTGGAATAGTTTGCTCCATCCAGGCTTCCCTTCGTCACATGAGATTTACTTCTTAGTGCTGCTTCCTTCCGGACCTGACACGGTTCAAAGGTTCCCATTGCGAAGGACCCGAACTTCAACGCCACTTTTTCCAGCCGGACCTCACAAGATAGACCCTCGGCTCAGGAATTCGACCCTGCTATAGCGGGTTGCAGGTTACAGGGCACCGCTACCTCCCCATCTAGCACGGCAAATCTTAACTTGATAAATTGTAAAAAGCCGGCTACCTTAAGCAATATCTTTTTTTGGACTATCTTCGTTAATATTCTGCAACCAAGTCCTATATTGGCTTTATCAGTATTTACCGGGGAAATCATGCTAAAGACAATAAAACCCTTCCGTAAAGGGAGGGCGTAAATTATTAAACACTTTACCTAAACGGAATTATAGCATGAAATATTACTTCAGGCAAACAATTCATAGTCCAGGAAAACATCCAAATATCGGCAGTCTTTACGCCCCCCTGCTCATAAAACCAGATATATCCTTCAGTTCCACTCTCGGTATCAAAAAAGCTCATCCCGTTCTACTTTACCCGCTATCTCACTTTGCAGGATGCGAAACCCACCGGCACGTCCATATTTAATCGCCTGCATCTCCGCCACTACCGCCAGCGCTATTTCTGCCGCTCTTTCTCCCCCTATGTCAATACCCACCGGCACATGAACCCGGCTTATTAATGCCTCGGCAATATTCAACTCATTTAACTTGCTAAAATAAGCGGTTACCTTGTGTTTATTGCCCATAATGCCAATATACCTGGCTGGAGAATGAATTACCGTCAGCAGGGCCGCTTCATCAAATTCATGATGGTAACTTAGCAGAACAATACTGGTGTTTTCGTCAATATCATAGGCTTTGAGCAACTCAACGATATCTCCCAGCAGCAGTTCCCTAGCCTCGGGAAATCTTTCCCGGCTAAGCGTTTCTGCCCTATTGTCAATGACCGTTATGCTGTAGCCCACAATAGAGGCAATTCTATAAACATTTAAAGCCACATTACCCGAGCCAACTATTATCAGCTGGTCGCGATGACAAAAAGCATTTATGAAGACCTCAGTCATACCCTCTTCCGAGGGGAGAATCACTCTACGGGAAATTCCTTCGCTTATACAAATCTGGGCTTCCCTTTGGGCGTTTTCCTGCAACAAGCTGTCCCCAATACCATCGCCAATTATATAGCCAAAACGGTCCACCAGCATCATCTCCCCCGCTCGGCAACCCCTCGGGCTATTGGAAGATATTACGGTAACCAGCGCTATGTTTTCTTTGATTTTCTGCTTTTCCGCCAAAATACGCATAAGTTCTGACTGCACTTCATCACCTTCCCAATTTTTTACCATCCTACAAATAATTTAGTCCTATGGAATATTCGCTAAATAAGTCCTTTCCCCTGCCCAGCTTTATCAAAATCATTTTCAAGCATCTCCGCTTCATGCTTACGCCGGGGTGGTTTAGGACCAAAGAACTGGTAGAAATGGGTCTCTATCCGACCGTTATACAATTTTCTTTTCTTATCCGCGCGGCGTCCAAATATATGTTCGAAATCTTTATGCGCAGTTAGTATATAGAAAGACCAGGTTTCCAGGTTCTTTTTGAAAACACTGGCCATATCCCGGTACAGCTTTTCCACCGAAGACAGGTCTTCCAGCCGTTGACCGTAGGGAGGATTGCAAATTAGAAATCCATACTTTTCCCGAGTTTGAAGCTGGTTTACCGGCATCTGCTGGAAATGAATATGCCCCTCCAACCCGGCCTGGCGAGCATGATAGCGGGCCAGGCTCAGAACCGCCTTGTTTATATCAGTCCCCCGAATCTTCAATGTCAAATCTCGCTTAAGCAGGTCATTGGCTTCACTTCTGGCATCTAGCCAATGTTTTTTGGCAATTACCGGCCATTTCTCCGCTGCAAATTCTCGCTTCAGACCTGGTGCCTGGTTTAAAGCTATCATCGCCGCTTCAATGGGGATGGTGCCGGAACCGCAGAAGGGGTCGAACATCAGCCGGTCCGGGTGCCAACGACTCAAGTCTATCATGGCTGCGGCCAGGGTTTCTTTGAGCGGGGCTGCGCTGGACAACTGGCGATAGCCGCGCTTGTGCAGTCCTGCCCCGCTACTGTCCAGAGTCAGGGTGGCTATGTCTTTAAGCAAGGCCACTTCAATGGTATAACGAGGCCCGCTTTCCTCAAACCATTCCTGGTGATAACGGCCCTTCAAGCTCTCCACCACGGCCTTTTTGACAATCGCCTGGCAATCGGGCACACTGAACAACTTGGAGCGGATGGACTTTCCCTGCACCGGGAAGTTGGCGTTGGCCGGCAGCCAATCGGACCAGGGTAATTCGCGGGTCTGATCAAAAAGCTCCGTAAAAGACCGGGCCGGAAATTCTCCCATCTTGACCAGCACCCGGTCAGCACTGCGCAGCCAGAGATTGGCCCGGCAGATATCCGCCGGGGAGGCCTTGAAAGTAACCCGGGCATTTTCCACCTTCACTTCGTCAAAACCCAGTTTGCGCACTTCCCGGGCTACAATAGCTTCCAGCCCAAAAGTAGCGGTAGCAATAAGTTCAATTTTATCCATCTCAAAACTCCGTTCAAATTCATTTATCTATAAGAGAAATGTTTACCCTAACAGCTACAAAACTTTAACCGGTATAAACCAATACTGTTCGTTGATGGGTATCAAGTCATTGCACAAACAAATGATGCCTCCACCAGCTATTTCTAATGGAGTTCTGGCAAGAACCGCAAAATGTTTAATGGCCTCTCTGCCAGGATTGGCGCTTTTTTTAATCTCCAGCGGATATACCTTATTATCCTCAATAATTAATAAATCAATCTCCTTTTGATCCTTGTCCCGATAATAACAAAGCGGTGGTCTCTTACCTTGAAAATAGTAACTTTTTATTATTTCCGTAACCACCCAGGTCTCAAAAAAGGCCCCGGACATTGCACCCACTTCTAATGTTTCTGCACTCGTCCACTTAGTCAAATAGGCACATAAACCAGTATCAAGAAAATACATCTTGGGTCTTTTTATAAGCCGTTTTAAGGTGTTATTAAAGTAAGGTTCCAGCAAGTAGACTATTCCCGAAGATACCAAAATCGACAGCCATTGTTTAGCTGTTGGCTCACTGATCCCGACATCACCGGCTAATGATGCGTAATTCACTTCCTGAGCTGTTCTCGCCGCTACCGCAGTCAAAAAACGAAAAAAGACCAGTTCGTCCCCTACCTGGGTTAAATCCTTTATATCACGCTCCAAATAAGTCTGCACATAAGAAGAAAAAAAGACTTCCAGGTTTATTTTTTTATCAACAAAAACAGCCGGCATGCCGCCTCTGTAGATCTCCTCATATAGCGTTTTTAAATCCAGAGGCATCGCCTGTTTATTTATGTTTTTTAGTTCGTTACTCTGCGGAACAAATCCACTATGATGGCTTTGCTCCATAATTTCCGCACGGGATAAACCCAGCAAATTAACAATTCCAACCCTGCCTGCCAGTGATTCACTTACCCCTTTCATTAAATGAAAAACCTGCGAACCCGTTAGCCAAAACTGACCATTTTTACGCTCTCTGTCAACCATTATTTTGATATATGGTAATAGTTGTGGTGCATATTGTATTTCATCAATAAGCAAAGGTGGAATATATCTTTGAAAAAATAGCGCCGGATCTGTAACCGCCAGTTCTCTCACCATAGGATCATCCAAGGTAACATAGCTGCGTTTCTCTCCCCCCAGCTTTTTCAGCATCGTTGTTTTGCCCACTTGTCTTGCTCCGGTAAGCAGTACAACCGGGAAACTACTTGAAATATTTATAATGCTTTGTTCCAACGCCCTTTTTATATACACCTGCATCACTTCCGACTTTTCTAAAATATAATTTTATATTAGACTCTACTGCTCGAGTTGTCAAGTTTCTCCTCCTTGGGTATCCCAATGTTTCAGGGAAAAAGGCTTGGCAATATAATCGTCGGCGCCAGCCAGCAGACCGGATACCTCATCCGTAATGGACTATGAGTTTAAACCTGAAGATTTGGAATTAATATTAGCTCAATCCATCAAAGGGGTTGCGGTTGGATAATATCATAACATACCCCGGTTCTGCGGAGCCGATTTTTTAATTCCTATTTTAAGGGGGAAGGAAACACATGAAAGACCTGGAGCACCGGGCTTATCCGGTAAAAGTCGAGATTCGTCTATTACCCACGATTCTCATCTATTTCGGCTACTCCAGGGCTACTCTTGCCCTACCTTTTGTAAAAAATATCAAAAAGGGGTTTCAGTATAAAGTCTGAAACCCCTTGATAGTTCTTTAATGGCGGAGAGGGAGGGATTCGAACCCTCGAGACAGGTTTTAGCCCGCCTACTCGATTTCCAATCGAGCGCCTTCAGCCAAACTCAGCCACCTCTCCAGTAGATATTAACTTTTTATTAGCTTTTGGATGCTGCCGGCAACTTCTCTTAAGCCTTTGGCACTATGCCATTATACATTGATTTCGTCTCTATCGCAAGCGTCTTAACCCGCAAGTTTTTATTAGGGAGCTTAATCGTCATTTTGCCATATCTCCTTGTACCCCGAGGACACAAACAGCTATGAAAATTACCTCAGGGGCTACTTGAGGCTTTGATGTACAGAAATAACAAAATTTAATCATTGGTCTGCGGCTCTCTCCCCAGGTACTCCATTAATTTCTCTTTGATCATTTCCAGGGGGAAAACCCTCTCTTCCACCGCGGTTACCCGGCGCCCGTAAAGGTACATTCTATCATCATAAAAACCCTCCCGGCGAACTTCGCAGGGCAGTTCCGGTAAATTATCCACCCAGGTGGCAGCGAGTGAGCGGGGACTATGGAAGATAAAGCGACAATCTCCCACCCGCAGTATAAATTCCAGCAGGGAATAGTATTCTTTTTCCACCGACTGAATATAGCACTTGGAACAATAAGCTTCCTCTCTGATAAAACGGTTATAAGACAGCCCTCGGGAGTGGGCTACCTCTTTGCAATCCTCGCAAAGCCAGACTTTCTTTTTATCCGCTCCCAGCAAATAGATTACCTTGAATTTAGCCTGGTTCTCCCGGTAGACTTTTTCCAGTACTCTGGCCTTCAGCTGATACAGGCTTTTGCTGATCTCCGGGTAGGTTTTTGCGTAGTGATTGAGATGAAAAAGATAAAAACAGGCTTTTAGGAGCTCCGCTTCCGGGTATTCTTCAATCTCCTCCAAAAAACGATCATAATAATTGAGGGCCTTTATTATTTTCCTCAAGTCTGATGAACCCTGGTAGCGGGGCTTTTCATTGCGCTCCCTTTTCTCCTTTATCTCGGCTAATAGTGAAGGGATATCCAGGGTTTCGATTTCTTTCTCAGAAAAAAGAAAACTGATGCCACGATTATCTTTCCGCTCCACCTGGGCCACGGTGAGATAACCGTAATCCATAAGTTCATGCACCTGGCGATTGCTGATATTAAAGCGGCCAGCAACTTCGCTGATGGTCAACACTTCGTTTCCCTCTTCTCAAAATACTGCTCTAACCCTATTGCTTAATAAATAGGGGATCTGGTGTATTATATAATTAATGCAAAAGTGATTCTACTGCAAAAAGCTAATAATATTCATGGGCTTGTATAAATATACCGCTCCAGCGTCCTTAATAGCGACCGCAGGGAGCATCAGTTGTGCCCGACAGGGCGCTTCGTATGGGCAACACCTGCGGCTTGTCTCGCGGCTCAAGGGGTACCGCGATAATCTCCCGTCCATGGTCGTCAACCTTAATAGTGACACCCGCAGGGTGGAACACCAGGAGTACCCGGAGGGTGATAGTGCTCTCGCGATCTCCTGAATGATCCTTGACTCTTTATTCTAAACGAAAAGTGGAGGATGAACAAATGCCGCACTGGCAATGGGCCGATGACAGCGAAATACCCTACCTAACAATCCCTCACTGGCGCGAGGCGGGAGTAAATATAGCCTTTTCTTCCCGCTGGGGCGGCAGCAGTCCTCCTCCTTTTGCCTCGCTTAACCTGGGGCTGCATGTGGGAGATGAACGGGAAAAGGTACTGGATAACCGCCGCCGCTTCCTGGCTAGCCTGGGGCAAAAGCTCGAAAATCTGGTTTGCTGCCAGCAGGTTCATGGCCAGCGGGTGCTGCGGGTGGATAAAAGCCTGGCCGGTTCCGGCGCCTGGGATTATGAAAGCGCTCTCCCCGGCTTTGATGCTATGGTAGGACATAGCCCGGGAATCATCCTGGGCAGCTTTTACGCCGACTGCCTCCCCCTTTTCTTCTTTGACCCAAAAAAACGGGTGGTAGCTATGGCCCATAGCGGCTGGAAGGGTACCATGGGGAAAATTGCCGCCGAAAGCGTAAAAGAAATGTTAAAGCTGGGTTGTTTGCCACGAGACATCGAGGTTTTTCTCGGGCCGGGCATCGGCCCCTGCTGTTTTCAGATTCAGCCGGAGCTGGTTCTTCGAGTAAAGACGGCCTTTCCCCATCACCAGGTCATATTGCGCGAAAATGCCCATGGCTATTACTGGGATTTACGGGAAAGCATAAAGCAAAGCTTGCAGGAAAGCGGTATTCAGGAAGCCCATATCATTGACTCTCATCTCTGCACCGCCTGCAATTGCCATCTTTTCTTCTCCTACCGGGCCGAAAAGGGCCGGACGGGAAGGATGGGGGCTTTTATCGGTCTGGAGGATTAGAATCATCCATCACTTCCGGCCGCTATTTCCTCCCTAAAGCCCTCAGCACTTAATAATTCATTCGCCTGTTTTTCGGGGAGTTCTTCCACATCTTTTAGTTTCCGCTCCATTACCCGCGATCTCCTGGCAGCCTCCTCAATACTGTTGCTGGCTTCCTGCAATTTCTTGCGGGTTTTCTCCAATACCGCGCCGAATTTGCCAAACTCGCTCTTTACAGCTCCCAATATGGCCCATACTTCCCCCGACCTCTTTTGAATGGCCAGAGTGCGAAATCCCATGGATAAACTATTCAGCAGCGCTGCCAGGGTGGTGGGACCGGCAACTGTTATCCGGTAATCCTGGCGCAGGTTCTCAAAAAGCCCCGGCCGACGTAATACTTCCGCATAAAGTCCTTCGGTGGGTAGAAACATTATAGCAAAGTCCGTGGTGGCGGGTGGTTCAATATATTTGCTGCAGATCTCTTTGGCCTGGGCCTTAATCCGGTTTTCCAGGTTTTTGCCCGCCTGTTCTATAGCAGCTAAATCGGCCCCGTCATAAGCCTCCAGGAGGCGGTGATAATCCTCCAGAGGAAATTTGGCATCTATTGGCAACCACAAGGGAGAGCCCTCTTTATCCGGTCCGGGGAGTTTTACAGCAAACTCCACTCTCTCCGCCCCCTTTTTTACCGCCACATTGCTACCATACTGTTCCGGAGCCAGTATATCTTCCAATATATTGCCCAATTGCACTTCTCCCCAGGTTCCCCTGCTTTTGACATTGCTGAGTACTTTCTTAAGATCTCCTACCCCGCTTGCCAGTGCTTGCATTTCACCCAGGCCCTTATGTACCTGTTCCAGACGCTCACTTACCAGTTTGAAGGATTCGCCCAGCCGTTGTTCCAGGGTAGCATGCAGCTTTTCATCTACCACCGTTCTCATCTGCTCCAGCTTCTGGGCGTTTTCCTTTTGTAGTTCCCTCACCCTTTCTTCTATGGTTCCCCTCATCTGTTCCAGCTTCTGCTCATTGCTCTGGGTCAAATAGGCCATCTGTTTGGAGAAACCATCCATCTGGTATTGCTGCAAATTCCCCATTTCTACCATTCGTGCCGAGAGCGAATCGCTGAAAGTTTTAAATGAATTGCTTAGCTCTTCCCTGCCCTGCCGAGCCGTCACATTCATTTCTTCCCGGTTGCGGCCAATTTCCTCTCTCAGCAGTTGTTCTATCCTTTCCTGGCTTTTCTCCAGATGAAGATTGCCGGCTGACAGCTTATCCAGTTGCTCACGAAGGGTATTCATTCGCTGCTGCAGTTGAAAAAGTAAAAAAACCAGCAAAGCTAAGCCTATAAACACTGCAATTATTGCCGCTTGTTCCATCATTAACCACCCCCGTTCTTTTTGCTGCCATTCTATACCCCCATCCGGCCTAATGTCAAATGGACAATAATTACTCATAAATAAAAATAAGGGGTTTAAAACCCCTTGCTAATCATTATATATGGCGGAGAGAGTGGGATTCGAACCCACGGAGCCGCTATCAACGGCTCACTCGATTTCGAGTCGAGCGCCTTCAACCGAACTCAGCCATCTCTCCGTAGACTGGCAAAAAATCTTTTCAGGAGCTCGCTGCACTCCTCTTTTAAAATTCCCCCTTCTACTACAACCTGGTGGTTTAAGGCGGGGGACCTCACAATGTCATAGACAGAACCAGCTGAACCTGCCTTTGGATCTGTTACTCCATAAACCAGATGACCTAGGCGAGCATTGACCATCGCTCCAGCGCACATGGCACAGGGCTCCAGAGTACAATATAATACGGACTCATTCAAGCGCCAGTGTCCCAAATGCCGGGCAGTCCTCTGCAAGGCTAAAAGCTCAGCATGCGCTGTGGCATCCTGGCAGGACTCCTTTTCATTATGAGCCCGGGCAATTATTTTCCCATTATGCACCACGATTGCTCCTACCGGGATTTCTCCCCTCTTATAAGCCTCCCGGGCCTCTTCGAGTGCGTGGCGCATGAAATTCTCGTGCTGCACTTGTCAACTCCTGGGGATTATTTGCTATAGCATAAATGCATAAGTGGTGCGCCCGGAGGGACTCGAACCCCCGACCTGCGGTTTAGGAAACCGTCGCTCTATCCTACTGAGCTACGGGCGCAAGTTGTGCAAACAGAACCAGGGCTCGTATGCCCCAAGACAAATTAAGATATTACACTTGCCTGTTCCTGTTGGAAATCCTAAAATTAAAAGAAATGCCGGGCATTTCTTTACTGCAACTTCATATCTCGTTTAAAGCATCGGAAGAAACTGCGGAGCAGTTTCAACACACCGCTGCAACGAGGTGGGGGATTAGAACCCGCCGCCTGTTTCGTTAATAGGAAACCGACCGCTTAGCGGGGGATATATTTCATCTCGTTATATTTTAAAACGCCGGTGAACCTTTTGCAAGCCCCTATAGTTTAATCCAACAACTGCCATCGAATCCCCTATTATTGTAAATAGGTCTTAAGTCCTGGATATTGTTTTATAAATAAATAAAGGAATATAATATAAAAGAAAGAACTATTACTCTATATAGTCTATCGATTGTTTGAAGACGAGTTAAGGATTAATAATCTATAGAAATCAAGTAAAATTAAGTATTTAGAGAAACTTTATTGGTAGAAAGGGGGGTTGTGGTTGCGTATAGAACAGAAGCTTTGGAGGGAAAATGTCGGCTGGTCTGACCATAGTCCCAGGGTCGATGGTCTTGCCCCTCAACTGATTTTAGTTTTCGGTACTCGCAAATGCCTGCAAGAAGGAGTAAGACTCGATGAAATAAAGGGGTTCTATCCCGGTGCCCATATCTTTGGCTGTTCCACTGCCGGCGAGATTTATGGTACCAGTGTCTTTGAAGATTCCATTGCCATTACTGCTCTGGAACTTGAGCACACCCGTATTGAAGGCCAACAAATACATTTAAACCAGGTACAGAACAGTTTCCAAGCCGGGGAATACCTGGCCTCTTCGCTTACCCACAAAGATTTATCTCATGTCCTGGTTCTAACTGATGGCCTGCATGTTAATGGAAGTGAATTGCTTCAAGGTTTAACTTCAAGTCTACCCCCAGGAATCGCTATTACCGGAGGAATGGCTGGTGACGGAGACTGTTTTGAAGAAACCCTGGTCTTTTGGGACGCCCCACCAGCACCGGATACTATAGCTGTGCTTGGTTTTTATGGCAATCATTTAAGGGTAGGCTATGGCTCTATGGGCGGTTTTGACCCTTTTGGCCCCAAGCGTCTCATAACCCGCTCTGCTGCCAATGTTCTTTATGAAATGGACGGTCGTTCCGCACTGGAATTGTATAAGAAATACCTGGGCGAACACGCTGAAGGTTTACCCGCTACGGGAGTATTTTTTCCCCTCTCTATTTCTGGCCAGGAAGTAGCTGAAAGCCTGGTACGTACTATTTTGGCCGTAAACGAAGAAGAGCAGAGCCTAACCTTCGGGGGAGATGTCCCTACCGGAGCCTATGCCCGGATGATGAAGGCTAACCTCGATCGCCTGATAGATGGCGCCATGAGTGCCGCAGAAAGTAGCCTGAGTATAGCTAACAACGCTTCACCCGAGTTGGCCATCCTCATAAGCTGTTTTGGTCGCCGCTCAATACTCAAGCAGAGAACCGAGGAAGAAGTGGAAGCCGTTAGGGATGTTTTAGGTTCAGGCTGCATGCTCTGCGGTTTCTATTCCTATGGCGAATTTTCTCCCTTTAAGCCTGGAGAAAAACCCAAGTTCCACAACCAGACTATGACTATAACTACTTTCAGGGAGGTATAGTAGTTTGGAAAATATGCATAGTTTGCTAAGACGGCAGTTGCGCAAGCAATTCGGGAAAAATATTCCGGATATTCCCGGGAGCGATGCATTTCTTAAGCAGGTAAATGACGCATACCGGGAATTCGATGCCGATCGAAATATGTTGGAACGCGCACTGGAAATTAGTTCCCAGGAATTACTGGAAACCAACTTGCAACTCCGGGCTGTATTAGAGGCTTTTCCCGATGTTTTTTTGTTGTTGGACTCCCAGGGTATTATTATTGAGCTAAAAGCCGGTAGTTCCACTGAACTGTATATGTCCCCGGAGCAACTTCTGGGCCATCACATCGAAGTTATTCATCCCGATACCATCAATTCGCCCTTTGCCACTGCTGTGGAACAGGTACTGCAAAGCGGAAAGCTTATTAGTTTCGAGTATCCCGTGCTGCTAAACCAACAGGAATTTTATTTTGAAGCCAGGTTGCTACCGGTATCCGGGGACCATGTCTTCGTTATCATTCGAAATGTCACCGAACGCCGTATCATGGAAGACCAATTGCGCTATCTTAGTATGCATGATGCTCTAACCGGTTTGTATAACCGCTCCTATTTTAAGCTGGAGACCGCCCATCTGGAAAAGCAATCCCGTCGCCCGATTGGTCTTATTGTTGGCGATGTCGATGGCCTGAAACTGGTTAATGATACCCTAGGCCACGAAGCAGGTGATGACCTGCTTATTAAAGCTGCTCATGTTCTTAACGATTCCCTGCGTGATTGTGATTTTGTAGCCCGTATAGGTGGTGATGAATTCGCCGCTATTCTTTACGATTGCAATACCCCGGGAATTGAAGGTGTTATTAAACGTATTAAAAATAATATTGTCCTTTTAAACTCTAGCAATCCGACCCTCCCCTTAAGTATTTCCTTGGGCTACGCCGTGAGAAATGATGCCTCTAAGAGCATGGATGAACTCTTCAAGGAGGCCGATGATAATATGTACAAGGAAAAGCTTGACCATCGCAAGAATTTTAATGCTAACCTGGTCAGTACCCTGATGAGTTCTATGGATGAAAGACATTTTTTCAATCAAGACCATGTTGAGCACATGCAGGAGTTGGTGTGCATTATGGCTGAAGCTCTGGATATGTCTCCCAGTCAAATATCATGCATGAACCTACTAGCACAGTATCACGACATAGGCCAGGTAGGGATATCTGACGCTGTTCTTTTTAAGAAAGGCAAACTTAATTCTCAAGAGCGTTTACAAATAGAAAGGCATCCGGAAATAGGTTATCGTATTGCCCGTCTATCTCCTGAATTGATGCCGATAGCTGATTGGATACTTAGACACCACGAGTGGTGGAATGGACAGGGTTACCCCTGTGGCCTGGCGGGTGAGGATATCCCCCTGGAGTGCCGCATACTGGCCCTGGTTGATGCCTATAATGCCATGACCAGCGATCGTCCCTACCGTAAAGCCATGTGTCATGAAGAGGCTATTGAGGAGATAAAAAGTAAAGCCGGAACCCAGTTCGACCCTGAATTAGTCCGCTTATTTCTTTCAAAAATAGAAACAAAGTTCCCTTCACCCAGATCAAAAGCATGATGCCATTTATTTAAGCATTGGAAGAAACTGAGGAGCATTTTCAACACAGCTCTGCAACGAGGCGGGGGATTAGAAACCACCACCTGTTTTGTTAATAGGAACCCGACCGCTTAAAGAAGCGGGGGACATTTTTCACCTCGTTATAAATTCCTAAGCTTCATATAAACTAGGCGAAAACGCGTATTATAATCCGGTCTGCAGGTATCCGGCGGCTGCAGTATGTAACAACTCCCGAGCATACTGTTCGGGAGGGATTAAGAATGTTTTCTTCATAGTATACCCTCTATTTTTGACCTAATAATTCTCTGACTAACTCTGGATCTTTGGTAGAAACTGTATCTCCCCGGGCAGCGACACTATAATTACCTTCTATGGAGTCTAGAATATCTTCTTTTCTAAACCGCCATTCCCGGCCACACTTAAATGCATTAATTCTTCCATCGCGAATCATGTTATAAACCGTTTGTTTGCTTACTCTTAAAATATCAGCTACCTCCAGAATGTTTAAGAAATCCGGTTTATTTTCTGATAAATTTTCAGCCAAGGCCTTAGTAAGATTCTGCACCATGGCAGCTTCCTCGGGACTAAATACCTTCCGCCCACAATCGGGGCATTTATATAGATTTATACCATCTAATAATAGGCGATATTTTCCCCATTTTGCTTCATGCGCGGTTACGACAGAATCCATTTCCTTATTACAATAGACACATTTCATTGTTTTTTCCTCCTTAGCATAGTCCCGCATAGTTCCCATTCATCATCATCTGGTAAAATTACGGTTACAATCTCTGCCTCAGGATAACTGGCCGCTACAACGACATAAAATTGAGGTTTATCCGGGGTTGCCTTTTGGAACAATACCTTAACATCAAAATGCCAGGGGCCGTCTTGTATTTCGATAACCTCTCCATATTCAATAGCCTGCATTACATCATCTAATGGAATCATTCTTTCACCCATGCGGTCAAAGGCATGGGCAGACACATGAATACGGTTGGCTTTAGCCAGTGCCTTTACCCAGGTAATAGGGAACGACAAGTTATCCCTCTCCTTCTTATAAAATAACATAAATTAAAATAAAATAACAACAATTAATTGTGGTAATTTATGGGTTAATCATGCTCTCATATTGCTTGTTAACCGCCCAGTCATAATACTTGAGTACAGCGCCAGCGGTCGGCGGTTCCAAAGAAATGCGGTTTTGGGCATGATATAACCTTCTTTTTAACCAAATCTTGTTGAATTGACACTTTACTTCGTTATATATTTTTATTATTCCTGCATTGCGATTTTTTGCAATACAACGCCTTTTTGAAGACTTATTTGTATTTTCTTTCTATGTTCAACTTAAAAATATAAAGCAGAATTCAGTCTGATCTCCCCACGTTAAGGGTTTAAACTTGTTGATAGCCGCTTGCTATTTGATTAGATATACCAATATTAACTTCCCACTATTCCCCTTTAAATATATCCACCTTGGTTTCCAAGCATTTGCGCAAAAACAAATCGTTGGCACCAATCTCAAACCATCCGTTGGGTTTTTGATAGAAATCCAGGCCGCGACCAATCTTAATAATCCACCCGTTATCGAGGCGAATTTCCCGGTCATGCATATTAGGTCTTTTTTTTATATCCAGCAACCAACGCTTTGCTCCGCCGCCGGTAAGTGATGTTCTCCTGCCTCGATTAATATATCTTGAATTACCTTAATAGCTGAATGCAGGCCTATACCCCCCGTAGACTTGGCTAGGGCACCTAGCAAGTGCAGGAGAATATCAAAATGGGAAGGTAGAAAAGGGTAAGGGTTAATGAAGGTTTCCCGAGTAAAATCAGAATCATAGTATTTGGCATCCTGGAGCCGGGTATTAAAGCGCAAAGTCTGCCCATGTTTATCAAACAAGCTCCCCAGCAATGCTTCTCCCTCGGGAGACTTGCCTAGTAGACGTTTATAGCAAATTTCTTTAATATCGCTGGACTCCAAATCTATCTGAATGGGGAAACGGTCCTTTAGTTTGTAGAGTTCAGGTGAGTAAACGCCTGTTGATAATATGTAGCCGTAGTCCGCCAGCTATCTGTTTTCCCTAAATCTGAACGCCCCCCGATTCGCACCGGTCCCACAGACTGACGAGATTCACTATCCCCAAATGATGCCAAAGCATTAAGGGCGTTAGATGTGCTGGTAAGCTCTTTTGTTCCGCTAGTTCAGCTTCGTTATACAGTTCGATCCCCCCTTTTGCATTATTTATTATAACTAATAACTAAGCTACAGTAATAAATCTGTCAACTTATACTAATTATTGTTTGCTATTTCTATAAGCCTTGTCAGTTTCCTCCTATATTCTCCTTTATTTTCATGCTTCTTTAGGATACAATGCTCATTCATACTCGTCCAATATGTTTAAATGTTAAAACCCCGCTCCAGGCACGGGCCTTTGTATCCATTGAGGCCGGAATCTTCCGCTCAATAGCCGCGGGATACCCTACCCGTCTTTTTAAGATCTAAGAGATAAATTCTGAAACTAAGGAATTCTTGTATTTCCCCGTCTGGCCTTAAAACACTTTTCCTCACAATAGAAAAAGCCCGAAACAAACATCGGGCTTTACCAGCTTTAAAATGGCGCGCCCGGCAGGATTCGAACCTGCGACCTCCAGATTCGTAGTCTGTTACTCTATCCAGCTGAGCTACGGGCGCATTTTATGGCGGAGAGAGAGGGATTC
>Ga0209509_1001352_pt1 | contig 18636 bp, 17 predicted proteins | sample BioC13SIPDNA_FD_185743 | JGI IMG/M metagenome (GOLD analysis project Ga0209509, IMG submission 185743) | Anaerobic biogas reactor microbial communites from Washington, USA - Biogas_R1_A C13 SIP DNA (SPAdes) (version 2) | ecosystem: Engineered > Bioreactor > Anaerobic > Unclassified | place...
TTCTTCCTCCTCTGCTATGATAAAAGCTGTTTTATTTCCAGCTCTATCATAGCGGTTTTGGAGGATTGTGGTAAATACTGTTCATTCTTATTTGTTGTTTTCTGTCCATTTTAGTTTAGCGGTTACACTGATATGCAGGCGCAATTTATGGCTTATTTATGCTGTGCTGAAGGTAGCAGTATAATTACTGAATCCGTATTTGAAAATCGTTATATGCATGTTGCTGAGCTAAGCAGGATGGGAGCAAAAATAAAAGCTGAAGACAGAACTGCCATAATAAAAGGAGTAAATGAGTTAAGCGGAGCCAAAGTAAAGGCCACCGATCTTAGGGCCGGAGCAGCTCTATTAATAGCAGCCTTAACAGCGAGAGGAACTAGCATAATTAGCAATAGTGAACATATTGATCGGGGATACGAGAATATAGTTGAGAGATTAAACCATTTAGGTGCAGATATTTCAATTAAAAGCTGACGAAATAATAACATTAATAAATCTGCCTTGTCATATAGATAAAATATGAAAAATAGAAAAACAAAGTTATTTACAATAGCCATAATTACAACGGTATTAATATTAATACCGATTTTTTTTATGCATAAAAATAAAACTTCCGAACCTCAAATTATTTACAAAGAACCTTACGTAAAACTTTATTTACATCAAGAAAACAAAACTATTAAATTACTGTTGGAAGAATATATTATTGGTACCGCAGCGGCAGAAATGCCGGCCTCATTTGAGATGGAAGCCCTGAAGGCACAGGCAGTCTGTGCCAGAACTTATGCCTTTCGCAAGCTTCTGGAGGATAAGAAATATCCTGGAGGGGCTAGCCTTTCCGATGACATTAATTCCTGCCAGGCTTATATAAGCCAGGAAGAATTCTACCGGCGCCACCCCGGGTATAAACACTTATATAAAAAAGTGAGGGAGGCAGTAGAGCAAACCCAGGGAGAGATTATGATTTACCATAACGAACCTATAGATGCCCTCTATCATTCTACCTGTGGGGGACGAACCGAAAGCGCCGTAAATGTTTGGGGAACTGACGTACCTTATCTGCGTTCGGTAAAATGCTGTTATTGCAAAGAATCTCACCATTATGAAAGTGTACAGGTATTCTCGGTACAGGATTTTACAAACTCGCTGGGGGTAAACAATAACTGTCGGCCCCAGGTTCAGATTAGCGAAAACACCCCCAATGGTCGGGTTAAAAAGATAAATATAAATAATAGAGAGTTATCAGGGGAAAAACTACGCCATGTTTTGGGATTACCTTCCACCTGGTGTGTTTTTAATATAAATGAAAGCCGGGTAGAAATTAAAAGCCGGGGCTATGGCCATGGCCTGGGGTTATGCCAGTATGGAGCCAATGGCATGGCCCTCGAAGGGAAAAGTTACCACCAAATCCTTAAGCACTACTACAAAGATATAGAATTCAGCCAGCTTAAATATTAATAAACCACCTTCCCTCTGAATATAGATTTATATAAACAATGCGGGGGAGGGTGAGGATTGCAAAACTATATTAGAAAAAGGGCAGTAAAGGTTGCCCAGCATATATTGAACACATCTGATACGGTAAGGCAGACAGCCCAAGTATTCGGTATCAGCAAAAGTACTGTTCACAAGGATGTGGCCGAGAGGCTGCCCAGAATTGATGAGCAATTAGCAGAGGAAGTAAAATCGATTCTGGAAAAAAATAAAGCGGAAAGACATATAAGAGGAGGGGAAGCAACCCGCCAGAAATACGCCGCCTATCAACAGGTAGAATCGATTGCAAATAATATTGGCTCTTAAGAAAATTATACACTTTAGTTAAGCTTAAGGTATAATTAATAAGAGCCAAAAGGTAAAATTAGGTTATAGCTTAAATACTGTTTAGGGGGCCTAAGAAGGATGTGTTTCGCTTTTGGGGAAGATATAGGCATAGATCTGGGAACAGCCAGTGTAATAGTCTTTAGGAAGGGCAGCGGAATTGTCTTACATGAACCATCGGTAGTAGCTATAGATAAGAATACCAATAAAATTATAGCCGTAGGGGAAGAAGCCCGGCAAATGCTGGGCCGGACACCAGGCAATATAGTGGCTATTCGTCCCTTAAAAGAAGGAGTCATAGCAGACTATGATACTACTGAAAAGATGCTAAGCTATTTTATAAGAAGAATTATGGGTAACAAATTATTTTTTAAACCTCGTGTTATAGTGTGTATACCCACCGGTGCAACAGATGTAGAAGAAAGGGCAGTGCGCCAGGCAACCATAGCATCAGGTGCCCGACAGGCCTATATCATTGAAGAACCTCTCGCTGCCGCCCTGGGTGCAGGTATAAATATTTCCGAGGCTACCGGTAATATGGTGGTAGATGTTGGCGGCGGTACCTCTGATATTGCAGTCCTTTCCCTGGGAGGACTAGTTTGCAATGATTCGTTACGAATCGGAGGGGACAAGTTCGATGAAGCTATAATACGCTATGTCCGCCGGATATATAATTTAATGATAGGTGATCGTACGGCTGAAGAAATAAAAATAAGGGTAGGTACGGCTTACGTTACCGATGATAATCGTAACCGCTCTATGGAGGTAAGGGGACGCGACCTTTTAACTGGTTTACCGAAAACTATTACCATTACTTCGGCGGAAAGTTGGGAAGCCCTGCATGAACCGGTGGAAGCCGTAATTGAGGGAGTAAAGAAAGTCCTGGAAGTTACCCCTCCCGAGCTGGCCGCTGATATTGTTAACAACGGCATAGTTATGACTGGCGGAGGATCACTTCTCGATGGTTTGGATATACTTTTATCCAAAGAAACTAACTTACCGGTTCATATAGCCGAGGAGGCCATATGCTGTGTTGCTATAGGGACTGGCAAGGCCCTTAACGAAATGTCGGTTATAAGCCGCACCCGCAACAAAGGTGCCCGGCGGGTATTATAAATTAAAGAATTCCTTCAAGAAAAACGATATATATAATATAATTTTGAATTCTTAATTTTGAATTTTGAATTATGGTGGAAATACTTTGTATTTCTCTCTTATTTTATGCTTTTTAATCTATGCCTATTTTGCATTATCGAATTTTGGGGGAGTTAATTTGATTAAAGGCTTATATACGGCCGGTGCAGGAATGATGCTGCAAATGGCTCGGCAGGATGTGGTGGCCAATAACCTGGCCAATGTTAACACTGGTGGCTATAAAAAGCAGACAGCAGTTGCGCAGGCTTTTCCGAATATGCTCATGAGCCGCCTAGGTGAAATTGAAAAGAATATCGAAGGTGAATACCAACCAGTACCGATTAAGCTAATCGGAGGAGTGGGAACCGGGGCAGCAATTGATAAAATATACAGTGATTTTTCTATGGGCAATATAAGGAAAACTGACAATGCTACCGACCTGGCCTTAAATAGTGATGGTTATTTTGCCGTTTTAACCCCACAGGGGGAACGCTATACCCGCAACGGGCAATTTAAAATAAATAATGAGGGGATTTTAACGACTAACCAGGGTTATCCGGTGCTGGATACTAGCGATCAAAGGATTACCCTGGAAGGTGAGTTCAGCATTGATGAAATAGGGAATATATCAATAGCTGGTGAAACCATAGCCCAGCTCAAAATGGTTAGCTTTGAGAATCCCCAGTACCTGGTACGGGAGGGAGATAACCTTCTGGCCACTCAAGAAGGAGAAACAGCAATTAATCTAGAAAGGCCCGGTATATTACAAGGATACATAGAAGATTCTAATGTTAATGCGGTAAAAGAAATGGTAGAACTGATTAATGTGGTAAGAGCCTATGAATCCATGCAAAAAGTGGTGCAAGCCGAAGATGAAACTACTCAGGTGGCTATTGATCAGGTAGGCAGCGTATCTTAAATAAAGAAAAAAACCCGCCGCAGGGCGGGATTTTTTTTGTCCGAAAATAAACTGGGGCAGGAATAACTGATTGTACGGGGAATTAGAAAAGTGAGGAGTTAGGGGTAAGAAATTAATTAGAAAATAGATTTTAATTCACGCGGATCGCGTCATGTGTAGGGAACGGCCCCTGTGCCGTTCCGCCATGGGTTAGAAACAAAATACTTCTATTTTCATAAGTGGTTGTGTGCCGTACTCATGACGGGTTAATTAGAAAATAGATTTTAATTCACGCGGATCGCGTCATGTGTAGGGAACGGCCCCTGTGCCGTTCCGCCATGGGTTAGAAACAAAATACTTCTATTTTCATAAGTGGTTGTGTGCCGTACTCATGACGGGTTAATTAGAAAATAGATTTTAATTCACGCGGATCACGTCATATGTAGGGAACGGCCCCTGTGCCGTTCCGCCATGGGTTAGAAACAAAATACTTCTATTTTCATAAGTGGTTGTGTGCCGTGCTCATGGCTGGTTAATAAGAAAATAGAATCTTATTTCACGCGGATCGCGCGGATTATATTAGGATTTACGCGGATTTTTTAAAATATTAGTTGACCTTGACTTCTATTTTCATAAGTGGTTGCGTGTCGCACTCATGGCCGGTTAATTAGAAAATAGGATTGGGAATAGACGCGGGCTCGCTTCGCTCGCGCGGATTAAGAAGGGATTTACGCGGATTTTTAAATAAAATATTTCCGCGTCGTTCCCCAATGGTTCCGCGGTTTCCGCGTCAAAAAAAAAGATAGGTTATAACTATTTTCATAGGTGGTTGCCGTGTACCCGATAGGGTTAATTAATGTAGAACTGTTTACGCATTTCTCTTTATTATAAAATTAAGCCAGGAGGATTATTTCTTCTAGTATGATGATTAAAAATATAGCAACTGCTGATATTTTAGGGTGCAAAGTACACCTGGTAAATATGGCCGAGGCAGTGCAGATAGTTGAGCAGATGGTTGAGGATGGCCAGAATGGTAACCAGGTCGTCACCCTGAATGCAGAAATTATTTATCAGACTAAAAAGGAAACAGAATTACAAAGAATAATCAACCAGGCCAGCCTGGTAACAGCAGATGGCATAGGGACAGTTTGGGCGGTTCGAGTTTTGGGTTATCCGCAGAAAGAAAGAGTAAGTGGTATAGATTTACTACACGAACTCTGTACCCGGGGAGCAACCCCGGGGTGGAAGATATACTTGCTGGGGGCTGCTCCCGGGGTAGCCGAAAAAGCAGGCCAGAAGCTGGAAGAGAGCTATCCCGGGTTAAAAGTATGTGGCAGCCGGAACGGATATTTTTCAAAGCAAGATGAAGACGATATTATTACAGATATAAATTCTAAATCTCCCGATATATTATTTGTAGCCCTGGGGGCACCTAAACAGGAATACTGGATAGACCAGAAACGAGCTGCACTTAAAGTACCGGTATGTATAGGTGTAGGTGGAAGTTTTGACGTTATTGCCGGGTTTAAGAAAAGGGCGCCAGAGCTTTTTATAAGGCTCAACCTGGAATGGCTCTATCGCCTGCTGGCAGAACCGTCACGTTGGAAAAGGCAACTGGCTCTGCCCGCCTTTGTTGTGTCAGTTTTAAAACAAACGTATGGTAGAACCAACTAGTAATACCGGGTTATGTTATTTTGAGGAGGATTGAAGGGTGGATAAGACAAGGGTTTTTGCTCTGGATATTGGAACCCGTAAAATTGTGGGTTTAGTGTTAGAGGAAAATGAAACTGGTCATAGAGTTGTTGATGTAGAAATTCTGGAGCATACTACCCGGGCTATGATGGATGGACAAATACATGATGTAGAAACGGTAGCGGCAACTATACTCAAAATAAAAAACGCTCTGGAGGAACGCCAGGAAATAACCCTGGATTCAGTGGTGGTAGCAGCAGCAGGACGCGCCTTAAAAACCTCGCGGGGAAGCTGTTACAAATCCCGGCAACAACTTGGTGAACTGAGTACAAATGAAGTTAGAGCCCTGGAGATAGAGGCTGTACAGGAAGCCCAATATAAACTAGCACAAGAAGAAATAGGTAACAGAGAGCATAGCAACTATTTTTGTGTAGGATACAGCGTAGTTTCTTACCTTTTGGAAGGGCAGGTAATAGGTAATCTGGTAGGCCAGGTAGCAAATGAAGTAGGGGTTGAGATTATTGCTACTTTCCTGCCTAGGGTAGTGGTAGATAGCCTTTTTTCGTCCCTTAATCGGGCAGGGTTGGAGGTAAAAAGTTTAACCCTGGAACCTATTGCTGCCCTGTCGGTAGCTATACCACCCGGAATGAGACTATTAAATCTGGCTTTAGTAGATATTGGAGCCGGTACCTCGGATATTGCCCTGGTCAAGGAGGGTAATGTATTTGCTTATGCCATGGTGCCATTAGCCGGAGATGAATTGACCGAATACCTCGCTTCACAATACCTGTTGGACTTTGATACGGCTGAACGGGCCAAGCGACTCTTAATGGAGCAGGACCAAATCGAGGTATCCGATATACTGGGTAACCCCTTGCACTTATCCAGCAAGGAGCTGCAGCAAGAATTGCAGCCCCTGATAGACGAAATGACTGGCGAAATAGCCCGTCATATAATAGACCTTAATCAAAAAGTTACAGATGCAGTAGTTTGCGTAGGTGGAGGAAGCCTGACCCCTTCACTGACCGTCAGCCTGGCTGAAAATCTAGGAATTCCAGCCAGGCGGGTAGGCATAAGAACAATACAAAATATCGACTATATCACTACCGATTCCAGTTTTCTTAATACCCCTCAAGGTATTACCCCTCTGGGTATTGCCTACAACTACTTTACTACTCCACCGGTACCTTTTATAAAGGTTACGGTAAATGGCAGAGAAACCCCGCTATGGAATCTGGGTGCAATTAACGTGGCTGGTGCCCTGTTAAGTTCCGGTATATCACTGAGCAATATCTATGGTAAGCCTGGTATGGGTAAAACAATCGAAGTAAATGGCTATGTTAAAGTAATTAAAGGCAGCATGGGAACAGCTCCATTAATTAAGGTAAATAATCAGCCGGCCTCATTGGAGACCAATCTGCAAAATGGAGATACGATAGAGTTTGCCCCGGGACAGGATGGAGAAGAAGCCCATATAACCGGCAGAGACCTGGTACCCGCCATAAAAGGCCAGATAACCGTCAATGATGAAGAATTTGATTTAGAGCCGGTAATAACCGTTAATGGAGAGCCCTTCGCCCCTGATGCAGAGATACCAGACCGTGCCCGGATTGAGTTTAAAAGCGTAAATAGTGTTTTCAATGTTTTACGTTTAAGTGGTGTGGACGAATATTGGCTGCAGAAAAGGCTGTATAAGTTTTATCTGGATGAACGAGAGATAACTGTTTACTGGTTACCTTTGGAGGTACATGTAAATGGGGTTATAGCAGAGGTAGAACAACTGGTTGAACCTGGTGACAGCATAACCTATACCCGTAAACCACTAAGACCCTGCCTTAATGATTTGCTGGGTGACCACGATTTTCTCGCTATTAATGTCAAAGTAAATGGTGAAGAAATACGCCTGCGAGGAAAGGGAGCAAGCATTGTAATTGATGGGGAGCCCGCCGGCATTTATGACGAAGTTCATGATGGAGCCCGAATTACCCTGAACCGGGAGGAAGGCCGAGCCATTTTAAGTGACATATTTAATGTGGTAGAAATTAAGCCGGCGAAAAATGCCAAACTATTTATTAAGGTAGACGGCGAATCGGCTGGTTTTACTACTCCAATAAAAGAAGGTAGTCAAATCGATTTAAGTTGGGAATAAGATGAAAGCGGACAGACCCCGGGTGGAAAAAATTTTTCGGTCGGGGTCTGTCTTTCATTTTATATAAATACATGTTACTGGCTAAAATATAGATAAGGGTTAGTTAAATTTAGTCAAAAAAATATAATCAGGCTGTTTACTTTTTGTTTTTTATAGTACAATAAAAACAGATAGTCAATAAAAGTCAAAGAGGAGAAGAAAAATGAAACGCAGTCTTGCTGACAGAATCGAACAGTACCTTAAGGTATTAATTGAACGTAGTGAAGATAAACAGATAGAGATTCAGAGGGTGGAATTAGCGGAAACCTTTGATTGTGTTCCTTCTCAGGTAACTTATGTTATCAGTACCCGATTTACTGAAATGGAGGGTTACGTTACCGAAAGCCGGCGGGGAGGTAAAGGCTATGTCCGTATTAGCAGATATCACCTGGAGAACGGTGGTAGTACCGTTCGCAAAGAATTGGTCTCATTTATAGACAAACTCATGCAGGAAGATGCACTTACTACCGGTCAGAGTGATCTTTTGAAGTATCTTATCAACTCCAGTTTTATAGATATGCCGCCGGAGTACAGAATACGGTTGTTTAAACAGCTTAGAAAAACATTAGTTGATTATGTAAATATGGATTGATAAAAGGGGGAATAGATTTGTACTGTGAAGAGTGCAAACAAAGACCGGCAACTGTGCATTTTACCCAGGTCTATAATGGAAAAACGGTTGAAACTCATTTGTGTCAGCAGTGTTATGCCCAAAAAGGGGGCATCATATTTGATGTGGCCAAACAGTTATCTCTTCCCAATTTACTTGGTAGTTTTTTTGTAAGCAACTATAATCTGCCAGATATGAAATCTTTATCTCAGACTGCCAACTGCCCCAACTGTGGAATAAAATTGAGTGATATTAGTACTACCGGTCGTTTAGGTTGCTCAGAATGTTATACTGCTTTTGAAAGCGAACTGGAGCCGACATTGCGCAGGGTACATGGTGATAGCCGTCATGTTGGCAAAGTGCCGGTCCGAGGTGGCGAAAAAGTAATGGTTAAGAAAAAAATTGAGGGGTTAAAATACCTATTACAGAAGGCTATTGCTGCTGAGGATTATGAAAAGGCGGCGGAAATCAGAGATGAAATTAAAGACGTCGAGAAAAAACTGGATTAGGGAGAGAGGTATATGAAAGCCGACAATCTGTTAAACAGTAATTTTGTCCGCTGGATGGCTGCCGATGAAGGACCCAAAACCGATATAGTAGTTAGCAGTCGCATACGTTTGGCCAGAAACCTGGAATTAATGCCTTTTTCTCATTTACTGGATCAGGAAGATGGGAAGAAGTGCCTGCAAAAGATAGAAAGTGCCTGGAAGAAAATTAGTAATAAAGACCTTTTAGAAATGGAGCTTCTTACCTTTGACCAGCTAACTGCTCTGGAAAGACAAATGCTGGTAGAGAAGCATCTGATTAGTCCCAATCATGCAGAATCAGACGATAGTTTTCGCGGTGTGTTAGCTAATTCAGATGGTTCCCTGGTAATAATGATAAATGAGGAAGACCATTTGCGTATTCAATGTTTTTTACCGGGTCTGCAACTGGAAGAATGTTATCGTTGTACCCAGATAATAGATGATGAGCTGGAAGAAAACTTGAATTTTGCTTTTGATGAAAGAAGAGGATATTTAACTTCATGCCCTACCAATGTTGGTACCGGAATGCGGGCTTCAGTAATGCTGCACCTCCCAGCCATAGTCTTTAGCGGTCAGACTAATCACATTTTTCATAATATAGCCCAATTGGGTATGACCGTTCGCGGTATATATGGAGAAGGTACTGAAGTAGTGGGGAACTTTTTTCAGTTATCCAACCAGATAACCCTGGGTCAAAGTGAAGAGGATATTATAAACAACCTGAATGGTATAACTATTCGGGTGGTGGAGCAGGAGCGTTTAATAAGGGAAAGACTGGCAGAAGAGATGAAATACCAGCTGGAGGATCGGGTAGGAAGGGCTTATGGGATTCTTAGCAGTGCCCGGGTGCTTAATTCCAATGAGGCTATGGCACTTCTATCTGATGTTCGCCTGGGAGTAGATATGGGTATACTGGCGAAAATAAAGCCTTATGCTCTTAATGAACTGGTGGTAGCTATCAGACCCGCCCACCTGCAGAAAAAAGCAGGTAAAGAAATGGATGCCTTTCATCGGGATGTTAAGCGAGCCGAGGTTATTCAGGAAAGATTAGCCCAAACCAGAGGGCAATAATAAAATTTTGAATTCTTAATTTTAAATTTTGAATTGTTGTAGAAATACTCCGTATTTCTCTCTATTTTAACCCTAAATGAACACGGGTAGTTCCCTGAAAATCGCGGTTTCCGCTACCTTAGTAGCGAGCGATAGGGAGCATCAGTGTGCCCTATTATTTTAACCTTAATTGAATCCGCGTGGTTCCCTTAAGAATCCGCGAGATCCGCGTCTAATTATGCGGTCGTATGCATATTTATTACTTTTTACAGTCGAATCATAGTTAAGAATTAAGGATAAAGCTAGCGAAAAATATCGCGATAGGAGGAGATGACTATGTTTAGAAGATTTACTCAGAGAGCCAGGAATGCCGTTATTCATGCCCAGGAAGAAGCCAGACAGCTAAACCACCCGGCTATTGGTACTGAACATATATTGCTGGGTTTACTTAAAGAAGGTGAGGGAGTCGGAGCACGGGCCTTGCTAAACATGGGCGTTGATCTGGAAAAAGTGCGGGAAGAAATTACTCGGCTGATAGGAATAGATGGTATTAATGCTGAAAGGGCTGCCGGCGATTTGCCTATTACCCCCAGAGCCAAGAAGGTATTTAACCTGGCTTTTGACGAAGCCCGTTTACAAGGAGTTAATTATGTAGGTACGGAACACCTGCTTTTGGCCTTAATTAGGGAAGAAGAAGGAGTTGCCGGTCAGGTGTTGATATCTATGGGAGTTAGACTGGACCAGGTGCGGGATCAGGTTATGCTGTTATTAGGTGGCGAAGCATCTGCCGGTTTTAATGTTAATCCGCAGGAACAACCAGGACCCATTGGTGTAACTCAGACTAAGAAGAAACCCCGCAGTAAAACTCCTACCCTGGATGCTTTCAGCCGGGATTTAACCCAGGATGCATCTGAGGAAAGACTGGATCCGGTAATTGGCCGGGAAAGAGAAATAGAACGGGTAGTACAAATTTTATCCCGCCGGACTAAAAACAATCCTGTTTTAATCGGTGATCCCGGTGTTGGCAAAACTGCTATTGTAGAAGGACTGGCTCAGAGGATAAATGATAACCAGGTACCAGAAATATTGAATAATAAACGAGTAGTCGCTTTGGATTTATCTACTATGGTAGCTGGAACCAAGTACCGGGGAGAATTTGAAGATCGTTTAACCAAGATTGTGCACGAGATCAAATCGGCTGGTGATGTAATTATTTTTATCGATGAACTGCATACCATTGTGGGAGCAGGTGCAGCTGAAGGGGCCATTGATGCCGCTAATATTCTTAAGCCTTCCCTGGCCCGGGGTGAGTTCCAGTGTGTAGGAGCCACCACCTTAAACGAATACCGTAAGCATATTGAAAAAGATGCAGCGCTGGAAAGGCGTTTTCAACCTATAGTAGTAGATGAGCCCAGTGAGGAAGAAAGCATAGAAATACTTAAAGGGCTGCGGGACAGGTATGAAGCCCATCACGGAGTAAAAATCAGGGACGAAGCGATTACAGCTGCAGTTAAGCTTTCAGTTCGCTATATAAGTGACCGCTTTTTGCCCGATAAAGCTATTGATTTAATAGATGAAGCCTCATCCCGGGTGCGGCTGGCTAATTATGTGTTACCCGAGGAACTTAAGGAAAAAGAAAGCCATCTGGAGGAACTAATCAAAGAAAAAGAAGAAGCCATAAACGCTCAGGAATACGAAAAGGCGGCCCAATTACGGGATCAAGAGCAAAAATTACGGGATGAAATAGAAAATGAGCGCAAGGAATGGACCAGTAAACGTAGTCTGCAGGGAGGTTCAGTAGGCGAAGAAGAAATAGCCGATATAGTAGCCAGTTGGACCGGTATACCGGTAAGTAAACTGGCTGTTGAGGAAAGCCAACGGTTAGTACACCTGGAAGATGTTTTGCACAAGAGGGTAGTTGGTCAGGAGGAAGCAGTAGAGGCTGTATCTCGTGCCGTAAGACGGGCTCGTGCGGGCTTAAAAAACCCGCAAAGGCCTATCGGTTCTTTTGTATTTCTAGGTCCTACGGGGGTTGGTAAGACTGAATTGGCCCGGGCCCTGGCCGAAGCTATGTTTGGCAGTGAAGATGCCATGCTGCGGTTGGATATGTCTGAATATATGGAAAAACATGCGGTATCTCGTATGATAGGTTCTCCACCCGGATATGTAGGCTACGATGAGGGAGGACAGCTAACCGAAAAGGTCAGGAGAAAACCTTATTCCGTAATTCTTCTGGATGAAATTGAAAAAGCCCATCCCGATGTATTTAATATCTTGTTGCAAATATTGGAAGATGGCCGTTTAACTGACGGCCAGGGACGCACGGTAGATTTCCGCAATAGCGTAGTAATCATGACCTCCAATGTTGGAGCGCAGGATTTGCATGCAACTAAAAAGGTCGGTTTCACCAGTGCCATAGATGAGGCGGAAAACTACAGTCGCATGAAAGAACGGGTGATGGAACAGCTCAAGCATACTTTTAGACCTGAATTAATGAACCGCATTGATGAAATAATTGTATTTTCCAGTCTAAACGAAGAAGAACTGAAGCAGATAATTGATTTACTTTTAATGGACTTAACCGAAAGGGTAAAGGAGAACGGCTATACCCTGGAAATAAGCGCTGCGGCCCGGGAAATTATTATGAAAGAAGGATATGAACCGGCATACGGTGCTCGTCCTTTGAAACGGGCTTTGCAAAAACTGGTTGAAGACCGGATCTCCGAAGAGATACTAAAAAAGACGGTAGAACCTGGTGATAAAATTCTTATTGACGCCGCGGATGGCCAGATCGTGGTGAGAAAAGCCTAAAAGTATCGGGGTACAAGAGGTGACAGGGGACGGTTCCTCTGTCACCTAATTTTTGGGTGAAAGAGGAACCGTCCCCTGTCACCTCTCCGCATATTTAAGTATTAAATGAAATTAACTGGTAAATTTAGCGCTTTTAGATTTATAATATTCTAAAGGAGAATTTTATGGGAAAAAATATAAGCAGGTTTGTTTGCAACAGTTGTGGTCAGGTGAGTACTAAATGGCTGGGAAAATGTCCTGGTTGTTCATCCTGGAACACGATGGTGGAAGAGTCTTATCAAAAAAAACCTGTTTCTCGTAATACGAAGATAGAAGCTATTCCCCTTAGTAGTATTTCTGATCAGGATATATTCAGGCTAAGCACCGGTATTAGCGAGTTGGATAGAGTGCTGGGTGGAGGTATAGTACCAGGTTCGGTAGTTCTATTAGGGGGAGATCCGGGTATAGGAAAATCCACCCTTTTACTACAGGTAGCCAACTTTATCGCCGTGGATGGAAAAACCGTTATTTACCTTTCCGGTGAAGAGTCTTTAAAACAGATAAGGCTACGCTCACTGCGGCTTAATATACATAATGACAATATTTATCTGCTTAACGAACAGGATATAGATTTGCTGGATGAGTATATCAAGGAAATTAATCCTGAATTGGTTATAGTTGATTCGATTCAAACCGTTTACTCGCCTGAGATATCGTCTATTCCCGGCAGTGTTTCCCAGCTTCGGGAGTGTACTGCCCGTATAACTAATATAGCTAAAAGTAATGACAAGGCGTTTTTCCTGGTAGGTCATGTTACTAAAGATGGTGTTTTAGCTGGTCCCCGGGTACTGGAACATATGGTAGATGTGGTGGTTTATTTTGAGGGGGAGAAGAACTATTCTTTTCGCCTGTTACGCGGGGTGAAGAACCGGTTTGGCTCCACTGACGAAATAGGCCTGATGGAGATGAGCGGACAGGGCCTGGTCGAGGTTTTAGATCCCTCCTATGTTTTTCTTAGTTCATCACTACCGAATAGTAACGGCACTGCTATTACCGCCAGTTTCGAAGGTAGTCGGCCGCTTCTAATAGAAGTTCAAGCCCTGGTTGCCATGTCTGGCCCGGGCTATCCCCGGCGTATGGCATCGGGAATTGACCAGAATCGTCTGGCTCTAATAATAGCTGTCCTGGAAAAAAAGACCGGCTATAATCTCAGTGCTAGCGATGTTTATCTTAAGGTAACCGGGGGAGTATTTCTTAAAGACCCGTCGGTAGATTTAGGCATTGCAGCGGCTATTATATCAAGTTACCGCGAAAAAACTCTTCCCGCGGATATGGTCTTTATGGGAGAGTTAAGTTTGACCGGGCAAATTCGCTCGGTACCTTTTTTAGATATCAGGCTCAAAGAAGTTGAAAAAATGGGTTACAAAAAGGTAGTAATACCGGGGAGTACCTACAGGAATCGGGGTTATAGCACCGGTTTGGAAGTACTTGAGGTAAATACTATAGAAGAATTTATTGACTTAATCATGGAGGGATGAAGAGGTGGAAGGTGCCTATCAGGAGCAATTTAGAAAATCCCTGCAAATGCTGGCCCCAGGTACTTTATTCCGGGTCGGTATAGAAAATATATTACTTGCCAATACCGGTGGCTTAATAGTTGTAGGCGATTCTCCGGAACTAATGTCCATTGTTAGCGGCGGGTTTCATATTAACTGTGAGTTTACGCCTGCCCGGCTCTATGAACTGGCGAAAATGGATGGAGCTATTATAACCAGTCACGATGCCGGCAAAATATTAATTGCCAATGCTCAATTAGACCCGGACCCTCATATGCGTTCAAATGAAACCGGAATACGTCATCGTACCGCTGAGCGAGTAGCTCGCCAGACTGGTGAGCTGGTGGTAGCTATATCTCAACGGCGCAAGGTTATTACCCTTTATCAGGGTAATATAGTATTCCGCCTGCGTGATTTGCCATCAATTTTGGTTAAGGCTAATCAGGCGCTGCAAACCCTGGAGAAATACCGTAATGTTATGATAAGAGAACTGCAGCACCTGGGGGGGCTGGAATTCGAAGATATGGTAACCGTATCCGAAGTATGTGAGGTGCTTAAACGTAGTATTAAAGTCTTGAAGGTTGCCAGCGAAATTGAGCATTATATTGCTGAGCTGGGTAGTGAAGGCCGATTGGTAAAAATGCAATTGGATGAGATGATTGTCAATGTAGAAGAAGAGGCTCTGCTTATTATTCAGGATTATTCCAATACCGCGGAAAAAACGCCCCATGAATTGCTGGGCACCATGATGCGTTCATTTGAGGAGGATATTTCCGATTCAGTATATATTGCTCGTTTGCTTTCACTGGGGACTGCCAGCAGTCATCTGGATCAGATGGTTTCACCGCGGGGATATCGGATGCTGCAAAAATTACCTCGTATTCCTACTTCCATTATCGATAATCTGGTCGAACGTTTTGGACTTTTAACCCATGTTTTGCGAGCGAGTATAGAAGAACTAGACGAGGTCGAAGGCATAGGCGAAGTGAGAGCCCGATCTATTAAAAATGGTCTAAAACGTATGCAGGAGCAACAACTGCTGGAATATATGGTGTAAATCAAGACAATAAAAAAACCGCTTCTGGTAAAATCACCGGAAGCGGTTTTTTATTGCCATTCCTACTTTAGGTCATATTAAATATCCCCAGGGTATTGGCTTTTTTATACTCCTTAATAAAGACATCATAGAGGCTAATATCCAGGGTGTTACATAGTGCCGCAGCATAAAACAGGAGTTTTCCCAGCTCATTGTACACTACTTCTTCACAATTGGGACATAAATGTCCTTTCAAGTGACTATCCATATATTGCTTCAACTCTTCAAAGGATTCAATTTGGTCTGGTAGCTGGAGTTTGTTGGCATTTACCGATAGGCAACCGCAGTCGGTTACTGATTTTACCACCGCCCGGTTTACCCTGCAATTGGATTCGGAGAGCTTGGAAAGGATATCAAGGATGCTGCGGTGTCTTATCAGGAGATCACCTACAACATTTTGAAACTCATCACAAATCAAGTCCTTCAAAAGGCTTGCCCCCCTAGCGTGAGATTTTTATAAATTATAGCCGTTGCTGTTAAGCCTTGTCAATTGCATGTCCACATCAAGGTTTATGTTTTAAAGCTTGAGCTTAAGCTCAATTGTCCAGACCTTTCCCGGAAATAATGGCTTTTAGAACTAATAGATGTAAGGCCCAAACTAGATTTTTTCATTCTCCTGGTATAATTATGCAATTCCTAAACAAAAATAGTAAATATGGAGGTGCATAAAATGCATACAAAGTTTATAGTTTCCAAAAAACTATTTTTTTTGGCACTCATATTCGGTATTTGGGTAGCATATACGGTACAGTCTTTTCTGAGCCTGGAATCGTTATGGAACCTGATCCTGGGATTGGCAGCGGCAATCTTTTTTTATCTGACTGGCATACTGCTGGTGAAGCTAGGTGGCAGAAGTATTGCCTACCTGAACCGACATTTAGATGCAGTACCTACAGAAGTACTAATTGGAGGAATTTCTGGCTTGTTTCTGGGTATTCTAGTCGGTGTTTTAAGTACCTTTCCTCTTTCCCGCCTGGATGGCATCGGGGACCTGTTAACCCTGGGGGTGTTTCTCGGCAGTGGTTATTTGGGATTAAAGATAGGTATTCGCCGTGCTCCGGATTTGCTTAAAATCCTACCCTCCTCAACTATCCATGAGAAAACAGCAGATAAGTATACGATAGCTCCCAAAGTACTTGATACCAGTGCTATAATCGACGGACGCATCTATGATGTCTGTTTAAGTAACTTTCTGGAAGGTCAATTGGTGGTACCCACTTTTGTAATTGAGGAACTGCAACATATAGCCGATTCTTCAGATAATATCAGACGTAACAAAGGCAGGCGTGGACTCGAGCTTTTGTCTAAAATGCAGAAACATAGCAGCATAAAAATTGATATAATTGAAGCAAATATACCTGAAGAGAAAGACGTGGATAGTAAATTGTTGCGTCTTTGTAAGCAGATTAGCGCCTGCATCATTACCAACGATTATAATCTTAATAAAGTGGCCGAGCTGCAGGGTATTAAGGTTCTTAACATTAATGAACTAACTAATGCGGTAAAAGTAATTGTCTACCCGGGCGAGACCATGCATATAGCCATTATTAAAGAAGGTAAGGAAGCCGGACAGGGAGTAGGCTACCTGGAAGATGGAACCATGGTAGTAGTAGAAGATGCTCATCATGAAATCGGCAATGAGCTGGAAGTTATGGTTACCAGTGTCTTTCAGACTGCCGCCGGGCGGATGATTTTTACCCGTAAAATACGGGAAGAAGTTCCCAGCAGCGTTAATCAGCATTTTCAGGAAATACAAGAGGTGAAACTGTATGGTTAACAACCTCCGGGTTGTTATAGCAGCTGCCGGAACCGGGAGCAGGATGAAAAGCAAAATCAACAAGCAGTATATGTTGTTAAACTCCCGACCCGTTTTAAGTTACTCACTGGATGTGTTTGAAAAGTATGAGGCCGTAGATGAGATAGTAATTGTGGCTCATCCTCGGGATACTGAGTACTGTGAAAAGGAAATAGTGAAGAAATTTGGCTACCGCAAAGTTAAAAAGGTTATTCCCGGTGGGGAACAGCGTCAGGATTCAGTATGGGCAGGTTTGTTGCAATTAAATCGGGACACTACCGATTATGTGGCTGTGCACGATGGTGCGCGGCCACTTTTAACGTCAGCCCTGCTAACTGACTTAATTAAGCAGGCAGAGGAATGGGGAGCGGCTATTCCCGGTGTTTACGCCCGGGATACTTTAAAAATGGTTGACCGCGATGGCTTTGTAGGTAATACCCTGGATCGTTCCAGTACAGTATTTATTCAAACCCCCCAGATATTTCGTTTTCGGGAGATTTATCAGGCTTACGAAATGGCCCGGGAAGAAGGGTTTACAAGTACTGATGATGCGGCATTATTTGAAAAATATATTGGCCGGGTCAAGGTGGTTCCTGGTAATTACAACAATCTTAAAATAACCACCCCCGAAGACCTGATTATTGCGCAAGCGCTATTGAATATGTAAACGAGAAGGGGGAGAAGTTTTGCGTATTGGCAATGGGTATGATGTGCATCGTTTACAGCAGGGTCGGCTTCTGGTTCTGGGCGGAGTAGAGATAGAATATCCACTGGGGTTACAAGGTCATTCTGATGCTGACGTATTACTGCATGCTATTTGTGACGCCCTTTTAGGTGCCGCCGGTATGGGGGACATTGGCCGCCATTTTCCTGATAGTGATGAACGCTACCGGGACATAAGCAGCCTTTATTTACTGGAGGAAGTAGGGCATAAACTGAATCAGGCCGGTTTTACCGTAATAAATATTGACAGCACCATAATAGCTCAGAAACCCCGTTTGGCACCTTATATAGAAACTATGGTGCAGAATATAGCCCGGGTTTTGCATATTGAAAAGGGACAAGTTAACGTCAAAGCAACTACTACAGAGGGGCTGGGATTTGAAGGCCGGGAAGAAGGCATATCCGCTCTGGCAGTGGCCCTAATTGAGTAAAGTAATAAGAAAATAGAGTGCTGGTAGCAGTGGGTTAAGGATATTGCAATAAATAGTGGTAACCCAAAGTAGCGTGGTTAATTATGAATTTTTAATTTTTAATTTTGAATTAACGTAGAAATGTCTACGCATTTCTCTTTATTATACTTAACGCAACCCCAACCGCTATTTTCATAGGTGGTTGTGGCCTCCGGCCATAGAGGGTTAATTAGAAAATAGAATCCAAATGATCTTTGAAAACCTAATAAGCCTGTTAAAGCAATAATATAAAAATGACAGTAAAAAACTAAGCCTATACAAGTGATTGCATTAGCCAGAAAAAGGTATTATT
>Ga0209509_1001378_pt1 | contig 18448 bp, 10 predicted proteins | sample BioC13SIPDNA_FD_185743 | JGI IMG/M metagenome (GOLD analysis project Ga0209509, IMG submission 185743) | Anaerobic biogas reactor microbial communites from Washington, USA - Biogas_R1_A C13 SIP DNA (SPAdes) (version 2) | ecosystem: Engineered > Bioreactor > Anaerobic > Unclassified | place...
TGAATTTCAGGGATGGCAATCTCACCAGTTTTGACCCAAGTGAGCAGGGTTTCGATGGGATGCGGTGTAACAGAATAACGTTGGGTGGTCATGGTAGTTTATCCTCTTGTCAGATTCTCTATGTCAGTCTCATTCAAGTGCATTTAGCCTGTCATCGGTCGGTACAACAGTGTGCGGAAAAGTTTCTGAAGAAGTGACTGCTTTTAAGTATGCAGGTTTGTTTTCTGCTCTCGCTAGAATTTACCTGACGCCGCCTCTGACAAATTCAGCGCCTCGATTAGGCTGTCCTGCTGGAAACAGACCTTGTTCCCGATTCACGTGGTGGCGTGATTTCCACCTCGTCTTCAAGCGCACTTTTGATCCATGCGCGTTTGGCATCTTCGATCATTTCGCCGAGTTCGTCGAAAGTGTCGGCTTGCGTCATGCATCCCGGCAATTCCTCGACTTTGGCAAACCAGCCGGTGTAGCCATCGTTTGCATCCTGCGTTATCCTGATGGTATATGGTAGACCTAAATAATCCTCAACACCCGTCATCGCCTGTCCCCGAATTCGTTTATTCGTTTCTTTCATTCGTGGCCGGCGAATTCCCCAGCCACCGCCTCCAATAAATTCAGCGCCTCGATGATGCTATCCCTTCGAAAGCAGACCTTATCCCCGAACATAAACGTGCGGTAGCCCAATCCGATCAGGAAGGCCAGGTCGCTGATGTCGGCGCTCTCCGGGATGGCCTGGTAAGCGAGGGAATCGCAGATGCGGCTGGCGACGATGGCGTCTGGATCGGCAATGACGATGTCGCGCAGCGCGCTCACGATGCGGTGCGGGCGCAGTACTTCGATGTAGAGGTCGCCGCGCGCGGCCATAAGACGGCCATACGTCGCTTTGTAACGCCGGGCGAAGGTCAGCCCGCGCTCGGACTCGATCTTGAGGACGACTTCCGCGCCGGGCAGCAGCTCGTGGACTTCCTCCACGTCGGCGGGCGACTCGACGTAGGAGAGCATCACCTTTTTGAGACCCATCTCGCGCATCGTTGCCAGATACGCGCGATCCGTCTCCGTGAGCGTGCCTTCGACGCGCAGGGTGGGATGGACGATGTTCACGCCTTCACCCGGCCCGATGAGACGGCGCGGGCCATCTTCGAGGATCAGGCGCGTTTTGTCGACGGCAGCGACACGCGCGCTCTCCGTCCCGTCGGAGAAGAAGGCATCCACCGGCGTCTTCACGCGGATGGAGTGGCTCAGGTGGACTTCGGTGTACGGCGGAATCGCCGCCCCCACCACGCGCAATTGCCGTCCCTTGAGGTCCACCCACAGCGGTTGGCCAAGCGCGCCGAGCCGTTCCAGCGCCTCGCGCGGCCCTTCCTTGAGCGGCATCACCGTGTTGAGCCGCAGCCCGCTCACCACCGGATGGCGCGCCACTTCCTCGAGAAACGGCGCGTAAGGTGGCGCCGTCACAATCGCCCTAACTTTCATCATCCTCTACTCCCTACTCCATACTTCCTAACTCCATACTCACAATTTCAACGTCGTGCTGCAATACTTGCACTTGAACATCCCCGCCGCGTCCACCGGAATGGGGGCGCCGCAGTTGGGGCATTTCAGCTCGATAGGCTTGCTCACGGCCTGCACGGTGTCTTCGCTCTGGCGGGCGCGCATGTTGTCTTGGAAGTCGCCGAAGTGACCCCAGGATCGGGCGATGAGGCCCATCGCGTAGTCCACGGCGCGTTGCTCGTCTTCGATGCGGAGGATTTTTTGCTCAGTGATCGCCTGGCCCCACTGCTTGTCGACGTCGTCCCCTGACCGGCCGGTGGGACGGCGCAGGAACCAAGTATTCCACTTTTCGCTAACCTGCTGCCAGGCCTGGATGGCGCCGACATCCTTCTTTCCATCGTCGCCCAGGTAGTGGGCGATTTGCCCGTGAGGGACGGTGGGGTGCATCGGCGCGTCGCCAAACACGATGAGGAAGGGTTTGTCCTCTGCCTTGGGGATGCTGACGTGGGTGTTGACCCAGTGCGCGAACAGGCCGTAACTTTCAGGCGCGTCCCCGCCACCGCCCTCGCCGTAGAGCGAGCCGAGCAGTTGTTCCAGGTCATAGCCGCTGGCGAAGGTCGTCACTTGCAGCGGCCACTTGTCGCACCCCGCATCGCCGATGGCGACGAAGCACACTTCCAGATCTTCGCGGTACTGCGACAGTGTGTTGTAGAGTAGCGGCAGGCGGTCGAAGATCTCGAACGGCCAATTCGCCATCGAGCCGGTCACGTCGATGGCGATGATGAGCGGATTGGTCGAGTTAGTGCTGATGTGTTTCTTCGGATCGATAACTTTCTCATTAGGCTGATTCTTTTGTTTGTATGTGCGCGGCCCGCTGGCCTCGGCGCGTTCGGCAGATTCCTTGCGCTTCGCCGCGCCTTCTGAACTGTAACGGTATTTCGCATCGCCATACCACGAACTGGTGTCTTCATCCCACGTGTACATTGCTTCTCCTTATTTGTAGGTAAATGGTAGACGGTAGACAGTATACGGTAGACGGGGGGGATTCTCCCCTGTCTACAGTCTACTGTCTACTTACAATTGTGTCTAGCGCCAACGTCTCCAGGCCAAACTCGCGGCGGAAGCGGTCGTCGAGTTGCCGTTCCTGGATGTAAAGGGCGATTTCCGGCGGGACCAAGGTCTGCCAATCGCCGCCGCGCGCCATTTCGCGGCGCACCATCGCGCCGTCCACGGCTATTCTATGCGCTTCTGCGACCAATGCAACCGGCTTGATGAGGGGGTAATCTTCGATAAGCAGATGGGCTACGTAGGGGTTGGCGGTGACGTAGGCATCCAGCGGGCCGAACAGGTCGAGGATCATCAACCGCCAGCGCGGGCCGTCGTCCAGATCGGGCACGGGGATGAGCGTATAGTTGTCGTATCCGGCGAGAGCGAGGTTGAGCATCTCGGTGGTCTCATCCAGCGTGAAGGGATTGCGTGCGTTGTAACGGTTCGCGCTGCCGATCCCGATGAGCGCGTGCCCGGCCTGCTCGCACAGTGCGTGGAGCACGGGTAGATGTCCCAGGTGGACGGGCTTCCACCGGGCGACCATACCGATGCGGTTGAAAGGTTTTGTGTTCATTGGACAAGGGCTACTGGTTCAATCCGAGATAGTACGCCTGTCGTTCTTCGGGAAGTTGCATCCACTGATCATTGCGGACCTTTTTCACGATCATTTCGAGGTCTTTATGATACTTTTCCACTTCCATTCCAAGCGCTTTCAAGAACAGCAGTTTTTCCAGTGAGATGATCAGATACTCGCCTGCGTCCACTGCACCATAGGACAGGTGGGTGTAATCGAAGAGACAGATGCTCTTCCAGATCTCGAACTCGTACACACAGACGCCCAGGTCGCCCCACAGGTCCCGCAGATACTCCGGGTATTGCTGCGCGAGCCGCTCGTAATCTTCGGCGATGATGACGAAGTCGATGTCACGCCCGGCCTGACGCAGCCCGTAATACTCCATTGCCATGCCGCCGATGAGCAGCGGCTTGGTGAGAAAGGTGAAGTTCAGTTTGGATAAGTCGATGTGCATCAGATCTCCCTGATAAGACGATTTTCGGACAGCCGTTGAACGAGTATAATACAGGCGTATGAATTATCAAATTTTCGTCGCCAGCGCGCCGGGGTTGGAAGATATCACGGCGCGCGAAATAGCCGAGTTGGACCTGGCGCGAGGCGGGGCGGCGCAGGTACTCCCTGGTGGAGTGGAGTTCTCCGGCGATCTGGAAACCGTCTACCGCGCCAATCTGCTGCTGCGGACGGCAAGCCGGGTGTTGGCGCGCCTCAGCACGTTCTACGCGACCGACTTCTCCGAGCTGCGCACAAAAGCGAGCCGCCTGCCCTGGGAGCGCTATCTGCGCCCCGAACAACCTGTGTCCATCCGGGCAACCTGCCACCAATCAAAGCTCTATCACTCGGACGCCGTTATTGAGCGTGTGCTAGGAGCCATCGGGGATCGCCTGGGCGTCTCTGTGATGTTGGACGCTGCGATTGACGATGCCGTCGCAGACGACGGAGATGCGGACCGGCCCGCGCAGCTCGCTGTCGTTCGCCTGTTCAAAAATCGCTGTACCGTCAGCGTCGATAGCTCCGGCACACTCCTGCACCGGCGTGGCTACCGGCTGGCGACGGCCAAAGCGCCGCTGCGCGAGACGTTGGCGGCAGGGCTGGTGCTGGCCTCCGGGTGGGACGGGCGCGCGCCGCTGCTCGATCCCTTCTGCGGTTCCGGGACGATCCCCATCGAGGCGGCGCTGTGGGCGCGGAACATCGCGCCGGGCAAAGCGCGGAACTTCGCCTTTATGACGTGGCCTGACTTCACGCCGGATGTGTGGGAATCAACGCTGGCTGCGGCAATTGCGGCAGAACGTCCCGATGCGCCTCTCATTCTGGCCTCCGACCGGGACGCCGGAGCGATTCGCGCAGCGGAAGCCAACGCTGCGCGCGCGGGCGTCGCGGATGATATCGCCTTCACCTGCCAGGCTGTGTCGGCTATCGCGCCGCCGCCGGAGCCGGGCTGGATCGTCGCCAATCCACCCTATGGCGTGCGGGTGAGCGAGAACAAGGATTTGCGTAACCTTTACGCGCAGTTCGGCAACGTCCTGCGCGCGCAGTGTCCGGGGTGGCGCGTGACCTTCCTGTGCGGCAGCCTTCCCCTCATCGGACAGACGCGCCTGCCCGTGGAGACAACCTGCGTGTGGACAAACGGCGGCTTGCGTGTGCGGGTGGCGCAGGGGCTTGTCCATAGTTGATTTTAGCGCCGAAATGCGGTATAGTGAAAGTCAGGAGGCCGTGATGACCACAATTTCGATGATCGTTGAACCTTTTGTCCGGCGGGGATTGTTTGCCAGTCCAGAGCAAGCGGTGACAGAAATGGCCCGCGAATATATGTTGCGCCAGATCGAACATTATCGTAGCAGCATTGAAGCCTTGCAGGCTAAATACGGCATGACTTACGAGCAGTTCGAGGCATATCTTCAATCCCGCTCGGCGACTTTGTTGCGCCAGCCACATCCGGCCCTCAACCAGGCGATCATGGCCGAAGAAGAAGATGCCCTGGACTGGAAAATTGCTCGCGAGATGTTACAAAGCTGGTTAGGCCTGCAGGCCGAATCATGATGAGAACGTTGAGCGATTGGCTAGAGTTTGTAATCACTACCTTACAAACCTGGCCGCATTGCCATAGTGTGCGTATTCTGGAGACACAGCAGTTCTCTGAGCGACAGTTTGCGCTCAAAGTGCGCGCCACGCTGACCCCCGGCGGGACTCTGCAAGTAAGGCTGTATCGAAATGGGGCGCACACCGATTATGCGTATCACGTCATTGATGCTGAACACTCTATGCGTTGGGATAACAAAGAGCATTTTCCTACCTTGCGATCACATCCTCCTCATTTTCACGCGGCTAATGGGCAAGTGGAGACCTCTCCTCTGACTGGTAATCCAGATCACGATCTGCCGTTGGTGCTGAATGATCTGGAACAATTTGCAGGCGGCTAATTTTATCTATTTTGACAACGACGTGCTTGAAATTCTCAAGCGATAAGGTTTTTCCACGCAATTCAACACGTGACGTGAAACAATCCGATGACCGCGCCTGTGGCGTTGTTCCAGGCTGCAATCGCCGTGGGCGTTGGCAATACTTCCACTCGGCACACTTTGCGCGTGAAATACGCCTTCGCTTCTGGCGAAAGTGTGACCAGGCCGCTTTGCCCGGCGCCAATGATGAGACATTCGGCGCCCTCCTCATAGACGTATTTCGCCTCGTCCAACGAGATGACGTGGGACGTGCCATATAGCGCTTTGGACAGCTTTTTCTTGCGCTTTTCCACATCGCCATTGAGCCGGATTACGATGTCGTGCTCGATTTTCTCACCTTCGATAGTGATCGAGCCAAACTTGGTGCTATCAATTTTGGGTTTCATTTTCTTGCCCCCTATCTCTTTTCCCACGCCATCCCCGGATAATACCGGTAGCCGCCTACCGCCTCGATGAGCGGCGCGCCCGCGCTATCCAGCACCGGTGCGTCGTTCCAGGTTTCGACGACGATGCGGCGTTCGAAGCTGCTCAAATGCGTGAACAATGCCTTGAGCGCACGTTGGAGCGTTCCGTCGTCCACACCGGGCGCGGCGGTTATGGCTGCGCCGGTGTTCGCGGCGACGAGTGCCGGCAGTCCGCGCACCTGCACCACCCACGTCGAGGGGATGCGGGTGAAGGTGAGTGCGTCGCTACCCTCGCGGGATAGGCCGTGAAGATTGGCCGGATCGCAGGCATTCAGGACGACCGGTTCGGCATCGTTCGTTGTGTCTCGGAGCGCGCGCAGTTGTTCCACCACCTCCGGCAGCGCGAATTGCGCCCCCGAAAGCCCCTGCACGAAGTAGCCGCGCCGCACTTCGCCGCGCATCTCCTGCCGTTGGAGTTCCTGGTAGATCAAGTTCCAGTCCCACGCACCGGCCTCGTTCTCCAGACACTCGTGCGTGACGATGCCGTAGCGCGCCAGCAACTGCCGCGCCTGCCGGGCCGCCCGCTCGCCGGCCGAGACCGGCTTGCCCATGATGCTAAACCGCTGCACGAGCGTCCAACGTCCCACCCAACGTTGCGGCGCAGCTTGCGCTTGCGTCGTTTGCGCGACCCGCTGGCGCACGCGCTGTCGCGCCGACCTGTAACGCGCCTGGGCCGGTTTGTAGCCGACCGGTCGCGCGTCCAGCCCCAGTTCAGCGCGCCGCCGAGCCAGGTCGGCCTCGAGCGAGCTGTACTGGCGCGGCACTTGCGCCTGCGGCTTTCCCTCCTCCACGATCTGGCGCATCGCTTCCAGGCTGTCGTTCGTGACCAGTCCCGCCATCACCAACTCGATAAGCGCCGCCTCGACAGCCTTCTCCTTAAGCCCTAATGCTTCTCCAATATCGTTGAAGAACACCGCACCCTCGGACTTGAGAAATTCATACACAGCCTCAACGGACTTATCGTTTCCGTTAAAATCCGTTGAATCCGTTGACAGGAAAACGTTCCCCTCACCCCGGAACAAGAACCGCACCCGTCCATAGCGCGGATCGGCCCCGCCCGACCCGATCCACACCAGTTCGCCGCTCTGGCAGAGTGCGTCGAGGTCGGCCGGATAGTAGTGCGGCATGCGCAGCGGCAGCACATCGCGCTCCCAGATGCGACCTACCACCGGCAGCGCGCGCAGTTGTTGGAGAAGTTTGACGAGCGTGCCTTCTCCTGTCAGGTGTTCGGCGGGGTGAACGTGCTGCCAGCGTGTCAGAAAATCGGCGTAGGTGGTGAAGGGGACGGGCTGCACTTCTTTGCGCAGGATGGTGAGCGTCCGGCGGTGAATCTGCTCCAGCGCGCGGCGATCTACGAACTCAGCTTCAGGAGCCGGAACGCCTTCGACTTGCGGCGTGAAATGCCCGTGGACGACTTCCCGCGCAGCGATGAGGCGGTCCAGTTCCGTCTCCAGCCAGTCCACCGGGAAAGTGTACCGCGCGCGGATCGCGTCCAGCGTCACCGGGCCGGCGTAGGCGAGGAAACGCTCCAAAATTCGGCGGGATGCCTCAACGGATTCAACGGAAGTATGATCCGTTAAAATCCGTTGAGAGGTTTCTTCAAATGCGCTCTTGTACTCTGTTTCGTATTCCGTGAACACCCAGCGGAATTCGGGTTTCGTCGCCGTTGGGATGTCCATACCGGTCACGCGCCCGATGCCGGTCAGGTGGGCGATCCAGCTTGAGGGATCGACCAGCGTGCGCTGCGCCACTTCGGACGGCGAGAGGTCGCCCATCTGTTGCAGGAGGACGGCGAGTTCTTCGGCGGTGCGCGCCAGGGCGGTGGGGGCGGTATGTTGCAGTTGCCCGCGCACGGCGTCGATGGCCTCAGGGCGCAGCAGTTCGTCGAGCGCCACGTCCTTGAGCAGGTCTTGCAGCAGGTCGCGGTTGACCGTCAACAGTTGCAATTGTTGCTCGGCTTTGGGCGCGTCCCACTCGTACATACGGGTGCTGATGAAGTTGAACATCAGGCTTTCCGCCACAGGTGAAGGCGTGCGCGATTCCATCACAGTCACGGTGATGTCTCCCCGCTGGATGCCGCCCAAGACTTCCTCGAGGTGCGGCAGGTCGAGCACGTCCTGCAGGCAATCGCGGTACGTTTCGACGACGATGGGGAAGTCGTCGAAGGGGCGCACGACTTGCAGCAGCTCCTTGGCGCGCAGCCGTTGCAGCCAGAACGGCGTGCGTTTGCCGCGTCCGACACCCGGCAGGAGCAGCGCGCGCGCCGCGTTCTGCCGGAAGCGCGCGCCGAATACCGCCGACTCCGGCAGTTCGCGCAGGATGCGCTCGCGGGCCTCCGCCGGCCCCATGGCGGTGACAACATCCAGCGGGAATTCGGCTTCGCTGTCGAGCAGACGCAGCAAAATGCCGTCGTCGTTGGTCTCGACTTCGATGTTGATACCTGCGCGTTCGCGCAGCGCGCCCGCCAGCGCCAGCCCCCACGGGCCATTGACACGTCCGCCAAACGGCGAGTGGACGACCATGCGCGGGTCGCCGAGGGGATCGGTGAAGACTTCCACCAAAATGCTGCGGTCGGTGGCGAGCGCGCCGGTCTGGTCGAGCTGGCTGGCGAGATAGTCGAGCGTGTTCCAGGCCGAATTCGTGTCCAGGGCGTAGGTTTCCTGGAGCCAGGACAAGAGATTCACCACGGCGACACGGAGATCACGGAGATTTTGTTGATCTTTCTCTGTGTCCTCTGTGTCTCTGCGGTAAGCATCCAGAATGTCTTTGAACGGCGTGTCGTCGGGCAGACCCAGGTCGCGGCGCAGGGTTTCCAGCCTCTCGGCGATGGCGCGGCGGAAGGCGCCGACGCGCTGGCCGAGTTCGTAGGGCCGCCAGGGATAGTCGCCGCGCCAGAACGGCATCCGGGGGATCGCGCCGGGCGCTTCGGTCACGGTGACGCGGTTTTCGTCGATGTCCAGCACGCGCCACACCTGCGAGCCGAGCATCATTGTGTCGCCGATGCGCGTCTCGAAGACGAATTCCTCGTCCAGTTCGCCGAGTTTGGTCTTGCCGTCGGGCAGGTACGCGCCGAACGCGCCCGTGTTGGGAATGGTGCCGCCGTTGCTCAATGCCAACAGCCGCGAGCCTGGGAGCGGAGCCAGCTTGTTGTTGACGCGATCCCAGTCCAGCCGGGCGCGCAGCTCGCGGTACGCCTGGCTTGGATAGCGCCCGGCGAGCATCTCCAGCGTCGTCTGGAACGCGCGCGCGGTGAGGTCCGTGTAGGCATAAGCCTGGCGCACCAGGGAGAAGAGCGCGTCGGCGTCCCACGGCTCCACCGAAACCATGGCGACGATGTGCTGCGCGAGCACGTCCAGCGGGTGGCGCGGCGTGTGCGTCGGTTCGACCGCGCCGCGCAGCATCCCGCCGGCGATGGCCGCCGCCTCGACGACGTCCTCGCGGTGGGTGGGGAAGATGCGACCCACGCTCGTCTGCCCGACGAGGTGCCCGGAGCGGCCCACGCGCTGCAACCCCTGCGCCACCGACTTGGGGCTTTGCAGTTGCACGACGAGGCCTACCGTACCGATGTCGATGCCGAGTTCCAGCGACGATGTACCCACCAGCGCGGGCAGTTCCCCGGCCTTGAGCTGCCGTTCGATTTCCAGGCGCGTTTCCTTCGAGACGCTGCCGTGGTGGACGCGGACCGGGCCAACGCGCGTCCCGTCGCCGGTCGCCATTAGCCCGATCCCGGTGGCTGCGCCGTCCTTGATGAGGCCGGTAGCCTCGCCGACAGATTCGGCGGCCCATTGTTCGTTGAGATAGTCGCCCGCGCGCTCGGCCAGACGGCGGTTGTTGGTGAAGATGAGTGTGGTGGTATGTGCGCGGATCAAGTCGAGTACACGCGGGATAATCGAAGGCCACACCGACTCGCCCGGCAGATTGCGGAAGTCCTCCACCACGGTCACGACCTTGAGATCGAGAGCCTTCTGGTACGCGGCGTTGATGATGGTGACGCGGCGAGGGTGCAAGATGCAGGACGCAGGATGCAAGGTGCAGGATGCAGGATTTTTGTCTTCTGCCTCTTGCTCCTTGCCCCCTGCTTCTTTCCACTCATACCCGCCCAAAAACCGCGCGGCTTCGTCCAGCGGCTCGATGGTGGCGGAGAGGCCGATGCGCTGGATGGGAGCGTCGGCGAGGTGTTGGAGGCGTTCGAGGCTGAGGGCGAGGTGGACGCCGCGCTTGTTCCCGGCGAGGGTATGGATTTCATCCACGATCACGGTGTGGACGGTGCGGAACATCTCCCGCGCTTTGGGGCTGGAGAGCAGCAGGTAGAGCGATTCCGGCGTGGTGATCAGGATGTGCGGCGGCTCGCGGAGCATCGCCTGCCGGTCGCGCTGCGGGGTATCGCCGGAGCGCACCGCTACGCGGATGTGCGGCAGGTCGAGGTCCATGTCGTCAGCTTTGACGCGAATCCCCGCCAGCGGCACGCGCAGGTTGCGGTGGATGTCGTTGTTTAGCGCCTTCAGCGGGGAGATGTAGACGAGGCGAATCCCCTCTTCGATTTTCGATTTTTGATTTTTGATTTTCGATTGGGCAGGCAGTAAGGAGTAGGGAGTAGGAAGTAAAGAGTCTTCCGCTGATTCGCTGATTTGTTGATTCGCCGATTCGCCCAACTCCCGGAAAAGCTGGTCAATCCCCCACAGGAAGGCGGTGAGGGTTTTGCCGGAGCCGGTGGGCGCAAGGATGAGGGTATGCTCGCCGCGCTGGATGGCGGGCCAGCCCTGCGCCTGCGGCGGCGTCGGCGCGCCAAAGGTTTCCGCGAACCAGTCGCGGACGGGGGGGAGGAAGGCGGACAGGATGGTTTCGGCTGTGCTTTCTGACATTGTGGCGCTCCTTGAAAAATAACTTGCTATCAACGCTTAAGGCGGATTACAATCCGCCGTCCTCGCTGCGCCGGATTGTGATCCGGCGTAAGCATTTTCGGTGTCGTCGGTTGGGTGGATGCTTATGTTGTTTGGCCTGTGGCGCTCGTTCGTTGCCAAGTTTCATGGTAAATATAGCACAAATGTTCTTGTTGTCAATGCAAGATTGAATCCTGAATTCGCAACGAGGCGTGAAGCTAAAACATCGCGCTGAAAGGGTAAAGCCTTGGCGGGCTGGAGAAAGTCATAGGGTGCGGCGGGGGTCATTGGCCTCCCGCCGCACTTATGCTAAGTTCACGGCTTCACATAATAGAACCCCGCCACGCCGTTCTTTTCGCCGACGATCAGCATGTGTAGGCCGCCCGCCGCGGCGGTGAAGTAGGCGCCGGGCGAGCCGGTGTACCCGCGCTCGCTCAGGTAGTTGGCGACGGTCTGCGCCGGGCTGAGCACGCCACCCGTCTCTGTGCGCATCTTGAGCACATAGTTGTCAGTGTAGACGTAGCGGATCAAGGGACTGTCCGCCGCTGCGCCTACGTAGGCCCAGCCCGCTTGTCCCGATAGATTCTCTGCTACACTCAGCGGCCCGGCCCACGCGCCGTCTTTCCACACGTAGCGGTAGGCGCGCGAGTGTGGTGAGGGCCCGGGCCACATAAAGTGGTCGCAGGCCAATACGAAGCTATCATCTCCACCAGAGTAGGCCAGCTGGATGGAGTGATCGTACTCCGGCATCTCGTAGAGCTCGTGGGCGGCCTGGCGCTGCGGGAAGCGACCCGGCTCGGTCCCGTAGGCCGTGCGCGCGACGATGGGATCGCCGTCGGAGGATTGCGCCCAGTGCTGGAACCACGCCAGCATCGTCTGACCATCCGGCGCGGCCGCGATGGACGAATACTGGGTGTCTTGATCGTTGATCTTGCGCAGCGGCGCACTCCAGGCCCCGCCGTCTGCGGCGGCGCTATCCCAATAGGCATGCCACGCCTTGTAGCGCAGCGAATACCAGTCGCTGCTGATGCGCACCCAATGCGCCTCTTGCCACACCAGGTAGGCATACCCCGTCTCCTCGGCGACGGCCAGGCTCGGCCAGGCGATCCCGCCAGACGGATGGTGATAGTTCGGCAGGTAGTAATATCTCGGCCGCGCGACGATCGCGGGTGCAGAGACGACGCCATTGACGACGGTGTGGTGGACGATGCCGTCGTCGTTGGCGTAGGCCAGATGCACGCGCCCGTGGACGTTGTCCACGGCAATTTTCGGCTCGCGCCCGCCCCAATAGCTGAGGGTTTGGTAGGGCGTCCAGGTGACGCCGTTGTTGGAGCTGCTGTAAAAGACGTAGGAGTTGAAGGCGTCATTGAGCTTTCCCGTCCACAGCGCGTGGACGCGCCCGGTAGCGTCTATCGCCAGCGCCATCTCATTGACGGCTTCCGGGTAGCCCCCGATGTTTCCCGCGACTAGCGGTTTCATCGCCGGGGCGGTTCCGCCCGACCCGGCGCACAGGCCGGCCAACTCCTGCGGACAGATGCGCATACTCACGTCCTCCACGTAAGCGCCTTCGGGACGCGAATCCCCTGCATTTGCCTGGAAAGCGACTTGCACACACACGCTTTCTTGACCCAACACGTTGCCCAGCGTGGGGACGTTCGTCAGATCGAGCGTCAGGTCTTCCCACCCGTTCGTCACACCGGTGCGACAGACCCCGTAATAGTCCCCGAGGGGGCCGCCGTACTCATGCTGGCAGTTTTCCCCTTCAATGACGGCGACTTTGAGACAGACCTCGTCGTCCGGCGCCAGGTTGGTCCACACTTTGGCGCTGTATTCGCCTTTGGAGACGTATTTGAGGTTGATCGGCATGGCCTGGTACATGATGGTTCCCAACGTGTAAGCATCGGGATAGGGCGCGCCACAGGGCAGCAGTTCGCCGTCATCGCCGCCGCCATAGGCCCAGGCGCTTTGTTCCCCGCTGTAGGCCCGGCACTTGCGGATGTCCCAGAAGTACGTGCCGAAACCGCCCGGTGGCGGGTCGCCTTCCTTATGTCCCCAGAAGTAGCCGAGCCAGCCGACGGTGTCGGATTCGAAGCCGTCGGTGAACCTGGTGATCCACGCATTGCGCGTCGCGGCGGCTGCGCTGCCATAGTTGCGCAACACCACCGGCAGGTAGAGCGTGTGCGGCCAGCCGATGGCGGCCTCGAAGGTGTCCTGCACTGCGTAAACGCCATCACTGGCGCGGACGGTGACGTTTGTGTATCCTTGCCAATACGCTTTTGGGACGACACGCACGATGCCAGAGGTCTGCAAGGTGACGCTCATATTCGGGTTGGAGTTAAGCATCACTGTGTAGCTGAGCTGTCCGCTGGATAGGGTGGTATGCTGCGCGTAATCGCGGACGTTGAAGGTATCCAACGCGCTTGTCCCCGGGATGAGCAGCACGTCGGGCAGGCCGCCGAAGCGCAGCGGGGCCGGAAAGCGGTCAACGGAATAGGCGAAGGTGCGGTAAGCGTCCTGCCGAGACGTGGCCGCCAGCGTTGTGCTTTGGATCGTGCCACTGATGTGCGCCAACGTCAGCCCCGTGAGCGTGTACGGGCCGTCCACGCCGCGCCCGCCGATGGCCGCGCCGTCGAAGGCCAGGTCGAGAAAGTGTGCGCTGGCCGCCAGCGTGGAGGTGACGTAGGCCGAGGTGAACTCGTCGCCGGCTACGTCCGCCAGCCCACCGCGCAACACATAGTCGCCGGTCGCCGTGACCTGCACGCCCACGCGGATGACGAGCTGGTCGTACAGGCCGTCGCCGTTCTCGTCCCGCCCCCAATCCGCGAAACTGCCGGTGAAGGCCAGCGTCGAGGTCGTATTGCCGGTGGTGAAGGCCCAATTGAAGTCACCGGCGGTGGTATAACCGCCCGTGCTGGCAATGCCACCTTTGAGCGTGGCAATGTAGAGCGTGTCGGTCAGCAGATCGGTGGCCGGCGCGAAGGTCGCGGTGCGCGCGGCGGCATCGTAGCTCACTATGCCGCTTACCGGCGTCCCGGCTGCGGTCGCCAACCGGAAGGTGTTCGTGTCGAGCGTACTCGGGTTCAAGTCACGATCCCACGCGACGGCCAACATGACGTTGCTTGGGACGCGCATCGCGCCCTCGTGGGGCGAGACAACCACGGGCGATGGCGGGGCGGTATCCGGTGTGGTGGTGAAGGTCCAGGTGCGCGCGACAGGTAGATTCTCACCGTTCACGCCCAGGATGCCGGTGGTCAGCGTCGCTGTGTAGCGCGTGGCGTAGGCCAGAGGAACGGCGGGGCTGAAGGTCGCCTCGCGGGTTGTGGCGTTGTAGGAAATCACGCCGGTCACAGCGCCGAAAGGCCCGCCGGCGAGGGTGAACGTTGTACTGTGGATGCTCGTCGGGTTCATTGGATCGCGGAAGCCGGCCTCCAGCGACGACCAGATGTTGACGTTATCCGCGTCGTCGGGCGGATCTACGTAGCCGACGAGCAGCGGGTTGTCGATGGTGAAGGGGCCGGCGACGGCGGTGGCCGTGCGCAGGCCGTCGCTGGCGGCGACGCGGATGAGCGCGCCGGTGGTGTTGGGCAGCGCGATGGTTTCCAGCGTGTAGGCCGGTGTCGTCAGGTTGAGGGCGTATGCCTCCCAGGTCGCGCCGTTGTCGGTGGAGATATCCACGGCAAAGTAGTGCGCGCTGGCCGAGGCTGCCCAGGCGAGCGTTTGCGGGCCTTGCCAGACGCCGGACGGCGCCTGGATGGTCACGGTGGGCGGGTCGGCGGCGGGCGTGATTTCGGCCAACACGGCGGCATCGGCGGTGCGGCGGATCTGGACCTTGGCCGTAGCCGCCGGATAGGGCGCGGCGAAGGTGAAGACCGCCGGGCCGTCATCCGCCGTCAGCGCTTCTCCGGCATAGCGCAGCGTGGTGTTGACGGTGAAGGACCGTGTATAGCCTACAATCTCCTGCTGCGCGGCGTCGAGAAAGACGAGTTGGTAGGGGCCGGGCAGCGGCGGAACGTAGTCGCCCGCGTCCATCTGATACCACGGCAACAGCGTCACCGCGCCGCTGGTCGGGCTGATGACGCCGTCCACCAGCAGCAAGGGATCGGCCGATTGCGCGAAGGTGGGTTGCACGAGCTGTTGCGCCTTCGCGCTATAGTGATCCATGATCCATTGTTGTATCACTACATAGTGCTGGTCGGTGATCCACAAAGCGACGTCACCGATCTCTTCCGGTTCCGCCGTCATAAAATCGGTGTAACCCTGTTCCGCATTCTTGATACCGCCCGCGACGACATCGAAGCCGGTCCCGCTGGGGCCTTCGTAGTGCACGTCGATGTGCGCCAGGTGGCCCACTTCGTGCGCGGTCACGTAGCGTTTGGCAAGGGTGTTGCTGTCGTTCCGTACCAGCGCGCCGGTCGGCGCAGATTCGCGCTGCGTGTTGCCGGGGGTGTTGAGCCAGTCTCTGGACGCTATGCCTACCATCGCCCAGCAGCCGGGTGTGCGCACGCAGAGGGCGTGCATCTCGCGCAGCAGATAGAGTTCCTCCGAATAAAAGGGCGCCCAGGGTTTCACCGTCCAATCAACGAGCAGGCCCGTGGTGGTAGGGGAGTAATAGGCCATCGCGCTGGGCGCGGGAGGCCAATTCACATCAGGGACGGGGTACAGCGCGCGCATCCCGCGCAGGTTGTTGCGGATCAACTCGCTCAGGTCAACCGTGCCGGTCTTCCCATAGTCCGGTCCAACGCCGACGGCGCGCATATAGATGGGGAAGATGTTTTCCGCTGCGGCGGCGGTGCTGGCATACCCTCTAAAGGGATGGCTTTTGCCCCGGCTGTCCTTCACCCACACGGTAAACTCGAAATTGTACATGCCGGTATCTGTCGGCGTGAACCCGAAATAGTCGAAACTGTCCAGCAAGAGGCGCTTTTCGCGCAGGTTATAGCTCTCTTCCTTGAACGTAAACTCGCGGTATTCGCGTTTGTGGCGTGCCGTCTCGGGGGTCAGTTCAGGTCTCCACTGATCCCCATCGCTCCAACGGTATGTCGTCGACGTTGCCCCGTCGGGTGACAACCAGGACACAACGACGTCCTCTACTTGCACGTCAGGCGCGATGCTCTTCCAGAAAACGCCTTCGTGCGCGTCCCAGCGGATGAAGGCGCGCAGCACGGTAGGTTTGTTGACGATGAGCGCCATATCCTCTAAAACCTGCACCGGTTTGACGGTGACTTGCAGATCAGGCAGCGTCCAGAAGGTCCACAGTTGTCCATCCGCCAACGGACCGCCGCTGAGGTCCTGCACCCACTCGTCGTGACTGTAGGCTGAGGCGTCGTTTTCGCCCCATACCTGCGCTACGTAGCGGACGCCAGGCAGGAGTTCCGCAGCAGGTACGAAGGCGAATTCCAATTCCGAGATGGGTTCGACTTCCCCCTCTACAAAGACTTTATTGGCGTCTTCGTCAAAATAGTAGACCTGGAATGTTTCTTTGCTGACAGTGGTGGGGGAAACCAGCGTGGTGAACTTGACGCGGATTTCGGAATCCTGTGCCTTCTTGCCCTGGTCAGGCCAGACGTTGCGCGCGTCCGGTGCGGGCGAAACCTCCTTGACGCTCAACCTGACCCGCGCGCGCAGCTTGATGCTGAACAGATCGTAACAGGTACAGGCGCAGTCCCACAGTTCCGGTAAGGGACAAAAGTCAGACTGCCGGAACCAGATATTGTTCTCGCCGTCGATCAGCTCGGTGGAGTCGAAGGGCACTTCTTGTTCGACCAGGACTGTCTCAGAGGAGTCCGTCGGGGTGGCGCCAATAGCGCCGATGATATTCCACCCGCTAGGAAAGTAGCCCTCCCGAAAATCCTCCGGCCCCGGCATGCGGTTGAGCGACACGCCCCAGGTGGGATCGATGTAGAGTGGATCGCCTTCTGCCGAATAGCGGTAGGCCCTATGGGCAAAGGTGAAGATCAACGTCGTTTCGCTCAACTCGGTGGGGTCCTGTGCGCCCAGATTGAAAGGCCAACGGAGCCGCGAAAACTGCACGCACCAATTGGTTTCCTGCCAGTTATCGTAGGTCCAAATGGTGTAGCCGTTCTCGTCCACTACGATCGAAGTGGGGTCGCCCTGGTAACCGGGAGCGGTCAATCGAAGATCTGTAACACCATCCTCGCTCTCCGTCAGCGAGGTGAGGGTAGTGTGTGTGGTCGCAGCCTGGATCTCGGTTGGGGCGGCAGGTTCGAGCGGTGCCTGGACGAAAGCCGAACGCGCGGTCGCGCCGGGCCGCAGCGCCAGCCCGCCCACGATGATGCAGCAAACGCTCGCTATGATCCACACCGGACGTCTTGGATTGTTCATCAGAGTATCTCCTTACAACACATTCCATTGCTTCACTGCCGTTGCACCAGGGGCAGGAAGACAAACTGGTTGAACACGATACCTTCGATGGCGATGGTATGCACGGCCTGCGCCGGCGACTCCCCGATGGTAGCCGTGATGGTGATGGTTTTCGCGCCCGGCGTGAGCCAGGTGAGAGTGACGCTGTCGGATTGGTACTGATTCGGGTGTGTCACCATAGGTTGATCGGTCGCTTCCCAGGTCCAGGTGACGGGAAGAGTGTACAGCGTCACCTCGGCGTCGAAAGTATAGGCGTGATTCGTCTGGCCTAGCGCCGGGCCGCTCACGGTGACGTCGTAGACGAGCGCCGCGCGTGTGGCGCTGGCGGACGCGCTGCCGTCCGTGGCGGTGAGCGTGATCCGCTTTTCGCCCGGTGTGTTCCAGGTGAACGTCACGTTATCCGTTGCGGTCAGGCTGGGATGGGTGACCGTAAGCTGATCCGCGGCCTTCCAGGTGTAGGTGATCGGCTGGCCGGTGTAGGCCGGCCAGATCAGTGTTCCGCTAAAGACCGCGCTGTTTCCCACGCCCACGGTCCACGGCCCGCTCGTCGCTACGTTGGGAACGCCGTCGGCGCGCAGCCAGCCCATATCCTGGAAGATACCCAACGTCACCGGGCCGGGGTGGCGGGTGGCGCCGCTGTAGTAAACGGGGGTCATCAGCGAGTTCTCGGTGTATTGGTAGGTCGCCTCATCGAGGTGGGAGAGGCTGCTGGCGCTCCAATAGCCCGGCGCATAGAGTTTGGCCGCCGTCCCGCTATTGGCGACGATGGTATTGGCCCCGCCGAAATTGGCATCGCTCCTGAGGCGCGCGGCCAGCTCGCGGGGGTCAGGAGTGAGGTAGCTGAGCAGCACGACGCCCTCGCTGTCCACCGCAAGCTGGTCGTAGGGGGTGGGGCAATACATGAGGCAAAAGCCGACGTTATAGCGTTCGTACATGTTGCCGATAAAGCCCAGGCCATGGGCCAGCTCGTGCAACGCTATCGTGACAAAATCCTGGCCTGACGAGAGAGAGTGCATGCGCAGCGTCGGCGTCAGCTCGAACGACCACGCGATGTTTGCGTTGAATTCCAGCGTAATGTCTTCGATACCCGGCAGATGATCGCGGCCGCTGAGCGCGTTTGCCAACGCAATGGGGTAATTTGTCCTCGCAAACGGCGCG
>Ga0209509_1001389_pt1 | contig 18350 bp, 13 predicted proteins | sample BioC13SIPDNA_FD_185743 | JGI IMG/M metagenome (GOLD analysis project Ga0209509, IMG submission 185743) | Anaerobic biogas reactor microbial communites from Washington, USA - Biogas_R1_A C13 SIP DNA (SPAdes) (version 2) | ecosystem: Engineered > Bioreactor > Anaerobic > Unclassified | place...
CAGATCAAAACTGCAGGAACTGGTACAGGCCAGGGATAAGGAAAATGTAAGCTATGCCATTATTGAAGAAAGCGGTCCGGCTCATGCCAAGGTCTTTGTAGCCGGGGTTTATTATCGTGAGCAGCTTTTGGCTACAGGGGAAGGTAAGAGTAAAAAAGAGGCGGAGCAAAAAGCGGCCCAAAAAGTCCTACAGGGTAATCTGGTGCCAGGCACTTAAGTTGTTAACTTATCAGGTTGATAAGGTTGATAAGGGGACGGGGTTGTTGACAAACTCAATCCCTTTGGTTGCTATTAAGGTCCTTACTCCTCACTTTTCTTACAAATTCCTTATTATATATATCAGGAGAACTGTCCCTATGATATATCTATTAGAATAGGAACAATAAACTTATGAAGCATATAAATATCCCCATTTTTATTCCTCACCTGGGATGCCCGTTTACCTGTGTTTTTTGTGACCAAAACCGGATTAGCGCTACCCAGGATATACCTGGGGAAATGGAAGTATTTAGCATAGTGGAGGATCATTTAGCAACTATTCCTGCAGGCAGTGAAGTGGAGATTGCCTTTTTTGGTGGGAATTTTACGATGGTGGAAAAAGCGAGACAAGAGATGTACCTGGCAACGGTTAACCGCTATTTGCAGGATGGCCGGGTACAGGGTATACGGATTTCCACCCGCCCGGATGGCATAGATGCGCGGATTCTGGATTTTCTTAAGCGGTGGGGAGTCAGAACTATCGAACTGGGGGTGCAATCCCTGTCAGATGAGGTTTTAGAAGCATCGTGGCGGGGTTACCAGGCGGCGGATGTTTTTAAAGCTTGCCGGCTAATTAAGGAATATGGTTTTCGCCTGGGAATACAGCTTATGATTGGCCTGCCGGGTGACAGGCTGGAGTTGGATATGAAGACGGTTGCGAAGGTTATCGAACTGCGGCCAGATATGGTCAGGATTTATCCTACCCTGGTAATTGCCGGTACTTACCTGGAAAAACTCTATCTTAAGGGGAAGTATATCCCCCTCACCCTGGCTGAAGCCCTACAAAATAGCTTGGCTGTCTATCTCCAATTTCAAAAAGAGAATATTCCGGTAATTCGCATGGGGCTGCAGCCGGGAGAAGAACTGCGGCGCGAAGGCTGCGTGGTAGCAGGTCCTTTCCATCCCGCTTTTGGGGAACTGGTTGAACAGGAGGCTTTTAAAGCGCAGGCTGGCAAGGCTATAGAGCAGTTCTTTACGGCTCATGGTCGTCACCCGCAGCTGCTACTCTTTGTCCACCCGCGTGACATATCCAAAGTCACCGGACAGCGGCGCTCTAACCTGAATTACCTCAAAGAGCAGTTTGGACTTGAACTAATTAAGGTCCGGGGGATTGAGGGTATCGCACGTGATAGCGTGGGGGTAGGAACTATTGATGCCTCCGCCCCGGTCTTGCTTTTATCCCGTCTCAAATTTATCGACAATATGGTGCCAGGCACTTAAGTTGTTAACTTATTGAAGGGGGGACACGGGACCTGTCCACTTGTCCCGTCCGTATCTCGATGTAAAAAAATACCAAATATAAAGAGGATTTACTCTTTGGATGTCTAAATAGCTTGTTAGAGTGGCGGAAGACGGAAGGTGGAAGGCGGAAGACGGAATGGTCGCCAGACAGCGATGATTAGAAGGGGTATTTGGAAACTACATTTTATTATACAAGCGTATACTAACCCACTTTTCCTCGGTGGTTGTGGCCCTCACCCTGTACCCTGCGGGTACTCCTGATGTTCCATCCTTCGGATGTCGCTATTAAGGTTGCGGCCATGGGGGGTTAGTAAGAAAAGTAAGGAGTAAGGGGTAGGGGTTGCGGTGACAAGAGAACCGTCCCCTTGACACACAGTAAAGTGAGGCCATTATTGTGCGGCAAAGAATATTGGGTGAACTCTGTCAAAGTCCTGGAGCATATGTTTCGGGAAAGGAACTGGCCGAAAAGCTGGGCATCAGCCGGGTGGCGGTGTGGAAGCATATTGAAAACCTTAAAGGTGAGGGCTATGCTATACTCGGGGTTAGCGGAAAAGGCTACTGTATAGAAGAAAGCTACAATGTCTTGTTGCTGGACAGTATAAAGGCTGCGTTATCTACTGCGCGATTGGACTGGAAGCTGCATCTCTTTCCGGAACTTGATTCGACTAATGAGATGGCCAAGAAGCTGATTAGGGAGGGACAGGCGGCAGAAGGAACCGTAATTATTAGCCGGCAGCAGAGCCGGGGGAAAGGACGGCGGGGAAGAAGCTGGCAGTCTCCCCTGGGAGGTTTGTGGTTTTCTATAATTCTCCGGCCAGAGCTGGCACTGTCAGAAGTGGTGCTATTATCCCTGGTTTTTGCGGTAGCTATCAGCCAGGCCCTGGATAGCTTCCAGTTTTTTGACCCGCAGATGATTAAGTGGCCTAATGATGTTTACATAAATGGGAAAAAAGTGGCGGGCATATTACTGGAATTGAGTGGTGAACTGGAACAGGCGGATTATCTGGTGGTGGGAATAGGCATAAATGTTAATATGGACCGGGCTTCCCTGGGCCGGGGGTTGGCTAAAACAGCAACTTCTCTTTGGGAGGAGAGCGGGACTTATTATCAAATGGGTGAGGTTTTACTGCGGGTGCTGCAATCGATAGAGGAATACTACTATGAATTCCTGAAAAATGGTTTTGAAGATATAAGAAAAGAGTATAAAAGCCGCTGTTTCCATTTAGGGAAGATGATTAGACTGGATACTCCTAGAGGTTCGGTGGAAGGTTTAAATCTGGATATTGATGAACAGGGTAATCTTATTATTGATAGCGGAGATAGTATAGAATGCCTTAATACGGGAGATGTTGCCTTATTGGCTGGGGAGTGAGGAGGAGGCTAGTTGTATCTAAAACGACTGGATATAAAGGGTTTCAAGTCTTTTGCTGATAATACTGAGCTGCAACTGAACCCGGGCTTGAATATTGTGGTTGGCCCCAATGGCTGCGGGAAGAGTAATATTGTTGATGCTATACGCTGGGTTTTGGGAGAGACCAGCATCCGCCAGTTACGGGGACAAAAGAATGAAGATGTTATATTTAATGGCAGCGATAAGAAAAAGGCCCTGGGCATGGCTTTCGTAGAATTGGTCATTGATAATAGTGACCATAGCTTGCCTTTGGATTTTAGCGAAATTACCTTGGGACGCAAGGTGCATCGTTCTGGTGAAAGCGAGTTTTACCTGAATAAGTCACGGGTACGCTTAAAGGATATTTCCGACCTTCTCAGCGGAAGCGGAGTGGGTAAGAAGGGTTATGCAATAATTAGCCAGGGGGAACTGGAAGAGGTTTTAAACGGGCAAGCCCTGGACCGCAGGCTGATGCTGGAGGAAGCGGCTGGGGTGATAAAATATCGCCAGCAAAGGGATGAGGTCAAAAAACGCATACTTAATAGCAGCAATGACCTCCTGCGCCTGGGGGATATATTGGAGGAACTGGATTTGCGCCGGCAGGAGCTGTTTAAAAAAGCGGAGAAGGCCCGGCTTTATATGGCTTTAAATAGCGAATGCCAGGAGCTGGACAAATCGGTTCTGGGCTTTGAATTGGCCCGGACGGAAAAGGATTGGCAGCAAAAGTCTAGGGACCTTATTCAAAAGCAGAATGAGATACAGGCTCAGGCTGGTCAAGTGGCGCTGCTGGAAGCCAAACTGCGGGAAGAGGAGGAAGGGCTCGCCCGGCAGCAGCTTTCCCTGGGTGAACTGGGGGAGCAGCGCCACCTGCTGGAATCCCGGCTGAATTTGCTGCAGGGAGAAATCAGGCTGGGGGAAGAGAGAATCAAGAATAATAATAAACGGATAGATGATGCTGTCGCAGACGAAAAAAAGCAGCTGATTTTGCTGGATAATATTCAAAGGGATTTGCATCTCTGTTCCGTGGATTATGATAAAGAACAGCAGAATATGGCCCAAAGGGTGGCGGAATATAACGAACTGGAACACGAAGTCCAGGAAATGGAAAGTATTATAGCCGGATTTAAAGGTGATTTTGATAAAAAAAAGGCTCTGGTTTTTGATAAAATGAAGCAGGAGAGCCAGCTTAAAAATGAGCTGGCCGAAAAAGCGGAGCTGCTGAGCCAGGCCAGGGAGAAAAAGGAAAGGCTAAAGATACATATTGAAGAGTTGGCGGCCAAACTACTAAAAGGCCGAAAAGGCCATCTGCAATGCCAAGAGGAAATACGAGCACTGCAAGCGGAAATCGGCCAAAAGCAGTCTTTTATTGCGGAGTTGAGCCGGGAAAAAGATGAGCTGGCTAAAGTTTTGCAAAACCTCAATGATAGTTACCGGGAACTCAACCAGCGTTCCATAGAGATCAATAACCAGCTTCTGGCTATAAAAGACTTGCAGAGGAATCTAACCGGCTATTCCCCGGCGGTGAAGTCTATTATAAAGCAGGCCCGTAGCGGAAGACTAAAAGGGATTATGGGTGTGCTCGGGGAAATATTGGAGGTACCTGCGGGTATGGAACTGGCCATTGATGTGGCGGCGGGAAATGGTTTGCAGAATATAGTGGTGGCCAGTGAGAAAGAGGTACGGGAGGCGATTGACTATCTCAAAGTCCAGGAACTGGGGAGGGCTACCTTTTTACCCCTGGATGTTTTAAAGGTTACGCCTTTGCCCGGGTCAGTCGTGGAGAAAATCCTGGTTCAGGATGGGGTTTTGGGTTTGGCTTCCCGCCTAGTTCACTATGATAAAAAATTTGCGAAGGCGGTGGAATATCTTCTGGGGCGGGTTCTGCTGGTAGAAGATCTGACCCGGGGCATTCGAATTTTTAGAGAATCATCTTTGCCCTGCCGTATCGTTAGCCTGGACGGGGAACTAATAAATGTGAGCGGCGCCATAACCGGGGGTAAGAAAGCATCTCCGACGCAGACCCCGCTGCAACGCCGGGGAGAGGAGAAGAAGCTTTTGCTGCGGCAGCAGGAAAATGAGCAGGCGCGGGAAGATAACCGCAGAGAGCATAAGCAGGTGGAATCCCGCTGGCAAGAGCTGGAGCAGATTATTTCCCGGGCTCGAAACGATTTGCTGGAAAGCCAGTTCCGTTGTGATATGATGATGAAGCAGAAAGAGGATTTAGCCCATGAACTGCTGGAGGATGAAAGGGAGCGGGAGGGCTATTTGGAACAGCTTACCCGGTTGGATAGGGAAGTAGCAGAAATCGAAAGAGAAACCAGCCTGCTTCATCAAAAGCTGGGGGATATAGAGCAGGAAAACCAGAAGCTTATGATAGATTTGGAGAATTTCAAAGATAAGATGGAAGTGAAGAGGCGTGATTACGAAGTTTTCCAGGAACGATTGCTCTCGTACAAAAAGCAATTGGATATGAAGGGGCGGGAACTGGAAAACATAAAGAAAAACCTTGCTCAATTTGAAGAGCTAAGGGCTTCTTACCAGCAATCCCGGGATGATTCCCGCCAATTAATGCAGTCTTTGCAGCTGGAAATTAGACAGGAAGAAAGCCGGATGGAGCAGTTTAAGAAAGAGCTCGAAAATAAGACGGAGGAGTTGGCCTGCCTGTCAGCAGAGGGCCGGCAAATGCAGGAGAAGGAAAAAGGGAACTGGGCGTTGATAGAAAAATACCGCCAGGAGATGATTCCCGCCCGGGAAAGCCTGGCCCGTTTGGAAACTGGAGTCAGGAATCTGGAAGTTGCAGCTGCCCGCCTGGAAGTTGAACTGGACGGATTTAAAAGCCGCTGGCGGGAAAAATTCGCTGCCGAAGCAGCTTTCCCGGCGGAGGAACTCTTGACCCCGGGTGAAATAAGAGAAGCCAGGAAAAGAATCGCCATACTGCAACAGCAATTAGAAGCAATCGGTTCAGTAGATATTGATTCCATCCGGGAATATGAGGAAGTCAGTGGGCGCTATGATTTCATTAAACAACAGTATGATGATTTGTCTTCGGCCCGCGATTCTCTGGACGAGCTCTTGCAAAAAACGGAAAAACTGATGTTACAGGACTTTTCCCGCTTCCTGCTCCTGGCTAATGAGAGCTTTAAAAATACCTTCAGCGAGATATTTGGTGGCGGCGAGGCTAGCTTGCGGATTGAAGCTGAGGTGGATCGCCTGGAGGCGGGGGTTGATATCGAGGTAAAGATGCCGGGTAAAAGGAGCCAATCCTTAAACCTTTTATCGGGCGGGGAAAGGGCTCTGACCTGTATAGCCTTCATTTTTTCTTTGCTAAGACTCCGGCCGGTTCCATTTTGTGTGCTGGATGAAATTGATGCTTCGCTGGATGAGGTTAATCTCCAGCGTTTTTCCGGATTTATCACGGCTATGTCCCGGAATCTTCAGTTTATTGTGATTACTCACCGCCAGGCAACTATCGAATCAGGAGAGAACATTTACGGTATAACTATGCCGGAAGAAGGGGTTTCGGCGGTTTTAACCTTGAATGTTTTTGAAGCGGAAAGCCTGGCTGGATAAAATATTTACGGGGTGGGATAAGGAAATTGGCATTTTTCGATCGTTTTAAATTTAAGAAAAAGGACAAGGAACATGAAGAGATTCCATGGGAAAAGGAAGCAGAGCCAGCAGGAGAGAGCCCAGAAGAAGAACCCCAGGATACACTAAGCGTGGAGGAAAATGGGAGCGAGGAAGCCGCTTCTCCTTCTTTGGCTGGGGAGAATGGCCATAGCAGCATTTTTGACCGCTTTAAGACTAAAAAGGAGAATGGCCGGGCCGAGGAAAAGGAGCAGGCTCAGCCTGCTGAAGATCCTGAAGCTATTAAAGCGATTGAAGCTGTCGAAGATGTTGAAGCTGTTGAGCGGGAAGAGGATGCGGCTGAAAAGGAGCTCAATGGAAAGAAGAATAAGTGGGGATTTTTGGACAAACTCAAAAAAGGCTTGAGTAAGACCAGGGAAAATACCATTGGTAAAATCGAAGCTCTGGTGAAAAGCTCCAAAAAGCTGGATGATGATTTTTGGGAGGAATTGGAGGAAATCCTTATACAAGCCGATGTCGGTGTAAATACCACGATTGAATTGGTAGATAATATTAAGCAAGCGGCCAAAAAGCAAAAAATGCACGATTCCTCTGAGGTTTTGGAACTTATAAAGGACGAAGTGAGAAAGCTTTTGGAATATAACAATGTACCGTTGAATATTCCCGAGAGGGAATTAGCGGTTATTCTGGTGGTGGGAGTTAATGGAGCCGGTAAAACTACTTCCATAGCCAAGCTGGCTTACCGTTTCCATGAAGAAGGCAAAAAGGTGTTGCTGGGGGCCGCGGATACTTTCAGAGCAGCCGCTATCGATCAGCTTAATATCTGGGCTGACCGGGTGGGTGTGGAATTAATCAAACACCAGGAGGGTTCTGATCCAGGGGCGGTGGTTTTTGATGCCATACATGCGGCCAAGGCCCGCCATGCGGATATATTGATCATCGATACGGCCGGCCGGCTCCAAAATAAAGCCAATCTGATGAAAGAAATAAGTAAGATAAAGAATATAATTCAAAGAGAAATTCCGGAAGCTCCTCATGAGGTTTTGCTGGTACTTGATGCTACCACGGGACAGAATGCTATCAGCCAGGCTAAAATATTTGAGGAAGCTACTGGGGTTACCGGGCTTATCTTGAGCAAACTGGATGGAACGGCCAAAGGCGGAATTATACTAGCGGTGGAAAAGGAGCTTAAGATACCGGTTAAATTGGTGGGTATCGGCGAGGGTTTGGAAGATTTGCGCGACTTTTCTCCCCAAATATTTACCGAGGCCCTTTTTGCCCAAAATGGAGGAGATTAAGAGAGCCTGATAAAAGATGACAAAGGGCCGTTCCGTGATATATTATTTGTAGCTATGACACGCCACTGCAAAAACCCTTTTGATGCAGAAGGGTTACATAAATATACATCCTGTAGCGCCCTATCGGGTACAACTGATGCTCCCTTCGGTCGCTATTAAGGACGCTGGAGCGGTATATTTATGCCAGCAAAAAAGGAGGAACTATACTTGATAAAAACGGCAATAATCGGAGGTACGGGTGTCTATGACCCCTGCTTGTTGGAAGATGTAAGGGAGATTGTTGAAACAACTCCTTATGGAAGTGTAAAAGTTTCGCTAGGGAAATATGCCGGGATGGAAGTGGCCTTTATCCCGCGGCATGGCTTGGAGCATAGCATTCCACCCCATTTGATCAATTACCGCGCCAATATCAAGGCTTTACAACAACTGGGGATTAAGAATATTCTGGCCACAGCTGCCGTAGGCTCATTGCATTTTGAATTTAAACCCGGGCAGTTTGTCCTGGCCGACCAGTTCCTGGATTTTACCAAAAACCGCGGGAGCACTTTCTACGAAGGTGGGGAAGCGGGGGTGGTTCACTGTGATATGACTGTTCCTTATTGTCCCGAGTTGCGGGAGGCTCTGGTAAAGGCCGGTAGAGAACTGGAGATTCAGGTCCAAAATGGGGGCACTTATGTCTGCACCGAGGGACCGCGTTTTGAAACTGCAGCGGAGATTATGATGTTTAAACAATTGGGGGGACAGCTGGTGGGTATGACCAGTGTTCCTGAGGTATGCCTGGCCCGAGAGCTGGGCATCTGCTATGCCACTGTGGCCATAGTGACTAATTTTGCGGCCGGTATAACGACGGGTATTTTGACCCATAGTGAGGTTCTGGAGTTGATGAAAAGAAATATTGAGTTGGCCAGAAGCCTCATGATGAGCAGCCTCAAGTATATTACTGAGGAGAAGAGATGTAACTGCCGGAAGATACTTGACGAACCCGGAGCTATGAAATGATTAGAAATCTGTATTATGAGGATCAGGCTTTGATGATACTTAATCAGAATTGCCTGCCGGAAGAGCTGGTCTATGAAAGATGTGAGCGCCCGGAAGAAGTGGTTGCGGCCATAAAGGGATTGAAAGTACGGGGGGCGCCTCTTATTGGTGTTACGGCCGCTTTTGGCTTGGCTATGGCTTTTTCGGGCTATTCTGGAACCGGGGAGGCAAGGGATGTGTATTTTTCCCGGATGAAGGAACTTTTTGCAGCGACCCGCCCTACTGCGGTCAATCTTTTCTGGGCTTTGGAGAGGATGGAAAGGGTTTACCGGGAGAATCACCATCTATCGCCAGAGGAACTGGCAAGGCGTTTATGTCAGGAAGCCCAAAATCTTTATAAAGAGGATATCCGGGTCAATGAGGCTATCGGGGAGCAGGGGCAGGAATTGCTCGGCGAAGGCTCCAGGGTTATGACCATCTGCAATGCCGGGGCTCTGGCTACCTGTGGCTATGGCACTGCTCTGGGAGTTATCCGCTCGGCGGCCCGGAGAAATAAGATTGAGATGGTTTGGGCCTGTGAAACCAGGCCGGTATTGCAAGGGAGCCGTTTAACCGTTTGGGAGCTCTGGCAGGATAAGATTCCGGTTACTCTGCTTACTGATAATATGGCAGGTTATACCATGAGCCTGGGAAAGGTGGATGCAGTAATAACCGGAGCCGATCGTATAGCCACCAATGGTGATACCGCCAATAAAATCGGTACCTACTCCCTGGCGGTACTGGCGAAATACCACGGTATTCCTTTTTATGTAGCTGCTCCTCTATCTACATTTGATTGGAATATTAAGCAAGGCGGAGAAATTCCTATTGAGGAACGCAGTGCAGAAGAGGTAAGAACTATTAAAGGAAGCTGCCTGACGGTACCGGTAGTGGATGTATTCAATCCGGCTTTTGATATCACCCCTGAACATTTGATTACGGCTATCATTTGCGAAAAGGGAATTATACGGCCTCCCTTCGGTGCTGCCATTAAAATATGGGGAAGAGAGGGTGAATAGATTGCAATACCAGCAGGAAAGGAATGAGCTTTTGCAAACTGCTCAGGAGATATTTTCCTCCGGTCTGGTAAGCGGAACCTGGGGTAATGTGAGTTTAAGGGTGTCCGGCCAGGGTCTGATGCTTATCACCCCCAGTGGAATGGATTATAATCAGATGGATGCGGAAGATATGGTTTTGCTTGATGGAGAAGAAAAGGTTTTGGCCGGTAAATATAAACCATCGGTGGAAACCCCGCTGCATCTGGGAATATATAAAAAACGCCCGGAAATAAACGCTATTGTACATGTTCATAGTCTCTATGCCACGGCCTTTGCGGTGGCCCGGCAGAATATCCCGGTAATATTGGAAGAGGCGGCTCAGGTAATTGGGCATGAGGTTAGGGTAGCCCCCTATGCCCTCTGCGGTTCACGGCAATTGGCGGAAAATGTCCTCAAGGTCTTGGGCAAGGACAAAAGGGCGGTTTTGCTGGCCAATCACGGGCTGCTGGGTCTGGGAGGGGGTTTGCCGGAGGCCCTGCGGGTTTGCCTGGTAGCCGAGCGCACAGCCCGCATTGCCATTTATTCCCGCATACTGGGACCGTTGCATTCCCTTAGAGCTGAAGATATTTTAAGCCTGCGCCAGGTTTTTGAGAATTATGGGCAGAAGAAGGATTGATTAATTGGTGAGGAGTGACACGGATACTAACCCACTTTTCATTGCTGGTTGTGGCTCTGGGCCATGGGTGGTTAATAAGAAAAATATGTTTTAGACGCAGAAGGACGAAGTTGTCAACAACCCCGTCCCCGTGACAGCATGTTTTAGACGCAGAAGGACGAAGTTGTCAACAACCCCGTCCCCGTGACAATATAGAAGGACGAAGTTGTCAACAACCCCGTCCCCGTGTCAAACGTATCAAAGGGTTGATTAATAGGGGGGAATAGAAGTGAGGATTCTTTTAGACAATATCAGCATTATCCCTGTAAGCGGAAGTAATTCTTTCATAGAGAAAGGCTATCTTTTGATTGAAGATGCTTTTATTAAAGAGCTGGGGACGGGGAAAGCTCCGGAAGGGGAATTTGACCGTATAATCGATGGTGAAAACCAGGTGCTGCTCCCCGGTTTTATCAATGCCCATACCCATGCAGCCATGACCCTTTTGCGGGGTTATGCGGATGACCTGCCTCTGATGGAATGGTTGGAAAACAAAATCTGGCCCCTGGAGGCGAAACTGACCCCGGAAGATATCTATTGGGGTACCATGCTGGCTATTGTGGAGATGATTAAGTCGGGTACTACCACTTTTAATGATATGTATTTCTGTATGGATGAGGTGGCCCGGGCGGTTGAATTGAGCGGAATGAGGGCAGTCTTAGCACGGGGAATGGTAGGAGTGGGACCGGAAAGCGAGCAGGCCATTGAGGACAGCCGCGAGCTCATTGGGAAATGGCAGGGCCAGGCCGGTGGCAGGATTTCTTTCCGGCTGGGGCCTCATGCTCCCTATACCTGCCCTCCGGCTTACCTGGAAAGGGTTATGCAACTCTCCGATGAACTGCAAGCAGGTATACATATTCATGTAGCGGAGACCCGGGTGGAATATGAGGATATACTGAAGCAATATGGAAAAACGCCGGTTTCTCATTTGGAATCCCTGGGGCTTTTTCAAGGACGTCAGGTCTTGGCGGCTCATTGTGTTCACCTCAACGAGGAGGAAATCGGGATATTGCATCAGTACCAGGTGGGTGTAGCCCATAACCCGGAAAGCAACATGAAGCTAGCCAGTGGAATAGCGCCGGTACCGCGTATGCTGGAAAGCGGTATAGCAGTAGCTTTGGGTACCGATGGAGCTTCCAGTAACAATAATCTGGACATGCTACAGGAGATGCGCAGTTCTTCCTTTTTACATAAGGTAAACACTATGGATCCCATGGTTTTGCCGGCTTACCAGGCTCTGGAGATGGCCACGGCCAATGGAGCCATCAGCCTGGGGATGGGGAATGAGCTGGGACGATTGGAGCCGGGATACCGGGCGGATATGATTATCATGAATTTAAAGGAGGCCCACATGACCCCCCGTTATGACCTTCTGGCCAATATCGTTTATTCCGCTCAGGCCAGCGATGTGAATAGCGTGATAATTGATGGAAAAATTGTGATGGAAAACCGGGAAATCAAGACTTTTGACGAGCAGGAAGTGCTGGCTAAGGCCCGGGAAACAGCCCGGAAATTGGTGGGGAAGTAACTGAATAAGTCCGGGGAATGCCCCCGGATTATTCCGTGAAAGGAATGCTTTTAATAGTGAAAATAATTTCATTTATTGGTCGGCATAATTCCGGCAAGACAACTTTATTAAGGCGGGTAATTGAAAAACTTAGACAAACTGGTTTTAAAGTAGCAGTGATTAAGCATACATCCCATGTCCTGGATACAGATGGGGAACACGACTCCGATCTTCTATTTAGTGCTGGGGCGGAAATGGTCTGCGCTGTTTCCCCGGCCTTGTCTATTCACTACCTGAGACATGAAAGGGAACCGGATTTACAGGAGATTCTGACCCAAATTCCGCTCACAGTGGATTTGATTATTACCGAAGGATATAAAAAGGAAGCTTATCCTAAAATCGAAGTCTTACGTCAGGTAACCGGTATAGAGTTTATCGATGCAGAAAACATTATCGCCCGGGTCTCCGATTTTACCATTGATGATGATTTGCCCTGTTTTAATTTTGAGGAAATCGAAGAACTTTGCCGGTTCATTATTTCACTTTAATTCCTAACCTGGCTTATCTCACTTGTTGCTTGATGTCTGCTATCGTTATGGTTAATTATGGCCAGTATGGTACTGCTATCGGCAAGTACCCGGTTTATTATTCATCATTATTTCCATAAATATTACTCATCATGCTTTTCGCTCAGGTCTTCCGGACCTTCACTCATGCCAATAAAAGTTAAAAATGGGATCATCTTCGATAACGAAAGGATATTAATTCACTTGTTTTCCTTTAAAGAAGGCTATCATCAATTATGGATATTTCTATTTGGTCTCCTTGACGCAGACCTAGCCTTAGTAACAGAAAAATAATTGGCATACAAATTAATGGTTGACATCCTATTAATTGAGGATAAGGTGCAAGCATAAAAATCTATTAAGGATAATGCTTACTAAAAGCGTGTTTTGCAGGCAAATCATACTAATGAGTTTTCACTAAATTGATGTTAAGATGATGATAAAAGGAGCTATTGTCCAGTTCTATGGGGAAGGTAGGATTGATTTTATTACTATATCCGCTTTCCTGGAATAGCTTTATTTGCCCAAAACTAAAATAAGATTAGATAAAATAATACAGGCAATAAAGCAGGGTTATAATCTAAAAGTACTTGAAGGTGCTGGTTTAAAAGCATTGAATATATATTAAGTAGGACCTGGATACCTGGGCAACAATCTTTTGCTCTAATTAAAACTTGTTGAGCGAGAGTTTTAAATTTTGCAATAAAGGAGGTGTTTCATTTTAGCGATTTAGCGCTTTTCGGAAATTTTGCGCTCAAATAATCAGAACTAAGGAGGTGTAATGATGGCAAATTACCAGGACATCATCGCAAACTACAAAGACAAAAAAGGTGGAATTATCGAGGCTTATCATGCTCTGCAAAGGGAGTTCAACTACATTCCCCAGAAGGCAGTGGCAGAGGCGGCCAGGGTTTTCGGCGTTTCCGAGGCTCAGGCTTATGGAGTGGCTACCTTTTATTCCTACCTTTCGGTAGAGAAGAGAGGAAAGTATATTATCCGTATGTGCGAAAGTGCGCCTTGCCATGTGGCGGGAGCTGATAAAGTTCTTAAGGCGATGGAAGACTACCTGGGAATAAAAGTTGGGGAAACCACGGCTGATGGCAAGTTTACCCTGGAATTATGCGAATGCGTAGGTCAGTGCCAGGCCACTCCGGTTATCACGGTTAACAGCCAACCGGTATTCAATGTTAGCTCGGAAAAGATCCCCGAGATACTAAGTGCTTACAAATAGGGAAATACCTAAGAGACAGGTATAAGAGAGATAAAGATAATTTAAAGAGATAGAGAAATATATTTTTTTTGAGAAAAAGATTGAAAAAGAGAATGGGATAAAAGAAAGGGATGGTATGTAATGGCCGAAGAGATACGCATCTTGCTGGCGCATGCCGACCAAATTGATCCTGCCCAAGCTGAGGATTATATCAAGGTTGGAGGCTTTAAAGGCCTGGAAAAGGCCCGCGGGATGACAAGCAAAGATTTGATTGAAGAAGTCAAGAAGTCCGGCCTCAGGGGCCGGGGTGGAGCCGGTTTTAATGCCGGCATGAAGTGGAGTTTTGTGCCCCCGGCGGAAGTCAAATATGTGGTATGCAACCTGGACGAAGGTGAGCCGGGAACTTATAAAGACAGGATAATCTGCGAAAAGAATGCCCAGGCCCTGATCGAGGGTATGGCTATTTGTGGTGTTGCCATCAATGCCAAACAGGGTTATATATATTGCCGGGGAGAGTATCCCTTTGTTGTTGATTTATTGAGAAAAGCCATCCAGAGTGCTAAAGATGTCGGAGCCCTGGGGGAATTCGATATTGAAGTCAGAATGGGTGCCGGTGCTTATGTTTGTGGCGAAGAGACTGCGTTGATAGAGTCCATTGAAGGACATCGTGGCGAACCCCGTTTCAAGCCGCCTTTCCCGGGTGTGGCCGGATTATGGGGAGTACCTACGGTGGTAAACAATGTGGAAACTTTCGCCTGCCTGCCTTATATTCTTACCAATGGAGCCGACTGGTTTGCCAGTATTGGAGCTCCCAAGTATCCCGGAACCAAGGTTCTTACCTTGACCGGGGATGTCAACAATCCGACCTATTTTGAAGTACCCACCAACTATATTTTAAGCGATGTAATCTATAAACTGGGTGGGGGAATCAAAAACGGCCGCAAATTCAAAGCGGTTCAGGTAGGGGGAACCTCGGGAGCATTTATCCCCGAGCAGAACCTCAATACCTCGATTGATTTTGATTCCATGAGTGCTATCGGAGCAGCTCTAGGTTCCGGTGCAGTTCTGGTAATGGACGAAACCCGTGACATCGTTGATATAGTAACCAGAATTTCCAAGTTCTTTGAACATGAATCCTGTGGCAAATGTAATCCTTGCCGCGAGGGTACTTTCCGCTGCCGGGAGATAATGGAAAAGATCAACTCCGGTCGCGCTACGGAAGCGGATATTGATAATCTTCTCCTGCTGGCCCGGGTGATGAAGAGGGCTGCCCTGTGCGGATTGGGACAGGCGGCGCCGGTGCCGATTACTTCTACTATTGAACACTTCGGGCATGAGTACAGAAGAAAACTTCTGCAGTACGCGTAAGGGGGGAGAGCAATGATAAAACTAACTATAGATGGTAAAGAAATTGAAGTAGCCAGGGGTACTATGTTGCTGGACGCCTGTCACCAGGCGGGAGCTGATATACCCACTCTGTGCTATGATCCGGACCTCAGACTGGCTGGTTCCTGTCGCATGTGCGTAGTAGATGTCAAAGGACGGCCTGCTTTGGTAGCCAGTTGTGTCGCTCCAGCTGAAAACGGCATGGTGGTACAGACCGAAAGTGATGATGTGGTGGAATCCCGTAAAATCATCCTGGAACTGCTGGCGGCCCGGCACAAGTTTGAATGCCCTACCTGTGAAAAGGACGGGGACTGCAAGCTGCAGGATTATATGTATCGCTACGGGGTGAAAGAATCCCGCTATGATGGGGAAGGCCCCCATTTCGGGATGGAAGACCCTAATCCCTTTATTGAGAGGGATTATGACAAGTGTATCATGTGTACCCGTTGTGTCCGTGCCTGTGACGGCATAACCGGGGCTCAAGCCATAAATGTTAAAGACCGGGGACATCATGCCAAGATAGCTGCTCCCTTTGACGGTAAATTAGCTGATTCCACTTGCGTCTTCTGTGGCCAGTGCATTATGGTCTGTCCGGTTGGCGCTTTGACCAGCAAGGTGGCGGCGGGCAAAGGCAAGCCGGCTCAAAATGAGAAGGTTCTGACCACCTGTACCTATTGTGGTACCGGATGTACTTTGGAATTAAATGTTAATAACGACCGCGTGGTTGGTGTCACTTCCAACCGGGATGCGGACTGGAGTCCGGTTAACAAGGGAGCTCTTTGCGTTAAGGGCCGCTTTGGTTGGGACTTCATCCATTCCCCGGATAGGCTGACCACCCCTATGATTCGCGAAAACGGCGAGCTGCGCCCGGCTTCCTGGGATGAAGCCCTGGATTTTGCCGCCGGTAAAATCAAAGAGATTAAAGAGAAATATGGCTCAGACAGCCTGGCTATGTTTTCCTCCGCCCGGGTCACCAATGAAGAGAACTATCTGGCGCAGAAGTTGATGAGGGCCGTTATCGGTACCAATAATGTCGACCACTGCGCCCGTCTCTGACACTCCGTTACTGTCGCCGGTCTGGGGGCAGCATTTGGTAGTGGAGCAATGACCAATGCCATTGGTGAACTGGAGAAAGATGCTACGGCTATTTTCTTAATCGGAACCAACACCACGGAAAACCACCCGGTAATCGGGTACAAGATCCGCAAAAATGTGCGGGAGAATGGGGCCAAGCTGATTGTGGCCGACCCGCGCGAAATTGAACTGGCAGGAATAGCTGATGTCTATATGCAATTCCGGCCCGGGACTGATGTGGCCCTGCTCAATGGGATGATGAATGTCATTATCAACGAGGGCCTGCTGGACAAGGAATTCATCGAAACGCGTACGGAAGCTTATGAAGCCTTTGCCCAGGTTGTGGAAAAATACACTCCGGAATATGTTTCACCTATAACTGGGGTACCAGCGGAAGATATCCGCAAAGCGGCCCGGATTTATGCTGAAGCTGAGAGAGCTTCCATCTGCTATGCCATGGGTCTAACCCAGCACAGCACCGGAACCGACAATGTCAAGTCCTGTTGTAACCTGGCTCTGTTGACCGGCAATCTGGGCAAACCGGGCACCGGGGTAAATCCTTTGCGCGGGCAGAACAACGTGCAGGGAGCCTGTGACATGGGTGCTCTGCCGGTGGTATTCACTGCTTACCAGGGTGTGGGCATAGAAGCCAACCGGGAGAAATTCGAGAAGGCCTGGGGAGTAAAGCTATCCGGGCAGAATGGACTAACCTTAACTGCAGCTATCAACAAGGCGCATCATGGCGAGTTGAAAGCACTGCTGGTACTGGGGGAAAATCCCATGGTCAGTGACCCCGATCTGGATCATGTGGAAGAAGCCTTGGATAACCTGGAATTCCTGATGGTACAGGATATATTCCTGACGGAAACCGCGCAGAGAGCTGATGTGGTATTCCCTGGCGTTACTTTTGCCGAGAAAGAGGGTACCTTTACCAACACCGAGAGAAGGGTGCAGCGGGTACGCAAGGCCATCAGCAACCGGGGCGATGCCCGGCAGGATTACGAGATTCTCTGTGAACTCTCTACCCGCCTGGGTTATCCCATGAGTTACTCCTCACCGGAAGAGATATTCGAGGAAATCAGAACCCTCACTCCTTCCTATGCCGGTATCACTTACCAGCGCCTGGAGGGTAAAGGTCTGCACTGGCCTTGCCCGACTGAGGATCATCCGGGAACCCCCGTATTGCACAAAGAGAAATTCAACCGCGGTCTGGGATTGTTCCATGCCATTGAGTTCCAGGAAGCAGCAGAATTACCCGATGCTGAGTATCCTCTGATCCTGAGCACCGGACGCAGCCTCTTCCATTATCATACCGGTACCATGACCAGAAGGGCAGTGGCCCTGGACCTTCACCAGCCGGAAAATGAGATACAGGTCAATCCGGTTACTGCAGCCAAATTAGGTATTATGGATGGGGAAATGGCCCGGGTAGTTACCCGGAGAGGCAGTATTGAACTAAAAGCTAAGTTAACTGATATAGTAAAGGAAAATGTAATCTTTACTTTCTTCCACTTTAGTGAAGCAGCCGCTAACATGCTGACCAATGCCAGCGTTCTCGACCCGGTGGCCGGCATCCCCGAATACAAGGTATCCGCCGCCCGCCTGGAAAAAATAAGTTAACAAAAGGTCGTCAAGGGGACGGTTTTTTTGACAACTAAAGCAATATCGGTTTTCTCGTCAATGCATAAATGTTTTTAAGAAACAGCAACAACTATAGTTCCATTTAAATTAAGGTAAGGAGTATGTTAAAGAAGAATCGTCCCCTGACTCAATTGAAAAGAAATAGCCAGGAGGCCGGGTTTAATCCCGGCCTCCTGGCTGCAAACCATTATATTTAACATTTTGATAAACTCATTAAAAAAACATAACAGGCCGGGTGAGCCGAGATGCTTGCCCGGCCTATTGAAAAAATATATAAAAAAAAATATAAGGGGGTCAGATTAATAAAGGGTTGATAGGATACACTATTCCACCCTGGAATCATTAAACTATCTTATTGCTTCTCACCCAAATACGCATTTTTTCAGCTTCCTTAATGAGTTCATCCCGCAGGTCGGGGTGAGCCAGGTTAATAAGCGCTTCGGCCCGCTGCCAGGTAGATTTG
>Ga0209509_1001390_pt1 | contig 18349 bp, 20 predicted proteins | sample BioC13SIPDNA_FD_185743 | JGI IMG/M metagenome (GOLD analysis project Ga0209509, IMG submission 185743) | Anaerobic biogas reactor microbial communites from Washington, USA - Biogas_R1_A C13 SIP DNA (SPAdes) (version 2) | ecosystem: Engineered > Bioreactor > Anaerobic > Unclassified | place...
GTCGGCGTTCGAGTACGTCACCACCGGCGGCTCCACCGGCATCCCCGTCGGGTTCTACTACGAGCGGGGCGCCTCCCGGGCAAAGGAGTGGGCGTTCATGAAGACCCAGTGGGACCGCGTCGGCTACCGGTTCACCGACCGCTGCGTCGTCCTCCGCGGTTACACCGTCGGTTCCGCGAGAGACGACGTCTACTGGAAGAAGGCGCTCTTCGGCCGGTGGCTGGTCATGTCGTCCCACCACATGACCGAGGAGACCCTGCCCGCCTACATCGACCGGATCCGCCGGTTTTGCCCCCGGTTCATCCAGGCCTACCCCTCGACGGCCGTGGTGCTCGCCCGCTACATGCGCGAGCACGAGATCGAAGCGTTCCCTACCGTGCGGGCCGTCCTCTGCGGCTCCGAGAACCTCTACCCCTGGCAGAGGAGCCTGCTTGCCGGGGCTTTCGGGTGCCGGGTCTTCTCCTGGTATGGAAACTCCGAACAGACCGTCCTTGCCGGGGAGTGCGAAGAAAGCGCTCATTACCACATCTTCCCCGAGTACGGCGTCGTCGAGTTGATCGGGCGGGACGGTCGTCCCGTCGAGCGGCCGGGAGAGGCCGGCGAGGTGGTCGCGACCAACCTCACCAACTTCGTCTGCCCCCTCATCCGCTACCGGACCATGGACGTTGCAGTCCTCGGGGAGGGGCCGTGCTCCTGCGGCCGGAACTACCCGCTGCTCGAGAAGGTGGAAGGGAGGGTTCAGGACTTCATCGTGACGGGCAAAGGCGAGCTCCTCCCCGGGATCACCATGAACATCGACACCGATGCGTTCGATAATGTTAAGCAGTTCCAGTTCTACCAGGAGAAGGTCGGGGAAGTTATCCTGAACATCGTAAAAAAACCGGCATTTGGTGATCGAGATGCGGATTATCTCTTCCGGGAGGTTGACCGGAGTTGCGGCGACGACGTGACCATCACCATCAGGTACGTGGATGCCATCCCGCTCACCGCCCGTGGCAAGTACCGCTACTTCGTCCAGAATATGCCGATACGCTTTGGCGAGCGGGAATTTGCACAGGACGAGCATGGATCCTCCGACGTATCGGCCTGACCCATGGGGTGCGTACGTGAAGGCCGATCCCCTGAGCTGGGTATCGCATGCGAATCCTCTCACCCTACAAGCGCTCACCCTGATCCCGTCCTACCGGGTGTACCGCAGGATGTATACCCTCCTCCGCCGGTCGCGGTGGTGGAGCCGGGAGGAACTTCTGGCCTACCAGGCAGAGGCGCTCTCGCGGCTGCTCGACCACGCCTACGAGAACGTTCCCTACTACCGCCGGATCTTCGACGAGCGGGGCCTCGTCCCCGCCGATATCCGGACCCCCGGCGACCTCGCCCTCCTCCCTTTCCTGACAAAAGAGATCGTCCAGGCCAACCTTGCCGACTTAAAAGCCCGGAACTACCCCGAGTCGGCGTTCGAGTACGTGCGCACGTCCGGTTCCACCGGCACCCCTATGGGGTTCTACTACGAGCGGGGCACCTCCCGGGCAAAGGAGTGGGCGTTCATGAAGGTCCAGTGGGACCGCGTCGGCTACCGGTTCACCGACCGCTGCGTCGTCCTCAGGGGGCACGTGGTGAACCCGGCGTCGGATGGCGCCTGCTGGAGGAAGGCGCTCTTTGGCCGGTGGCTGATCATGTCCTCCCATCTCATGACCGATGAGACCCTGCCCTCCTACATCGACCGGATCCGCCGGTTCCGTCCCCGGTTCATCCACGCCTATCCCTCGACGGCCGTGATACTCGCCCGCTACATGCGCGAGCACGAGATCGAAGCGTTCCCGACCGTGCAGGCCGTCCTCTGCGGCTCCGAGAACCTCTACCCCTGGCAGAGGAACCTGCTGGCCGAGGTCTTCGGGTGCCGGGTCTTCTCCTGGTACGGGAACTCCGAACAGACCGTCCTTGCCGGGGAGTGCGAGGAGAGCGCCCATTACCACATCTTCCCCGAGTACGGCGTCGTCGAGCTGATCGGGCAGGACGGCCTGCCTATCGAGGGGCCGGGCGCGATGGGGGAGGTGGTCGCGACCAACCTCACCAACTTCGTCTGCCCTCTCATCCGCTACCGGACCATGGACGTCGCGGTCGCAACGGACGAGCGGTGCTCGTGCGGAAGGCAGTATCCGCTGCTTGAGCGGGTGGAGGGGAGGCTCCAGGAGTTCATCGTGACCCGGAGCGGGCACCTGATCTCCGTCACGCCCATCAACTACGAATCGGGCGCTTTTGAGAGGATCCGGCAGTTCCAGATGTGCCAGGAGGAGATGGGCGAACTCATCATGAGGATCGTCAGGAAACCGACCTACACCGATGAGGATACCCGGCAGCTGATCCATGAGCTCCGGTGGCAGCTTGGCGACGAGGTGAACGTCCACATCCGTTTTGTCGACGAGATTCCCCGCACCCGGGGCGGCAAGTTCCGCTACCTCATCCAGAAGCTTCCGATCGAGATCGGCGACCTCTGAAGGGTCACTCGATATAGGGGACGAACCTCTTCTTTATCCAGGAGCGGTTGGCGATGCTGCTGTAGACCCACTCCGCCACTCTTCCCGCACTGTTCTTCCTGCTCAACTCGAGGTAGACCGCGAGGGCCGGGTTGTACTTTGCCTTGTGCATATTCAGGTTCGGGTTGTTCGCCCCCGTATTCTCAAACTCCGAAAAACCCTTCTCTTTTGCATCCATAAGCTGGAGCCACTGGAAGTACTCGTTTGCCGGCGTGCCGTCGATCTTCGGCCCTCCGACCCACAGGATATACCGTTTGTACTCCTGGGTCGTGCCGACCCCTTTGACCTCGCCGCTCCGGTTGTAAAGATAGTAGACGTGCACGTGGTCGGGATACGCTCCAAATATCTCCTCGAAGTACTGCCGCGTGATCAGGGGTACGTTCATGTCCGGGCTGCTGAACCGCCGGCTTACCGCCTCGTAGAACGGGCCGAGGTCGTCCCCCTGTTCCATGAAGTAACCGTCCTTCTCGAACTTCCGGATATTTGCCCGCAACTTCTTGTTCAGGTTCTCCCGGAGGGTCTCCAGGGGAGGGGCGAGGTCGATCGCGTAGGTGTAGTTGATCCCGACCCGGTAGCCGTCCCGGTTGAACCGGCGGATATCGCGAAAGCCCGGGACGAGGTTCATCGAGAAGTAGTCCGGAGCGAGGTCCCCGGATATATCGCGGAGCCCTTCGGCGATCGCCTGGAGCATCGACTCCCTCCGGCTCTGTTTTGCCGCGGTGTAGCCTCTGCCCATCACGACGCCGAGGTAGGGCACGACCGCCTGCAGGGGCGGAGGCGAGAGCACGATGGAGAGGCCGCAGATCCGTTTATGGAAGAGCGGGCAGACGGCTATGAGTTCTTCGCCCCGGTAAATGCCGTAGGGGAGGACCGTATACCCGGTCCACCGCCCGGTGACCTTCAGGAAGTCCCATCGGTGGAAGAGAAGGCCGGACGGTGCGGCATCGACGAACGTATCCCATGCCTCTTTATCCGAGACTACCTCGACCGGCACGTTGTTCTTCTCCCCCTCCTTCCGGGTACCCCCGGAGGCTCCCTATTCCTGCAGTCATCCCGATAAATGTGGCGGTCGCCGCCGAGGTAGGGCTGCAGTTGCTTCCCCTCCCGGAACTGCGGTCATCCCGATAAATGTGGCGGTCGCCGCCGGTATCGGATATCTGTTCCGCCGTTCTCGTGCGGGGAACCCTGCCCCGATCCTAAACCCTGCCTGCCGCCATCATCAATCGCTTGGCGAGGGTGAGGTACGCCCACCGCGAGACCATCCCGAGACCATCCATCTTCTCGATCTCGAAGTAGGTCGTGAGGTCGGGGTTGAACCTTGACTTGAAGAAGGCCAGGTCCGGGTTGTTTGCGCCCATGTTCTCGAACGTCCGGTAGCCTTCGGCCTTTGCCCGCCGGATCAGGAGCCACTGGAGGTACTCGTTCCCCGCATGGGTGCTCTTTAATCGCGGCGTCCCCATCCAGAGCAGAAACCGTTTGTACTCCTGGGTCGCCACCACGCCGGCGAGGTCCCCTCCGGCATCGTAGAGGTGGTACACTCCGATCCTCCCGGGATACGCACGCACGATGTCTTTGAGGTACTCCCGCTTGATGGGCGGGATATCGAGCGACGGATCCCGGTACCGGTCGGCAAGGAGCCGGTGGAGCGTCGATATGTCGTTCGTCCTTTCGAGTTGAAGGCCGGCTTTCTCCTCTTTTTTGAGCTTGTTCCGGAGCTTATAGTGAAGGTCGTCTCGGATCTCCGAGAGCGGCCGCTCCAGGTTGATGGTGTAAGTATACCGGATCCTCGCGTCGCAGTGGTCCCAGAGGTAGTGGCGTATATCGTTGAATTCGGGGACAAAGGCTATCGAGAGGTAGTTCGGTGAGAGATCCGCGAGCGTTCCCCGGATATCTTCGGCGACCAGGTGCAGCACCGACTCCTTCTTGCTCTGTTTGAGCCTCTCGAAGTTCTCGCTCATGACGCACCCGAGGTGAGGTATCACGGTGAGCGGCGGAGGGGAGAAGACGGCGGTGATGCCGTGCATCCGCCTGTAAAAGAGCGGAAAGAGGCAGATGAGCTCGTCTCCCTTGCAGATTGCGTACGGATGGAGCGTGCTCCCGGTATGCTTTGCCGTCAGGTGCAGGTAGTCCCACCTGTGAAAGAGGAGTCCGGATGGGCTCTCGTCGATGAAGGAGTCCCATGTATCCCTGTCGTCGACCCTATTTGCCGTCATTCCTTTCGTCACCTTCGTTCGGTCGCGCTGCCCGTCATCTGGCGACCTCTAATCCCCCCGGGGAATCATATATCTTTCTCCGGATGGCCGTCCGGGCATGGCGCCGGGTTCCCCGGCACAATGCTTATATACAGCAACACGTGAGGTAGGGGCATGGTCGTGCTCCGCCTGCTTGCCATGGACGACGTCTCGTTCTGCTCGTGGGAGGGCAACGGATCCGATGCGTACGGCGACATATGGGTGATCATTCCGGAGAAGAATCTCTTTCCCGAGTTCCTGAAACATTTCTGCCGGGCTTCGGGCCGCGATCTCGTCTCCCTCCCGCAATCCGAGAACTTCTTTTAGCTGCAGACACCCCGGACCGTCGGCACCGTGCCGTCTCGCCCGGAGCACAACGTTTAATGCAGAGGATCGCATGAGCAGTGCCGGGATGGGTGTGCGGGCAGTATATCGGAGATTGAGAGCCCTCCAGCTGGAAGACACCATGACAATGAGAGCGCTCCATATCCTCCCCGCGTACTCTGCCTACATCAGGACCTATGCCCTCCTCCAGCGGTCCCACTGGTGGAGCCGGGAGGAACTTCTGGCCTACCAGGCAGAGGCGCTCTCGCGGCTGCTCGACCACGCCTACGAGAACGTCCCCTACTACCGCCGGGTCTTCGACGAGCGGGACCTTGTGCCCGCCGACATCCGGACCCCCGGCGACCTCGCCCTCCTTCCTATCCTGACCCGGGAAGACCTCCAGGAGAACCTTGCCGACTTAAAAGCCCGGAATTATCCTGGGTCGGCGTTCGAGTACGTCACCACCGGCGGCTCCACCGGCATCCCCGTCGGGTTCTACTACGAGCGGGGCGCCTCCCGGGCAAAGGAGTGGGCGTTCATGAAGACCCAGTGGGACCGCGTCGGCTACCGGTTCACCGACCGCTGCGTCGTCCTCCGCGGTTACACCGTCGGTTCCGCGAGAGACGACGTCTACTGGAAGAAGGCGCTCTTCGGCCGGTGGCTGGTCATGTCGTCCCACCACATGACCGAGGAGACCCTGCCCGCCTACATCGACCGGATCCGCCGGTTTTGCCCCCGGTTCATCCAGGCCTACCCCTCGACGGCCGTGGTGCTCGCCCGCTACATGCGCGAGCACGAGATCGAAGCGTTCCCTACCGTGCGGGCCGTCCTCTGCGGCTCCGAGAACCTCTACCCCTGGCAGAGGAGCCTGCTTGCCGGGGCTTTCGGGTGCCGGGTCTTCTCCTGGTATGGGAACTCCGAACAGACCGTTCTTGCCGGGGAGTGCGAGGAGAGTCCTCACTACCACATCTTCCCCGAGTACGGCATCGTCGAGCTGATCGGGCGGGACGGCCGCCCCGTCGAGCGACCGGGGGAGGCCGGCGAGGTGGTCACGACGAGCCTCATCAACCCCATCTGCCCCCTCATCCGCTACCGGACCATGGACGTTGCAGTCCTCGGGGAGGGGCCGTGCTCCTGCGGCCGGAACTACCCGCTGCTTGAGAAGGTGGAAGGGAGGGTCCAGGACTTCATCGTGACAAAGGATCGCCGGCTCATATCGATGACGGCGGTGAACATGCACTCGGGCGTCTTTGACAACGTTGCGCAGTTCCAGTTCTACCAGAAGGTGGAGGGCGAGGTCCTCATGCGGATCGTGAAGAGACCGGGGTATACGGAAGCGGATACGGAGCAGATCCTCAGCGAACTCGAAAAAAAGTTCGAAGGCGGCGTGGATGTGGCCATCCGCTTCGTTGCGAAGATCCCCCGTACCCGGCGCGGCAAATACCAGTTCCTTATACAGGACCTGCCGCCGGACCGGTGCGGCCTGCTGGAGCAAGCGTGCGGGGACGAATCAGGCTGACGGCGGTCGGCGATATATGGCTGCAGACAGCGGGCGGCCGGCACCCGTTCGAGGAGGTCGGCCGCCTCGTCCGGGATAAGGACATTCTCTTTGGCAACCTGGAGACCGCACTCTCGGAGACCGGCGAGCGCGCCGAGAAGCACCACGTTATCGCGACATCCCCGGATGCCGCCCGCTACCTGGCGGATGCCGGGTTCGATATCCTCAGCGTGGCCAACAACCACGCAGGCGACCTCGGCGCCGAAGGTTTCCAAAACACCCTGGATGCCCTCACGAGCCGCGGCATCCTCCCCGTCGGGGATAGGCGGGAGCCGGCCGTCATCGAGAGGAACGGCGTATCGGTCGGGTTTATAGGCTACGCGACGGGGAGATCGCCCCGCGGCGTCTCGATCAACCGGCTGGTCGAGGAGGATGTCGTCCGGGATGTCGCGTCGCTTGCCGGAGAGTGCGACCATATCGCCGTCTCGCTGCACTGGGGGGTCGAGATGGCCTCCTACCCGTCCCCGGCCCAGATCGATCTCGCCCGCCGTCTCGTCGATGCGGGCGCCACCCTGATCCTCGGGCACCACGCCCACACCATACAGGCAATCGAGCGCTACCACGGGGGGCTCATCGCCTACTCGCTCGGTATGTTCCAGTTCGACCCCCGCTGGCCCCACAACGTATCGGAGGAGGCTATCATGCTCTCGGTCGACCTCTGTGCCGGTGGCGTCGTCGGGGAGCACAGGACGACGCCGCTCGTCGTCGGCGGCGACTTCGTGCCGCGCCCCGCAGAGGACGAACGTATCCTCTCCTTCGTCGACGATATATCTCGGCCGGTCGCCGATGGGACGCTCACCTGGAGCCGGTGGTTCGAGGAGGTCGCGCCGGCTTACATGCGGATGAACCTGGAGAGTTATCGCTACCGGGTGCGCAGGAACGGCATCCTCCCCCTCCTGGAGATGGGGGCCTGGTTCTGCACGCCGTTCTGCCTGAGGTGCTGCGCCGGGCTCGTCCGCCGGCGGTTTCGCCGGGAGCCGGTGCGGCGCTCCGGGCAGAGCGACGGGGAGTGAAGTGGCGGAGAGCTGCCGGCCGCCCGGGCCCGGGGCGCAAAACCCTCATTACAATTGATGACAGATAGAGAAGGAAGGAGTGTACACGATTTGTCTACGATACCAGAGGAAGAGTATATCGTCAAATGCACTTCCGCCTGTGCCGGGTGCAGTTCATCTCTCTGCCTGCGCTACGTGCTCAAAGCGGCCGGCCCGGACTCGGTCCTGGTCGTGCCCGCCTGCTGCACAAGCGTCATCCAGGGGATCTACCCGGGCACGGCGATGAACGTGCCCGTCTATAACATAGCGTTTGCCGCAGCCGCTGCCTGCGCCTCCGGCATGAGCGAGGCGTTCCGCGCGCTCGGGCGAAAGACCAACGTCATCGCCTACGCCGGCGACGGCGGAACGGCCGATATCGGCGTGCAAGCGCTCTCCGGCGCCCTGGAGCGCGGAACCGATTTCCTCTACATATGCTACGACAACGAGGCATACGGCAACACCGGTATGCAGCGGTCGGGCGCAACGCCGCTTGGAGCGCGCACCACCACGACCCCCGGCGGCAAACCCACGGCAAAGAAGGACCTCGACCGGATCGTCGAGGCGCACAACCCCCCCTACATGGCGACCGCCTGCAGCGCCTACCCCCTCGACCTCTACAAGAAGGTGAAGAAGGCGCTCTCGATACCGGGGCCCAAGTTCATCCACATACTCGCACCGTGCCCGCCGGGGTGGCGCTACCCCACGGAGAAGACGGTCGAGATGGGAAAACTCGCCGTGAAGACCGGGACGTGGATCCTCTACGAGCGCGAGTACGGGAGACTCACGATCAACGGCCCGTCGAAGACGGCGATGAGGCGGCCCGCGCCGCTCGAGGATTACATAAAGGGCCAGGGCCGGTTCAAGAACCTGAGCCCCGAGATCCTCGACCGGATGCGCCAGCAGATCGAACGGAACGTCCAGCGTCTCGCCCGCGAGGAGGCCGGCGCATGTTGACGATAGCGACCGGCAACAAGGCGGTGGCGGCCGCGGTGAAGGCCGCGCGGCCGGGTGTCGTTGCCGCCTACCCGATCACCCCCCAGACCGAGATCGTCGAGCAGATCGCCGAGTACGTCACCGACGGCGACCTCGAGAGCCGGTACATACCGGTGGAGAGCGAGCACTCGGCCATGGCCGCCTGTATCGGGGCGAGTGTCACCGGCGTGCGGACGTTCACGGCGACGAGCTCGCACGGCCTCCTCTACATGCACGAGATGGTCCACTGGGCGGCGGGTGCGCGCCTCCCGGTCGTGATGGCGAACGTCAACCGCGCCCTCGGGCCCGGGTGGAACACCTGGGCGGAGCATACCGACGCCTTCTCCCAGCGCGACACGGGCTGGCTGCAGGTCTTCGTGGGCACGGTCCAGGAGGCTTACGACGCCACCCTGATGGCGTTCAAGATAGCCGAGGACGAGCGGGTCCTTCTTCCCGTTATGGTCAACCTGGACGGGTTTTCGCTCAGCCACATAACGCAGGCGCTCGACACGGTGGATATCGGCGACTTCCTGCCGCCCTGCCACCTCCCGCACGCGATCGACACCGAGAACCCTCTCGGTTACGGCCCCATGACCGGGCCGGCGGACTACTTCCGGTTCCGCTGGGACATCGAGCGGTCGATGCGCGATGCCCGGGGCGTTATCGCGGAGGTCGAAGGGGAGTTTTGCGAGCGGTTCGGCCGCTCCTACGGCCCCACGGAGGATTACCGGTGCGAGGACGCCGACGTCGTCGTCGTCGCCATGGGAACGCTCGGGAAGGAGGCGGAGGTGGCGATCGACCGCCTCCGCGACGAGGGGATAAAGGCCGGGTCGATGCGCCTGCGCTGGTTCCGTCCCTTCCCCGACCTCGATCTTGCCGGCCGGGATGTCGTGGTCATCGACCGCGACTACTCGTTCGGCTTTGGGGGCGTGGTGGCGCATTCCATCCGGTCGAAGGCCGGCGTTTCGCCCTACAGCGTCATCGCAGGGCTCGGCGGCCAGGAGGTCACTTACAACGACATCGCGGACTTTGTCCGGGACCGGCGTCCCGGCGAGGAGACCTGGTTTGGGGTGAACGACCATGTATGAGATCAGGATTCATTCCCGGGGCGGGCAGGGCGGCGTCACCGCCGCAAAGCTCCTCGCCCTCGCGGCGTTCCGGGACGGGAAGTACGCGACCGCCTGCCCGTTCTACGGGGCGGAGCGGCGCGGGGCGCCGGTCGTCTCGTTCGTCCGGATAGACGGCGAACCGATCAAGATATACAGCCAGATCCACGAACCGGACCTCGTGATCGTGCTCGATACGAGCATTATGGACGTCGTGGATGTCCTGCAGGGGCTCAAAGCCGGCGGGACGGTCCTCTTGAACAGCGCTCACCCGATCACCGGGTGCAACGGGGCCTCTCTACACGTCGACCTGACCGGCATAGCGCTTGCCGAGAACCTGGTGGTCGCGGGAAGCCCCATCCTCAACACCCCGGTGCTCGGGGCGCTTGCAAAGATGGGGGTCGTCACCCTCCCGTCGGCGGAGCAGGCGATACGCGAGATGTTTGCCGATGAACGGAACGTGAAGGCCGCCAGGGCGGCGTACGAGGAGTTGAAGGCATGAGGGAGAGACTTGCGCTCAGCAGGCCAAGAGAGGCCGCGTCGGGGAAGACGGGTTCCTGGAGGACGTTCCGGCCCGTGGTGGATAAAGAACTGTGCAACGCCTGCGGCCTCTGCGCCCAGTACTGCCCGGACGGCGTCATCGATGAGGAACTGAATATCGACCTCGACTACTGCAAGGGGTGCGGCATCTGCGCAAACGAGTGCCCGAAGCAGGCCATCGCTATGGTCAGGGAGGAGCGCTGACCTCCTCGTCGGCCAGGGGGCATTGCGCGATGTACTCGAGGTTGAACCGGTAGAAGTGCGCATAACCGCAGTTGCGGCACCGGGTCGTCATGTGGCCGCTCCCGACCGCGAGGTCGTGCGGCCCGGTAACCCCGCAATTTTTGCACGGCGCATCGGTCCTGACCTCCCAGACGTCGTAACGCCCGATCGGCGTGCAGGTCCCGACCGCCCCGGTGTCCTCGAACCGGGGGACGAATATCCGCGTCGCACCGCAGGCGGAGCAGACCACCTGCGCCTGTGCGGATACGGCTTTTATTATCTGGTCGGCGTCCTCACCGCAGTGGTAACAGTCGGTGCGGTGCCGGGTGAAGATGAACCGCTCGCTCATGCATGATACTCGACGAGCAGGAGATAAAACCTCCGCCCCCGGCAGGAGACAAGGATTAAATAGCACATCCGCCCCTCTGGTGTCGAGGTCATGATATGGCAGCGTTGAGAGTCGCACCCTACGTCTGTGCTTACTCGGATGAGAACGAAGAGAACCTTCACATCGAGATAGAGCTACCGGGCGTCGAGAAGAAGGATATAACGTTCAAGATGCAGGAGACGAGTTTCTCCATCGATGCGTCCCGCGGGGACGTCCGCTACGTCGGCACCTACGCGGTCGGCTGCCCGGTCGATACCAACCGGGCGAAAGCGACGTTCCGAAACGGCCTCCTGACCGTGGACGTTCCCTACGTACAGCCGGCCGCGGAGGAGACAAAAGAGATCCCCATCGCGGAGTGAGGGGAAACCCTCTCTTTTCTATCCGCCGGCGTCACCTTTATCAGCCTGTACCGGCACGTCAGGAGTATGACCCCGGAGAAGCCGGTGCAGGGGAGATCGCCACCGAACCGGCTGATACACGAACAGAGCCCCTACCTGCTCCAGCACGCCGATAACCCCGTCGACTGGCACCCCTGGGGGGAGGAGGCATTTGCGAAGGCGCGCAAAGAGGACAAACCGGTATTCCTCTCCATCGGCTACTCGGCCTGCCACTGGTGCCACGTCATGGAGAAGGAGTCGTTTGCCGACCCGGTGGTTGCAAAGCTCTTGAACGACGTCTTCGTCTGCATCAAGGTCGACCGCGAGGAGCGGCCGGATATCGACCAGATCTACATGGCGGCCGCCCACGTGCTGGCCGGGTCCGGGGGATGGCCGCTCACCATCCTCATGACGCCGGACAAAAAACCGTTCTTTGCGGCGAGCTACATACCGAAGGAGAGCCGCTACGGCATGACCGGCCTCCTCGACCTCATCCCCCGGATAAGCAAGGTCTGGCGGGACCGGCGAGGGGAACTCGAGGAAGCCGGCGACTGCGTGTTTGGCGCCCTGCAGAGCGCGCCCTCCCCGGAGGGCGATATACCCGACGCAGCGATCGACGAGGCCTACGAGACGTTCCTCCGCATATTCGATGAGGAGAACGGTGGGTTTGGGGACGCGCCCCGGTTTCCGGCCCCGCACAACCTGATCTTTCTGCTCCGCTACGCGCACGGGACCGGGAAGGAGCCGGCGTATGCGATGGCCGAAAAGACCCTGCACGCCATGCGGCAGGGCGGCATATTCGACCAGATCGGGTGGGGGTTTCACCGCTACGCAACGGACGTGGCGTGGGCCGTCCCGCACTTCGAGAAGATGCTCTACGACCAGGCGCTCCTCGCCATGGCGTATACGGAGGCCTACCTTGCGACGGGGAGGGAGGAGTTTGCCCGGACCGCCCGCGAGACGATCGCCTACGTCCTGCGGGATATGACCGGTCCCGGCGGCGGGTTCTACTCGGCGGAGGATGCGGACAGCGAGGGGGAGGAGGGGAAGTTCTATACCTGGACGAAGGCCGAGATACTCGACGTCCTCGGGGAGGACGGCGAGCGGTTCTCCCGTATATTCGGCATCGCGGATAGACCGGGCAGGCAGGTTCTCCGCCGCCGCCGGCCCCTCGCGTCATGGGCTCACGAGTTCTCGATGCCGGAGGAGGACCTTGCGTGGTTCGTCGAGGGTGCCCGGCAGAGACTCTTCCAGGCCCGGGAGCAGCGGGTCCGCCCGGCAAAGGACGACAAGATCCTCACCGATACGAACGCCCTCATGATCGCCGCCCTTGCCGGGGCCGCCCGGGCCTTCGACGACCCGGGCTACCTGGCGGCGGCGGAGAAGGCGCTTGCGTTCGTACTTGAGAACCTGCGCGACGAGGACGGGCGGCTCCTCCACTGCCGGGGCGTTGCGGCGACACTCGACGACTACGCCTTCATGCTCCGCGCCCTCATAGAGGTCTACGAGGCGTCGTTCTCCCCGGCGTATATCAGGACCGCGGTCGATCTCGCGCGCGACATGATCGCCCGCTACCTGGACCGCGGCGGGTTCTTCTTCACGCCGGACGACACCGATCTGCCCGTCCGGCAGAAGACGGTGTACGACGGGGCGGTCCCCTCCGGGAACGGCGTGGCCATGCATGCGCTCTTCGTCCTCGGCCGGATGACGGCGAACCTCGAGCTTGAGGCGGTGGCGGATGGGGTTTTGCGCGCTTTTGCCGGCGCTGTCCGGAAGGCGCCTGCCGCCGCCCCCGGTTTCCTCACCGGCCTCCTCTTCATGCGGGGGCCGGGTTTTGAGGTGATCATCGCCGGCGTCCCGGGCGCGGAGGATACGCGCGCCCTGGTCGGCGCCGTCCGATCGCGCTACACGCCCGAGGCCGTCGTCATATTCCGGCCCTCCGATGAGGAAGAGCCTGATATCACGCGGGTTGCCGGGTTCACCCGGGACGTCGTGGCTATCGGGGGGAAGGCGACGGCGTACGTCTGCATCAACTACGCCTGCGACATACCGACGACCGAGCCGGCCGAGATGCTCCGGCTCCTTGCGTCGCGGGAGAGGCCGCCGGAGCCGGTGATATGAACGCGAAAACGTTTGCCGCCCTTGCGGGGGCGATGCGAAAGGATGCGGCCGTGGGGCAGAAGACCGTCTCCGGCCTCCTGAACTGGAACGGCGGTGCGCACTCGACGATGATCGTACGAAACTTCGTCATCCCGGCCGACGAGCCGGCCGCCCTCGGCGGGACCGACCGGGGGGCAAGCCCGATGGAGCTGGTGCTCGCGGGGCTCATGTCCTGCGTCGCCGTATCGATCGCTTACAGCGCGGCGGAGGAGGGAATCGACCTTCACGCGATTGCGATCGACGTCGAGGGCGATATCGACCTGAGAGGGCTCTTTGGGGTTGCCGACGACGTGCGGCCGGGGTTTGAGGAGGTCCGCCTTATCGTCAGGGTGGATGCCGATGCGTCAGAAGAGACGATCGAGGACCTCGTGCACCGCGGCTACCGGCGCTCGCCGGCCGTGGATTCGCTCACGGGCCGGGTGCCGGTCAGGGTCTGCATCGGGCGGGAGGGTGTCTGATAGCGGTGTCTTCGGCACCGGGGAGATGGACGGCTCCGGTTCGGCGAATCTTCTCGCCCGCCGGGCAGGCCCGGGATACCGGGTTCTTTGAGCGGATGTTTCGTATCGCAGCAGCCGCCGAAAAGGCGATAAAGGCCGTCTACCAGAGACATGGGGCCGCTTTGCCCTCCGGGCAGCCGGCCTCTGTTCGGTCGCACGCAGCCTCGACCGCCTGTATACCCCGGAGGAAGCCGGCGTATATCCCGGAAGGGTTTTCCCCGGAGGAAGCCGGCCGACTACTTCGCCGGGATGATGCAATCAGTGGCGCGGAAAGAGTTTTTCAACTCTGTGACAATCTTCTGGCCTGGTACGGAACTCGTCCGGCAACGACTGCAGGCGGCGGTGGAGAGGTTCGTGGAGGACGAAAACATCCTCCGCGCCACCCTCTCCAGTTCGTTTGCTGGCGGCAGGGCTGTTTCCGGGAGTGATCTCGAGGTTCTTGCGCGCGATTGATCGCCCCCCTCGAGCGGATTCCCGCCTACCTCCCGTACTGCTCCGGCATCGGGATCGATCTCTTCCCCTCCACGGTAGACGAGGTTGACAACTCCCTTGCCAGCCGGGCGGCGGGGATAGGTAATTTGCTCTTCTCCCGATGAAACGAAAGGGTTAGGGCAACTCGATCTCCGATGTCGCGATCCGCGGTAAGTACCGGTAGTGGTGGTGGGCGTAGTGATTGCTTTGCTACCTTCTCGACACAAGGCTCTCCATCCGGTCGATGAACTGCTCCGTCAGGTCCAGAACGCTCTCGATCTCATCGGGGAGAGGTGCGGGACTGAACGAGTACTGGCTCTCCTCACGTCTCTTTCGCATTCGCGAGAAGAGCGATAGCCATCGGGGGTCGAGTCTTCCTGCGGTGACGTAAGTACCGGGGTACTGTTCGAGGCAGTAGTGGCTCTTCTCCCGGATGCCGTCCGCGAAAAGGACGGATCTGCCGGCATGGAACCAGGCGAAGTAGAGGCCGTTCATCGCCAGCCGGGTGGTGCCGATGGCCCCGGATTGCCGCGCCTCGTCAAGGTAGGCGCGGGCGAGGGCGATTGACCGGCATGCTTTTTCGTATGAGGGTTCCACGGTCTGCAGTTTCTTCGCCGCAAAGCAGTCGTCAAGTGGTCGCAAAGTCAACACCTGCAAGGGTGAGATATCCTGTTATCAAGGCCGTATAGAACGGCCGGTCGTGTTCTCGGAGATACCGCACCCTATCGGGGGTGAGGATGAAGATGTTGACCTCGCAGCGGGTATGCGCTGCGATAGTTCCTTCGAGCTCCGCCGCCCGGATCTCGGTATCGGGGCTTGCGGTATCGACGAGAACCCAGAGGTCGAGGTCGCTCTCTGTGGTGTTGGTGCCGCCGGCCCAGGATCCGTAGATCCCGATCCCTCGCGCCCACTCCGGCAGAGCGATCGTGTCTTTGAGGAGATCGAGGTTGAGGAGGCGTTTGATGGCCGGCCACAGGGGCGTATCGCCCCTGATAAATGTTCGTTTCTCCCGCCTGAGCAGTCCCTCGCTGACGAGCGTATTGAGGTAGCCGGAGGCAAGCCCCTTGGAGACGCCGGTGGCGAGGGCGACCGCTCCGACCGTGGCCGATTGCCTGAGGCTGACGTGGCGGAGGATGCGGATGCGCTCCTCCGTCCTGAAGATCTCGGAGAGCATGATCTCGAGGAGACTGTTTGTGATGGAGGGAGATGTTGTTTTCGATCCGTGAACAATGTGTTCATGTTTCACGAACACGATCTGCCTTACGGCCGGCGGAGCGCCGGGTCGTCCACTTCTGTTTCATGGGCCGTATCCCCGCACACACTCCTCGAACGGGCGAACTTTGCCGGCCCGTATCTCTTCAAAGGCTTCTTCGTGGGTTCATTAGAACGTTGCTCTGGATCGTACGCCGTTGTCCTGGAGGCGATTCAACGTCTCGCCGCAGGTCTCCCGCGGATGTACCATCCAGGCGGCCCCTGGTCTCCGGTCGAGGTTGAATCGCCGTCACCGCAATGCCTGTGGAGTTGTACGAGGGACAAATAGCTCCCACGGCCCCCGCCGGCAACCACGTCACCGGCAAAATAATGTCATTGCAACGATCATCACTATCTATACCCGCACGCCCGGATGATTCCGACGGTATCCGTGTGAGCCGCGCGACCCCGGCCGGAGAAGGAAAACATGACACACGATGATGTAATCTCTCAGACGGCCGACGATGAGAACTGGGATGTTGAAAGACTGGATGCCGATCTGGATATAATCGAGAAGAAGTCTAAGTTTTACTCCCTCGACGAGGTCTTCAAGGGTATATGAACTGTCGGCAACTTAGCTCGCTACCAGCGTATCGGTCCTCCGGGTCATCCACCCTGTCGGGATAACTCACCGAGGAGGTCGTCTATCGAGGATATTTCTCTGTATCGCCCGGCGGCGATATCCTCTTCGCTCGCCTGAATCGTCACCGTCGTCTCGGGGTTGCTCAAGATCTCGATGGTATCGAGGAGGGCATCGAACCGCCGGACCATTGTCTCCTGGATCTTCTCTATCTCGATATGGAGTTCATCGATGGTGGCAGCCGGAGTCATGACTGGTAGCCATTGTCAGCGCGTCGTTAAATGTATTTCGATGAGAGCTGCGCCCCGCTCCGCCCTCCATCGCACCCCGGGATCCCGTACCAGCCGATCGTGGGGTGGTTTGCCTCCCGGTCCTCATCGAGGAGAACATTCTTGCTCAGCCCTGCCCATAGGCATCTGTCCGGATCGTGGACCGGAACGCTCCCCGGTGTGCTTTCCGTTATCCATGGACCGTTGTGGGGATGGATGCCACGGCAGGTATTCTCGTGGGGGGAACTCTCCCCCGAGCACCGGAGAGAGGCGCTGGACTTTGTTGCGTATCTCCTCGAGAAGCGGGCCAGACCGCTCCGGCAGACCCGGGCAGGGGGGGTTTAGCCGATACCGGGATACCTCTGCACCGCTCTCGATCTGCAGAGAGTCGCCGGAGATGAGGCCGGAACTGGCTGGAGAAGATGCGTTGCGTGTTCACCGGTATATGGAAGGGCACGAAGAGCTACCATAGCGCGGGCACGAGATGATGCGAGTGGCAATTTAGCTTGCGGAGGAGAAGCATGAACTGCCGCAGAGGATCTTCTCGCCCTTCGCATCGCAGTGACAACTGCTCGCCGCACAAACATCGTTCTATATTGTCGCCGGACACACCTATCGAAGTGATCGAGCATGATCGTCGAGTTCAAGACGTATTTCTGCGACGGATGGTGGGGAGCACATGCAACCGAACACTCCATCTATACTCAGGGGAGAACTGTCGGTGATCTCATCGATAACATCTTAGAAGCAACCGAACTTCATCTCAAAGAGGAGCTTGAGAGAGGTGAACCGATCACCATCATCACCGCGCCCGAGCCCCTGACTGTGGCAACACCCGATCTGCCGGTCATCAGGTTTGAGTACAGGGCCGATCTCGCCCGCCGGTTGTGAGCGGACAATCCGGAAAGCCGCACCCGGGAGCCTCGGGCCGGTGCCCCGGGGATGGACGGCTCCGGTTCGGTGAATCTTCTCGCCCGCCGGGCGGCGGAGGTTCTGCTCTTCTCCTGGTGAGGCAATCGATCTCACAGCCCGCGGTACGCATTGCGACGGTGACGGATGTAAAGGATGACGATCTCCTGCTCCGCGTGATGCACGGCGTATACGATCCGGTAATCTCGGACCCGGTAGAGATGCTCTGCCCCGCTTGGCCTGCGTACGCCAAACGGCGTGGGCGTTCCGGAGAGATCCTCTATCTTCTGGAGAATGCGCAGAATCACATCGCGCGGCAACGCCGCAATATCTCTCTCGACACCCGTCTTGATACGAACTGCGTATCCTGCCATTACCGCTCGTATCGTTTCCTGAACTCACCGAACTCTATGGTCGGTTCCTCGCGGCGTTCCGCTACAACAGCAAGGTCGTGAAGGTCTTCCTGCAGTTGTTCGTACTCCTGCAGGGGGGAGGATCACCGCGACCCGGTTCCCGTGCTCATCAACAACATACTGCTCTCCCGATGCACTCATATGCTTTCATTTCTCTATGGGGCGCAGGGACTATCAATCTTCGTTTGCACCGCCAAAATGCCACCCGGCAGGCAGCCCTCACCCGTGGGAAGCTTATGATGACGCTACTGCGACGTCGTTAAAGATAATGTTCACTCCAAGTCGGCGAAAATCTCTCCGATCTTAGCGGAGGTTGTGGCGTGCAGGTTAACCGGACTTTACCTACACCGTCAATTTCTTCAACCAGAGGCATATTCATCAGAGACACCATGAACGCCACAAAGCGCATCATTGCCGGGGAAGAGGTCTCTTCAGGGGGCCGGGGATGACCTTCCCGGAACCGATTGCGAAAAGAAGCGGCGGTTCGTTGAAGATATCCAGGAGACAGACGAACTC
>Ga0209509_1001392_pt1 | contig 18331 bp, 8 predicted proteins | sample BioC13SIPDNA_FD_185743 | JGI IMG/M metagenome (GOLD analysis project Ga0209509, IMG submission 185743) | Anaerobic biogas reactor microbial communites from Washington, USA - Biogas_R1_A C13 SIP DNA (SPAdes) (version 2) | ecosystem: Engineered > Bioreactor > Anaerobic > Unclassified | place...
GTACCAGGATTGAAGGCATATTACCTGCCGATCTTGATACCAACGGAGTTTTTCTTTTTGGCGACATTGAAAACCCAGTCTTGATGGAAAAGAAGATCCAGAACCTGTTTCGGCCTTGGCCACAGGACAATAAGCCGGCGGCAGAACTCCTGATCCAGAAAGTTCTTTCCCCATCTTTCAGAGTATTTAACCGGCTCGAAGATGAAATTGAACAATTCCACCTCTCCACTCAACGGATCCTCACCGATGAACAGGAGCGCATCCTTTTAGAAACTGAATTGGACCCGCGCAAGATTTTCCTCGGGGCTGCCGGATGCGGGAAGACTTTCATTGCGATCGAGAAAGCCAAACGCCTCTTAGCTGAAGGTAAAACTGTCCTGGTAACGTGTTTCAACAAGAATCTGGCCCTCTATTTGCGCCAGCAGCTACCGGAGACCGCACAGGTGCATAATATCCATGATTTTTTTCTCATCAACGCCAGGAAACTGAACCCTTACTTAGAGGTTCCCGATGATCTGGAGCAACGGAGTGAGTTTTTTGCCAATATATTACCGTCACTGGCCTTTGATTATCTAATCGACACGGATATCCATGATCGGTTCGATGCCGTAATAGTTGATGAGGGACAGGACTTCAAAATCGAATGGTTTGATTGTATTGAAGCAGCCATGAAGGAAAACGGCAATCTGTTTGTGTTTACCGATCCGGTACAGTCAATTTTTCAGCAGGATATCGAAGAGATAAAGAAAATGCCGGTATCAAAGCAGCAATTGACCAGGAATCTTAGGAACACCGGCTATATCAATGAATGGCTGTCCAGATACATGCCCGGACGCCCATTGATCTGCCCGGCCCGGTTAGGGCAACCGGTCAAATTTATTTCTTTCTCCGATCCAGACGAGGAACGGAAACTAATCGAAAAGGAAATTGGCTTATTGGTGAGTCAAGGGATACAGCTCAAAAGAATACAGATTCTTTCGCCGCATGTTAAAGAGAAGAGTTGTCTGGCAGGACGCCAAAAGCTGAAAGAATGGCCGCTGATTGAGAGCAATGCTGATGGTTACGGGATAAGGTTTTCAACCATCAGGTCCTTCAAAGGGCTGGAAGCGGACATCGTTTTTCTCATTGACATAGTTCCCAACAGCAGGGTATGTACTGATGCTGACATATATGTTGGCAGCTCCCGGGCGCGTTTTCTGCTGACTATTTTTCATGATGTTAATTGGGATAAGACGGGATCTTCCTGCGAAAAGGAATCGGTGCAAATTTGTTAACCACCTGGACTAAATTTGAAAGAACCTGGCTTATGTGTTTCTTAATTATCATTCTGTCGACTACGGTAATATTTTCACTAAGTGGCACTGACTATAATGATATTCATGGTGTTTTACTTAACTGGTTAATATCACCGGTTAGCCTGATCACAAAAAGTTACCATCATCCGGTGATATAACAGGAATTTACAATGCAGTTATTTAAGTCTACACTAAAAATGATTGGTTTTTTACAAAATTTTCTTATTTATGAAAGAATAAGACTTTTTCAAACAAATCTATGTATGAGATGACTAACCTTATTTAAGGTGCCTAGATAGATATCGAAGATATGGATCGAAAGGGTGAAGGTATAATGCCAGCACAGTTCAACAAGGAGGATTGGGACAGGGCGGTCCAAGCTCTTTCCTTCAAGAGCGCAAAGGAATGGGCCAAATCCCGCAAGGTTGAATCAGCTGTATCCGCGGAAATGATCAACAGCATGTACAGGAGCGAGATCCAAGCCATGGAGAAGAAGCTATCCGAGCAGGTAGAAGCCCTCCTGGAGATGGGCGATATTATCTCCATAGAATCAGTGTTAGCTAAGGCCAAAGGGCCAATTCTCAAAGTCATATCGTCAAAAATCAATGATCGCCGATATTCGCAACTGCTCGATTCACTGCTTAAAAAGTTCCAGGCAGCTGATTATTCAGGCCGAGTGGCTATTCTAGCCGCCTGTCAACGAGCAGGCAGTCTAGCTCAACTACAATCCATTGCCCAAATAGAATCTAACTTGTTGAAGCGCAAGAAACCTGCAAAAACTGACCAGGAACTAGCCCGTGTTGCTGCCCATGCAATACGTCAGATAATTGATCAGGACGAAATCCTAAAGGTCTTAAAAAGCGGCCCAGATTCCAATCCCGAAATCTGGCATTTTCCAGCTCTCGAGATACATCTGCGACTGATGCAGCTACCCTTTGATGAAATGATTAAGTGGCTGCTTTTTTTCAAAAGAGATGACAGCTTTGTTGCTTTTTCTAAAGAATATGCGGTTGGGTGCCTGGCACCTTCGAAACAAGGTAAAAAGTCCAAACCATCAAAATCCGATATTAGGTATAGCACTACTCTTCTGGCAGTGATGGAGCCTGGAGGCAATGAGAAACTGCTGGTTAACAGCTTTAGTAAATTGGATCCTGCCGAACAAGGAACGCTATGGGATTTTCTTGACGATAAAACCAAGACCGCAGTACTTAAAAAGCTTTTAGGCAGCTCGACTACACTGTCGGCTGGGATCGTGTTGCTGGAGAGACACACTGAGTTTGCTCCCCAGTTTCGTGATTTGCTTTTCAAATGTTTCGAAGAATCCAAAATCGTGAACAAGGTGCGCCTGGGAACCTTATTCATCTCAACCGGGATTTTACCGGAAGGGCGAAAAACTGAGATATTAAGAAGGCTATCGACCTACGTGGAGATATCGGATCATACTCCAGAGCGTACTGCATTATTTGCAATCCTGAGCAGCGGGACAACAACATACGCGGCCCCACCTCTGCACCGTGCCAATAAAAGGGATGCGCTTTATTATGACCTTGAGCAGAAACACCCTGGCATCCTGCCGGCAACGCTCCAAATGTCGCTCGAATCATACATCCCTTCTCGGGATCAAATCGGGGATCTGCTCTGGCTCGTGGAGAAGTTGCTGAAGCACAGTCTGACACCAGTATTTGTAGCTTCCATTAAAAGTGTATTGTCCCGTGTTATACAGGCACGGCCTGCTGACCTTGAACTATTTGCGATGGTTAAATCAAATAACACAGAGTATCGCCGAATTATTGGTCATTTGCTTAATAATGTTTTGTTGGGAATTAATTCGATACCGGAATACTATAACCCGGACAGTCTTAAGGTGATTTCAGGTTACGCTGATGTTCTGGCAGAAGATTGGCTTGGTAGATGGTATGAACTGGGAGAGTTAAATGAATCGCTTTCCCGCTTGAGCATGGCCGATAATGATTTTAAGCAATCTTACAGTAGCGCATTTGATCGAAATTGGACTGATTGTCAGGCAGAATACAAACTGCAGTTGAGTCAGCGGGCCGCCATGTTTGAGCAGGTTGGCAGAGATATTATAAATCGCCTTAATACTTATCTTGAAGAGGTTGCCAAGAGAATTAACTCATCGTTACTAAGATTACGCATGATTATTGAAAGCTCAAATCTGCTAAATCCGCAGGATACCATTTCATATTTAAATGATTGTCAAATCAAAGTACAGGAATGTATTGAACCCATGGCGGACCAGCTTACCGATGTGATCCAACTTCCCATATTGTTGATGGATACGCCCGCGGAATACCGTTCTTCTTTCGAAAATCTGATTATCCACTGGAATAAGATGAAAGGCTACCTTGAGGTAGAAGACTGGGCTGATTTCCAGATTGCGCAAAGCTTGAGCCTAGCATTGGAAGGAATGTTTTTATCTGTTCGGCGAAGTCCTGAAGAAGATGTCTTGGCTGTTGAGGCGGGAACAGCTGACTTACTTGAGATGTTCCATGCTAACCTTATCGCGAGTGCAGGGGAGTTGACCCATTTTAATCCTGCCTGTCACCGCAGCAACCAGGATCCGAAACCGGGGGATGTGGTGCGGGCAGTATTTCCAGGAATGAAAATGAAAGACAGGACCATCGTAAGGCATGCCATGGTTGAACTGGCAGGATAGGGGGTTTGAACATGACAGTCATCGGGATAGACTTCGGAACTACTACGTGTTCGGTGGCCAAGTGGTCAGGGGACAAAAGGCAGAAGCCAATACTACTTGATGTTGAGCCGACATCCCCGATCGACCGGCATATTATGAGAACTGCCGTAAACATGCCTGATGGGCAACTGCGCAATTTCAAACTGGCTATCGATAGGTCAGGCCGTGGAGACGTGGTTATAAAACCAAAACGCCCAGATCATAATGCGATCCAATACACATATGATCAAATGTACCAGTGCTTATATGCTCTCAATAATGATACACAATACATATTGGAGGTAAATTGCGTAAATATTCCGGTATTGGGTGGCGGTGACTGGAGCGAACAGGATTTAACAGCCGGTTTAGACAAACTATTCGAAAATATTTATGCCAGAGTTTGGGCTGAAGCCGCTGCAGACATAATAGTTGTTGGCTTACCTCTAGGCTTTATGGATCTTGGGCGCGAGCGGGTGATTAATAGTCTCATCAGAGCTGGGTGGGCGAAGAAAAAATCCCAGGTAATACTCTTCCCTGAACCACTGGCTACGGCACTGCAATGCGGGATTAATTATAGAACTCGCACTCCTAACCAGCAACGAATACTAGTAGCAGACTTGGGCGGCGGTACTCTTGATATGTGCGTGTTTACCCTAACGTCAAACAGCAGGGACTTCCATATTAAGGTATTGGGGCAGAGACGCTGTGATGTGGCTGGTAACCGGTTTGATCGGAGCCTCTTGAATTGGATAGTGGATCGTCATCCGTACATGCTTAAAGAATATGGTGTGCAAGATGCTGCCAGGATACGGGATTATAGACTACATGATGTTATCGAGCAATGCAAAATCAGCTTATCAAATCACGATAAGGCTCAGCTCGATCATACGTTGCCAAGCGGTAGGGCATTGAATGTGTCTTTAAGCCGCTCCGACTTAAATTCTGCACTTAGTAACGAATTAGATTGTATCCGCCGGGAAATAGGATTGCTACTGAACGATTGTGGGAGTACCGGGACTGATATTCACAAAGTGTGCCTTGCTGGAGGAAGCTGCAAAATGCCAGCTATCCAAAACGTTTTTCAGACACAGTTTCCGCAATCAGAGTTTAACTCTGATTATACCGGGTTTGGAATGCTGGCACAGGGCCTTGCCCTGGTTCCGCAATACCAGGATCTGATTGAGCGTTTGTGTGAGAGCAGCTATGCGGTATGGGATTATAAGAACAGGAGTATGGTCCAGGTAGTCAAAGCGGGAGATTTTATTACCCCTCATACTAATAGTGTTAAGGTAACCCGAAAGAGCATCAATATTGAAGAGAATAAGGCACCTGCACCGCTGATTGTATTCCATCAGCAGGGCGGTGAGTGGCAACCGTTATATCAGCTTGAGATAGATCCCCTCGGGACAGGTGTAATTAGTATTGTTCCGGATTTAGACGAAATGGTTGGGTCTACCCGGCTGGTATTGAAATCGGACGAGGAAACAATACCCACGGAGGCCCGATATTATTCTGATATTGAAGGATTATCGCCTCCGGTTGTGCGTAAAGGGCAGATAGTCAAGATAGGAGATGACCCGACCACCTATTATGTTAAGACTATCCGAGACATTAAGACAGGTTATGCCGACCTCGATATGGCAGTCGGATTCATGAGGCCATATAGGTTTACCTTAGATCAGTACAAGATACATGGAGAACAAACGGCAAGACTTACCAATAATTCTGAGCTATCAATTATGCAAATCAGCAGCAACGAAAGCACTAAGCCCCTTATTATTGATGACTTGGTTAGAAACCGTCCCTTTGTACGTTTGATGAACATTGAAGGCAATGAATACTCAGTAATTTCTCCCCCCGATGCCGGCAATGAGAGCCCTGACGACGGATTAAACTTAGGTATTATCGAAGCAGCTCCCACGTTGGATCTGTTCGTGATGTCTTAGTGCCACGTGAATTAAAGGAGGCTTGATTGCGCCGAAGAGTGAACAATCGTTTTTAAGTTTGGTGGGAGGACGGCGAGCCTAATCAATAATCATAATTTTGGGTAGGTGAGACTTACGCAATAATTAACCCAATTAGCAATCTTCAACAAGGAGGCATAATGACTTGGGGCCTAAATTCGCGAAGGGTGATAATGTCAGGATATTGGGAACTTCCAAGATCGGTACCGTAAATGATGTGATTGAGCATTCCGGCAGTTACTCTTACCGGGTTACAGCCGATGGTAAAGCTAAAAACTACCAAGAAAAGTACTTGGAACGTCATGTTGATGAGGAAGCTGAAATAATTGCGGCACTTGAGATGCAAGATTTTGGGTCAATAGACGACTTTCATCTATTTCAAACCTGGTATCGTCTCAAACGGCCGGTGGAGGGTAATTTCTACAGCTACCTAGGCAGTCGGACAATCTTCAATGCTTTCCAGTTCAAACCGTTGGCCAAGTTCATTTCTGCTTCATCAGATGAGAGACTATTCATCGCCGATGAAGTCGGTGTGGGTAAAACCATCGAGACAGGTATAATCCTTACCGAGTTGATAGCGCGGGGGAGGATCACCCACCACAGTCCTATCCTGATCATATGCCCTAATTCTCTCGGTCCCAAATGGGTCAAGGAAATGCGTGAACGGTTCAATCTCCCTTTTCGCTTGCATAATGGACCCAGCTTAAGAAATGCCCTTCAGTCCGTGAAAGATGGGGGCATCCTTCCTCAAGATTCGTTGTGGTCCATAGCAAGCCTTGAGCTTGCCCGGATGGAGTGCAATACCACCCTCCTGGACATTATAAAAGCGCAGCGGGAGGCCCCAGTATGGAGCATGGTGGTTATCGATGAGGCTCATCATATGCGCAACGCCGAAACCGAGAGCAATTACCTGGGTTTCCTTCTAAGCGACATGACCGAGATGATGCTGATGCTGTCAGCTACTCCGCTTAATCTGAGGGATCAGGACCTTTTCAACCAGATGACTATTCTTAATCCAGCCTTATTCCCGGATCAGAATACTTTTAATGCCCTTCTATCACCGGTGAAAAGTATCAACCGCTGCCGGCGTCTGCTGGCCCAGAACACATCTAGTGTATTTGGTGAGATACTTAATGAGCTTGAACGGATGTTGGCCGGGACACTCGGTAAAGCCATAGCTAAGCATCCGGGGGTAAAGGATCTGCAGGAGCGCCTAAAGAAAGGCGGCACCATGGCAAACGACGAGATAGCCGATTATGAACGCATGCTCGTTTCACTTAGCCCTTTGGATAATTCTTTCACTCGTACGGTGAAACGCGAAGCGTTTGGTCACCGTGTAACTCGGGAAGTATTGAAAGTTCCCGTGAAGCTCTCGAAGCAGGAAATGTCTTTTTACCAGGATGTTGTCCAGGCGGTTCAGGATGCCTATATTGAAGGTGGGGGCGATCCTAGGGCGCTTGGCTTCATTACCAACATGCCGCGTAGGATGCTTACCAGTTGTATACCAGCTATGAAGCTGTACCTTGAATGGTGCCTGGAACGGGATCAGTTGGTTGTGGCAGATGATAGTGTATTTTTGGATGGTGATGATGACAGCGAATCGGAAATCCGACCGTTATCACCAGAGATGAGGGCTGAATTCTCCCGCTTGCGGGACAGGGCAGTCCAATTAAAGTCTTTAGATTCCAAATATCAACAGTTTATCACTGTGATTAGGAAGTTAACCGCCAACCTGGACAATAAGCGAATTATGGTGTTCTCGTTTTTCGTACGAACCCTGAAGTATTTGCAAGGTAGGTTGGAAAAGGATGGTTACCGGGTGGGGCTAATATATGGAGATATTCCTGTGGAAGGCGATGGCCTACACGAGGGACGCTTTGATATAATGGCTCGGTTTGAAAAGGGTGAGATAGATATCCTGCTTTCCAGCGAGGTTGGTGGAGAAGGCCTTGATTTTCAGTACTGCCAGGCGATTATTAATTACGATTTGCCATATAACCCCATGAGGGTCGAACAGCGGATCGGCCGGATCGATAGGTTTGGACAGGCGGCAGACAAAGTGTTCGTAGCCAGTATGTTCCTGGCGGGTACTGTTGATGAGGACATCTACCATGCTTTGTATGAACGCATAAGACTTGTGGAGGATAGTATCGGCGAACTTGAGCCCATAATCGGCTCCCAGTTGTTAGATCTCCAACAAAGTATATTAAGCGGAGAACTGAGCAGCGAACAACTTGAAATTCGAATGAAGGAATTGGAAGTGACCGTTGCTCGAGCCAGGCAGGAAATGGAGGAGTTTGAAAACAGCCGGGCAGAATTGCTGGGTGAAGATCTTTTTACTCGGTATTTTCAGAACATGGGCCAGGACAACGATTTTGTCAAGCCATCCGATGCAGCCCGTTTGACGGCAATATGCCTGTCCCAGTGGGAAGGGTGCTCATATGAGCCTGCAGCCGCTGAACGGGGAAGGATGTTGCTTTCTCCTACTGTAGCCAATGCGGTGGAAGAATACACGCGTAAACCGGGTTCGGAAGCCGGGATCGTTGAACTCAAGCCACTGTTCAAAGGGGGAAAGGCACTACCCGTAATATTTGATGGCAGCCAGGCCGATAGTCACCGGGATCATAGTTTCCTGCCGCCCTGCGGTTATTGGACCCGATTCTTGCTATCCTATATCGAAAACCGGGGCGGTGTGCCACGGGTATTCCGATTGGGTCTTCCCGGTAGGGGAGCATTGAATCCTGGAAACTACCTGGTCCCTTTGTTTGAGAGCGTTTTTCATGGGATAAAGGACCAAATAGATATGAATGCCATACCTGTAGACCTGGAAACAGGACAGGTGATTGATTGTGATTACCGTTCGCTTTCCAGGCATATTTTTCACCATGCAGTGCACGTCGAATGGACATTTGAGACAGATGAGGAGTTCGGGCACCTAATTGACCTTGCAGCGGAAGCATTGATCTGTCAATTGGAGGAGCGGGCTGATAAGACCCGTTCCGAGAATCAGTACCGCATAGACGCGCGAATAGAATCGTTGCGTAAAGGATCGGAAATAAGGGTGGCACGCCATCGGAAAGCGATGGAAGACCACCAGCAGAGGGCTCAAGCAGATGGAAGTATGCCCAGCCTTGATTTCTTAAGGTTGAAAAAGGCCCAAATCAAGCGGGATATAAGCCGGACTGAGGATAAGATACGATCTCTAATGCAAGTGGCCCAGATTACTCCGGCCTCTAATTTGATCGGGATTGTGCTTCTGCAGGTAGGGAACCAATAAGGGGGTGGGGTGAATGGCTAAGAAAAATGCTGATTACCAAGAACTGCAGTTTCATGAACTAGTAAGGCAAGAGCGGGAGAAGTTAGCTAATAGAATGGCTGCAGCTTCATCTCCACGGGAGAAGATAGATCTGCTCATCGAGTTGCGCAAGGCTGATTGGAATAGCCCCGACTATCGCAATTCCCTTAAGATAATCAGTGACACTACCTATCAGGATCGAAAACACTTCCTGCTGGAGCTTATTCAAAACGCGGATGATGCCGCTTACACAATATCCCAACCAGCGATAACCTTTGTGATTGAGAATGATGCCATCGAACTACTCTATAATGAAGAAGGATTCACTTTTGAGGATGTGTTTGCCATCACTGGAACCGGACATTCCACCAAGAAGAGCAATGCAGTAAATGCCAGCAGCTTTATTGGAGAGAAGGGGATAGGTTTTAAATCGGTATTTGCCCTGGCTGAAGATGTGGAGATAGACAGCCCTCCATGGCATTTCCATCTAACCAAAGACAATCCTATTACACCCACTTTGGTGGATATGAAGAAGTCTACTCCAACTGAAGGTACACGGTTAAGGATTCGATTTACTGATACGGAAGTGATAGAAGACATATGTACCGAGTTGGAGTATTACGTGAGCGGTAGTATCGAGTCATTTCTGTTCTTGCAGAAATTGGCGGCCTTTAGGCTTGAGGATCGTCGTTATGATCCTCCCATTAAAAAGAGGATGGAGATCTCCCCGCCTGATCGCAAGGGCGACACCCTTACAATAAACGTTCACTCTACCGCCGAAAATACTCGGCGCGAATATGTACTTTATTCAGAGGACCTTGAATTTCCTGAAGAACTGGTGGTGGAAAGGTGGGACAAACTGTCCAATCCGGGTGCCATCAAGCGCAGGATAAGCGTAGCAGCACTGCTTTCCGGCAGATCAACCATATGTGAAAAGGGAAGTCTTTTTTGCTTTCTCCCTACCAGCGTATCCTTGCCGGTTCCATTATTCTTACAGGTGGATGGCCACACAACTGCCAGCCGGGAACGCCTCCATGATTTAAAAAAGAACCGATGGAACAAGCATTTGATTTCTTATCTTCCTGCAATACTGTTGAGGGCTATTTTGTCATTCCGCAGTAAGCCAGTGATTGCTAATATGCTGCCAGAATACATACCTGTGACCAAGGGCGGTGACCAGCTTGCTCCGGTATTTGATGAATTGATGGTTTTACTGCAGGAAGCCCAGTGGATTAGAGGTTGTGATGATAATGGAAACCAATGGCTATCCCCAAGGGAGACTATCATAGCAAACGAATTTATTTACAAATGGACGGTGAAAAACCCGGATTTTCGCCAGAGGGTGGAAGCCAAACTAGGGAAAAAGCTGATGCATCCTGATTGGGCGCGAAAAAGCCGCTGGTACAACGTTTGGACTATATATCGCATTGATCGGATGAATGAACATCAGATAGCCACCATTATTTCCGAAGTCCAACTACCTTCAGGGATGGTGGCAGACGAGACCAACCTGCTCGAGTTGTATCGCTATATTCTGACTATGGATGCTCTAAAGCCTGGGGTCAGCAATCATGAATATATCAGGAGAAAAATCAGAATGGCTCCAATATACTCGTTTGGAAGGGATTCTTTTGAAGCCTTGTCCATAGACGGAAATAATTCAGGAGTATATTACCTCGCGACTACTTCACAGCGGTCCACTGGTATGGAAGGCCTATTAGAATACCGTCTCGTGAATATCGCTTACACTTATAAACCAAAAGCAGGGGACCCTGCCTTCGTTGACAAGAGTGAGCGCAACAAGTTAGTCCGTGAGCTTCTTGGTAGGCTTGATATCCGTGAACTTGATGCGGATACGCTACTAAGCGATCTGCAGATACCATGGCTGTTGGATCCGGACAATGCTGCTATAGGAATGGAAGAAGAGCGTTTTAAAGTGCTGGGAGCTATTTTCGAGGCCTACCGCAGTAAAAAAGATGTATCTGGAGGTTACGGGGAAGAACTACAGAAGCTGGAAAACGCCTGGTTTGAAGGAGATGATGGCAGCTACCACCGTATAGGCGAAATGACCCTGCCGCCTCAGCTCCGATTGGAACCGGGGGATGAAATCTATGCTCAAGCTGGTGTTCCTAGTATGAAAGTGAAAGGGGAACAGGTATATCCGTCCAAGCGCGAGGGGGGAAGATTCGAATCCAAGGATGAGGAAATCAGGGTAAGAAAATTTCGAATGGAATGGCGAGGTTTCCTGGCTGCATGCGGATTAAGAGTGGAACCTGGCTGGGTAACCAGAGAAGTGCCTTATGATAATCCCGGCACATTTGCAGTTCGAGATCCGAATCGGTTCAATGCCTGGAAGAATTGTCTTACCGAGGACTTTTCCAAGGACAAGCCAGTCAAGGTGATCTATTATGCATTGGATGGTGTAACGTCAGGACTATTGCGCAATTCCAGTTTTGACCTGAAAAAGATGGCCAAATGGTTGTATAATTCATGGCAGTCCCGTTTTAAGGACGAGCTAAAGTCAAATAATGATCTGCTGCTGCCTGGATACTTTACCGTCGAATTCCATAAGCGCAACGCGCCCCGGTGGATCAAGGTCAAAGACCGACTCTGGGGAGATATCGACCCCAAGTTGATCCCCATTGAAACGGTTGACGGCACAGGTGTGCCGGCGGGTTTTGCATCCAAGGTTGGGGTTGGGCAAGTATCCAAGCTAGAAGTTGCCAGAAAATATTTGACCTTGGTATCCCAATCAGACGACGGTTCATCCCCTTACCATCATCATTATCTAGAATCTTTGGATGTGCCGAAGTTGACTATTAAGATGGTTAATGATTTGTGGAACAAAGACCCCAAGTATTATGGTGATGTTATCAAGGTGGCAGTAGAGCTTCTAAGGATTAATATCCCCTCGCAGGGACTCATGATTTACGACCGTGAAACGGGGCGAACAAGGCCGTATGACGATTTCAGGCTGGGTAGCAGCGCGTTGCAGGGCATTCCACTTATTGAAGCACAATATGGAGAACAGGGCCGTATTCTGGGAGAGGAATTAAAGCTCAAATCCGAAAGTAAGCTATCCGTCTATTTGCAGATCTTGGAAAGCGTGTTCGATCAATTCCCGCAAAGCTTGGAGACCAAACGCGATCAATTACTAAGTTTGTTGCGAGACTGGACCTCGCTAGATGACCAAAGTAAAAGGGAACTCATACAAACCGAATATACGCTCCGGAATAGTAAAGGTCTGTCCACCCCGATCGTAGTGACCTACAAACGGGATGACCAGGCGCATAGCCTGAAATTAGCTGGTTATCACGTATTGGCCCTCCGTACTGAAGCTAATGAAACGCTACGGATAAAGAGAGCGGCTGGAGAATTGGGTTTTATCTCTATTGAAGAAACAGGATCTCTTCGTACCACCGGGGAGCATAACCTCAGTGAGGATGAAGCCCACTTGTTCATGCAGTATTTGGACAAATATCAAGAAATAATGGATGAACGGGAGAAGGTTTTGCTGGAAGAGCGGCTGTCTTTCCTAGGAACTCGTTTTAGTATCGTGGATAAAATCAAAAAGGTTGAATCAGCTTCTCGTGAATTACAGGTAGGTAAAAAACTTCAATCAATAAATTTAAAATTGCCGTTTTTGCAGAAACAGCCGGCCAAGCTATTAGTTTCCCATGACGAAAACATTTCAAACATATTAGCCCACCTTTTAAGCATGGTGGAATTCGCTCCATACAAATCGGTACTAAGGGACCTTGGAGATTTACGGGCTTTTGTGGAACCTCGTCTGCCCATATCTGAAAAAAAGGGTGCGGGGCTGCAGCTAGAAACCGGCAAATACAAGGAAGTTCCTAAGGATGTATTGAAAAAATTGAAAAACGACGGGCACAGGGAGCCGTTGCAGCCGGAGGACATCCCTTGGAAGCCGGGCCTCCACCCTATTGAAGAGGATGAATTCCGTAAGCACCAGAAAAAGAGTTACATGAAGTCGCTGCAAGAAGGCCCCAAGGAGCTTGAACGCCGAATAATGGCCCGCAACCAAAAGATCAAGAGTCAGGCGTTAAAAGATAGAATTGTTGTTGATCCGGGCGCGGTTGATGCCAGGGCCTTCTTGGAAGGTGAATATCGAGGCCGATGCCAGATTTGTGATACAACCCTGCCGCTTAGAAATGGAAGCAATTATTTCGAGACTTACCGCATCCTTGAAAAGCGCGATTATGACTGGCTGACCGAGCGTCCATTCAACGTCTTAGGCTTGTGTCCCAATTGCCATGCCCTGGCAAAATACGGCGGTGAGACTGATTTAACCAACCTATACCAAGCTGCTTCTGATTTGGAACAGGGTTTGGCCGTACCTCAAGAAGTAACCAAGCACAATATGGACGCTTATGTGGTTCAGGTAACTATCAACGGAGAGATCAAGCCCTTGGTTATGAGCAAGCTGCACCTCAACCACATGGCAGTAATGTTTGAACCTTTGTTCAATGCCGAAGCATCCGCTGGTGAAGTTGAGGTAGCTGCAACTGATGAAAAGAGCTAAATCAACATGCCAATAAGAATCACGGTCAGCATAATCCAAGGTAGACCAGTACACTATTAAGTTATCACCCTAGGATATGTCGTTGGCAGCATTAGAAATAATGTTGAGACATTATTTAAAAGACCAACTTGGTTAGAGAATGGGGTATAAAATATGAGTATTATGAATTTCGGGTTGAATGACGTTGGGACATACCTACAAAGGAATACATATCACATTCCGAATTATCAGCGAGAGTATGCTTGGACAGCTGAAGGAGAAGTAGAAGACTTCTGGCTGGATATGGAGGCAACTGTCCAGGAGAAAAGGGATTCTCATTTCTTCGGACAAATCGTCATTCATGCTGATACTGAGAATGGAAGAAAATATATTATTGACGGTCAGCAGCGTACGGCTACTGCTGTTATTTTTCTTGCTGTTCTTAGAGATTATTTTAAAAAGCTGTCATCTTCGGTCAAAGGAGCTTTAAATAAATATGAAGATATAAGAATAAAATACATAGGTCGTTGGTCTGAGGAAGAGGACGAACTCCGTCTAAGACTGGGAGAGATTGATGGGGAGTTCTTTGCAAAGAACGTCCAAATCAATATGCCTTCTGAGAATCCAGGGAAAGAATCACACAAAAACATAGTTAATGCCTATAAATATCTGGAACGAAAGATGATAGAAACAGTACAAGATTCGAAAGACGAAAAAAAACAGTACGATATAATTTATGAATATTACAGTAAATTTATTAATAATTTCAAAGTGATGTATATTGAAACTGACGATGAAAATGAAGCGTTTATAATATTTGAGACATTGAATGCACGCGGGAGAGATCTTGAAACTGCAGATCTCTTAAAGAACCATGTTTTTAGGAAATCAGGAAAAAGTTTGGACAAAGTAAAAGAGAATTGGTCTAACACAGTAGATACGTTGGACAACATAGATATAACCAAATTCCTAAGACATTATTGGAATTCCAAGGCGACATTGGTACGTGAGAAGGACCTCTATAAAAAGATAAGGGATGATATAACTACCCCCAATAAATGTGAAGAATTTACTAAGGTGCTGGCGAGCATGGCTGAAGTATATAAAGGACTAGTATACCCATTGATTGAAGGATATTTCTCAGAGCCATTGATTAATCAAACTCTAAATAATCTTAAAATTATGAATGCCAGTTCATTCTATCCCATTATGCTTGCGCTGGTTCAGCGAAAATTTGAGGATAAAGACATTTTAATCATTGCGCAATCCATAGAGACTCTAATATTTAGAAATTGCGTTGTAGCAGGTAAGGTAGCAAATAAATATGAAATTGTATTCTCTAGAATCGCTCACAAAATAAGTGAAAAGGAGCTTACAACAGTTGAAGAAATAAATGCTGAAATAAGGAAGGAGACCATTGGTGATCTGGAATTCAAACCTGTCTTTATGATTTTTGCAGTTAAATCCACTCCGGTTGCCAAATATGTATTGCGGGAAATCAATGATTTTCAAAATGATGAAGTCAAGGCATTGGACAATTCGAAACTCAATCTTGAACACATAATGCCCAAAACAAAGGGTGATTGGCAGGTGGACAAGGAAACACACGAGAAATATTTATACAGACTCGGGAATCTGACATTGCTTGCAGAAAAAATCAATAAAGGAATACAAAATAAAATATTTGACTCTAAAAAACCTGTTTATGAAAGATCAAAGTTAACAATAACAAATATGCTAAAGGATTTTTCTAAGTGGGATCCAGATTCAATCGATGTCAGGCAGGAGAGGTTGTATGATATTGCAATCAAACGGTGGCCATTATAAGGCGGTCCCGAATTTTTGTTCAGCCTATCCTCAAGGTCTCATTCCCAAATTTGTATTCATAATCCAACTATGAGATTCATGCCAAATATCTGTTGCCGATATCTGAAGGGCCATACGATCCCCGTGAAACTTTGGGAATCAGTCAAAAGGGACCTGCATAGTCCCTGGTAAAGACAGCCTTCTTGCACAGTATAATCTGGTTTGAATACTGAACAGGTAAACGGCCGTAAGTAAGTCCGATTTCATCCCGCAAAGCAAATTCAATAGTCACCATCAGCAAACCTCCTCTACAAGATAGATAAAGATTGAATAGCTCCCGTATAAAGCCCAAATTGGACTAGTTTTCCCTTTAAAAAGACAGTTCTGCAACCAAGAACATTTAACTTCTTGAAAATGCATACCCTGATCGATCCAGATCCCAAGGTGATGCAGGATGTGATGGTGGTACCGTCAACAGTTTTTCGCAAATTTGAATTGCCACTTGGTAAATGGCAGTTAACCGGCAACCTGGTTGGCTGCTTCTTTTTGCATCTCTTCCAGGTGAGTCATACTCATATACCGTTTGGTTCCCCAGGCCTTGCTGGCTACATGACGTAACCTGGCACATACCAGCATCAATGCGGAACTGCCATCCGGAAAGGTCCCTACCACCCGAGTTCGACGCCGGATCTCCCGGTTTAACCGTTCAATCACGTTGTTGCTGCGAAGTTTGGACCAGTGCGCATAAGGGAATTCCATGTATGTAAGGGTTTCATTTATACTGTCTTCGACCTTCTTAGCAGCTTCTTTAAGTTTCATGTCTTTCAGCTTGGCGGCTACTGCAGCTGCCTTTTCTTGGGCAGCGGCTTTGTTTTCCTGGGCATGAATGGCCTTTAGCATCGCCGCTACTTCTTTCATTTTGGAACGCGGGGTTACCGAGAACACATTGCGGTAGAAATGTACGGTACAGCGTTGATATCTGGCATCAGGATATACTTCATTCACTGCCTCTAAAAGCCCCAGGTTCTTGTCACCGATGAATAACTGGGTGCCGGTTAGGCCTCGCTGTTTAAGTCTGCGGAGGAACTCCAGCCAGCTGGCCGTATCTTCTTTCATGCCTTCTGCCGCCCCGATCACTTCACGGTAGCCATCCTCGTTGACCGCCATGGCGATCAGTATTGCCACATTCTCATATTCTCCGCTCCAGTTGCGTTTCAGATAGATTCCATCCAAATATACATAGGGGTACTTGCCGTGTAAGGGGCGGTTGCGCCAGGTCTCGATATGTCCATAGACCTTCTTGTTCAGGTTACTGACTGTACCTGCGGATACTTTGGTGCCCCACAGGGCCTCGGTGATATCTTCCACCCGGCGCACGGACACCCCGGCTAAGTACATTTCGATCAGGGCTTCCTCCACCGAGCTTTCTCGGCGCCGGTAGCGCTCGATAATCGCGGTTTCAAAGGCTACTCCTTTGAGTTTTGGCATCTTCAGCTTCACATCTCCAGAAGTAGTGGTTAGATTTCGATCGTAATGACCGGAGCGATACCCCTGGCGTTCCTCGGTTCGTTCATACCGTGCTGCATTGGTTAGTTCCTGGGCTTCTTTCTCCAGCATTTCGTTGAGCGTTTCTTTCCACGCTGTTGCGGACCAACTCCTTAAGCTCGAGCTTTATGGCCCCCTCGTTTAGTTGTATAATCTTATTGGACATGGTCACGTGGCTCCTTTCTTGGCAGATTTTGTGTGGTAACTTTATCTTACCAAGTGGCTGCGCCCATGTCCGTTACTTTTCTGAACGCTTTTCAATTTTGCGAAACTTATTGTACCTTATCGTGATGGTTTGTGTATTGACTATTGTTGGAAAGCCACATTTCACCACCGCTATTCGTAAATTTCCGTATCCAGTTGGAGCGGCTGCGGATGAAGCTGGAATCGATGGTAGCGATCCAGATTAATAAAATGGAATTATGGGTTCGATCCAAGATGACATTGATGCTGATTATAGAAGATATTGTGAATAATGGTCGGGAGCAGATGGGGTAGTGGGGTTATGAAGTAATTAAAAGAAATAACCATCATTCCTTTATTCTAAATCGCTGTACTGATACGAACCATTAGTTGGGGGGAGGGCCACATGAACATTCTGCTACAAAAGCTGGCCGCAGCGGTCAAGAAATATCCCTGGCAGGAGAAGCTCCTGCTGGTGCCGTCGCGCTCTCACGGATACCAGCTGATGGATAGATTGGCCAGGGAGGGGACGCCCTGGCTCAACCTGCGCCCAGTAACCCCATTGGGACTGGCCATGGAGATGGTTGAGACGGATTTGATGCGGCGGGGCCTGCAGTTGGCCAGCCGTTACCAGTGTCTCACCATCTTGGATCAGATTATTGCGGGCATGGAAGACCGCGGTGAATTGAAATATTTCAAGACCATTAGTGAAGCCGGGCAGCTGAGCAGTATGCTGCTGCAATCCATTCGTGACCTGCGCCTGGCTGGAATCGATGCTGCGGATCTAAAGCCCGACTCCTTTGTCGACCGACAAAAAGGCGTTGAACTGCAGTCGATTGTAAATCAATATGATCTGGAACTGGAGGCCCAGCTCCTGCTTGACGAGGCCGAGATATTCAGACGAGCCGTGAGTCTTGCGCCTGACCAGGTAAAAGCAACCCAGTCCCGGCTGCTGCTGATACCCGAACAACTGTCGCTTTCACCGGCGGCCTTCACTTTCCTGGATAAGTTCCAGGCGCAGAG
>Ga0209509_1001403_pt1 | contig 18204 bp, 10 predicted proteins | sample BioC13SIPDNA_FD_185743 | JGI IMG/M metagenome (GOLD analysis project Ga0209509, IMG submission 185743) | Anaerobic biogas reactor microbial communites from Washington, USA - Biogas_R1_A C13 SIP DNA (SPAdes) (version 2) | ecosystem: Engineered > Bioreactor > Anaerobic > Unclassified | place...
AGTCTGGCGCACACGAAATGGATGTGCAAATACCATATCGTATTCGCTCCGAAGTATAGGCGAAAAGTGATCTACAATCAAATCCGGAAAGATATAGGGCAGATCATGCAGGAATTATGCAAGTACAAGGGGGTGGAGATAATCGAAGGGCACATGATGCCGGACCATATCCACATGTTACTAAGCATTCCGCCGAAATATAGTATCTCAAGTGTGATGGGGTACCTGAAGGGGAAGAGTGCGCTCATGATCTTTGAGAGGCATGCGAACCTGAAGTACAAATATGGGAACCGGCACTTCTGGTGTGAGGGGTACTATGTCAGTACGGTGGGGCTGAATGAAGAGACGATCAAGAAGTACATAGCAGAGCAAGAACAGAGGGATCAGGCGGTGGACCGGTTGAGTGTGAAGGAATACAAGGATCCGTTTGACTAGACGAGAATAGAAGTAGCCCCTTGAGGGGCGGCGAAAGAGACAACTGCAAAGTGGCTTGAACGAAGAGAAAGCCAGCGCCTTGAGGCGCTGGCTAGAGAACAAGGCTTTTAGCCTCAGTGCAAACCACCCGCTATGCGGGTGGTTGTGATTGTAGGTCGGAATGAGCCCGCCTTGCAGCCTCTGATTAACATGAAGCTCCTGCAGGCTCACTCCGACGATACGAGTTGATATATGAATTAACGATTAACGGCGGAGTGGCGAATCTGCGAAGAGATACAAACGACAGGGCAGTGTTAATAGGGGAGACCTAAAGGTCAAGTACAGCGCGCGGGGTAGACCCCGCGAACAGACACGCGGGGCAGGCCGGCGCAATCAGCTGGAGCCGGATTGAGGGGAACAATCCGGCCTACAAAAAAAACTCCGACGATGGAAGTTGGAGATAGAAGGTAAATTAACAAACAATCGGCTTTGTTCCACACAAACTTTGATCGCAAAAGAAAGACGAACAATATGACCAACGGCGGAGTGGCCAAGAAAGGGCCAATCCGCCCTACGCCAACACTGTCATCGTGACCATCAGCGGAGGGAGATAATACTACTCGCTACGCTCCCAGTACCAGGGACCCATTCCGAACGCCAAGATTACCGTAGGGTTGGGGGCAGGCTCGCGCCATTCTGCCCTACGCCTGGCCAAGCCAGAAGGCGACGCGTGCGTCGCCCCTACCGAAATATTCCACGATCATCATCGTTTTCTGAAGACAACCGTTGGTTGTGAAACGCCATTCCATACTACGAAAAAAATCAACCATTGCTTTTTCTGCCCCATGGCTTTGCCTATATTGCCGGATTGACCCCGTATGTAATCACCCGGGGCAGGCTGGTGCTAGCAAAGGAGCCGGATTGAGGGGAACAATCCGGCCTACGAAAAAACTCCGACAATTTGAGTCAAGGTATCGCAAAGGAGAGGCGACGCGTGCGTCGCCCCTACCTTATGGATTATTTTCAATTGAGGTTCTATCCAGACTGCGAAAAAATTAACACAAGGATGTTATGGCCCACGAAAAAAATCAACCCTTGCTTATTCTGCCCCATGGCTTTGCCTATATTGCCGGATTGACCCCGTATGCGAACACACGGGGCAGGCAACCACAATCCGGCCTACAAAAAAATTAACACACAGCCATCACGGCATACAAAAAAATCAACCATTTCTAATTCTGCTCCACGGCTTTGCCTATATTGCCGGATTGAACCCCCGTATGCTAGTAAATGGGGCAGGTGCGCAATCCAATCCACGAAAAAAATCAACCATTGCTCATTCCACCCTAATGCTGCGGTAAAGCGTATATAATCCTACTACTGTAAATAAACAAAGGAGAATACCTGTGAAAGAAACGATTCGTAAACAATTGGATCAACTCCATGCCAGGGGCGCGCATTACGTAGACGCCCGCTGGTATCCGCGGGAAGATGCCAACTTTCTTTATATGTGGAACGGCAATCTCAAAGAGAACAACGCCTCCAGCCAAAGCGGTTTGGGCGTGCGCGTGCTCTACAACGGCGCCTGGGGTTTTTCAGCCTCCTCTGACCTGACCAATCCCGATGCGATTTTTGCCAAAGCCTTCGACAACGCCCGCATCGCCGCTGAAAGGGTTACTTTCCCGGTCCGCCTGGCAGAAAAAGACGCGGTCACGGACAGCTTCACTTCCCCTAACCAGATCGACCCCTTTGAGGTCGGCTTGGACGAGAAAGTTTCCTTCCTGAAGAGGATGGACGAAGCTCTGAACCAGGCCGGGGTGGCTCAACGCATGAGCTGGTTGGAATTTGTGCGCAAACAAATCATCTTTATGGATTCCGAAGGCTCGGAGATAGAGAAAAACATCATCGAAGTCTTCCCCGGCATTCGCGTGATGGGCCTCGACCAGGACGGCGGCATGCAAGAGCTCAAATACCTGCCCGGCCGCACCGGTCCCACACGCGGATGGGAAAGCATCGACGAACCGGATTTCCTCAAAAACGCGGAACGGCTGGTCAAAGACCTGAACGAACTCCTGGTTGCGCCCGACTGCCCCAAAGGCAAGATGTCGGTCATTCTGCTGCCGGGCATCATGTTCCTGCAAACGCACGAAACTATCGGCCACGCGCTGGAACTGGACCGCATCTTGGGTTATGAACTTTCCTTCGCGGGCGGCTCCTTTGTGCGCCTGGAAGACTTCGGCAACCTGCGCTACGGCTCCGAAAAACTGACTGCCCGGGCGGATGCGACCGAGATCAACAGCCCCGGAAGCTTTGGTTTTGACGATGACGGCGTGCCAGCCCAAAACAACCTGCTGATCGACAAGGGCGTCCTGGTGGGCGCGATCACCGGCAGGCAAATGGTCGAAGAAGCCAACGCCAAAGCCAAACGCATCATTTTTGAGGGCTCCAGCGGCGCCAATCGCGCAACTTCTTTCTACCGCGTGCCCATCGAACGCATGACCAACATCAACATCGATCCCGGTGATGACGGCACCCTGGAAGACATCGTCGCCAAAACCGAAAATGGCGTCATCCTGGACGGCGAAAAGAGCTGGTCGATTGGTTCCAACCGTGAGCAGTTCCACTTTGCCACCGATATCGGCTGGCGGGTGGAGGACGGTCAGGTCAAGGGAATGGTCAAAAACGCCACCTACCGCGGGGAAACGGTGCCTTTCTACAATTCCCTCAGCGCCGTGGGTGACGAGAGCACCTGGCATGTACACTACGTGGACAATTGCGGTAAAGGCGCCCCCAATCAGATCATGCAGCTCGGGCACGGTGTGCCTGTCTGCCGCTTTGACAACGTTACGGTAGGAGAGTGAAATGAGCAACCAGGTCATTGATTTATTGAAACAACTGCGTCAGGCAGCCATCGCAAGAAAGCTGAAGGTCCTGATCGACTATCACGAAGAAGACAGCTACCTGATGCGCTTCGCAAACTCAGCCATTTCGCTGAACACAAACGAACATCTGATCCGGCTGGATTACAACGCTTTTGAAGGGCGCAAGAAGGTCAGTTACAGCCTGATCGTTGATCCGAGCGACCTTGAGAGTATGGAGAAAGGGCTGGACATTCTGGTGCAGATGCTGCCGCACGCTCAATCGCTCAGCTATGAACCAACTTTCCCGGTCTATCAGAAAGACGTCTTCGATGAATCCGCATACGACCCCGCCCTGGCCGCCCTGAGCAACCAGGAACGCCTGGAGTACTTCAACACGCTGGCGCAAGGCTTGGAAAGCGAGGATATCAAACTCAGCGGTATTTTCAGCAACGGCACAACCATCACCGCCCAGATCAGCACCGAAACCGAGCACACGCAATACTTCCGTTCAACTGATGCCCAGGTGACCGCGGTATTGTCCTCTGAAAGCCTGAAATGGGAAGTCAACGCGGAGCAGTCCGCCCAAAAGAAGAGCGATCTGGACGCCCCGGCCCTACACGAGGATTTGAGCTTGCTGGTCAAACACTACCTTGCAGATAAGGCCGTGCAATTGCCCGTGGGCAAATATACAGTGGTGCTTGGACCGGCCGCTACAGCTGAACTGACCTGGATCATGAGCCTCTACGGCATGACCGGCCAAGCGCTCAAGCAGGGTTACTCCTTTTTAAAGGAAGAGAACCAGGGCGATCAGCTCTTTTCAAGCCTGATCGATTTGACAGACGACCCGCGTGAAGCGGAGATTTTCGGCCAAGCGGCTGACCGCTTTGGGCTGGATAGAAAGCCATTCCCGCTGATTTCAGAGGGACGCTTCCAGGCCTTTATGTGGGATCAGGATTCCGCCGATGAGTTTGGTCAGAAGCCGACCGGGCACGATGTCGGACACCTCAGCCTGGTCATCGACGGCGGCAAAGAGCAGGTCGCGAGCCTGCAAGAGCTGCTCGCGATGCCGCGAGAAGAGGACATCCTCTATATTCCCTACATCCACTACATGAACGTGGTCAACCCCTCCCAGGGGATGGTGACCGGCTCCAGTCGCTTTGGGGCCTTGTTCCTGAAGAAAGACGGCACAATTGAAGTGCCTTACAACGTGCGTCTGACCCAGAAATTCACCGATTTCTTTGGCGAGGGCGTGGCCTGGTTGAGTGAAAAACAGGTAGCTTACAATGTTTCCAGCAGCTACGGCCGGCGCAACCCCAGCGCTTTGAAAGTACCGCGCTTTATTTGCGTCAAGGAAATCGAAATTTCCCATTCCAACCCTTCCTATTAAGAGTAGGTTGCGTAATCCTAAAGCTGGCTCACCCCGAGCCAGCTTTTTTGCTGCAAAGGCGCGAAAATTGCGAAAAGATCTTGTAGAAATTTTGATTGGAATTAGTTATAGGTTGGCAAGTATAATTTCGGCATCAATCGCAAGGAGAATGAATGCTTTTTGTTGAGAACGAACCCAACAAGGACCCCCGGGTTAACCTGGCCATCGAAGAATACTTGATCAGGAATGTAGCCCCGCGGGATGAGATCCTCATGTTTTATATCAACCAGCCCTCCATCATCATCGGGCGCAACCAGATCACCGTCCAGGAGATCAACGTCGATTATGTGGAAGCCCATGACATCATCGTTGTACGCCGGCTTTCGGGTGGGGGGGCGGTTTATCACGACCTGGGCAATCTCAATTTTTCTTTCATCGCGCCCAACTCGCCGGATAACTTCCACAATTTCCAGAAATTTACCCAACCGGTGGTGGACGTTCTGCGGAATATGGGCGTGCCGGCAGAGCTTTCCGGGCGAAATGACGTTTTGGTGGAAGGCAAAAAGATTTCCGGCAACGCCCAGTACGTTTCCGGTCCACGCATGGCCAGCCACGGTACCCTCTTGTGGAACACCGATTTGAGCAGGGTGGGGGCGGCGCTCAAAGTCAAGCCAGCCAAGTTTGAATCCAAGGGCATCCAGTCCGTGCGCTCGAGGGTGGCTAACATCACCGAGTATTTGCCCGAGAACCCGCCGGACATCATGCAATTCCGCCAGATGATCATCGATGGCGTTTTTGGCGGCGGCCATGTGAACGAATACAAGCTGACCGAAAGCGATTGGGAGGGCATTCACAAAATTTCAGAGGAACGCTACCAGAGTTGGGATTGGAACTACGGCAAATCGCCCGCTTTTGCCATCAACCGCGAGACCCGCTACGGTGGCGGCACGATTGAAGCCTGGCTGGATGTGGGCAAAGGCGGCGTGATCGAAAACATTCGCTTTTTTGGTGACTTTTTTGGTCAGCGCGACGTGGCGGAACTGGAATCCAAGCTGCGGGGCTGCCTCTACGAGCCCAAGGGTCTCAAAGAATGCCTGCGGGATGTGGACATCAGCAACTACTTTGTCAATTTCAGCCTGGAAGAACTGATCCAGCTGTTATATTAGAACTTCGAAACTAAGCTTGAAAACTGATAAGTGGAGTAGGGTGGAATGGCGTTTAAGATTGCCAAGGTAGCGCAGCGAGTTTCGTAGTCTTATCAAGTATTTTTTTGGCAAAGGTCGTGGTAGTCTGCCTTTTTAACCTCCGTCATTGCGAGCGCAGCGAAGCAATCTCGAAGTTGGGACATGAACTGGCTGTTGCCTAAGGCCGAAGGATAGATCGCGTCGCAAAAGAGGCTCGCGATGACGACTACTCCTGTGGGGGAAACGTAATTACTTGATCTAATTGCTTTGTTAACTCAACAGCGCCAATAAGCTTGAAATTTTCACTCCCTTTTGGTTACAATTAAGCTAACTTTGAAAGGAGTTAATCATGGATGAAAATAACCAGGAATGGACAACTGTAGAAAACCCGTCTGGCGCTGAGGACCGCTGGAAGGACGCCGAGCCACAGCCCCAGGCTGTTGAAACACCCGAAACCAGGCAGCCAGAGGTCGAAATTCCGACCCCGCAAGCCGCAGAAGAGGGCTGGGCAGAAGCTGAAGCCCAGTTCGAAGAAGTTAAAGCCGAAGAAGGGGCTGCCGCGCCGGAAGCGGGAGAAGATTGGAAAGATGAAAGCCTGAATGAAATCAAATCCGGTTTCCGTCAGATTTCGAGCGGTCTGAAAAACGCTTTCCACAAAGGCAAGAACGACCCAAAACTGAAAGAATTTGGGGACGATGTCAAATCTGCCGTGGATTCACTCAGAGATGACCTGTCCGATCTATTCAAGGGCAAGTAAATCAGAATTGCCTTTAGCAAATAAAACGCCCGGATTTGTCCGGGCGTTTTTGCTTTTCCAATTGATCCTGTTTTACGATTCCTGTTCCGGAGCTGCAGTGGGCAGCGGCGAATGCAGGCGCTCAACCGCCTGGCGTTTGCTCTCCTCGCTACGGCGGTCGTAGCGGCGGGTGGTATCGCTGCTGTTGTGCCCGGCGATGGCTGAAACCGTGAGCACATCCACCTCTGCTGAAAGCAGATCGGTGATGGTGGTGCGGCGCAGGTCGTGGGGGGTGAAGGCTTCCAGCCCGGCCTGTTTTTGGCGGGTCTTGAGGATATAATAGACCGCCTGCGCTGAAAGCCGGTCGAGGCTTGCTTTGCCGCCTTTGCTGACGCGTGTAAAAAGGGGTCCCAGTTTCTTGCCCCGAAAATCGATCCACTTTTCAAGCCTCTCCAAGGCTTCTGCAGACAGAAAAACCTCCCGCTGTTTGCTGCCCTTGCCTAAAATGTGCAGCTTGCTTTCCTTTAATAATAGGTCTGCCAGGTTGAGGTCAACCACTTCCTGCCGGCGGATGCCGGTGAAGTACATCAACGTGATCAGAGCGGTATCGCGGGCTGCCAATGCAGGCTTGAGCTCATCAGCCAGGCAAGCGCCCAAAAGTGCCTGGAGCTCTTCCAGTTCCAGCGTGCGCCCGCGCAGGATCGTCTCGCTGCGCAGCGATTTGACCCCAGCCGCGCGGTAGTAGTCGTTGTGGTCAGCAAACAAGCCCAGACGGTAGCATTCCTCTAATACCCGGCGCAGTGCCACCAGGTGCTTGTTGATGGTCGCTTTCGCGTAGCCAATATCGACCATATGAGCGCTCAACTGGCTGGTGTGCTCATAGCGCAGCTTGTGCCAGGGGAAATCATCAGCTTTGTCCAACTTGCCACCGGAGAAAATGTAAGCCAGGTTATTCAGAGCGGTCGCCTGGGTGCGCTTGCCGCTGGGGCTGAGCGTGTTCAGGTAGGCCTGGGAAGGGGAGGGCAGGCCGGGGTCAAGCCGCAGCTCTTCTTCGGTCAGAGGAGAAAAGGATTGTTTTTGATTGAGGGGCATATATCTCCTTTTGAGAATAATATTCTCAAAAGAAATTATAACAAAATATCCGTTTTGATGGATTGGGGCGGGGGCAAGCCCGAGTCGCCTTATTGATCGACAAGATATACAGCGGAGGGAGATGACCTCAGTTGTCGCCGGTCTCCTGATACCCGTCCCCTTCGTGGCGGGCACAGGCCGAGCGACGTCCTTGACCGCAAGGTCTCCAGAAATCCTGACAGGACACCAATCTCCGCTGTCGCTCTCCTGATACCCGTCCCTTCTAGGTTAACCGTACGGTGGGGGTTTACTCCCACCGCGCTGATCCGATCAACAATTGAATGATTACCCAAAATATGTATGGAGACCTGCGGTCAAAATCCTTGCAAGGTCAGGAGACCTTGCAAGAACAAGGACAAGGGTTTAGGTGGAGACCTAGCGGTCAACTGGCTCGCATGGTGAGGACACCGGCGAGAACAAGCGCCTCCAGTTGTCGCCGGTCTCCTGACCGAGCGACGTCCTTGACCGTAAGGTCTCCAGAAATCCTCTACTTTCTCACCTTTCCGCTGATACCCGTCCTCTACGTGGTGGGCACAGGCCGCGCGACTTCCTTGACCGTAAGTTCTCCAGAAATCCTGACCTGACGCCAACCCATCTACAACTTATCAAATATAATTGCGAGATGGACAGTTACAAATTCATCGATGGTGTTTATGTTTATTTTGTCACCTTCACAATTGTCGATTGGCTACCAGTTTTTATAAATCCCGAAGCAATAAAAATCATTAACGACAGCCTGCGATTTTGTCACGCAAACAAATATTTACGCATCCATGCCTATGTGATCATGCCAAATCATTTGCATCTCGTCGTTTCTGACGCAGATTTAGAAAATGAGCGCTTAGGCAAGACTTTGACAGAATTCCGTAAGTTTACAGGTAACAAACTTGCTGATTATATCGATGCGAACCTTTCTGAACCACTTGCCCAGACAATCCATGCCAAGCAACTAAATGACCGGATTCGACAGGTCTGGCAGCCGGGTTGGCATGCTGAAGCCCTGGCTTCTGAGCAGTTCTTAATGCAGAAATTGAACTATATCCACGACAATCCCGTCAGAAAAGGCTTCGTAAAAATGCCTGAACATTGGAGACATTCTTCAGCCGGGTATTGGATCAATGGGGAAATCGGTGAAATACCAATTGTGCCTTTTGGAGAAGGATAGGTGGAGACCTACGGTCAAAACCCTGGCAAGAATAGGGTTCTAAAGTATAAGTGGGGAGGGAGACCTGACGGTCAACTGCCTCGCGCGGTGAGGACACCGGCGAGAACAAAGAATGGCTGTGTAAAGACATGTCTGTATGGTTAAGTGGATAGGGAGACCTTGCAAGAACAACGTTCTAATGTAAAAGTGCATAGGGAGACCTGGCGGTCAAAACCCTTGCAAGGTCAGGAGACCTTGCAAGAACTAGGTATGGATGGAGACCTAGCGGTCAACTGGCTCGCACGGTGAGGACACCGGCGAGAACAAGACTAGATTAGTCTGGCAATGAAGGAAGCAAGCTCTCACCGTAAGTAATTTGTATATCAGAACAAATCGCAGTCAAAAGATAACCAGACTGGTATAATCAGGCCGGGTCTTATTTATGATTTTTAAACACAGCATCAACAGCGTTGTCCGTTCTCCGGGCAAGAGTTTCCTTTTCTTAATCCTGCTCACGGCTTCGATTCTCTTCATCAATTTAGGCGGCAGCATGAATTATTCCGCCAACCGTATGTTGGAACAGGCGGATGAGGATTTTGAAACCGCTGTTGCCTTCAAGTATGGCGACCTGCATCACCTTGACGGCGCCTGGGCGGACGAAAACTTTCAAAAAAATATCCAGGGCAGCTATATTGCCAAGCTCAGTGAGCATCCGGCCGTGCTGGCCTCCGGGCAGGAGCGCCAGATCTCAGCCTACGCTGAGGACGGCACTGAAATTTGGCAGGCGGCTTCTCCGGTCAAAGATGTAGTCATACTCACGCTGCGCGTCCTGAATCCGCAGGACGACGGTTCCTGGTCTGCCCTTTCCTACGAAACTTACTACGGCCGCAGGATCAGGGGCACGGTTTTCCTGACCATCAGTCCCTTCACCGCTGAAGGGGTCAATATCAAAGACCGCCTGCAACCGGACAGGACCTACCTGGTTGCGGCAAACGCCGTCCAGATGTCCCGGGGACTGGTGCTGGGAATCACGCGGCCTGCTTCGCTGGTCAAAGAACCGGATGAACAACTGCTCCAGCTGAGTGAAATCACCGATATCACTGACCAAAAAGACTATTTTGAAAGCCAGGAAGGCCAGGCCTGGCAAAGGCTGATCGAATCACTGCGGGTGATAGACCAAAGCTTCCAGGTGATCGCTTCTTCTGATATCCCCGGCATGCTGCCATTTCACCAGAAACAAACCTGGCTGACCAGCGGCAGTTTTGGTCCGGAAGAGGACGGCACAGCTATTCCGGCCGGGTCTTGTTTTATCAGCGAACGCCTGGCGGGCGTCCTGGACCTACAGGTGGGCGATAAATGGCATTTGGCCTATCATTATGACCCGATCGGCAACCCCAGGCACAGCTACACGGCCGAGACGGGCTTTGTGCACGAGGAAGACTGCACCATCCAAGGTATCTTCCACATCACCTCCGAACTCACTTACACCGTCCTGATCCCTTACCCGGATTGGCTGGAGAAAGTCCCCGACAGTTACGATTTTTTGCGGGTGCGGATTGACAACCGCCAGGCGGAAAGTTACCTGGAGTACATCAACACTCTCCTGCCGGACTTGGTTGAAACACAAGTGGAAGACCAGGGTTACAGTAGCGCCGTTGTTCCCATTCTGAAGCTGCGCGAGCGCTCGCTTTACCTGACCATCTCCAGCACCGCCGCGGGAATCGCGGTCATCAGCCTGTTTGCCTACCTTTTCATCGTTCGCCAGCGCGAAACCGCCGATGTGATGATGAAACTGGGCACAGGTCGCCCCAAAACGATTGGCTATCTGCTCTTTGGCATCATGATCATCGCGGTCACAGCCGGGCTGGCGGGCTCTTATCTGGCGGGGCAATTGGATCAAAGCCTGACCCAACAAGTATGGGCTTCATTGCAAGGTCAAGCGATGCAAGATCTGCGTTACAGTGAACGCGCGCTGGGCATGCAGACAGCCTTTTCTCCCGAATTGGTCACGGCGGCCTGGGTGCGCTGGCTTACCACCGGCTCCGTGCTGCTCCTGGTGTTGCTGATAACCCTGATCACATCTTACATCACTTTGCGGAAACCCAAACGCAAAAAAATCAAAGCGGTTGCCGCGCCAAAACGGGAGAGCGGCAGCGCCATGAGCTTTGCCTGGCTGCCGGGATTGAGCTTACGCTTCGCCCTCCGCTCCATTAGGCGCAATTTTTTGCGTAGTTTCATTGTTCCTGCCGCTGTGACTTTGCTGGCAGTCTTTATCCTCATCCTTGGAATCTCCGTGGCGGAACAAGAAACAGCCGCCCTGACCATTTATGACCGGGTGCCGGTGACCGCTTATCTGACCACCATCCTGGGGCAGCACCGTCAATTCCCGATCCACCTGCAGGGCGACGTTTTCAGGATCCTCGAACCAGGATTTCAATCCAGGCAACTGCGCCAGATGTCCAATTTTCCTGTCTCCGGGCAGGAGATTCGGGACTACCGTCTGAAAATTGAAGAGGAAAACCCTTACATCGAACAATTCCTGCTGACCAGGCACATGCACTACACCTACATGGGCGTCGTTCAACAAGCCAACGGTCAACCGGGGCAGGAAGATTTGCGTCAACGCCCGGAAGTGATCGAGCATTTCCCCTTCATCGGCTACGATTTGTACGAGAAGACCGTCAGGCAAATGCCCATCATCGCCCTGACTGACAGCGTCACGCGTACCAGCGAAGCCGCCAAGATCCGCACCAGCCAGGTAGCCTGGTTGGAAGGTTATCAGGATGACGATTTTCTTGAACCAAACTTCATTATCGTCCTGCCCGATCGCTTTCTGAATGAGCAAAACATTGCCTTGGGGGATACCATCCGGGTGGCGTTGTATGAACCGGATGAACACATGGGCATTTTAATGGAAGCGTTCGACTTCAAGGTGGTCGGCTCTTACTTCCAGGGCAGCCGTTCTCCGGTCTTCTATGCCCCCTGGTCTCTGGTGACAGAGATAAAAATGGGTTCGGATTTGGATTACCTTGACCTGCCCGATCCGGAAAAAGACCCGCTCCCGCCTGAGCAGGTGGCACCGAATGAGTATTTGGCCAACCTGGCAGACTCAGCTACCATCATCCCGCAAGACGCGCGCAAACTGGATGAATTGCGGGATTACCTGGAAGAAAACGGCTACAGCCAGGTCGGCGTGATCCGCTCCAACCGCCTGGCGCTTGTGATTGAGGATAAAGCCCTGGCTGACGGCTTGCACTCAATCCAGCAGCACCTCTCTTTTATGAATTTCATCATCCCGATCATGCTGCTGCTTTCCGGCATCATTGCCTTCATTTTGTCTTATTTGCTGACCCGCAACCGCCTGGGTGAATTTGCCATCATGCGCAGCCTGGGCTCCAAGCCGATTCAGGTCTACTCATCATTTTTCCTGGAGCAATTTTTCCTGCTCCTGATCGGGCTCTTGCCGATCGCCGTTTTGCTCTTTTTCAGGCCGGAATGGCTGCCGGCTGTTCAGCAAAATCTGAGCTTGTTTTTAATTGTCTACACAACGGGCATCCTCATCGCCATCGGGCTGATGGGACGCTCCAAGGTGCTGGACATCTTGTTTACCAAGGAATAGAAGTGCTATGAAACAAAAAACACCCACAGAACCAATTCTGAAGCTTGATAAGGTCAGTTTTCAGTACAGCAACCACTATCAAAGCGTTGAAGCGGTCAAGGAAGCCAGCGCAGAGTTTTATGAGGGCAGAATGTACGCCATCATTGGCAAATCCGGCTCTGGCAAATCGACTTTGTTATCGTTGATTGCCGGCCTGGCCCTGCCCACGGAAGGGCAGGTACTTTACCGAGGTGTGCCCACCGATGCTGTCGATTTGGATAAGTATCGGCGCGAAAATGTGGCTGTGGTTTACCAGAGTTTCAACCTATTCCCGCTTATGACCTGCCTGGAGAACGTTTGTTTCCCCATGGAACTGCTGGGAAAGTCGCCCAAAAACGCAGCCGTCACTGCACGTGAATATATCGCTCACGTTAATCTGCCGGATAGCGTGCATAAACGCTTCCCCAATATGATCTCGGGTGGCGAAAAACAGCGCGTGGCCATCGCCAGGGCTTTGGCTTCCGGCGCCAAGGTGATTTTGGCGGATGAACCCACCGGCAACCTGGATATCGCCAACGGCGAAAAGATCGTCCAGTTGTTGAGGGACCTGGCACATGAGGATAACTACACTGTCATCGTGGTCACGCATGATTTGGGGATCACCACCATGGCGGATGAGGTCATGCAGATGAGCGATGGCTATCTGAAACCTATGCTGCTGGATGAATTGCCAGTCCTTGATGCTTTTACAGTCAGTGAACAGAATTGAATTTCGATCAATAAACATGTAGGGTTGCGGGCACAGGCCTTGCAAAAACAAAGATAAACCCCCTCCGTACAGCTGGGCCTTGGTCCAGCCGCTGAGCTTGTATAGTATGATGTTTGCGGAGGGAGCAAGCCCCCTCCGTACGATCGAGAAAAACAACATTCTACTATATAAGTGGGTAGGGAGACCTACGGTCAAAACCCTTGCAAGGTCGGGAGACCTTGCAAGAACAAGGGGTTGAAATTCAGTCAATAATCATGTAGGGTTGAGGCCTGCCTCAACCACAATATGCATTTCTTTCTAGGACATGGAACAGGCAGGCTTTGTTGTCGCCGGTCTCCTGTCTCCCTCCGTTGTCGCCGGTCTCCTGACCGCGCGACGTAGTTGACCGCAAGGTCTCCAGAAATCCTGACAGGACATCAATCCATTCACAACTTATCCAATATAATTGCGTAATGGACAGTTACAAATTCATCGATGGTGTTTATGTTTATTTTGTCACCTTCACAATTGTCGATTGGCTACCAGTTTTTATAAATCCCGAAGCAACAGAAATCGTTTACGACAGCCTGCGATTTTGTCACGCAAACAAATATTTACGCATCCATGCCTATGTGATCATGCCAAATCATGTACATCTCCTCGTTTCTGACGCAGATTTCGAGAACGAGCGCTTAGGCAAAACCTTGACAGAGTTCCGTAAGTTTACTGGTAACAAGCTCGCAGAATATATTGATGCAAATCTTTCTGAAGCACTTTCCCAGACAACTCGTGCCAAGCAACTAAATGACCGGATCCGACAGGTCTGGCAGCCGGGTTGGCATGCTGAAGCCCTGGCTTCTGAGCAATTCTTAATGCAGAAATTGAACTATATCCACGAAAATCCTGTCAAGAAGGGCTTCGTAACATTGCCTGAACATTGGAGACATTCTTCAGCCGGGTATTGGATCAATGGAGAAATTGGTGAAATACCAATCGTGCCTTATGGAGAAGGGTAGGTGGAGACCTACGGTCAAAGCCCTTGCAAGGTCGGGAGACCTTGCAAGAACAAGAGGTTGAAATTCGGTCAATAATTACGTAGGGTTGAGGCAAGCCTCAACCAGGATTGGCATTTATGACTGCCAGGTGGAAGAACCCAAAGTGTATATGGAGACCTGACGGTCAAAACCCTCGCGCGGTGAGGACACCGGCGAGAACAAGGGCCTGTTCCCTACTTTTCTCTATCAAACTAAAGCCCACGAGAGAGTCAGCTCGCGGGCTTTTTCTTTTAGATTTCCCCTTCAATCAACAGGATTATTTTCTATCAATTCTCGGTGCTCAGCTCCAGGCTGGCAATGAGCGTGGCGGTCTTATCAGAGTTGGCGTAGTAAGCGCCAAAGCGCTCGGTCAATTCAGTTTCGTCCTGCAGCAGGTCCTGCACAAAACGGTAGGAGAGTGTTTCATACAGCAGCTCTGCATTGACCGTAAAAGGCCCCTCAAAACCGCTGGTATTTACCTGGTAGCGCACCGAATCACCTCCGCCCACAAAGTCTGCGTCCTGTGCTGCCAGACCGTAAACCGCGATATCCGCCGGCAGTGTCTCCTTATCCGCTCCCGGCGGCAGCAGGCGGTTATCCTTGGCAAAGCTGCCCGCCCTGAGCAGGGTGTAGGTGACCTCCTCATCGCTGTTTTGCATGATGCCTTCGTAGATTTGCACCTGGTCAGGTTGTGTGATGACCTCGTAGTGTGTCTCAAAGGCAAGAGGGTCAAGATCGGCCGCGTTGCCCTGGATCGAGCCATCCGGGTTTTGTTTGCCAGACTCAAAAACGATTTTACCGTTGGTATCGCTGACCACAACGTGCAGCCAGGCTCGCCTGGTCGGGATGCTGGTGGGGAATTTGTGCCCGGTAAACACTTCCACCTGGAGTTCCATTTCCAGCAGATCACCGCTCAAGCCAAGTTCCTTCAGGCTCAGCGCTGCCGTATTCTGGCTTAGCTGCTGCTCGACCCGGGCGATCGTTTCCTGGAATTCTTGCTGAGTGGTGCTCACTCCCAGATCGCCACCCCAATTTGCCAGGATTTCAAGCATAAAAGTGTTACCGCCCACAAAATAATGCTGGTAAAAAGGCTCCCGGGCAGCCAGGCGCCCTGGCATTTGTGAAATCTTTACCGCTCCATCGGCAAATGGCATATGACAGCTCTGGCAGGATTCTGTTTGAGCACCAAATTCTGAATATTGCCATTCCGTGTAGGCCGTTTGCTCCGGGAACTCTCCCAAAATTGTGCCTTCGCTGTCAACAAAGGGAGTATAGAGGTTGTGGCAGGTGGCGCAGTGTTCAGCGCTGAGCATGTGCTTGCCATAAGCCGGCGTGTAACCGGTATGGTTGCGCATTTGGTTGACGACCGGGTTTTGATAAGGGCCGTAAATCAGGCGGTTGGGAGCGACACTGGCCGTGTCGATGACGTAGTGGCCGCTGAAGCCTTCCATGGTGCCCAGATTTTCTTCCGTGATCTGGTGGCACAAAGTACAGGAGACCCCATCGATGCCAGCGGGGTGATAGGGGTGTTCCGGGTTATAGAAGCCGTCATCCAAGGCCTCTACCGGCAATCCCTCAGCCAGTGCCTGGGTGGTAGCCATGGGCATATGACAGGTAACGCATTTTTGCTCGATCACCTCCTGAAGTTCAGGGTTTCTGGCGATCTCAGAGCTCACCTTTGCCTGCCAGACCGGATCGATGGCGGCATGCGCCATCATGGTGGAGCGCCAGTCACTGGGCATGGAAACATCCTTGCCGCTTTGGTCAATCAGCCCGATATGGCAGGTGGCGCAGATGCTGGGTCCCATAAAATCTTCGGTCTGAAAATTGGAAAGTGGGCCTCCCGGGGCAGGGTTCAGCGCCAGCCGGATAATCTGCTCGGTTGCTTCCGGAGGGGCTGCAACTGAAGTCGTAGTTGCGCTCGGGACAGCGCTTTCAACGGCGTCTGTGCTTTGACTGACAGCTTCCTGTGTGGCTGTTGGCTCTTCCACCTCCCTCAGGCAGGAAGTCAGATAAAAAAGGTAGGAAAAGAGGAAAACAACGTACAGGGTGGTGATAATTTTTCTTCTGGACATATCATCCTCCAAACAAGATAGCCCTGCACTCAAGCTTGCTTTATAAAGTCAGACAACTGCTTATCAATTTAAGTATAGTTGTTCTTATTAATTTTTGATTTACCAATTTCAAAAACTGCTGATTAAAAACGCCTGGATAAGCTAAAATAAAACTATGAAAAAGATCATCGTTGCCACAGATTCGTTTAAAGGCACTCTTTCCGCGCCGGAGGCCTGCAAGATCGTCGCGCAACAGGCCAGGCAAGTTTTCCCCCAGGCTGAAGTGCTGGAACTTCCAATTGCCGATGGAGGTGAGGGGCTGACCGAGATCCTGATGGATTCTTTGGCAGGCGAGCTCAAAACCATTCCCGCTTCCGATCCTTTTGGCAGGCAAATCAATGCCGCCTATGCCCTATTCCCGGACGGTTCCGCGGTGGTTGAAATGGCCGCGGCTGCCGGGCTTCCGTTGCTCGATCGGGCTGAACTTGACCCGGCCCGATCCAGCAGCTTTGGGGCAGGTCTATTGATTTTGGATGCCATCAGGAGCGGGGCGGAACCGATTTTTATTGGTTTGGGAGGCAGTGCCACGGTTGACGGGGGCACAGGAGCCGCGGCGGCGCTGGGCATTCGCTTTTATGATCAGAACGGGAACCCAGTGACCAGCGGTGGGGGCTTGCAATCGATCCAATCACTTGATCTGAGCGGCTTGCGCGCGCTGGACTACCACGGCAGCCTGGTCTTTTTAACCGATGTCAATAACCCGCTTTGCGGTCCAAACGGGGCGGCTTTTATCTTTGCCCCGCAAAAAGGCGCTGATCTGGAACAGGTACAGCAGCTTGAACAAGGCTTGAAACACCTGGCGGAAATCATTGAATCTGAAACCGGCTTGCAACTGCAGGGCAGAGCAGGGATGGGTGCCGCGGGCGGCTTTGCCCTGCCTTTTGTGGCTTTTATGAAGGCTCAAATCCGCGGTGGGATCGATTACGTGCTCGATTGCCTGCAATTTGACCAAAAATTGCCCGGAACTGACCTGGTAATCACAGGGGAAGGCCGTACAGACGCTCAAAGCACCATGGGCAAGGCCATTTCCGCCGTCGCCAGGCGCGCTAAAGCCCAGGGAGTGCCCACAACGGTCATTTCTGGGGCGCTGACGGAGGGCGCAAAAAATTTATTGGACCTGGGCGTGACTGAACTGATCCAGGCCACCCCCGTGGGGCAGGATCTGCCCACAGCCCTTGCCAATGCAGAGCCTAATCTGGCTGCGGCCTCCAAAGCCTATTTCGAAAAGATCAAAAAAGGAAATTGACCAAGATCCCTCTGCTTCGCGTGACATCGAAAACAGTCTAAAAGTGTGGTAAATACCACAATGTTTTTATCGTTAAGCAAGTAAAATCAAAGCAATCTAAAATAAGCAAGGAGTATCAATGTCTGAAATGTTTTGTTACCAATGCCAGGAAGCCATGCGCAATACTGGTTGTACAGCCCACAAGGGTATGTGCGGCAAGCCCGCCGACGTGGCAAATCTACAGGATTTGCTGGTCTACCTGCTGAAAGGGATCTCATTCTGGGGCAGTCGGGGCAGGGGTATGGGCGTCTCTGATGATGAGGCTGATCTTTTTGTGGCTCAGGCTCTTTTTGCCACCATCACCAACGCCAACTTTGACCCTGACCGTCATGTCGCGCTGATCCAAAAAGCCATCCAGCTGCGAGATTCGCTGCGTGTGCGTGCCCAGGAGCGTTGTAACCAGTTACATCAGTCCAACTGCACCGGCACCGGTCCTGATTGGGCCGGCTGGCAGCCTGAGAATTATGAGATTGAGACCCTGCTGGCCAAAGGCCGTACGGTTGGCGTTATGGCTGACCCAACTTTGGATGAAGACGTCCGCTCCTTACGCGAACTGATCATCTACGGCTTGAGAGGCATCGCTGCTTAT
>Ga0209509_1001405_pt1 | contig 18184 bp, 17 predicted proteins | sample BioC13SIPDNA_FD_185743 | JGI IMG/M metagenome (GOLD analysis project Ga0209509, IMG submission 185743) | Anaerobic biogas reactor microbial communites from Washington, USA - Biogas_R1_A C13 SIP DNA (SPAdes) (version 2) | ecosystem: Engineered > Bioreactor > Anaerobic > Unclassified | place...
TTTTCCGCGATCACCAGGCCGTTGTTCTCCGGGCAGTCGGGGAGGAGGACGGCGAATTCGTCCCCGCCGATCCTGCAGGCGATGTCGTCTTTCCGGACGGCCCGTGTTATGGCTGATGCCATTTTTTTCAGTGCTTCGTCACCTGCCTGGTGTCCGTGGACGTCGTTTATTTCCTTGAAATCGTCGAGATCGAGAAGGAGAAGGGTGACGCCGGTCCCTTCCCGGAGAAGTCGGGCAAGTTCTTCGTCGAAATGGCGCCGGTTGAAGAGTCCCGTGAGGGGGTCCCTGCTGGCCATGTCCCGTGCCTGCCGTTCCGCGCTCGACAGGGCGTCGAGTTCCCTGGACGTCTTCCTTTGCCGCATGGAGAAAAAGTACATGCTGGAGACGATAAAAACATAGCAGATGGCCAGGTTCACCGTTCCTCCCCGGAAGTCGCCGGCCAGGAGGAAGGTGCCGATGAAGGAGAAGGCGTTGATCACGAGATAGGTGAGAAAAACGTCCCGTCTCCGGAACTGCATGTAAATCCCCGTCCCCAGGAGGGTGACGATATGGCGGAGGAGGAGGGTGAAGAAGCCTGCTTCAAGGAAGGAAGTCCCCAGGGGCAGCAGGTTCAGGAAGAGCAGGATGGGGGGAACGAAGCCCCGGACCGCCGAAAGAGGCATGGCGTTCATCCTGAGGCGGAAAAACAGGAAGAGGGAGGCAAGGAAAAAGTCGAGCACCGCCAGGAGCTGAAATCCCATCAGCACGTCGGCCCAGCCTGCGGCGAGAAACCAGACCGCGGTGATGACGCTGAGGAGACGGAGGGCGGGCAATTCCCTTTCGAGTCGGTTTCTCCGGTGAACGGTGCGATATGTCATTGCAGCCTCCTGGACTTTGTTGACTGCCTGCGACAAGGATTATACCCTCCGTGTGCCGGGAAAAAAAGAGCCCTTTTCCGGCATGGGCCGGAAAAGGGCGGATTTCAGCCTTTTCCGAAAGCGGATTACTGGGTAATCGCGTTCACGGGGCAGACGGACACGCAGCTGCCGCACTCGATGCAGCTTTCGTCCACAAAAGCCTTTCCGTCAACCATGGAAATGGCTTCCACGGGGCAGGTGCCGACACAGGTCTCGCAACCTACGCATGCGCCCTTGTCCACGACTGCTTTTGCCATTGTTCATTCCTCCTTGGGTATAGTCTGCTGCTACACTGTGCCGGTCCGGATTATACCCCACTTTCTTTTTCCGGGCAACTTGAAGAGCCCCAGAGCAGGGCGGGAGGGTATTCCGCTTTCGGATCCCTGGTGAGCAGCCGTTCCAGTTCTTCCGCCGGCGAGGCCCCTTCGTACAGCAGGCGGTGGACCCCCCTGGAGATGGGCATGTCCACTGAAAGACCCGTGGCCGCCTCGGTCACCGCCCGGACGGTGAATGCCCCCTCGGCCACCTGGCCGATCTCCTGTCTGGCCTCTTCCAGGGAAAGTCCCCGTCCGAGGGCCATGCCGAGCCTGAAGTTCCGGGACTGGGCGCTGTAGCAGGTGAGGACCAGGTCTCCCATTCCCGCCAGGCCTGCGAGGGTCAGGGGGTGGGCGCCGAGGGCCTCGCCGAACCGCATGATCTCCGCCAGCCCCCTGCTCACCAGCGCCGCCCGGGCGTTGTCCCCCAGGCCGAGGGACGAGGCCAGCCCCGATGCGATGGCCATGATGTTCTTCACAGCCCCTCCCGTCTCGGTACCGGCGACGTCATGGGAGGTATAGATCCTGAGCCGGGGCGTGTTGAGCAGGGACTGCCAGAAAAGAGCGGATCCTTCGTTCCGGGAGGCAACGGTCACCGCCGTGGGAAGCCCCCTGGCGACCTCTTCGGCGAAGCTCGGACCGGAGAGGACGGAATAGAGGCCAACGGGAAGGATCTCCCTCACGATCTCGCTGATCCGTTTCCCCGTGTCGATCTCGATGCCCTTGGCCACGTTGCAGATCTCCGTCCGGCCGGTGCAGCAGGCTTCCAGACCGGGGAGAAATCCCCTGAGCGTCTGGGTGGGGAGGGCCAGGATCCAGTAGTGGGAGAACAGGGCCGCCTCTTCGATGCCGGATGTCGCCGACACTCCCGCCGGGAGGGGGGTGTCCCGGAGGTAGTCGGGGTTTTTCCCCGTGGCGGTGATCGCCCTCGCCTGCTCGCTTCTTCTGCACCAGAGACAGACGGAATGCCCCGATGCCGCCGCCGATGCCGCGAGGGCAGTGCCCCAGCTTCCTCCGCCGAAAACCGTCAGTTCAGCCATTGTGTACCTCCTTTCCCGTCCCGTCCTTTCCGTCCGGAGTGCCCGGAGTGAACAGAAGCAGCGCCGATCCGGCGAACATGAGCGCCACGCCGGCGGTTATGGCGGGAACGAGGGATCCCGTAAGATCCCGAAGAAATCCCGAAACCAGGGGGGCCACCACGGCGGACGACATGACCGAGCCGTTGAAGAAGCCCACCGCCGCCCCCATGGAGCCGGGGTGCCGCCTGCTGACGATGTCCCCCACCCACGAGATGGCGATGGGGGTGAAGGCCGTGTTGCTGAAGAGCCCGAAGAGAAGCAGCGTCCCGATGATGGCCGGAGTTCCCTGGGCCCGGGTGAGAAGGAAAAGGGCCGCGGCGCTCAGCGGGAGGACGAAGAGGGCGGTCCGTTTTCTTCCCAGCCGGTCTGAGAGCCGACCCCAGAGGATGCCTCCGGGGAGGGCCGTCAATGCGATGAGACCGGTGTAAAGTCCGGACTGGGTGAGGGAGAATCCCCGTTCGGCCTGGAGAAACGTGGGGCCCCAGGTGGCGGCCACCCAGAAGCCGTACAGGGATGTGAAGGTGGCCAGGTTGATCTTCCAGATGTCCCTGTCGCGGAAAAGCCTGCCGTAGGCCGCAAGGGACGGGGAGACGTCGTTCCGGACGTCCGGGAGGTATTTCAAGAATATGAGAACCACAAGGACGGAGGGAACGGCAAGGAGAATGAAGGGGATCCTGTAGCTGCCGAAGAGCTGGTAGAGGGGGCCGCTGACCGCCATACCCCCGATGGTCCCCAGGGCCATGCCGATTCCGATGAGGCCCGAGCTGAGCCCCCGCCGTTCGGCGGGAACCGTGGAAAGCATGGTCCCGAAGCAGCAGGGGTAGTAGGCGGAAGCTCCGAAGCCGTGGAGGCCCGAGAAAAAGAGCAGGAGCGCGTAGGATGTGCCGAAGAGCCCGAAACCGAGGATCCCGAGGCCTGAAAGGGCAAACATGAAAATCAGGACCCGTTTCGCTCCCCACCTGTCGGCGGCGAAGCCGCTGGGGATCTGGGGCAGGACGTACAGCAGGAAATAGGTGCTGGTTATGGCACCGGCGCTTGCGGATGATATGCCAAGACTGTCGGCGATAACGGAAAGAAGAGGGTACAGGGCGGTCCGGTCCGCGTAGAGGACCGCCCACCCGAGAATGAGGGCCAGGATCACGGTACATTCCTCCCAGTGTGATGGTGTAGCGTCTATTGTATCCCTTTTCCCGGAGATGGAAGAGCGGAAAATTGCCAGACTTCATCGGGAGGGCTACAATACATCAGGAAATGCATCCGCTCGTGACGGGAGGTATCAGGAATGGCGCCGGACGACATGGCCATGAGGCTCAAGGAAATCCAGGACAAGGTGAGCGAATCCCTGCAATACAGCATCGACAGCCTCGTCACGCTCCGTGAGGAGGAGCGTGAGCGCCTTTTCGAGATCCGGACCCGCCGGGAGGGAGTGCAGAAGGAACTCAACGAGGTCATCGTGGCGTCGGATAAGGCCGAGGCGGAGTACAGGCGTTCCAGGCAGATCCTCCTCGATGCGTCCAGGTCGGGGAACGAGTCCAGGGAAAAAGAGGCCTACGAGCGGGCAATGAACCTCATGAAAATCCGGGGCGCCTTCGAGGAGAGAGAAAAACACCTCGCCGCCCAGCGGGACGATCTCGACCGGGAGGAGCGCCGCATCGAACGGCTCATCGCCCGGAGCGAGGAGATGGGCAACCGGTTCAGGGTTGTCCTCAATCTTCTCAGCTTCAGCATCGGGGATGAAGGATCCGGTTCCTTTTCTCCCGAGCAGAGAGAGTTCAGCGCAGGGCTTCTGCTGGCGGAGCGGGAAAGCGTTTCCCTCGCCAGGGAGCTCCATGACGGCCCGATACAGAAGTTCTCCGCCGCAGGCCTCATGATCGACCTCGCCGGGGAATTCCTCTCCCGGGGAGATTTCGGGAAAGCAAAGGAAGAACTCGCCAGAACCCGAAACCATATCGGGGACGCCCTGGAGGAATTCCGCTCCTTCCTCTTCCAGCTCAACCCCACCGGCCTCAAGGAGGGCTTCGACGTCGCCCTGAGCCGCCTCGTCTCCCAGATGTCCGCCCTGCCCGGAACGGACGTGCGCTATGCCGTGGAAGGACAGTCCGACCTTATTTCCCTCCCGATGCGGACCACCGTGTTCAAGATCATCCAGCAGGCGGTGGTCAACGCCGTGAAAAACGGCCATGCCCGCCGAATCAGGATCCTTGTGAGCATAGGCAGGGAAATGCTCCGGGTGAAGATCGCCGACGACGGTCTCGGCTTCGACGTTGACAAAGTGCGGAGCGAAGCCGAGGAAAAGGGCGCCTGGGGACTGGTGAACATGGAAGACCGGGCCTCCATGATAGGAGGGGAATTCACGGTCACAAGCGAACCCGGGAAAGGGACCACGGTCTCCCTTGCGGTTCCCCTCCCCGTGAAACGATAGGCAAAGGGCCGCCCCGGCAGGGAAGCGGCCCTTTTTTCATGCGGACAGTTTTTTCGCGGCTTTTTTCCGTTCCCCGTCGTCGAGGATGATCTTCCGCAGCCGGATGGACTTGGGGGTCACTTCCACCAGCTCGTCCTCGGCGATCCACTCCAGCGCCTTTTCGAGGCCCATCTTCCGCGGCACGTCGAGCTTCACGGTAAAGTCTTTCGTGGAGGACCGGTGGTTCGTGGCCTGCTTCCGCTTCGTGGGGTTGCAGGGCATGTCGTTGGGGCGGGAATTCTCTCCCACGATCATCCCTGTGTAGATCCTGTCCATGGGGGAGATGAAGAGGGTCCCCCTCTCCTGGAGGTTCTCGAGCTGGTAGCTTGTGGCCTCCCCGGTGTCGAGGCTCACCAGGGCGCCCCTGCTGCGGGGGGTTATCTCCCCGGACCAGGGAGAATACCCCGAGAAGCGGGAGGACATGATGCCCAGCCCCCTCGTGTCGGTGAGGAACTCGCCCCGGTAGCCGATGAGCCCTCGTGTGGGGATGGAGAAAAATATGCGCATGAGCCCGGTGCGGAGATTCTGGATCTCCTTCACCCGGGCCTTCCGCCGGGACAGTTTTTCAAAGACGATGCCCTGGTATTCCTCGGGGATATCCACTACCAGGTCCTCCATGGGCTCGTAGAGCACCCCGCCGATCTCCTCGGTGATGACCTCCGGCTTCGAGACGCAGAACTCCATCCCTTCCCGGCGCATCTCCTCGATGAGAATGGCCAGCTGCAGCTCTCCCCGCCCCGACACCTTCACCCCGTCCGGCCGTCCCAGGTCCTCCATCCGAAGGGCCACGTTGACGTGAAGCTCCCTCTGCAGCCTCGCCTTGAGCTGCCGGAGGGTGATGGCCTGTCCCTCCTGGCCGGAGAAGGGGCCGTTGTTCACCAGGAAAAACATGGAGACCGTGGGTTCTTCGATGTCCAGGGGCGGCAGGGCCTGCCCCTCCAGCTCGGGGGAGGAGAAGGTGTCGCCGATGCCGATCTCTTTCGGGCCTGAGATCCAGACGATGTCCCCGGCGGAGGCTTCTTCTATTTCAAGGCGCTCCAGCCCCCGGGTGACGAAAATCTGGACTGCCCTGGTACGTTCCGTCTCGGTGACGGAGTAATTTTCGCTGTCCTTGTCGGAAGGGTCCTCCCAGCGGGTGGCCATGCGGAGAAATTCTTCGCCCTTCCGGAGTTTCCCCTGGAGGATCTTCCCGCAGCCCATCCGGCCGGTGTATTCGTTCCACGCGAGGGTGCTCACCTGCATTTTGAAGGGAGCCTTCTCGTCCGCCAGGGGAGGCTGGACGCACCTGATGATCGCTTCGAAAAGGGCGTCCATGCCCTTCGACTCTCCCCCCTCGATCTCCGAGAGATCGGAGACTGCCCATCCTGCAAGGCCGGAGCCGTAGAGCACGGGGAAATCGGCCTGCTCCTCGGTGGCGCCGAGCTCAAAAAAGAGGTCGAAGGTGGCGTTGAGGGCCACGACGGGGTCGGCTTCCTTGCGGTCCACCTTGTTGATGTAGACGATGGGCTTCAGTCCCATGCGGAGCGCGTGGGACAGGACGTACCGGGTCTGGGGCATGGGCCCTTCGCCGGCGTCCACGAGCAGAAGCACCGAGTCCACCGTGGAAAGGATGCGCTCCACTTCCCCGGAGAAATCGGCGTGGCCCGGGGTGTCGATGATGTTGATGCGGCAGCCCTTCCATTCCACCGTGCAGTGTTTGGCCCGGATGGTGATGCCCTTTTCCCGCTCGAGCTCGTTGTTGTCCATGATCCGTTCTTCAATCCGGGCGTTTTCCCGGAAAACCTGGGCTGCCCTGAAAATGGAGTCGATGAGGGTGGTCTTGCCGTGGTCGATGTGGGCGATGATGGCGATATTGCGTATGTGTTCCGCTCTTTTCATAAAATATCCGTTCCTCCGGTGCAGTCGGACTTGGTGTTTCTTCTCTGCAAACGGAAATGATACATCCTGCGGGACTGAAATGCAAGAGTATTCCGCTGAAATCAGAAACCTGGAACAAATGAAAGCGTTGCCGCGTTCGGGCAACGCTTTCATACCCTGGAAACAGCCGGGCCTGCCGTGGGGGGCAGCGCCCAGGGCACACGCCGCTCCCCCTGAACCCGGTTTCCCTCACAGCAGGCGCTGTATCGACTGCTGGAGCTCCTCCCGGGAAGGAACACCCTCGAAGGCTTTTTTGCCGTTCAGTATCCAGACGGGGTCGGTACCCCGGACCCTGTACCGGAAAAGGTCGAAAATGGAGAAGATGCTTCTCGGGTCCATGACCGAAATACGGACCTTGTCGCCGAAAGTCTCCCTGATGCCCGAGAGAAGCCCGCCGATCTCTTCCGCCGTGCCCTTCCTCCACTCCGTCTCTTCGCTTCCTGGGACGTAGGTGCTGCAGGCTCCGCTGCCGCCGGCGGAACTCCGCTCCATGATCAGTTTCAGCTTGACCTGCGCCATTCTGTTCACCTCCATTGTGGTGACAAATAATAATACACGAAAAAGTCGAAAAAGTGAACTCTGTTATTATCCCTTTTTTCGGGGAAAACGATGCGGGGCGGCAAAAATTGACTTTCCCTTTCGTGAGCAATAAAATTACTCGTGACTAAATTCCCGTAAAGAAGGCACCCATATGCTTGAATCCCTCATCACCTCGAAAACGAGAGCCCGGCTGCTGCTGAAGTTTTTCCTGAATCCCGGGACCAGCGCTTATCTCCGGGGCCTTGCCGACGAGTTCGGCGAGTCCACCAACGGCGTGCGGGTGGAGCTGAACCGCCTGTCCGAAGCCGGGCTGCTTGAGTGCTCCGACGAGGGCCGGACAAAGGTCTACCGGGCGAACACGGGCCACCCCCTGTTCCCGGAACTGCAGCGGATCGCCGCCAAGACCCTGGGGATCGACCAGGTGGTGGAGCAGGTGATCCGACGCCTGGGCAACGTGGAGCTGGCCTTCGTGACGGGAGACTACGCCCGGGGGATCGATTCCGGGCTCATCGACCTGGTCCTCGTGGGAGAGATCGACAGAAGCTATTTCGACCATCTTTCCGACAAGATCGAGAAGCTCATCGGGCGGAAGATCCGGGGGCTGATCCTCAGCAGGGACGAGTTCTCCCGGCTGAAGGCCCGCCTGGAGGCCGAAAATGCCCTTCTGCTCTGGGACGGGGACGGAAAGACGGGATGAAGGGGGAGATGCCGTGATTCTTGTCACAGGAGGCGCCGGTTTCATCGGGAGCCACACCTGCGTGGCCCTGACGGAAGCAGGATATGACGTCCTGATCGCGGACAATTTTTCCAACAGCAGCCCCGACGTGCCCGGACGGCTGGAACGTCTTGCCGGACGGCCGATTAAGTGCGTCCGGGCCGATGTCCGGGACAGGGAAGCCCTCGACCGCCTTTTCCGGGACCACCCCATTTCCGCCGTGATTCATTTCGCCGGGCTGAAAGCCGTCGGGGAGTCGGTGGCGAAGCCCCTGGAGTATTACGGGAACAATCTCGGCTCAACCCTGGCCCTCTGCGGGGCCATGGCGGCCGCCGGGGTGAAGCGGCTTGTCTTCAGCTCCTCCGCCACGGTCTACGCCACGGGCTCGCCCATGCCCCTGGACGAAGACTCTCCCCTGGGGTGCACCAACCCCTACGGGTGGTCCAAGTTCATGATCGAGCAGATGCTTCGTGACCTGGCGGCCTCGGACCCGGAATGGTCCATTGCCCTCCTGCGGTACTTCAATCCCATCGGGGCCCACCAAAGCGGCCTGATCGGCGAGGATCCCAGGGGCATCCCGAACAACCTCTTCCCCTATGTCTGCCGGGTGGCCTCAGGTCGCCTGGAAAAGCTCTCCGTTTTCGGCGACGACTATCCGACCCCTGACGGCACGGGAGTCCGTGACTATATCCATGTTTCCGACCTGGCCGAGGGGCACGTGAGCGCCCTCAAATTTCTCGAGGGAATGGGTGGTGCGGAGGCTTTCAACCTGGGAACCGGAAAAGGAACGTCGGTGCTCGAGCTAATCCGGGCCTTCGAGAGAGCCTCGGGGAAGGCCGTTCCCTTCGAGATCACCGGGCGGCGTCCCGGGGACATCGCCGTCTGCTATGCCCGCACGGACAGGGCCCGGAAGATGCTCGGCTGGTCGGCGAAGCGCACCCTGGACGACATGTGCCGCGACGGATGGAACCGGGAACTCCTGAGGGATGACGGAGAAAAATAACAGGACGCCCCCGGACGGGGGCATCCTGCTTTGAATCGAAGCCCCAAGGAATCAGAAGGCCCTGAAGCCCACCACGTCCTCGCGGATCTTGAGGTAGCGTTTCTTGGTGATGTCCATATGCTCCTTCTCCATGTCCTTGATCTTGCCGAACATCATGGCCGTCTCGCCCTTGCTCTCCTTTTCAAGGCGCTCGTAGAATTCCATGGCGCGCATCTCGGAGAGATAGGCGGCGGAGGCGATGCGGAGCACGGAAGTGACGTCGCCGAAGTCCTTTGTCTGGACCTTCAGCTCGGGGGCCACCACCAGGTCGGGGTCGATGGGGCATTTCTCGCCGTACATCTTCTCGTAGTAGTTCAGGAGGCTTGCCTCGTGCTCGCTCTCCCAGTCGGAGAGCTCCAGCAGCTCCTTCTTGAGGTGTTCCTCATCCACGCTGTCGGCCCACATCTTGTAGAACCGCTTTGCCTCGATCTCTGCATGGATGCCGTACCGGAGAGCTTCCTTCATGTCGAATGCCACTGTCATATTCCATCCCCTCCTGATATATGGGTTATTTCCGCTCTTCATTATACCCTATACCCGAGAAAATTCCAAAAATAGAAATTGACTACAAACCGGAGACGTCTCCCTGCCTTTCAAAAGAATTCCCCCTGTGAGAGAATGAAAACAGAATGCATTTCCGATGAAAGGCTGGGATAGACAATGGATTTATGGAAATCGGTCCGGGAAATTGAAGAGGACGTGGTGGCGTACCGCCGTCACATCCACGAGAATCCCGAACTGAGCCTGAAGGAGTTCGACACCGCCGACTACGTGGAGACGGTGCTCAAGGGGATTGAAGGGGTTGATTCGATCCGCCGGATCTCCCCCACGGGAATTCTCGCCGAAGTGCGGGGGACGAAGGAGGGGAAGGGCCGGTGCATTGCCCTGAGGGGGGACATGGACGCCCTTCCCGGCGACGAAATGGCTGACGTGCCTTTCAAGTCCAAACGGCCGGGGGTGGTCCATTCCTGCGGCCACGACGTCCACACCGCCCTGCTGCTGGGCGCGGTGCGGATTCTGGCCCGCCACAGGGGCGAGTTCGCCGGGACGGTGAAGTTCTTCTTCCAGCCCGCCGAGGAGGTCCTCGGGGGAGCGATCCAGTTCCTCGGGGCCGGGGCCCTGGAGAACCCGAAGGTCGATGCCGCCGTGGGCATCCACGTGTTCTCCGACCATGACGCGGGCATTATCTCCTCCAGGAAGGGGCCCATGCTCGCCGGGGCCGACGGCCTGACCATTGAGGTGAAGGGATGCCAGTCCCACGCGGCCCATCCCCACACGGGGCGGGATGCCGTGGTCATCGCCGGGCAGGTGATCGGAGCCCTCCAGACCATTTCCTCCCGGTTCGTGGCCCCCACCGATCCCGTGGTGGTGACCATCGGGCAGATTAACGGCGGGATTGCCCGGAATATCATCGCCGGAAGCGTGACCCTCGAGGGAACCATCCGGACCGTGAAGCCCGAGACCCGGGACAGGGTCCACCGGGAACTTGAAAAGATGGTCCCGGCTCTCGCCGAAGCCATGGGCGGATCAGCGGTTGTGGAGATCCAGCGGGGAACACCGCCCCTGATCTGTGACGACGGGCTCGTGGACAGGCTGCAGGCGGTGACGGAAAAGCTGCTGGGGAAGGACCGGTACGTGTCCCTTCCCGACCCGTCCATGGGCGGGGAGGATTTCGCCTTCATCATGGAGAAGGTGCCGGGGCTCTTCATCCGTCTCGGCGTGAAGCGACCGGGAGGGCCGGTGACCCCTGGTCACTCGGTGGACTTCTTCGCCGACGAGTCGGCCATCGCCCCGGGGCTCGCTGTCTTCGCCGGGACGGCCCTGGACTTCCTCGGGGTGCCGCTGGAGTAGGCATCCAGAGGCAACCCTTCTCGCTGCCTCTGGATGCTGTCGAAACCCAAATCCGAAATTTCCCCTGGCAGAGGGAGTGTTGCCGGGCACAGCGCCAAGGCCGAGAAACCGACAGGGATGTCGGTTTCAGGCGCAGTTGTCACGGATGACAATGTGCGCCGGCGGCCCAAGCGAGCACCGGTAACGCTCCCCGCTGCCCGTCGATGTTCATCGCTAATGCCCTTCCTTGACAAACTCCGCCGGAAGGTCATAATATCAGGACGGAAGCCCGAAGGGCTTTCGCCGCACGATGCTCGGGAAGCCGGTGAAAATCCGGCGCGGACCCGCCACTGTAAGCCTGACGAACCCATCGGTCCACTGGAGGAAAAACCTCCGGGAAGGGATGGGGGAGGACGAGGGCAAGCCAGGAGACCGGTCGTGCGGAACCAGGGAAGACTCGCGAGGAATCGAGGCCGCCTTTTCGCAGCACCACCGCCGAAACCGCATCCATTCAAAGGGGCCGATCCGCACAGGACGGCCCCTTTCGTCTTCGGACGCGGGGGGGTGGACTCCTTTCCTCCCGGCGCATTCCCCGGACATCTTTCATCATTTCGGGAGGAGAACAGGATGAGGAAGAACATGGTTACGGTACTGCTGCTGGGACTTGCGGCTGTCGGTCTGCTTGCGGGTGCGGCTGCCGCAGCGGAAAAAGCGGAAGCGGAGAAACAGGGGATTCTGCTTGTGGCGTTCGGGACCTCCGAGCCCGAGGCCCGGGGCGCCATCGACCGGATCGTGGAGACTGCCCGGAAAACGTTTCCGGACGCGGAAGTGCGGCTCTCCTACACGTCCAATATCATCCGCAGGAAGATCCTGAAGGAGGAGGGACTCGCAATAGATTCCCCCCTCATCGCCCTGGCGAAGATGCAGGACGAGGGCTTCACGTCGGTGACGGTGCAGTCCCTTCATATCATCGCCGGAGAGGAATTCCACCAGCTTGCGTCGGTGGTCCGCACCCTGGAGTCAGTCCGGGGAAAGTACGGATTTTCCAGGCTCTCACTGGGCACACCGCTCCTCACCACCCTTGAGGACTACCGGAAGACGGCGGAGCTTCTGAAGAGGAAATACGGCTCCCTGGGCGGGGACGGCGGAGTCGTGGTGTTCATGGGACACGGCACCCACCACGGGGCCAATGCGTCCTATGCCCAGATGCAGATGATCTTTGACGAGGAAGGCCTTCCCTTCATTTTGGGACTTGTGGAGGGCTACCCGGACCTGGAGGGAGTGAAGCGGCGCCTGGCGTCCCTGAAGCCCCGGAAGGTGACCCTCGTCCCCTTCATGGTGGTGGCCGGCGACCACGCCCGGAACGACATGGCCGACGAGGAGGACCCGGAATCGTGGATCTCCGTGCTCCGAAAGGAAGGCTACGACGTTGAGGCCGTTTTGAAGGGTCTCGGCGACGGAGAAGGCCTGGCGGAGCTGTTCGCGGACCATATCCGGGAGGCCTCCGGGAGCAGGTAGAGGCAGTGGCTCCGGGAACACCGGGACGAAGGCTGTTTTTTGCGGGGCTGCTCCTCCTTCTGGGGGGAGCGGCCCTGTGGCGTCTTCTCGCGGGGGACATGCCCCTTTCCCCGGCGGCGGTGGCGGACATCCTCTTTTCGCCCTCCCCGGACGCATCGCCCCAGGAGATCCTTGTGGTCCGATCAGTCCGGCTGCCCCGGCTGCTGGCCTCCCTGGGTGCGGGGGCGTCCCTGGCGGTGTCGGGGGCGGTCCTCCAGGGCGTGCTGGGGAACCCCCTGGCGGAACCCTATACGCTGGGCATCGCCGCCGGAGCGGCCTTCGGGGCATCCCTGGCCATCTCCCTCGGGGGGATCTGGGTCTCAGGGGCTGCCTTCGCGGGGGCCTTGGCCGCCCTGGGGCTGGCCCTGGTGCTCTCCCGGCTTTCCGGGCGGGGGTCCCAGCTCTCCATGGTTTTGTCGGGCATCGTGGTGAGCTCCGTCCTCTCGGCGGGGGTGACCCTCTTCAAGGCCCTGGCGGACGAGAGAGTGTCCTCCATCGTGCTGTGGCTCATGGGCAGCTTCTCCGGGGCCTCCATGGAGGAGGCCGGGGCGGTCTGCGCCGGGGCGGCACTGCTCTTCGGCACCGCCCTGTGGTGGGGACGGGACCTGGACGCCATCTCCCTCGGCGAGAGCCGGGCGGTGTTCCTCGGGGTGGAGGAGGGAAAGATCAAGGCGGTGCTGCTGGTGCTGGCCTCCCTGGCGACGGCCCTCACCGCGTCCTCCTTCGGCATCATCGGCTTCGTGGGCCTGGTGGGGCCCCACCTCGTTCGGCTGGTCCTGGGACCGTCCCACCGGCCATTGCTCGCCGCCTCCTTCCTGGGCGGGGCGGTGCTGCTCGCCGGGGCCGACGGCCTCGCGAGGTCCCTGGGGGAGCTGCCCGTGGGCGTGATCACGGCCCTCGCCGGAGGACCGGTCTTCTGCTGGATCCTTGTGAGAGAAAGGGGGAAAGGGGCATGACGGGTGTATCGGTGAGGGATCTTTCTGCAGGGTACGGCGGGAAAACGGTCCTCCGGGGAATCTCCGGGGATTTCCCCCCGGGGGCCCTGACCTTCCTCCTCGGCCCCAACGGCAGCGGAAAGAGCACCCTGCTCCGGGCCCTCGGAGGCGCCCTCCCCCACGGCGGGACCGTAACCCTCTGCGGACGGGACGGGGCGTCCCTCTCCTCCCGGGAGCGGGGCCGCCTGGTGGGCGTGGTGACCCAGTCCCCCTCTCTGAACTTTCCCTTCACCGTAGAGGAAGTCATCGCCATGGGGAGGCTCCCCCACAGGAAGTTACTCGGGAGTCCCGATGTCCGGGGCCGGGAGGCGGTGCGGCGGGCGGCGGAGGCCATGGAGCTTGAGGACCTGCTGGACCGGCCCCTGACCACCCTGTCCGGAGGGGAGCGCCAGAGGACCATGATCGCCCAGGCCATCGCCCAGGAGCCCGAGGTGTTCCTCCTTGACGAGCCCTCCTCGGCCCTGGACCCGAGGCACACACTGGCCCTCTACCGGTTTCTCCGGCAGGCCGCGGCGGAAGGGAAGACCGTGGCGGCGGCGGTGCACGACATCAACCTCGCGGCGGAGTTCGGCGACTGCGTCTGGCTGTTGGGTGAGGACGGCCTCGCCGCCTCCGGGAGAGTGAAGGACGTCCTCACCGGCGACGTGCTCTCCTCGGTGTACGGCGTCTCCTTCGCGCCCCTCGGGCGGGGGGCCGGAGAAGGGGAGCGGGTGCTGTGGCGCGCCGTCTGACCCTTCCGGCCGTTCTTGTCCTAGTGCTGGCTTCCTGTTTTTCCGCGTCCGGGGAGATCCGGGTTTCCGACGACAGCGGCAGGACCGTGGTCCTTGAGCAGGCGGCCCGGAGGGTGGTCTCCCTCTACGCCGGGCACAGCGAGAACCTTCTGGCTCTCGGTGCGGGGGACGCCATCGCCGGAGTGTCCGCATCCGACGATCCGGCCCTTTTCCCGGGAGTCCCGGTACTCCCCATGCGGGCTGACGGGGAGCGCATCCTCGCCCTCCGCCCGGACCTGGTGCTGCTGAGGCCCCAGGGAGAGGCGGCGGCGGAAGGGGTGATCCGGCTCCTGGAGCAGGCCGGCGTGCCGGTGGTCTCCCTGTCGCCCCCCACCTGGGAGACCATGGAGACCTACCTCGTCCGGCTGGGAGCCCTCGTGGGCGCGGCGGACCCGGCACGTCCCTGGCGGGAGACTGTATCCGCCCTGGAGCGCACCGTCCCGGCGGGGAAGCGTCCCCGGGTCTTCCTGGAGAGTTCCTCGAGAGGGCTGATGACCTGCTCCCCCTCCTCCTGGGCCGCCCGGGTGATAGCCCTGGCCGGAGGGGAGAACGCCGCGTCCGGAGCGGTGCCTCTCCGTCCCGGGAGCCCCCTGGCCCCGTGGGGAGAGGAGCGGCTGCTTGATCTCGCCGGGGAGGGGATCGACGTCTACCTCGTGCAGACGGGGGCCATGAACCCGGTGACGGAACGGGATGTCCTGGCGCGGCCATGGATTTCCGGTCTCGGGAACGCCCGGATCGTGCTTGTGCCTGAAGAATGTGTGAGCCGCCCGTCCCTCCTCCGGCTGGAGGACGGGGTGGAGTGGCTGCGGAACGTGTTGTACCCTGAAGGAGGAAAAAAACAGTGAAATTCTGGGGAGTGGGCCTCGGCCCCGGCGATCCCGAACTTGTTACGCTGAAAGCGCTTCGCATCCTCCGGGAGGCCGGGGCGGTCTTCGTTCCCCTGTCGGGAAAGGGGCGGGAGAGCGTTTCCGGCGCCATCCTTGGCGCCCACCTGGACCGGGAGACCATCCCCCTCCATTTCCCCATGGTGCGGGATGATGCCCGGAGGGATGCCCTGCTCCGGGAGGAGCTGCGGAGGACACGCTCTCTCTGGGAAGGGGCGTCCTCCCTGGCCCTGCCGGTGATCGGGGACTCCGCCCTGTACGCCACGGCAGCCTATCTCTACGACCTCCTGAAGGCGGAGATTCCGGACCTGTCCCTGGGGCTTGTCCCGGGTATTTCGGCCCATTCCCTGGCGTCGTCCCGGGCGGGACGGTTCCTCGCCCTCGGGGACGAGAGCCTGTCGGTGATTCCCGGCACGGCTCCGGCGGAGCGTGTGCGGGCCATGCTCGCCGCGTCGGACGGGGCGGCCATCTACAAGCCGTCGGCCCTCGGCGGGGATCTCCGGACGGTAGTGGAAGCGACGGGCCCGTGGAAGACCATCCTGCGGGTGGACCGGGCGGGCATGGAGGACGAGCGGATCCTGGAGGGGGATGCTGCCCTCGCCCCTTCGGGGGAGTACCTGAGCGTGGTGGAGCTGCTCCGCCGGAGATGACCGGCGGGGGAGCGGAGAAGGAGGGGAAGGGATCGTGGGCGGCATCGACTGGACCGGACTGCTGAAGGGCATGGGGCTCCTGGCCCTGTCCGTGTCGGGCGGCCTCGCCCTGGGAAAGGCCATCATCGCCCTGTCCCTCCCCGAACGGCTCCTGGGTTCCCTGCTGCCCCGGCTGCGCCGTCTCCGGATTCCGGCCCAGGCCCTCTTCGCCCTCGGCGTGAGCCTGGGATCCTCCAGGGCGGGGTCGGCTCTCGTAGCGGAAGCCTACGGCCAGGGGATCCTCTCGGAGCGGGAGGCCCTCTTCGGCACCCTGCTCCAGTCCTTTCCCGGCTACCTGAAGCGGTGGCTCGTCTCCTTTCCCGTGGCGGCGGCCCTCGCCGGGACTGCGGGGGCCATCTACTCCGCAGCGGTGCTGGCCAGGAGCTTCTGCCGCTTTTTGTTCTTCCTGTTCCTGCTCCGGGGGCGGGAGAGGGCAGGGGATGAAGAAACCGCCTGCAGCGGAACGGAAGGCCGCAGGGGACGGGAATTTTCCTTCTTCGGAACCCTGGCGAGAACCCTGCCGGCCGCGTGGGCCTTCTACGCCCTGGCGTACCTGGCCACCCCGGCCCTGCAGGAGTTCATCGAGGCCAGGGGAGCCTCTTTCCCCCTGCTTTCGGCGGCGGGGTGGACCGTGGCGGCGGCGTCCTTCGCCCATGTCAACGCGGCCCTCGGCGTGGCGGGGGGAGCCCTGGCGTCGGAGAGCCTCACCACTGCCCAGGCGGTGCTGGCCCTGCTGACGGGGAACATGCTCGCCGTGCTCTCTCGGGTGCTGCGGCAGGACATCGCCTTCTGGATCGGCATTTTCCCGGGGCGGATGGTCCGGTCCCTGTTCGTGTGGAACCTCGTCACCCTGGTGGCGACCATGGCGGCGACGGTGTGCCTTGCGGCAATCCCCGTCCTGTGGGGATGGTAAAAATCCGGGCATTGTTTTTCATTTGGCAGCGGGGAGCGTTGCCATTGCTCGCTTGGGCCGTCGGCGCACATTGTCATCCGTGACAACTGCGCCTAAAACCGACATCCCTGTCGGTTTTCCGGGCCGGGCGCTGCGCCTGCCAACACTCCCTCTGCCGTAAAATATTCATGATGTTGGCAGAGAAAGAGAGGCTGATTGCTATGGCGACGAGTGCGGAGTGGTTCGCCCGGGCGAAGGAATCCCTCGCCGGGGGAGTGAACAGCCCTGTCCGCTGCTGGCGGGGCGTGGGCGGAGATCCCTTGTTCTTTTTCCGGGGGGAGGGCCCCTACCTCTACAGCGTGGAGGGGAAGCGCTACACGGACTACGTGGGGAGCTGGGGCCCCCTCATCCTCGGCCACGGCCACCCCGAGGTGGTGGAGGCCGTCTGCCGGGCCGCCTCCGACTCCACGTCCTTCGGGGCGTGCTGTCCCGCCGAGGTGGAGCTTGCCGAGGAAGTGAAGAGGGTCTTCCCCTCCATGGAGCTGCTCCGGTTCGTCTCGTCGGGGACGGAGGCGGTGATGACGGCCCTTCGGGTTGCCCGGGGGTTTACGGGGCGGGATCTCGTGGTGAAGTTCGAGGGCTGCTACCACGGCCACTCGGACAGCATGCTGGTGAACGCCGGAAGCGGCGCCCTGACCCTAGGGAACCCCGACAGCGGCGGCGTCCCTGCTTCCGTGGCCTCCGCCACGGTGGTGGTGCCCTTCAACGATGAAGAGAAGGTCGCCGAGGCCTTTCGGCTGTTCGGCGGCCGCATCGCCGCCGTGATCGTGGAGCCCTGGGCGGGGAACATGGGCCTGGTGCCTCCCTGCGAAGGCTTTCTGCCCTTCCTGCGGGAGATCACGGAGAAGCACGGAGCCCTGCTGGTCTTCGACGAGGTGATCACCGGCTTCCGGGTCCCCGAGGGGGGCGCCCAGCAGAGAGCGGGCATTGTCCCTGATCTCACCTGCCTGGGGAAGATCATCGGCGGGGGCCTTCCCGTGGGGGCCGTGGGCGGCCGCCGGGAAGTCATGGAGGTGCTCGCCCCCCTCGGGCCGGTGTACCAGGCTGGAACCCTCTCGGGGAATCCCCTGGCCATGGCGTCGGGACTGGCGACCCTCGGGGTGCTGAAGCGGGAAGGGGTTTACGAGCAACTGGAGGAGACGGCCGTCCTGTTCGCCGACGGGCTGAAGGATGCCGCTTCCCATGCCGGGATCCCCCTGTCGGTCTCCCGGTTCGGCTCGGTGCTGGGGCTGTTCTTTGCTCCCCGGCTTCCCCGGAACCTCGGGGAGGTGAAGGGGACGGACGGGGCGAAATACCCTCCCTTCTTCCACGGCATGGAGGAGAGGGGGCAGTACTTCGCGCCGTCGCCCTTCGAGGCCGCCTTCGTCTCCCTGGCCCACGGCCGGGAGGTGGTGGAGGAGACTCTCGCCGCCGCCGGGGAGGTCTTTACCTCCCTGTGACCATTCGGGCCACTTCCACGGCGGCGTAGGTGATCAGGATGTCCGCTCCCGCCCTGCGGAGGGCGAGGTGGGCCTCCAGGAGCCCCCTTGGACCGTCCAGGGAA
>Ga0209509_1001409_pt1 | contig 18154 bp, 22 predicted proteins | sample BioC13SIPDNA_FD_185743 | JGI IMG/M metagenome (GOLD analysis project Ga0209509, IMG submission 185743) | Anaerobic biogas reactor microbial communites from Washington, USA - Biogas_R1_A C13 SIP DNA (SPAdes) (version 2) | ecosystem: Engineered > Bioreactor > Anaerobic > Unclassified | place...
TATAGTAGCCACGATTACTCACCACTTCCCTTTTTCGCCTTGTTCATATGGATTGATTTGCGCCATTACCAACCTCTCCCCTAGCTTGTCCCCTAGCTTGTTGCTCCTATGGTTGCCGCAACCTGAATATCCACACTTGCATCATTCGCCGGTTCTTCCGTAGACGCTACTCTTGCTCTGGCCCAGAAGATTGTATTTGTTGCACCGATTTTTGTTAAGAAATCCAGCGGGTCTCCCCAATCTTCAGCCGTCCCTGGCTGTCCACTATTGTCAGGAGCAAGCTGCCACATCGTTACTTTTTCTGAATCTACAATACTGATTCGCGCATGGCGTGAAGAATCTTCAACTGTTTCGTAGCCAGGATCACAACGCACGGCAAGTTTAATCCAGTTTCCTTCCGCGTAACCTGATTCAGGTACTTTGATTGCGCCGGATTCGATAGGGTTTAGACCTGTGCTACTTGAAACAAGTGTACCGTCTGTGCCTCCTGCGGTTGGGTTATTTTTATAAATCTTGATTTTGCTTCCAGCCATTTATAATCACTCCATTTCTTGGATTTTCAAAACCCTAATCTTCGCCCAGGTTTCACCGGGCAAGTGGTCGATGTTGACGTTAGCCATCGGCGATCACCTTCTCACAGATTAGTTCAACCATTTCGCTCTTAGCCGGATTAATGTAGGTGCGTATTACTTTGTATTTAACGCTGTTACATTCAACTTTAACTTGGCCAGTATATTCGTTGGCCCAAATTATGAAGGTCTTTTCAGGCCTCAAACCGGCAACGGCTGCGTTGTAAAATTCAGACTGTCTGATGCCGGTTTCCTCGGCCCATACCTCATTTGTTGTTTCAGTCTCCACTTGATTGCCAATATCATCATCAGTCACAGTAATTGATACTAACTTAATCTTGAGATTCTGCAATATAATCACCTGCCAATGATAGGGCTTGCATCAAGCCGGTATAAGCTTTACAATACTGCTCGCCCTTGCCCATGTAGTCTTGCTGCCATCGGCAATATAGCTTGACTGCTTTAACGATTAAGGGCTGGGACTGATCACTTGTATCAATCCCAACCCTTTGTAAATCCATCAAAGCGGCGTCAATGTCGCCCTGCAGGTCAATATCAAGTGCGTTATTAGAAATTCTAAGGTTTTCTTTTACTGCTGCTAACATCACCGCCACCTCACTTAAACGATAATATACAGATCTAGCGATTTAGCGGTTGCCGATGCCTGATAGGTATTATCCTCATAAGCAGTAGTGGATACTGCCCAGGTACCTCCGCTTTCAGCAGTCGTGCCGCTATTATAGGCTTTGATAGTCGTGTCATGCGGCAACTTAAAGGGTACGCCCAGTTTTACACCATAACCAATGTCAACAGTTACGGTATCGCCACCCATAGCGGGTATTTCAACCTTCGTAACGCTTGCAAAAGCCTTACTCCCGGTAACGCTTCCAGCCGTACCAACTGTAAATGCAGGTAATTCCTCTGTAATTTCTTCACCACGCATATTCAAACCGGTGATTTTCACTTTTACGGCAAGTATTTCAGCTGCAGTAGTGGCCGCCACCGTTGCGGTTAAGTTTCGGGCACAGGGCGGCGCACTAAAACCCGTTTCTACTAAAGTAGCTTCGTCACTGCACTTGATAGCTTTGATTACTCCATCGGTATCAGCCGCACAGTTTTGCGCGGCTGACCATGCCAGGTGGGCAATAAAGCCTCTATCTACAAGCTCAAGGCCAATAGTTTGGCCCATTTCGGGATTATAAGCAGGTAATACCATTAATTCGTACCTCCTTAGCTAGATTTTTTAACCAGGGTAACAAGAGAGTTCTTATCGACCACTTTGCCGTCTACCAGCATAATAGCCTTTGTGATCTGGTCGTCGGTATCGTTGTCCTCATACTTCTTAATGGTCATTTGCAGGTTGGTATTGAGGACATAATCCTTCGGGTTAAACAGGAACGCAAAGGTTGTAGCAGCAGTTGGGGCTGCAGCGTAGTTACTCATATAATCGTTGAGGATTACGGGCCGACCCAGCAGCGTTCTTTCTGGTCTGCCAGCTATCCCATAAGTCACTCGGGCGATAGGCTGTCCTTCTGCATCAACCATACCTACAAAGCAGTTCATGAAGGTGTGTTTAGTCATAAACCATACAGCACCGTTTTCATAAGCCAATGGCAGGGCTGCCTCAGCGGCTAATAACTTATCAAAAGTAACCCTGCCCGCTTTGGTAATCTCAATCTTTTGACCGTCCGCAGGGGTTTCTGCCAAAATACCGGTCGGCTGATAATCGTTGCCACCAGTGCCGCTGATGATGGCCTGCTCCAGAGCCTTAGTCATGGCCTCAACCACATTGTTAATCAAGGTGGTCTCGAAGATGGCCAGGGTGACAGTATCAACTTCCAGGGATACGGACACAGCGCAGCGCAGCTTGTAATAATTAAAGGTTACGGATCCAGTGGGTTTGTTCTGCTTGGTAGAACCTGACCCCTCGGCCACCCAAGTTGCAGTCGGTTTAACGCTAGAAGTCGGGATAGCCAAGCCGCCCTTGTAACTGGTACGGGTGACTAGGGGCAGGATCATGCCGGTGGCTTCCATCTTCTCGACAATTTTTTCCATGACCGGGGCGGGGATCACATGGCCCACATCGGTGGTTTTGGTATTGGCATCGGTGTTTAATAAATTGGCCGGAATAGGCTCACCGGCTAAAACATTGCGCATGAACGCATTGCGGTATTCCAGGCTTGCATACAGGTTGTCTTTCGTAATAACTTCGGTGGTCATGTTCTCTATCACCTTTCCTTCCACAGTAGTAATCTTGTTTTCCAACGGGGTTACGGTGGTCTTGTCCTTCAGCGCATTTATGTTTGCCTGGGCCTTACACATAGCGTCATACTGCGCTTCCAGATCCTCTACGTCTTTCATTTTGTCCTCGTATTCTTTTAGTTGCCCAGCGTCAACAAAAGCCTCTGCTTCAGCCAGCAACGCGGTTCTTTGTTCTTGGTATTCCTGTTTAGTCATCGAGTATTTCTCCTCTCTTTCTCATTAAATTTATTTTTGCTTTTGCCTGAGACTTTTTGGCTAAAAGCAAATCCGCCTGATCTTCAAGCGGATTGGGGCTCTTGACGATGTTTCTGACTTTATCTATCACCGACTGGGGTATCAAAGGTGTCTGATAAGCTGCCACCAGTTTCAAATTCTGGTTTTCAGCTATCTTGTCAATCAGTCCCTTGTCTACGGCTTGCTGAGCGGTTAGCCAGGTTTCCTGATCCATCATCGCCAGGGCTTCCTTCTCACTCATGCCGGTTTTTGCCATGTAGGCCGCAGCGATTGACTTATTGGCTGTCTGCAGCACATCGCTGCTTTTATCCATGACGTGATAGTCCCCCTGAGCCCTGCCTGATACGTTATGTACCATGAACATAGCCGTAGGCGATATATCGCTTTTACCGGCGCAAGCAATCACACTAGCTGCCGATGCAGCAAAGCCGACAACATGAATATTGACCTCACCTTTGTAACTTCTTAAGGCGGAGTATATTTCAGACCCGGCAAAAATGTCTCCCCCTCCGGAGTTTATATACACTTCCAGGGGCTCCCCATTGGCCTGGTCGATTAACTTGTTTACATCGTTAGGGCAGGTCGCATCATACTCAAACCATTCGTAGATCCACTTATCGTCATTACTGACGATCGTGCCTTTTATGTCGATTCTCAACCTTTACCACCTCCTTTGACCACGGCTGTATCAAGCCGCCGGATAGGCTCATCGCCGCCACTCACGGGCACTAGATTAAATACTTCACGCCATTCATTAGGCGTTAGGGCGCCTCGGTCAACCATCTGAGCCAAGTTTAGCTTAGTCTGCATACTGGCCGTGGCCAGGTTAGCCGCCTCGAATAGTATCCGATTCCCGAATCCACGTTCTCTCCGACTGAATAGCTTCCGGGTAAATTCATTGCTAAGTTCAATTACCATCGGCTCAACCTCGGCCTCGTAATAAGCGTTCCACCCGTTTTCATCGTAGTCACTCTGGACTATTTTCTGGTTGGTGTTAAACAGTGAATAAATGCGCTGCGTGGTCTTGTCCATCTGCGTGGCATTGGGAACATAGTCTTTAGGATCGATTTGCTGGGCTTCTGCCTTGGCATCTGTAGCAGCCACCCCGGTCCCGGAGTTTTCTATACTGAGAAAGTTTGTTGCAAAATCCGTCGCCCGGTCTTTCAGATCCTCGGGGCGCATTGTCGAGGTAAATTTAAGCAGCCACCGAATGATCCCACCATTTTTAATGGCTTTGACTATGCCCTGGTCGGTAGTGGTGACTATCTCCATCAGTGGGGCCAGCGCCGGAGCTATTGGATCTCCAAAAATATCGTTGTTATTGAAATCCTGCCGCAAGTGGATTATGTCAGCATAAGGGAAGGTATATATTTTCCCGTTTGCAAACATGAATTTTAGATACAGCGTATACTTCTTGTCGTAAATCGCCTCAGCTGACACTGCCGGGATAGGATAGATCTCGGTTGGATACCCGAACTCATCCCGGATAATAAGAGCAAAAGCATTATTATTGAGAACCAATTGGGACGCCAGCTTCTCCTGCAGCTTCTGCCCGGTCATGTATGGATTCGGCTCTTCTAGTAGAAATCTGATGTAGGGCTCCGGATTGACTTCTAGCTTTCGGCTGCCGTCTTTCTGGATGGTCTGCCGCACATGCTTTGCCACCAGCTTTCCTATAGCCTTTACTTTAGGCCGCATAGCCGCCCGGACGATATCGGACTGATAAATCTTGCCATTCCAGGCATAAAAGCCATTCCCTCGCTCAGTCACCAATTGATATTTAGTTTGTTGTGTGGGTTCCTTGTTCCGTAATCGGTCAAACAATCCTATGGAATTCACCCCCTTAAATCAGGCTTTGATACTCAGCCAGCCTATCCTGTAACACCACATAGGCGTTTAACAAGGCTGCTGTGCCATCAATGCGTTTAGTTCGCTTAGATGTCTTACATGGCTGTATATTGCCGTTTTTATCCTCCTCAATTGCTGTGTTCGCCAGGCACCACTTAGTGATAGGGTTATTGTTGTAGTTTACAAGTTTACTTTCCAAGTCAACGCCCAGCTGCTGCATAGGACTGGATAAAGTTTTCTTACCTTGGATAACCGGGATCATAGATTCTTTCCCAAAGGTTCCCTTCATTTCTTCAACCCAGTAGGTAGCTGACCAGCTATCATAACCTACCCATGGGATATAAATATCGAGTTCATTCTGTACTTCCAGAAACCACTCGGTTACATACTTGGCATGAACCTTGTTGCCCGGGCAAGTCCTGACCAGGCCTTGTTCAATCCAAAGGTCATAGGGAATCTTATCTTCCTTGACCCTCTGCTCTACTAACTCCTCAGCTATCCAGTACATACCCAAAGCGTATATGTGCCGGTCCCCTGGCACCATAAAAATAACGGCTGCCGCAGTCAGGTCGGTTGTACTTGATAGGTCAGCGCCGCCGATCCCGTACCTGGGCCGTAATTCCGCCAGGTCAAAAGTATCGGTATTGTTCAACTGTTCAAACGACAGCCAGGCCTCGGAGCTGGTCTCCCGGATATTAAATTCTTTACAGACCAGGTTTTTTACCAGAGCCGGATTAGCCTGGGCTTTTTTCACCTTCGCTGTCAGCTGCTCAAGGCTCTTAATGGTTCCTAACCCTGGGTTTGCCTTCTTCCAGCAAGCCGGGTCAATCCACTCTTTGCGGTTGTCCAACTCATAGATAAAAGCTATAAAATGTTCATCTTTATAGCCGTTCTCGTCGAAGTAGCCATTGATTACTCTTTCGGCTTCTTCGTACTTCTGATCATATAGATCTTCTCGTATCGTTCCAGCTGTTGAAGTCATATAAATAAGCGGCTGCTCTCTGGCACTGGTACCATCGGCAATTATGTCATATAATGCTTTTCCTTGCTTCCACTGGTGGATCTCATCCATGAGACCTCCGGAAACATTCAACCCATCAAGGGTGTCACTATCACTGGCCAGCGGCTTAAATACACCATCATTGAAGTCGCTCACTAATTCGGCAACCAAGGCCTTGATCCGCTTACGCAATGCCGGCGACTTGTTCCGCATACGCCTTGCTTCGCCCCAAATAATTTTTGCTTGGTCACGCTTGGTTGCCACTGCGTACACTTCGGGTCCTGGCTCATTGTCGCCAACTAATAAATACAGACCAACGATAGAGGCTAACAAAGACTTCCCATTTTTCTTGCCGACTATGAGTAATGATTCCCGGTACTTTCTGCATCCGGTAATATCTATGAATCCAAAGACCGTGGCTAGGTGTGCTTTTTCCCAGAGTTCAAGCCTTACCGGCTTCCCGCCCTCTTTGCCTTTGGAATGCTTGCAATAATTTTCTCCAAATTCGATTACATGGTTAGCTCGCTTCGGGCTGTAGTAATATTCACTGCTGTTATCAGTCAGGTCATGGACAACTTTCTTATAGGTCTTTCTAACCTTCTCACTGACTACTTCTTCACCGCTCTGTATCTTCGCCCAGTATTCAAGGATAGGGTTATAGTCTAGCGGGTATTTAATCATCTTCCCGACCACCTACAAACGCATCAAAGCCATCATCCTCGGGCTTCGGCTCGTCTTTAGGCAGTAAGTCAGTGAGCTGTTTTATGATTTTCTGGTAGCTGGTGTTCATGGTATTATATAAATCTGCTACCGGCCGCTTACGTTCGTAAGGATCCTGATCCTTCCCTTGCTGGAACATCTCTACAAAACCATTCTCATCCAGGTCTTCTTCAAAATCATCCAAGGTGGCGCGCATGAAAGCAGCTCTTTGGATCAGGCCCTGAACAGTCTGTTTTTTTTTATCCTCTATGTTTTTGTAAATCCGGGTAAGTCGGTTCTTTTCTTTTTTAATCCGCTTAGCTTTTTCCATCCGTTCTCACCTCCTCAGAGAAATACCTAAATAAGACCGTTTTTTTTAAGGGAGGGGGGACTGTAAAATACTCTGCGTATTAAACGGACCTCCCCTGCCCGGTCCCCGTAGGGTTGACAGTTATTTCAAAATGGGGGGGGTCACCTCCACCGGTTGCCCCGATGCATCAAACCTACACCTACAGTCATCCTTGTTTACAAAGTGCGCCTCCTCATAATCGTGACAGCGCTTACAGACATACTTCAGATGCTCATGGTTTAATGCTACATCAGGATCAGTTATGTTTGCCGGAGTCAGTAGAATCTTATGGTGGACTATATGCCCCAACTGCTCTTGGCACTCTTCACACAGCCCGCCATCAAGCGCTACCCGCTCAGCTATATATGCTGCCCTGCATTTCTGCCAGGCCGCCGATTTGTAAAAGGCTTTCGCCCAGTCTTTCGCCATCCGCTACTCGCTCCCACCCCTGCTACAATCATACGCATTGGCCCGCCGCACTACCAGCTGGCCCCGCAATGCACGCAGCGGACTTCCCCGTTAAAACCTAATTCTTGCAACAAAAAAGATAGCCGCCCGCCACATGGACAGACAGCTATCAGTTATTTTATACCATATTGTCAAGAGCTTGTCAACTATCTCCGTAAATCCCAATCCACTGCTTTTTCTTCGCCGGCTTCTTCCGCTTCCTTCCCTTACTGCTGCCACCCTTCTTCCGCACCGTGTTGCCTTGGCAAGCTGTAGCCTGGGTCGGTGGATCCCGTTCCTCTTGAGGCCATTCGCAGCCGTGCCCCGCCGGGCAGCAGAACCCTTCGCCAGGCGTAAATACCATCGACCTTCCGCATTTATCACAGAGTCGCATCTTTGGCTTTATTCCAACGGACTCAAGATTCGCATCGGAGAAAAAGGCCAATTCTACCCCTCCTCTCTAGCTCTCATCCCTTCTCTATATCTCGTAACACCCTGGCATCTTTTCCCTCTCTTGGTATCTATCAGCTGATCAATATCCTCGTTAATCTCTTTCTCTAAAGCAATGATCTTATCTACAACACTCGGATTTGATACGTATTCTAACCGCTTATACCAACGCTCTGCCTCGCGCATCTTACGTTCAATCTCTAAATCCAAGCATTTTATTCTTTCCTGCTTGCTCATCGCCGTCGTAAACATCGCCACCGGCTACCCCTCCTTCACTTAATCCTTGGAATGTGTTAAACCTTACTAATATTAATTATTTCAACTTCAAAATCGACTTCACATTCAGCACCACATTTGTTACAGATACAAGTATTTATTTCAGCATGGTTAGCACTATCGCTATTTCCATTCCCACAATCTGGGCAATCCCAATTAACTAACATATATATTTTCCTCCTTCGCACTTTTTACAGACTGCGCCCTACTCTCCCGTCCCTAGTAATCCGTAACCAGCTATGTCCTGCCAAGGATCTTCTTGCCCCTGCTTGCCGTTGGCTACCCGAAATAGCTTATCCACAACCCGGATAACTCCCAACATATCCCGGTATTGCTCAGGTCTAACACCGTCTGGATATAAAACCTCTAAGATGCTACCGCCCCGGTTAAAAGCATCACCATACTGTAGGTTTTTCTCATCTACCAGAGCACCTATGGCTTTACCCAGGGATTCGTATTTACCTACTACTTGGTACGGGATCGGTTCCTCGTCCTCTGGCCCAAATCCCTGTTCCCTTTGTGCCAGTTCATATTGCAGCACGTCCTTAACCGTGATTTCCGGTTTTTCTTGTGCTACACTGTTTTCGGCAGGCTCCTGGCTCTCCCGTTCCGGCTCCTGGTTCGCGGCCTGTGTCGGTTCGGGTTCCGGAATCTGCTCCATAGCTTTAGCACGGTTATAGACAGTGGTGCGATGTAGGCCGGTTTCCTGGGCGACGATCCCGCTGGCCTTGTACAACGATATTCCTCGTTCTGCCGCTACCTCTTGGGCTCTTGCCACAATGGCCTCAAAATCAATGTCCTTTTTAGGCATTTCCTCATCCTCCTCTTTATCTCTTCGTCCGGATCCAGGCGTTAATCTGAATCTGGCCGGGTCGTCCCACCCTTCCGGGAAGGCGTCCATGGTGCCGATCAGCACCTTGTTGCCATCCTCATCCAACTTGTACCGGTAGACCGTTGAATCGATAAACCCCTCCGGCGGCTCGGGTGCCGGTACCGGCGCGTGCTTTTTCGGATTGTCTGCCCCGGGTTCCAGGCAGTTGATGTAAGAGTCAGGCTTCATGGCGTACCTCCTCGTATCTCGGCCTTAAGATTGGCCAGCAATTCCTCTTGCCGTATGTTTTTCCCCTTCAGCACTTGCAACACTCGATTGTCCATCGTCCCTTCGGTCAGCAGATGGTAGATCCTTACTGTCTGCTTTTGACCTTGTCGCCACAGCCTGGCGTTAGCCTGTAAGTACAGTTCCAGTGACCACGGCAGCCCAAACCAGATTATGATGCTGCCGCCGTCCTGCAAATTCAAACCGTGTCCGGCACTGGCAGGATGGGCGATCATCAGTTTAATTTTTCCTGCATTCCAGTCTTTGATGTCTTTTTCAGTGTCCAATACCCTTGCGTTTTTAAACCGCTGCAGGATCCGTTCTTTGTCACTGATGTATGAATAATAAACCAGGACTGATTCTCCTCCTGCTTCTTCGACCAGCTCCTCTAAAGCCTCCAGTTTTTTGTTATGGATGACTCGGTAGTTTTTGTCCTGGTCATAGATCGCCCCATTGGCCAGCTGCAACAGTTTATTTGTTACCTCTGCAGCATTCAAAGCTGATATGTAGTCGTCTTCCCCGAATTCAAGCACCGTATCCCGTTCCATAGTTTTATAAGTCTTATACTCCTGCTCAGACAGCTTGACCGGCCTGTCGATATATAACGGTTCTTCTGTCTGCAGATAGTCCTGGAACTTCATGCTGATACAAATGTCGCTGATCAGCTGGTCGATTTCTTCCTTTGCCCCGGGCCTAAGTTTGTATTCGTTGTAACCTGGCCTGGTGATCGTGTGAAAATATTTTCGCCGGTATTCGGTGATGGTTTTACCTAACCGCTGTCCCCTGTCCAGGAGATAAATTTGCGACCATAAATCCTCATATCCATTAGGTGCCGGCGTACCTGTCAATCCCACGATCCTTTTTACAAAGGGTCTTACCAGTTTCAACTTTTTGAACCTGATGCTTTTGTTGCTTTTAAAGCTGGACAGCTCATCGATGACTACTGTGTCAAAATCCCATTCACGTTTAAGTGTGTCCACCAGCCAGGCTACATTGTCCCGGGTGATGATATAAATATCCGCCGGCTGCTTTAAAGCTTGCAGTCTTTCTTTCGGTGTGCCTTTGATCTCAACAACTTCTAAGCTGCTCAGGTGCGACCACTTCTGATACTCTGTCGGCCAGGTATCCTCGGCTACTCTTTTCGGGGCGATGACCAACACTTTTTTGATATCCATGTAGTCATTTTTAAGCTCTTCGATCGCTGTCAAAGTGGTAACAGTCTTACCTAAACCCATATCTAAAAACAAGCCTGCTTCTGGATGATCAAGCACCCATTGTTTTGCGACATTCTGGTAATCGTGCGGTACATAATTCACTTTGCCGCCTCCTTTAAGAACCTGTCCACATCTTCAATGGAGTCTATTTTATAAACTTCAAATCCCAGTTTTTTAAAATCTCTTTTTACAGCCCGCTGCCCTGGGCTTAAATTCTTGCCCGGTCTCTTCAGTTCAACAAAAAAACTTTTCCCCTGGATCAGCACGATCCGGTCTGGTACTCCGTTATTACCTGGTGAGCTGAATTTATAAGCTTTGCCGCCTAATGCTTTTATCCCTAACCTTAAACGTCTTTCGATATCCCTTTCTAACATCTTGTCCACTCTTTTCCCAACTCTCATTTACTCCCTTCCATTTTTTAGGTGTCTACATGTCTACAAAAAATAGCTTGTCTTTATATATATACGTATTAGGCGTGTATTACGTGTATATACGTACCTAATTGATAAAATGTAATATTATATAGATATTCTGTAGACATTGTAGACACCAGGCTTTTAACCTTTATGGGTTCGGCGTTTCAGGTGTCTACAAAAGTCAAAAATTCTGTAGACATCTGTAGACATTGTAGACGCTAGTGTTCGCCGATTTTGTATTAGGTGTCTACAGATTAAAAATTCTGTAGACGCCTAAAACCTCTCTGTTTTCCATAAATTTTTCCAAATCGTAAATGGGTGTTTACTTTTTCCCAGCCATCCAATCCGCGTAAAATGTCATTGATTTCCCGTGATAAAATTGGAGTCAGCTGCTTAGGATCCCCGCGAAATAGCTCGCACCAAATCTCCATGACACAGGTCCTGTCCTTCCTCAGCTCTGCTTCTTCCGCAATCGTGTCAAAATCGTCATTGCCGGATAAATAAGCCCGCCGTTCATTAAGGTCCATATCTTCCCAGTTATTCGGATACAACCTATCCAGGTATTCAATGATCATGCCGGTCTTAGGGCTCTCCTCCGAGTGCTCTTTTTGCTTTTCCAAGGCCTCTTTAGCGGCTTCATCATCTAATATCAGCATGTGCCCTTTCTTATAAAGCGTCACGGCTTCAGCCCATATCTGGTCAACTTCATCCGGAAGATCAGTAAAGATGTCTTTCATCGGCAGCTGCACCCAGCAGTCAACTGGCCAGGATCTCCTGTCCCCGGTTTTATCCCGTAGGAATTCCCGATCGTTGGAGGTCCCGAAGAAAATACACTGCCTTTTATAGCGGTTGGTCCGGCGACCGTAAGCGGCCCGATAAACATCTTCCGATTTACTTAAAAACAGTTTTGTAGCTTCGATTTCAGCCTTTTTCGTGGCAGTCAGCTCACCCATTTCAATCAGCCAGACACCCTGCAGCTGCTCATAGGCTTCTTTGCCGGATACTGTACTTAAACTGTCACTGAACCAATCCCGCCCCAGGTACCGGATCAATGTGCTTTTACCTATGCCCTGGGGCCCGGTCAAAACGAGCATAGTATCATACTTTATCCCTGGCCGCATGATCCTAGCTACTCCAGCCACTAGGTGCGTCCTGGTGACCGCTTTAGTGTAATGACTGTCTTCTGCACCCAGGTAATCGATCAGCAGCGCTTCAAGTCTTTCCGTGCCATCCCAGGTCAAGTTGTTTAAGTAATCCCTTACCGGGTGGGTACGGTGCCGCTGGAAGATCACGGAGACAGCGTCAGCGATTTTTCCCGCGCCGGAGAGGCCATATTTGTGTTCCAGGAAGTACCGGATACCGGCGTCATCATCGTCTACCCAGTCTCGGTTAACGTGATCAGTCCAGGGCAGCTTGCCCGTGATGATCGCCCGGTTTGAGAATTCATTGTAGATCATTTTTCCGGCGACTCTGGGGTCGTTCTCCAGGATGATCACGGCATTATCAATCGTGTTTTTTAAGATCCCTTTGCGGTCATAATCCAGCTTCTTCAGCCAGGCGGTATCAACTTCATCGAATTCGAAGTCGTCTAATACTTCCTGCATTTTCTCTCTGCCCAGCTCTTCTTTTACCCGGTCGTTTTCACTGGCAGTATCAAGCATTTTTAAATAGCTGGGCATTTTGTTGGGCGGGGTATCCTGGCCAGCGTTTTCGTCCAGGTGCCTGTATTTATGGATCCTGACCAGGTCAAAGGCATTACACAGCATGCCGCTGATCGGGTCGGTACCGTGATGGCTGTACGCGAATTTATCTTCATATACTACCAGACCGCCTTCTGTGGAGCCCTCGGCGTAGGTGTACCGGTCTGCCGCCTTGGATGATATGTAAACATCAGATAAAAAAGTTTCGATCGCTTCATGGATCGTATAGGAGCGGCAGAAGGCGCCTATGATTCCCTTCTTGGTCAAAGGGTCTTCCTGTTTTTTGATCTCTGATTGTATACGGATCCCTTGTCTGGAGCTGACCGGCCAAAACGAGGAGTCCCGCCAGTCAAGATAACTGTCCAGGATGCTATCCGGATCCAACCAGGGGCCTTCTTGACGTTTGAATATGAACTCACCGTCAGCCGAGGTAGAAGGCCAGTACATAAGCCTGATAGGCTCATAGGTAGTATCGTCAAACATATCTATACCGATATCGTCTGCTATTTTGCGGCTGATCGCCTGGTATTCATCCGGCAGCACGTTTCTATCCAGAGGAATGATCAGCCTTAACCGGGGACTGTTGGGGCTGTGGGAATGTGTCGAATACATCACGATCTCAAAATCGTTGAGCATAACAATGTTGTCCCACAGTTCCTCAGTTGATATGTTTACGCTATCCAAATCTAGTGTGATCAGGCTCCGGTTAGCCAGATTCTCAGCTTTCCGGCGGCCCTGTTTCAGGGCTCCCCCGACAAACCCGCCTACGTCTTTGATCTCGTCCCGGTTCGACTTCGGCAGCTTCTTATACTCCTGGAAGGTTTCCCGGGTCCTGGTCGTAACCTTCAGCTTTTCCACCAGGTCAAGGTAGTCCATTTCGACATTCTTCCACTTGAGGGATTGCCGGCTGTTGCCTGTGGCGATCATTACTTTTCTTGATTCCGGTTTTTTATCTTTAGAGGTTTCTGCCTTCATTTATCTACAATCACCTCAATCCTTCTGGTAATAAAAACATTCATAACCATCTGCCTTTAGAGACAGCCCCGGCGCCCAGGGAATAGGTTCACCCATTAAACTGCAGATATTTTCCAGGCTGTCATGATCTTCTTTAGACACTTCGATTACACATTCATCATGTACGTGCATCACAATATCAAACCAATGATAATCGAGTTTGAGCATCGAGTGTGCCAGGCAGTCACGGGCCACTGCTTGTACGATGTTTTCCACCAGCTTCCCGCCGTAGGTGTCCTCTTCTACCCATTGCCAGGTTTTTTCGTCTACAGCCTGGAAAGTGATTTTTTCTTTTCCCGGATACCTTTCATCCTCGACTACTTTCGGTTTCACATAGGCTAGTCGTCGGCCGCTGGGCAGCTCTATGAACAGGATCCCGCTTTGATAAATCGCTCTTAAATATTTGTTGATTTGGACAGTGCTGCGGTCTGTTATTGCTTCGATCACTGCAGCTTCAGTATCGCGCCAGAACTGTGTTATCTTTGGGTTCGCCAGCCGCCACTGGGTAATGATCGTTTTTAGTTCATCGTCGGTCAGATCACCGGCACCCATCCGGATCAGCGCGCCGACCCCGCCGCCATAACCGCAGGCCAGCTCCGCCACTTTTCCTTTTTGCCTGAGCGGGTCACCCTTGTGAATAGATTCGATCGGGACCTTAAACATAGCGGCAGCTGAAGCTTCATATATTTTGCCGTGTGAATTGAAGACATCGATCCGCCACTGCTCACCAGACAGCCAGGCGATCACTCTCGCTTCGATCGCGGAGAAGTCGGCTACAACAAACTTATTGCCGGGTGATGGTATGATCGCCGTCCGGATGCACTGACTAAGAATTTCTGACGGGTTCTCGTAGCACATTTCCATGAGTTCCAAATCACCCGTTTTAATGGTTTTCCTCGCTGTGTCTAAATCGGCTATGTGATTCTGGGGAAGGTTCTGAGGCTGTATTTTTCGGCCGGCCCAGCGGCCAGTTCTAGCCGCTCCATAAAACTGCAGGATCCCGCGGGCCCGGCCGTCGCTACAAACTACATCAAGCATCTTTTGATACTTGGCTATGCTTGTCTTGGATAGCCGCTGCCGGATCTCCAGGGCAAAAACGATATCGGGACAGTCCTTGAATTCTTCTAATAGTTCTTTATGGTTCTTCTTCGTAATGCTGGTCACAGTCTTGCCGGTTCTTGATTTTATGAGTGCTTTAATATCCACCAGGCTGTTAGGGTTGTCTAAACCGGTGATAGCCTGGAATTCTGCAGTTAGCTTGTCGGCTTGTTCTTGATCGATTGCAATAGCGCTATGTACCATGTCAGTGTCTATGAGGATTCCGGTATCATTAATTTTTTGATCAAGCTGGTAAAGCGCTATTTCTTCATCCGGTATCACGATAAACTTCTCCAGTTTGTTTCGTATGCTGCGTTCCGCTTCCACATCCTGAGCGCAATATAATTTGAACTGTTCCCACTCTGCAGGCCGATCTTCCCGGGTATATACTTTTTTCTTTTTTGCCGGTTTGAATAAAGGGCCTTGTTCGCTGGTCGCGGCCCTGGGCATACAGAACAGCCTGATCAGGTTTTTCCCGGTGAACAGCTTTTGTTTATCTTGATCGATACCGACTGCAATACCGACGCTGGCCAGATTACCGGTGAAACCCAGCCGGGCCGCCAGGACCTGAGTACAGTCCCAGTTGACCGAGTTGATACTGAAGTATTTATTTATACAAACTCTTTCAAACTGAGCGTTAAACGCAGTTTTTACAATGCGTCGATCAGTTAGGGCGGCAGCTACCTTTTCAGGCAGCTGCTCACCGTTAGCCAAGTCGATTACTTTGACCGGGTCCTGATCAAAAGCATAGGCAAATAATAAGATTTTGAATGCCGCTGATTCGGCATACTTATGCACACCACATTCAGTCAGGCTGATATCGCTGTACGTTTCAATGTCCACGTTCAAAGTTGTCATAGCACTAACTCAAGAAGTCATCGTCAGCGTCTATTTCATCGAAGTCAAAATCATCCTCGGGGGCGCTGGTAACACCTGCTAACGGCTCACCGTCTTCAATCTTTTGGATACTGAGCAGGCTGCAGGCTACACCCCTGTTACCGTTAGCATTGAACGGATAGAAATTGACGGATACCCGGGCGTAACAGCCGGAATAGACATCATCAGATCCCAGTTCGATAGCTTTGCCAGTCTTTTTGTCTTTCTCGGTGCTAACGACCTTTGGAGCTTTGTCATTGTTTGCATTGATGAAATAGCTGTCTGCGTATGCCTCATCCTCCGGACGATCTTCGTCGCCGTCACGTAAGGGCAGTTTAAGACCGTTCGGTATCTTGCCGCCCCATTTAGACTTACCCAGTTCCTTGGCGTTGCTGATCGCTTCTTCGATTACCTTGACCATCTGCTTATCTGATTTCGGGATGATGAGTGATACGGAGTATTTAGGGTCGCTGCCGTTGATGCTTTTCGGCTCAAAGATATGAGCATAGCTGAGTCTTACTAATCCAGTCACCACTTTGGTATCATTCTTTAATACTGCCTGTATTTTGTTAGCCATTTTTATCAATCTCCTTTACATTTCAAAATCGTCTTCGGGTGAATTAAGAGCGGGTCTTTTGTCACTGTTTGGTACCAGGGTAGGCTTGCCTGGGGGTTTCACTAAGTAGGGTTTCGCCAGTTCAGCGAACCGGTTCTTTCCGAACATCTTTTCTAACGCTGTTATAGTCTCAAGGGTTCTGGGTTTCCAGATTTTTTCCGGCTCAGAAGTGTTTTGAGCCAGTATTTCAGAGAGGGCCTTTTCGTCTGTAATTTGACGGTTGCTGCGGCCTTCAACCAACTTAAATCCGGGTATTTCAGCACCATCCAGGGCCTTTGTTAAGGCCAGTTCCTTAATATCAGAGATCCAGCTTGCTATCTCATCTGCCTGGGTTAAAATATCAGCCAGGCGCTTGATGGTAATCCGCTTACCTTTATTAGCTTCGATAAATGTCAGATTCTGATCGGCACGCGCCTGACAATCGGCTTTGATCTTACAAAACTTGCACCACTCTCCGGGAGTTTGTTCACCTTTTCCTTCAAAGGCAAGAGCGGCAATCGGCTTTACTTTGTTCCCCGCCCAATCGAGCAGCATATCAGTGGATATGATAGAGGAAGAGATATGATTCAAACGTACCTGGGCAATAGTCGTTTTGATGGTCTGGATGTCATAGATAAATCCAAACTGTTCATAGGCGCCCAAGGCATATAGCATCAGCTGGGGATTATCAACAGCGCTCACTTCAACGCCTTTACCAAATTTGAGGTCAATGATCTCCATCTGGCCGTCAGCGATAATAATGCAGTCGCCGGTACCATACCCATAAGGAACGTAAGCGGAGAAATCCAGCTTGGTTTCCAGGAAGATCAACGGGTCCCTGGTAGCTTGCACAGCCGCATTAAATTGTTCAATGACATAATCGGTGTAAATAGATACTTCATCAATCATGCCTTCATAGAACAGTTCATGAGCCTTTATCCGCTCCCATTTATCGGGGGAATCAGCACAGTGCAGGTATTTTGTTAATATGAGTTCGCCGATTTCGTGGGCTAAAGTACCCTCAGCTGCATAAGGACTGGTTGTATCAGCAATTGCTTCTGTCAACCTGGCTGATGGAGGACAGTTCATCCATCTGTGCGCAGATGATGCGCTAAGTAGTGCGTGCGTCACTATAGGTCCTCCAATCTGGCTATGACTGCAGCAAAATCTTTTTCCTGCAGGTCGGTTACCTTTTTTACCTTGAAATCTGACAGGATCTGTTTCAGCTTGTCTCGGTTTCCGGCTGAGTTTTTTTCCACAAACAAAGCTCTGACTTGATCGATAGTGATTGTCGTAGCCGACTTTTCTTCGCTTGCTGCTGTATCGTCAGCTGTAGAATCAGCGGTTTCCTCTTTTATTTCAGGCTTATCAGAAACCGGCATTTCGACTGACACAGTAGCGGCCCGTGATCCGGTACCTTCCAGCAGCAGTTCTATATTTCCCGCGATAGCTACGGCCAGGGCATGGATCGCATCCTCTAGGGCCGGAGCTTCAATTTTGATGGTGATATCCATATAAATCCTCCTTACTCACTCGTCGAATAAACTGTCCTGTATCGGTCTCATAACATATTCCATGACATCTGGATCCCAGATCAGCTCGTACGACGACCCGTCCACAAAACCGTTTAGCTCTGCCTTATACTGCAGCGTCGAAGTCACTTTGTGCTCAAACATAGGAACTAAGACATCTCGCAGGACTTCATTCTCATCAGGAACGGTATTCCTATCCAAGTTGATTTTCAGGGATACTTTCACTTCGGCTTTATCACCAGACTTGCTGATCATGTTTTCCAGGGTCTTTTTTATGATCATATTGATGTCATTTCTAAGCACGGTAAAAGTATCACTCTCGATTGTTATTAAAGCGTTTTCCACTAGTCGGCCTCCTTTACTGGTCGTAATTTACTCAATTTCACGGTTTTATACCCCATCCCCACTAACGGCCGTGGCTTCCCTCGGAAGGTGTTCCCGATCGGGAACGTTACTCGGGCCCGATCCACACAAACCTC
>Ga0209509_1001413_pt1 | contig 18072 bp, 19 predicted proteins | sample BioC13SIPDNA_FD_185743 | JGI IMG/M metagenome (GOLD analysis project Ga0209509, IMG submission 185743) | Anaerobic biogas reactor microbial communites from Washington, USA - Biogas_R1_A C13 SIP DNA (SPAdes) (version 2) | ecosystem: Engineered > Bioreactor > Anaerobic > Unclassified | place...
GCTGTCGAAGAACACGAAACGAGGATACGCCGGGGCCTTTCTGGCGGGCGTTCTGGGGGGCTTCTTCTCGTCCCCCTGCGCCACGCCCGTCCTCGTCGTTCTGCTGAGCATCGTCGCCGGAAGCGGTGAAATCGGGCGGGGAATACTGCTGCTCCTTCTCTATTCGCTGGGGCACAGCGTCCTCGTCCTCGCTGCGGGAACCTCGGCCGGCTTCGCGGCGAAACTCGTCGCGAGCGAAAGATACGGTGTCTTCAGTACCCTGTTGAAATACTGTCTCGGCGCGGGTGCGCTGCTGATAGGCTTTTTCATGTTCTACCTGGGCTTCTGATCCGGACAGGAATTCAAGAAAGAAGGAGTGCAATGAATACGTTCGTCGATTCGCTTCAGTTCTTCGCGTTTATCTTCTTCGAGCTGACGGTTCTCTTCCTCGGGGTGAGCACGCTCATCGGGCTGATCTTCGAGTACGTCTCCGACGACGAGATCCGCCGCCGTATGTCTTCAAAGGGGCTTCTCGGAAACTTCCTCGGCGCGGCCCTCGGGGCCATAACACCCTTCTGCTCCTGCTCCACCATTCCCATGACGGTGGGCTTCCTCCGCGCCGGAGTGCCTTTCGGGGCGACGATTTCCTTCGTCCTCGCCTCTCCCCTCCTGAATCCGATCATCATGGCCATGTTCTGGGCGTTGTTGGGGTGGAAAGCGTGTCTGACGTACGGGGCCGTGACCTTCGTGGTCGCCATGGCCGGCGGAATGCTGCTCGAATTCTTCGGCCTCGCCAGTGACGTGAAAAACGTTCGCGTCAGCGGAGGGCACGGCGCCCGGAAACCGCTTCCCTCGTTCGGGGCGAAGCTCCGCCGGGCGTTTTCGGGTGCCTGGGCCGACTTTCGGGGCGTCCTCGTCTATCTAGTTGTCGGCGTCGGAATCGGCGCAGTCATTTACGGCTACGTTCCCAACGACTTCATCGTCACTATAGCCGGGCCGCAGAACCCGCTGGCGATACCGGCCGCGGCGATCATCGGAATTCCTCTCTATGTTCGGGCGGAGACGGTGATTCCCATCGGTGTCGCCCTGACGCAGAAGGGGATGAGCCTCGGGGCGGTGATCGCGCTCGTCATCGGAGGAGCGGGGATGAGCATTCCGGAGATGAGCATGCTTGCGGGTATTTTCAAAACCCGTCTCGTGTGCGTCTTCATCGCGCTGGTTTTTTCGACCGCCGTTTTGGCGGGCGTGGTCTTCAATTTCATTCAGATATAGGAGGCGGTTGCATTGGCTGAAAAGAAAGAGGGTTTTTTCGGAAGGCTCTTCGGAGGCGGTTGCGGATGCGGGTGCTGCGAGGTGAAGATTGAAGAAGTATCGGAAGAGGAATCAGTGAGCAAAGAAACCGCCCCGGAGGAAAAGAAAGAGAAATAAGCCCTGTGGAGAAGGGGGGCCGGAAAGGTTTCCCACCAGGAGGAAGAGGTCCGGACCTAGGAAAGGGACTTCAGGCTTGATCTTTTTTCGTTATGTGGTAATATTGCCACGTAATGGGGGGTGGGCAGTTGAAAACGAAAGAAAAGCTCCAGGAAGAAAAAGCGGCGATTCTGAAGGGGATTGCCCACCCTGTCCGGCTCCGGGTTGTGGAAGCCCTGGTAAAACGGGAGATGTGCGTCTGCGAAATCGCCGAGCTCTTCAATTTTGACAGGACCACCATCAGCAAGCATCTTTCGCTGATGAAAGGCCTGGGCATTCTGGACAGCCGGAAGGACGGACTGAACGTGATGTACAGCCTGAGGATGAAATGTCTCGCCTCCCTTCTTTCCTGCGTGGAAAAAGTGGTTCTTGGGCAGGAGGTGGACATGTCCGCACTGTTCTGCGGGTGCGGTTCTTTATCAAACAATGACCGTGAGGAGGAATTAAACGTATGAAAATACAGATCCTGGGGACGGGGTGCCCGAAGTGCAAAAAGCTGGCCGATCTGGCCGAACAGGCCGCCGGAGAGCTCGGGCTCGCCTACGAGCTTGAAAAGGTCACGGCGATCCCGAAAATCATCGCTTTCGGAGTGATGACGACACCGGGGCTCGCAGTTGACGGCAAAGTTCTTGCAGCCGGGAGCCTGCCCTCCTATGACAAGGTGAAGGAACTCCTTGCGGCTTCGGCGAAATAGCGTAGAAAGACGAGTCCCCGGGCAACCGGGGTTTTTCTGAACATTTTAAGTGAAGAAAACGCCACATATTTGCATTGGAGATGATTCGTTCGTGAGCGACCGTAAAAAGTTTTTCTGGATTGCAGTGTTCTTCCTGACCTTTTACTTCCTCCCCGAGGGGAATGAACGGGTGATCGCGGGTCTTGCGGAATCGGCGGCCATGATGGCTGATTATGCAAGAGAACACGTACTTCTCTGCCTGATCCCTGCCTTTTTCATCGCGGGCGCCATTTCGGTGTTCGTCAGCCAGCAGTCGGTGATGAAGTACCTTGGCGTGAAGGCAAAGAAATGGATCGCCTACTCAGTGGCCTCCGTCTCCGGAACTGTGCTTGCCGTGTGTTCCTGCACCGTACTGCCCCTCTTCGCGGGAATTTACATGCGGGGCGCCGGACTTGGCCCGGCGACGGCGTTTCTTTACTCCGGACCCGCCATCAATGTTCTTGCCATCATCCTCACCGCCCGGGTGCTCGGCCTGGAGCTGGGCATCGCCAGGGCTGTGGGGGCGATAGTTTTCAGCGTGGTGATAGGTCTTCTGATGGCGGCAATCTTCGGCAGGGAGGAACAGGCCCGCCAGGAGGGGTTCGCAGCACTTCCTGAGGAAGAGGGGACCCGTCCCCTGTGGAAGACGGTTGTGTACATGGCGGGCATGGTGGTGTTTCTCGTCTTCGCCAACTGGGCGGCTCCGAAGACCTCCAGCGCATTCTGGGAAGGGGTTTACAGCCTGAAGTGGGTGCTCTCCGGCATCGGGTTAGCTGTCACGGTACTGACCGCATGGATGTGGTTCACTCCTGACGAACGGCAGGACTGGTATTCATCCACATGGGGATACGCTCTCCAGGTCATGCCCCTGCTCTTCGGGGGCGTCCTTGTGGCGGGCTTCCTCCTGGGCCGTCCCGGCCACGAAGCTCTCATCCCGGGCCGATACGTGGCCATGCTCGTGGGAGGAAACTCCCTCGGGGCTAACTTCTTCGCCGCCATTTCCGGCGCGTTCATGTACTTCGCCACCCTTACAGAAGTCCCCATACTCCAGGGACTGCTCGGCGCCGGTATGGGCAAGGGGCCTGCCCTCGCCCTGCTCCTGGCCGGCCCGGCCCTCTCGCTGCCCAGCATGCTTGTCATCAACAGCATCCTGGGCCCGAAAAAGACGTCCGTGTACGTTATGCTCGTCATTTTGCTCTCCACCGCTGCCGGCCTGCTGTTCGGCAGCTTTGTTTCTTGACCTGACTGAAAGGTGCGGAATAAAGAAGAAAGGGACATCTTTTTTTGGGGTGGAATGAGGCTTTCAAGAGTTCTTCCCTGTATAAGAAGAGGCTCCGGCAAAAAAGCCGGAGCCTCTGTTCATCAATGGTGGGCGATACTGGGATCGAACCAGTGACCTCTTCCGTGTGAAGGAAGCGCTACTTCCGCTGAGCTAATCGCCCGGAACACGCGGTATTATATCGTGCCGGGGCGGGCTTTGCAAGCCGGAAAATCTTCGGGAGTGACGGTGACGGTTCTCCATTGTTCGTGGATCCTTACTGAATTTTTGATAGAAAATAATGAGGAAAGGAACTAAAAATCACTTCCTATTTTTTCTATGAGGAGTATAATCAATTCGGCAGGTGATGGGTACGTGACCGATATTTCCGACTTGGGACGTGTTTCGGATCTCTGGGAGTACTGGGGTTTTTCGCCCTGGAGCTTCGAGGGAATGAAAGGTGTCTACCGAAGGGTTACATTCGTAAAGAACGCGCTGATCGGCGAGGTATGCAGATATTACGCGGATGACTACATCATTTGGAGCCACAGCGGGAAGGCGGACCGGCAGCGTATTCTCAAGGCCTGCAAACCGCAGCCCGACCTCATGACGCAGCGCTATCTTTTTGTCGAGGGAGCGGAATCCCGGGAGAAATGCGTCATTCGGTCTTTTTTTCTTGGTTTCCGCGGGTATGCGGAGGTGCACACCTTTACGCCCGGGGGAGGATTCGAAAAGCGGATCAAGGATCTGGCCCCTCTTGTGGATAAAGCGCTGGAACTTCTCCGCTCGAGAAAAAACGAGTCAGGAGGTGGTGTCCCGGAAAAATAGAAGCTGCACCGTTTTTTCATACTCTTTTCATATTTTCCGGAGGTGAATGAAGTGCTCGCAACCCTTTTTGGTATTGCCATCGTCTTGTTTGCAATTTGTTATAAGGTGTACGGTTCCTACATGGCCGGCATCTACGGCCTGAGCGACGACAACAAGACCCCTGCCGAAGCCATGTTTGACGGTATCGACTACTGCCCGGCCCATCCCGCCGTTCTCCTGGGCCACCATTTCGCGTCCATCGCCGGAGCCGGACCCATCGTCGGCCCCATCACAGCAGCCGCCATGTTCGGATGGCTGCCCGCCTACCTGTGGTGCCTCATTGGATCGGCTTTCATCGGCGGTCCCCATGACATGGGTGCCCTTGTGTCCTCCATGCGCCACGACGGAAAATCCGTGGGCGAAGTGGTGGACAAGTGGATCGGGCGGAAGGGGAAGATTCTCTTCCTCTGCTTCACCATCCTTGCCCTCATCCTTGTCGTCGCGGTCTTCCTGCAGCTTTCCGCGGGATCCTTCGCGGCCGACCCCGCAGTGGCCTTCTCGGCAACGCTGTACATCGGCATGGCCGTTCTCTTCGGCGTGCTGATTTACAAGTACCGCGTGCCCCTGTGGCTCATGACCGTCGTCATGGTGCCCATCGTCATCTACGCCTGCTGGTACGGCAACTACTCCCCCTGGGTCGCCAGTATGTTCAAGCTCCCCATGGAAACATGGCGGTGGCTCCTTGTCGTCTATATCTTCCTCGCTTCCGTTCTTCCCGTGTGGCTTCTTCTCCAGCCCCGCGACTATCTTGCTTCCTATTTCCTGTACTTCGCGGTCATCATCGGCGCCATCGGCATGATCATGGGCAAGGGCGAGAACTTCCAGGTCGTTCTTCCCGCCTTCAAGGGCTTCGTGGCCAACAACCAGTACATCTGGCCCATGCTCTTCATCATCGTGGCCTGTGGTGCCGTGTCCGGCTTCCACTCCCTTGTGGGCAGCGGAACCACGTCCAAGCAGCTGAAAAAGGAGAAAGACTCCGTGATCGTCGGCTACGGCTCCATGCTGCTTGAAGGCGTCGTGGCGGTCATCGCCATCGGCACGGTCATGCTCAGCGGCGTCATCGCCAAGGGCGGCCCCACCATCACTTACGCCGAGGGCTTCGGCAAGTTCGCTTCCATCGTCGGGATCGACCCCAAGATCGGCATGTCCCTTGGACTTCTGGCCATCAACTCCTTCCTCCTCACCTCCCTTGACACGGCCACCCGTCTGACCCGCTACCAGATCCAGGAGCTCACCAACATGAAGGTGGACAAGTATACCGCTACCTTCCTCACCGTGGCGGCAGCCATGGCCCTGCTCCTCGTCAAAACCCACGGGCCGGACGGCAAGGTCATCGCGGCCTGGGCGGCAATCTGGCCCATTTTCGGTGCGTCCAACCAGCTCGTCGCCGCTCTTGCCCTCCTGGCCATCGGAGTCTGGGTTGCAAAGGGCCTGAAGAAGGATAACCGGTTCGCCATGGTTCCCATGTGGTTCATGCTCGTGACCACCGTGGCGGCCCTTGGCGTCATGATCAAGGAGAACCTTGCCTACGCGAGCCCGAACTACGTTCTCGTGGTTCCCTCCATCATCCTTCTTGTCCTCGGACTTCTGATGGTGCTGGAGTCGATGAAGGCTTTGAGGGCGTCAGACAAGGATCTGTAGAGTTTCCGGAACCTGCGGAAAAAGAAGAGGGAAGGCCTTGTTTCAGGCCTTCCCTCTTTTGTTCCGGAAAAGGATTCCGCTGGAAAACCGGCCCGGTTACTTGCCGCTTTTCCCGACGCTGAAGGATTTGGCGCTCCAGGATTTCCCCCGCTTCCTGTTGGCGGCGTCGAGCACTTCGACGAACCTGCTCCCGCACCTGGGGCATCTCATGGCTGCCGCCTTTTCTTCCAGTTCAAATTCACTTTTGCACGACAGGCATCGAAATTTTCCCATGGAAAATCACCTCCGCATTTTTTTCCCCGTATTGATTCAATACTCGAGTATCGGCAAAAGAATTTACCCCATATTATACCAGAATGCTCCGGGTGGTGAAGGACTCAGCAGCGGTCTGCCGCAGAGGGTATAATGGATCCAGCCTGAAATCGAAGGGAGGACGAACATGCTCTTTTCATCGCTGAAGAAGAGGCTGGACGTCTGCTGCGTCCTGTGCGGAGCCGCGGGGCTGGGTATCCAGACCGTGGAGGATATGCTGGCGAGAATCATAGTGGACGAAGGCTACTGCGTTTTCGGATCCAGGGAGTACATGTCCCGCGTCCGAGGGGGAAACAACTCCACCGAGCTCCGGATAGCCTCTGAGCCTGTGGATGCCCTGATCGACAGGATCGATATTCTCGTTGCCCTGAGCCGGAACGTGCGAAGGAACATCCTGGAGAGAATTTCCGCCGACACGGTCATTTTCGGCGACAGGGAAGAACTGAAGGGGGAGCTTGAAGACCTCGGAGCTGCCTTTGTGGACGTTCCCCTGTCGACCATGGCGAAAGAAGCCGGGGGGAAGATCTACTCCAACTCCATCGCCGCCGGCGTCCTCCTCGGGGTGCTCGGCCTGGGAACGAAAGGGGCGGAGGACTTTTACAGGAAGCGGTTCGCCGGAAAGGACGACGTGGTGGCCAGCAATATAGGGGCCGTCACCAGTGGGTACGAACGTGGTCTTTCCATGGCCGGTGAGGGGGGCGTCCTGAAAGGCCGTCCCCGGAAAGCCGGCGCGCGGAAGGCGATCCTCAACGGCAGCGATGCCGTTTCCCTGGGGGCCATGGCGGCGGGGTGCAACTTCGTCACCGCCTATCCCATGTCCCCGGCCACGGGTGTGCTCTCCTTCTTCGCGAAGCACGCCGAAAAAGCGGGAGCGGTGGTGGAGCAGGTGGAGGACGAACTTGCCGCCATGAACATGGCGGTCGGGGCCGCCTATGCGGGAGCCCGTCCCCTGGTGACCACCTCCGGAGGCGGATTCGCCCTCATGGCCGAGGGGCTCAGCCTTGCCGGTGTCATGGAGGCTCCCGTGGTGGTGCATCTTTCCCAGAGGCCGGGGCCCGCCACGGGGATGGCCACCAGGACGGAGCAGGCGGACCTGGAGCTTGCCCTCTATTCCGGTCACGGCGAATTTCCAAGGGCCCTCTACGCCCCGGGAACAATGGAGAGCGCCTTTATGCTGACCCAGGAAGCCTTTGACATCGCACTGAGGTACCAGACGCCGGCCATCGTGCTGACGGACCAGTATTTCATGAACGCCTTCTACAACCTGGATGGGGACGCCCTTTCCTGGCTTGAGGAGCCTCCGGCCGTCCCTGAGACGGGGGCGGAGTACCGACGCTACGAGGATACTCCCGACGGCTGCTCGCCCTTCGGCGTTCCCGGCTGGGGAAAGGGCGTCGTGGGGGCTGACAGCCACGAGCACGACGAGGTTGGGCACGTCTATGAGGACTTCGACCTCCGGACCAGGATGCAGGACAAGCGGATGCGAAAGCTCGCCGGAATGACGGACCGGGTACTTTCCCCGTCGCTGGTCGGCCCCGAATCCTTCTCGAACCTGGTGATCTGCTGGGGGTCCACCATCCCCATCGTCCGGGAAGCCCTCGAGCGCCTCGGGCGGGAGGATACGGCCCTGCTGGTCTTCGAGCAGGTGTGGCCCCTCGCGCCGTCGGCCGGTGACCTTCTGCGGAAGGCATCCTTCACCGCCGTGGTGGAGGGAAACAGCACGGGCCAGTTCGCCGGACTGCTTCGGAAAACCTTCGGTGTGGCGGCGGACCGCACGGTGCTGAAATACAACGGATTGCAGTTCTCGGTGGAAGAGGTCGCGGACAGGCTCGCGGAAATTCTTCCCGGCAAAGGAGGGGGCAGGTGATGGACTCCATGGCGTTCGATCTTCCCGGCATTGACCTTTCGTGGTGCCCCGGCTGCGGGGACTTCAAAATCCTCGACTCCATCAAGAAGGCCCTCGCCGAACTCGGCCTCGGGCCCCTGGACGTGGTCATGGTCTCGGGGATCGGCCAGGCGGCAAAGACACCCCATTACATGAAGGCCCATTTCTTCAACGGCCTCCACGGGCGGGCCCTCTCCAACGCCACGGCCATCAAGGCGGCAAACCCCGCCCTGGAGGTCATCGCCGTGGGAGGGGACGGCGACATGTACGGCGAGGGAGGGAACCATTTCACCCATACCATCAGGCGGAATCCGGGAATCACCAACCTGGTGTTCAACAACATGGTCTACGGCCTCACCAAGGGCCAGGCATCGCCCACGAGCCCCAGGGGATTCCGCACCTCCGTGCAGGTGGACGGGGTCCATGCCCAGCCCTTCAATCCCCTTGCCGCAGCCCTGGTCCACGGAGCGACCTTCGTGGCCCGGGCCTTCGCCGGAAACGGCGACCAGACAAAGGAGATCATCAAGAGGGCTATCCGCCACAAGGGATACGCCCTGGTGGACATCTTCCAGCCCTGTGTCTCCTTCAACTCCGTGAACACCTACAAGTGGTTCATGGACAACACCTACACCCTGGAGGGGCACGACGAGGGAGATTTCGGCAAGGCCATGGAGCTGGCCCTGCTCCAGGAAGGGCCCTTTCCCCTGGGGGTTCTCTACAGGAAGGAAGGGGTCCCCGTCTTCGAAGAGACCATGGCGGCCTACCGGAAGGACGACCGGCCCCTCTTCCGCCGGGAGGCCCCCCGGAAGGCCGTGAAGAAGCTCCTGGCCTCTCTGGCCGGGTAGGGAAGGGAGGAAACGGACATGAACGAAGGAGACGGGCTGCCCCCGTTCCGCCTGCCCGACGGCGGGGGGAAAGAATGGACGGCGGCCGATTTCGAAGGCAAATGGCGTGTCCTCTTTTTCTACAGCAAGGACAACACCTCGGGGTGAACCAGCGAAGTGAGGGACTTTGCGGACAGGATGCCCGCATTCGAAGCGCTGAACTGCGCTGTGGCAGGGATCAGCCCCGATTCTCCGGAGAGCCACAGGAAGTTCGCGGAGAAACTGGAAATTGCCTTCCCCCTGCTGAGCGACCCTGACCACGGTTTCATCGAAGCCTGCGGATTCTGGGCGGCCAAAAAGATGTACGGCAAAGAATACATGGGTGTGGAGCGGTCCACGGTCATCGCCGACCCCGGCGGGAAGGTCGTGAAGATCTTCAGGAAGGTGAAGGTGGCCGGGCATGCGGAAAAGGTTCTCGAGGCCCTGAAGGAAACGGCAGTCTGAAGGGCGGAACGGGAGAGCGGAACACGAGAGGCGGAGAATTTTCTCCGCCTCTTCTAATGCCATACCGTATCAGAGGGTGCAGATCCGGAGTATGCCTCCGGTCTCGCAGGGGGGCAGAAGCCGGAGCATTTCCCCGGGGGTGCGCCCCGTCTCCGGGTGCCTCCACTCCGGGGCAACCTGGGTCAGGGGCAGGAGCACGAAGGCCCTCCGCTCCATCTCCCGGTGGGGGATGGTCAGCCGGTCCGACCGGACTGACAGCCCGTCATAAAAAAGAATGTCCAGGTCGATGAGCCGGGGGCCCCACCGTTTTTCCGGGATTCTTCCCAGGGCGTCCTCCATCTGTTTCAGAAGGTCGAGCAGTTCTTCCGGGGAGAGCCCCGTTTCAGCCATGACACAGGCGTTCAGGAAGCGGGGCTGGTCCTTCACGCCCCAGGGAGGGGTTTCAAACACGTCGCTGGAGGCCAGGATGGCGATGCCGGCGCTTTTCAGGAGGGAGACTGCCTTCCGGAGGAGCTGAAGCCGGTCTCCGAGGTTGCTCCCGAGGGAAAGGGCCACGGTGCTCATTCCAGGCACTCCCCGACGGCTTTGAGCATTGAGAGGACCCGGGCATTTTCCTCCACGTCGTGAACCCGGACGAGGGCGACATTGTGCAGTCCGCAGAGGGCCGTGACCGCCAGGGTGCCCTCCAGCCGGTCCTCCGGATCGGCAAGACCGAGGGTCGCGCCGATGAATCCCTTTCTTGAATGGCCGATGAGAAGGGGGCGCCCGAAAATGCGGAACGCGTCCAGGTTCCGCAGAATCCTGAGGTTGTCCTCGCGGCGCTTGCCGAATCCCAGTCCCGGGTCGAGGAGAATCCTCTCCGCCGGAATCCCCGCCTTTTCCGCCAGGGACAGCCGTTCCTCGAAAGAGCGGAGGATGTCCCCCACGGTGTCGTCGTACCGGGGATCTTTCTGCATGTCCCGGGGCGTCCCCTGGATGTGGGAGAGAACCAAGCCCGCTCCGGATTCCGCAGCCGCTCCGGGGAGGTCGGGATCGAAGCCGAGGCCGGAGATGTCGTTGATGATGTCGGCCCCTGCCCGGACCGCTTCCAGGGCCACCTTCGCCTTCCAGGTGTCGGCGGAGATCACCGTCTCCGGAAAGGCCTTCCGGACGGCCGCTATGGCGGGAAGCAGCCGTTCCATTTCCTCCTGCTCCGGTACGGTTTCCGAGCCGGGCCGGGTGGATTCCGCCCCGAGGTCGAGAACGGCGGCGCCTGCTGCAACCATGGACCGCGCCCGGGAGAGAAGATCGTCCTCCGGGGTGATCCGGCTTTTTTCGTAAAAGGAGTCGGAAGTAAGGTTCAGGATGCCCATGACGGCGGTCCTCTTCCCGAGAGAAAGGACCCTGCCCTCCCGGAAGGAAAATGTCCATGCGGACCTGTCCAGGCCGGAAAGGGTCCGGGAGAGGCCCTCCCGGATTTCGGGAAGGCCCCAGCAGGGAAGGGCTCCCAGTTTCTCCGCCAGGGACCGGAGCTGCCCCGGGGTTCCAAGGAGGAGGACGGCGCTCTCTGATGCCTCGCAGGAGATGACGCCCCGGTTCACCACGGCGTCTCCGCCCCGGGCGAGCAGCTCCTGCTTCAGGAACGCTGCCGCCCGGAAGTCGGCTTTCGGAATAAACAGGGAGAGAAGGTTCCTCTTGGGTTCGAAGTACGCGCTGGAGCGAAGGTCCGCGCCGATGCGGCGCAGCGCCGCGAGGAGGTCTTCACGGCTTTGAGCAGGAAATGGGTAAGCGATCACGGCGGGAGCTCCTTCCCGGGAATGTCGGCAATGCCGTTCCGATGATATAGTGTCCCTTTGGTGCGGTCAAGGGACGGTCCTCACACCCATTCGGTGGTGAAGCCGGAAAGGTGGTCCGTCCGATTCAGCGAAAAGAGGGAATAGCCGTGGAGGTCGTCGTGGACGAGGATGGAGTAGGACCCCGTGTCCATGTGGACCTTCCAGAAGTAGGGCGACGGTATGCCGAGGCACCCGGCGAGAAGGGGCTTGATGACCGTCCTGTGGGTCACCACGGCGAACGTCCCGCCCCGGTATTTCGCCGCCGCCCGGTCGAGGGCCGCCATGGAGCGCCTCAGGACGTCGTCCATGGATTCCGCTCCTTCCACGGCGAGGCGCTCGGGATTTTCAAGCCAGATTTTCCACTGCTCGGGGTAGAGACCCGCGATTTCTTTCTTGGGACGGCCTTCCCAGATGCCGAGGCAGGTGTTGTTGAAACCCTCGTCCTCCTCCACGGGGATGGAACAGGCGGCCGCGATTGCCCTGGCGGTGTCTTTCGCCCGAAGCAGGGGGCTTGTCACCACCGCTTTAGGGATGTAGGGACGAAGGGCCGCCCCAAGCTCGGCGGCCTGCCGGAGGCCCCGTTCGTTCAGGGGAAAATCCACCCTGCCCCGGAAAAGCCCCTCGATGTTTCCCCGGCATTCGCCGTGTCGCGCCAGAAGTATGGTGGTTCGTTCAGGTTCTTTCATTCTGCATCCTCCCCTGTCCGGCCGGGAAGCGGCCGGAAAATGGAAAAATCCGTCTGACCAGTCTTGACAATAATATCACGGATTGTTACTCTACCTCTCGGTGGAAACGTGTTGGCACTCTCTCTTAAAGAGTGCTAACGCATTCCGGGGAGGTGAAGCCATGCTGACGGAGCGCCAGCTCGAAATCGTGCTCTCTGTTGTCTATGAATATATCCAGAGCGGCGAGCCCGCCGGATCGAGGACCATTTCCAAGAAATACCTCAGAGGAAGCAGTCCGGCCACAATCCGGAACGAGATGTCCGACCTTGAGGAAATGGGGTATTTCTTCCAGCCCCACACGTCCGCAGGGAGGCTCCCCACGTCGAAGGCCTACCGTCTCTACGTTGACTCCATCATGCAGCGCCGCCGTTCGGCGCCCGCCGAAACGGAGCAGTGGAAAAAAGAGATCCGGGAACAGCGCCAGGGTGTGGACGCCATTCTCGCCTACGTCTCCCAGCTGTTGGGAAAGGCCACCAACTGTGTCGGGGTGGCCGCCCTGTCCGCCCTGGAGGAAGTGCAGATCCAGCGGGTGAACTTCGTCCGGCTCGGAGGCAGCACCGTCCTGGTGCTCATCGTCCTCGAGGGGGGGCTGGTGCACCATGCCAACCTCCAGCTGCCCTGCGAGATCTCCCAGGACAACCTCGACGAGCTTGCCCGGAAGATTTCCGCCGTGGCCTGCGGTCACCCATGGGGTCAGGTCCGGGACGCCCTCTTCACCTACGTTCTCGACGGGCTCGAGCGGGTCTGGGATATTTGCCGCGAGGCCCTGGTGCAGATGGACGCCATCCTGAACCGGAGGAGCTCCCGGCTGTTCGTGGGCGGCGCCCAGCATATTCTGAACCTTCCGGACTTCCAGGACATCGGGAAGTTCCAGACGGTGCTCTCCCTCCTGGAGCAGGAGCAGGCCCTGGCGGACATGGTGGAGCGCTACAGCATCAAGCAGGGGGTCTCCGTGACCATAGGGGAGGAGATTTCCGAAGAGATGAAGGAATGTTCCCTGGTCCTCGTCCCCGCCTCCGGGTACGGGCGGAGGACCATTCTCGGCCTGATAGGGCCCCTGAGGATGGACTACGAGAAGTCCATCTCCATCCTGGAAACCATCGCGGAGGATCTCGACGATTCTCTTGTCAACTGAACCGCCGAAAGGAGAAGGAACCATGAACGGGAAAGAGAAGGACGCGGCCGTGGAGCGGCCTGAGGATATGATGCGGGAGGTCCCGGAGACGGAAACAGGACAGCCGGAAGAGACCATGGAGGAAGCCGTTCCTGAGGAGAGCGCCGGGGAGCAGCCGCCGGCAGAGGCTTTCCCGGTGATAATCGCCGGCCTCGAGGAGCGGAACAGGGAGCTGGCATCGGCTCTTGCCGCGGCCCGGGCTGACTTCTTCAACTACAGGAAGAGGATCGAGCGGGACCGGCAGTGGGAACGGATCATGGCCGGAGAAGAGAAGGCCATGGAATTCCTGCCGGTGCTGGACAATCTTGACCGGGCTCTTTCCGCCGGAGAGACTTCCGACAGCGCGGGCATCCTGCAGGGAGTGACCATGGTGCGGCGCCAGTTCCTGTCCGTGCTGGAAAGCATGGGAGTGGAGCAGATCCCCACCGTGGGCACGCCTTTTTCTCCCGAGGTGCACGAAGCCCTGGCAGCCGAGATGACCGATGATCCGGAGAAGAACGGCATTGTCACGGAGGAGATCCTGTCGGGATACCGCACCCGGGAACGGGTGCTCCGTCCCGCGAAGGTGAAAGTGGCTTCCTGTGTCCGGAACGAAACTGAATGAGCCCTCAGGGCCGTTGCAGATTTTTTACACTTTATGAGGTGAGATGAATGTCGAAAGTCGTAGGAATTGACCTTGGAACAACCAACAGCTGCATCGCCGTCCAGGAGGGCGATGTGACCACCATCATCCCCAGTTCGGAGGGGAGCCGCACCACCCCGTCGGTAGTGGCCTTCACGAAGGAAGGGGAGCGTCTCGTGGGGCAGCTCGCCAAGCGGCAGGCCATCGTGAACGGCGACCGCACCATCCTTTCCATCAAGAGGGACATGGGAATGGACCGCAAGGTGGAGATCGACGGAAAGAAATACACCCCCCAGGAGATCTCCTCCATGATCCTGCAGAAGATGAAGCGGGACGCCGAGGACTACCTCGGAGAGCCGGTGACCAAAGCGGTGATCACCGTTCCCGCCTACTTCACCGACGCCCAGCGGCAGGCCACCAAGGACGCCGGGTCCATCGCCGGTCTCGAAGTGCTCCGGATCATCAACGAACCCACTGCCGCCTGCCTCGCCTACGGCGAGAACAAGCAGGGGGAACACAAGATCCTCGTGTTCGACCTCGGAGGCGGCACCTTCGACGTGTCCATCCTCGACGTGGGTGAGGGCGTGTTCGAGGTCCTCGCCACCGCGGGCGACAACCGGCTGGGCGGCGACGACTGGGACATGAGGATCGTGAACTGGATGGTCGAGGAGTTCAAAAAGAGGGAAGGCATCGACCTGAAGAACGACCGCATGGCGGGGCAGCGTCTCCGGGAAGCGGCCGAGAAGGCCAAGGTGGAACTGTCCTCCATGCCGGAGACCACCATCTCCCTGCCCTTCATCACCGCCAACGCGTCGGGTCCGAGGCACCTGGAGATGAACCTTTCCAGGGCGAAATTCGAGGAAATGACCGCCGACCTGCTGGAGCGGACGGTGAAGCCCACCCGCCAGGCTCTGCAGGACTCCGGCCTGTCCGCCGGCGAGATCGACAAGATCCTCCTCGTGGGCGGTTCCACCAGGATGCCCATGGTCCAGCGGAAGATAAAGGAGCTTCTCGGCAAGGATCCCACCAAGGGGATCAATCCCGACGAATGCGTCGCCGCGGGGGCGGCCATCCAGGGCGCCATTCTCGCCGGAGACCACAAGGACATCGTTCTCGTGGACGTGACGCCTCTCTCCCTGGGGCTCGAGACCCTCGGGGGCGTGTTCACCAAGGTCATCGAGAGAAACACCGCCATCCCCGTGTCCAAGAGCCAGGTCTTCACCACCGCGGGCAACAACCAGACCCAGGTGGAGATCGTGGTGCTCCAGGGCGAGCGGGCCATGGCGGCCGACAACGTGAAGCTCGGCACCTTCGTCCTCGACGGCATTCCCCCCGCACCCCGGGGCATCCCCCAGATCGAGGTGACCTTCAACATCGACGTGAACGGGATCCTGAACGTGGCCGCCAAGGACAAGGGAACCGGCAAGGCCCAGAACATCTCCATCCATTCGTCCAACCTGTCGAAGGACGATATCGAACGGATGAAGACCGATGCCGAGACCTTCGAGGATGAGGACAAAAAGAAACGGGAAGCGGCGGAGACCCGGAATGAGGCCGACAGCGCCGTCTACGGCGCCGAACGGCTCCTCTCCGAGAACGGCGACAAGATGACCCCCGAGGAGAAAGGGGCCATTACCTCCGCCATGGAAGAGCTGCGGGGACTCCTGTCCGGCGGGGACTCCGACGCCATCCGGTCGGCGAAGTCGAAGCTCGAGAAGGCGGTACAGGACTTCTCGACGAGACTCTACTCCCAGGCGTCGGCCCAGGACGGTTCCGGGAACGGCGCCGGCGCGGGCGCCCCGGAGGGCGAAACGGTGGATGCGGAATTCACCGATCAGGGCAAGGCGTAGGTGTGACGAAAGATGTACGGCCCGGGAGAGACCGACGATCTGTACCAGGTACTCGGGGTTTCGCGGGACGCCTCCGCGGCCGAGATCAAGAAGGCGTACCGGCAGCTGGTGCGGAAGTACCATCCTGACGCCAACCCGGGAAACAAGGAAGCGGAAGAGCATTTCAAGAAGATCAACCAGGCCTATGAGATCCTGAGCGACACGCAGAAGCGGGCCCAGTACGACCAGTTCGGTACCGTGGGCGACATGCCGGGAGGAAGCCCCTTCGACGGATTCGGCGGGGGCGTGGGCGACATCTTCGGCGATATTTTCGACAATCTCTTCGGGGGCGCGGGAGGCCGGAGAAGGGCCGGCCCCAACGCCCCCCGGAGGGGAGCCGACCTCGAGATGGAAACGGAGGTCACCCTTCTGGAAGCGGCGGCCGGCGTGACCCGGGAGTTCCAGATCCCCCGCTGGGAGACCTGCGGGGAGTGCGGAGGCTCCGGGGCGAAACCCGGCACATCCCCCGAGACCTGCCCGTCCTGCGGCGGCAGGGGACAGGTGGAGACGAAGCAGCACACTCCCTTCGGCCAGTTCGTGACGGTGAATACCTGTCCCCGGTGCAACGGCTCGGGAAAGGTGGTCAAGGAAAAATGCCCCTCCTGCGGAGGCGCGGGGCGGACCCGGAAGACCCACAGGGTAGAGGTGAAAATCCCCGCCGGGGTGGATACGGGCACCCGGCTCCGCATCGCCGGCGAAGGGGAGCCCGGGATCAACGGCGGCTCCTCCGGAGACCTTTACCTGCTGGTCTCCGTGGAGGAGCACCCCGACTTCAAGAGAGACGGCGCCGACCTCCATACGAGGCTGGTCCTCTCCTTCCCCCAGGCGGCCCTGGGCTGCACCGTTCAGATCCCGGTCCTTGCGGGCGAACCGGAGAGCCTTTCCGTTCCCGCGGGAACCCAGCCGGGAAAGGTGTTTACCCTCAGGGGAAAGGGAATTCCCAGGCTCCGCGGGGCCAGGGGAACCGGCGACCTTCACGTCCATGTGGTGGTGGACGTGCCGAAGAAGCTTACCGACCGCCAGAGGGCCCTGCTCGAAGAACTCGCCCGGGAGATGCAGGTGGAAGTGGAGGATTCGGGGGTCTTCGGCAAGTTCTTCCGCAACCTCTTCGATTCCTAGGAAGCCGGTCCCGGAGTATTTCCGCCCCGCCGCCCTGTCAAAAGGGCTTTTCATCTGGTACACTTTTTCTGTTTAAGGGAGGCTTATGCCTCCCTTACGTCATATTCCCGGAGGAGATTTTCCATGACAAATACGACGGACGGTTTCTGGTGGTATGTCACCCTGGAAGGAGGCCCCGGGAGTGAGGAAGTGCTTGCATCCCTCGCTGAAATGTCGGGAAGCATCGGGTCGGAGGAAAGTGTGGCGGGAAACTCCGTTCATGTGAGGGCCTATTTCCGGGCTTCCCAGGACCTGGGGTTCTGGGTGGAGCGCCTTGAAGAAGCCCTCAGCCCCTGGCCGGAGATAAAAATAGCCGACATGGGAAAAATAGAAAACAAGCAGTGGCACACGGACTGGAAGGACGCTTTCCCTCCGCTTCCTGTGGGGGAGAGGCTGGTGGTGCTTGCCCCGTGGCACAAGGGCACCGAGCCGGAGGGGAGAACGCCCCTGTATATCTATCCGGGGTCGGCCTTTGGGACCGGCTACCATGAAAGTACCCAGATCGTCCTCACCCTGATGGAAAAACTCTCCATCGATGGAGCGGAGGGCGCCGACATCGGCACCGGATCGGGCATCCTCGCTATTGCGGCCGTCAAGATGGGTGCCTCGAGGGTGCGGGCCAGGGACCTGGACCCCGCCGTTTTGTCGGAAGTCCGGCACAACCTGGAACTCAACGACATCGGCCCGGGCAGAGTGGAGCTCGAGGAGGGAAACCTCCTGGACGGCATGGAGGGACCTGTGGACCTTCTCACGGCGAACATCATCATCGAACCCCTCCTTGACATGCTTCCGTCGGTTCCCGGGATCCTCGGCGAGGGCGGGCGGGCCCTCTTCTCCGGCCTCCTGGCGAAGGAGCGGGAAAAGTTCTCCTCCGCACTGGGGGAACAGGGGCTGCGGATCGTGGACGAACTGGTGATCAACGACTGGTGGGGAGTTGTCGCTGAACGGAATGATGAACGGCCTCGAAGGTAAGAAAATCTGGATCTGTTCCCTGGGATGCCGATCCAACCAGTATGAAGGCGAAGCCCTCGCGAACGCCTTCTCCGGCGCCGGCGCGGAACTTGTGGATTCGCCGGAGGGATGCGACGGGGCGGTGCTGGTGAGCTGCACCGTCACGGCCATGGCGGACAAGAAGTGCCGCCAGGCGGTCCGCAGGGCCCGGCGTCTTTCCCGGAACGCCCTGGTCGCCGCCTGCGGATGCTGGGCCCAGAAAATCACCAGGGAAGAAGCCCTTTCCCTCG
>Ga0209509_1001421_pt1 | contig 18012 bp, 11 predicted proteins | sample BioC13SIPDNA_FD_185743 | JGI IMG/M metagenome (GOLD analysis project Ga0209509, IMG submission 185743) | Anaerobic biogas reactor microbial communites from Washington, USA - Biogas_R1_A C13 SIP DNA (SPAdes) (version 2) | ecosystem: Engineered > Bioreactor > Anaerobic > Unclassified | place...
TCTGTTCGGCGAATGGCACTTCAAGGTGGCCGACGGTCGAGCCGCTTCCGTTCGTCCAGCCATCGATCCATGTATCGAAGATCGTCGCATGAGCATCGAGATCGTCGGTATAGCTCTCGAAATCGTCCACCACGAAGAACGGTTGTGTGGAGAAGCTCCAGACGTCGCCCGCCCAGGAGCGGATGGCCTCCGCCTCGTTGACCTCGACGATCTTCCAGTAGTACTCCGCGCCCAGGTCCAGCGTGCCCGGATCGCAGTTGCTCTCGCTGACCGTGTCGGCAAGGGCCGTTTCGTCAAGGACCGCCGTCTCGTCGACACTCAGGTACACCTCATGCGCAGCGGCCTGCCGACCGGCACGCCAGTCGAGAATCGCATCCACACTGACGTCGGTCGCATCGTCTTGCGGCTGGGGCTCTCTCGGTTGAATGGGTACATAGTAGAAGCGGACCTCGCTGAGCCCGTAGCTCCCCATCGTCCCGTAAGCGCTGTTCGCCGTCAGGCGAATGAACCGGGCGGCCACGCCGTCGAGGTCGATCACCGTATTGGCGGCGTAGCTGGCCTTCGCCGAGGCCTGGGTGAATTCGAAGTCGCCCAGACTCGCCCATTCCGTCCCGTCGACGGAATACTCGATCGTGACGTCCTTGAAGCCGAATCCGAACATCAGCTCGAAGGCGAGGTTGTAGTTCCACACCTCAAGCTCGTGCAACAGATAGACCTTGTCGAACTCATACTGAATCCAGACCGGCTCGTCGCCGCCTGTGGTGCCGACCCACATATCGCTGGGCAGCGTGGAATGCTGATCGCCGGCGTTGAGGCCGGACCCGTCAACGGTCTTCTCGGGCCCTGATTCGGGTTCCGAAACAGCATTGCTCGTGGCGGCAATGTTCACAATCGGATAGGCGTACGGCTCGACCGTGAAACTCCACACCTCTCCCTTGAAGATCGTGTTGTCCGGCGGCCCATTGACTTCATCGACCCGCCAGAAATAGGTTTGCCCGCATGCAAGACTGCCCGGATCGAAGGTCGTCGCCGCCTGCCCCTGGCTGACGAGCACGCCCCGCGGATCGCCGCGTCCGGCGTCGTTGACGTCGTTCCAGACCGTGCCCAAATAGACATCATGTGCGGCCGCATACCGGCCGGCCTTCCAGGTCAGTTCGGCGTCGCGTGGAACATCGGTCGCCTCCTCGGTCGGAAATGGCCCCTGCGCCGCGCCGACCTGCAGGCCATCGGGGCCCCGCCCGTGAAGCCGCTCCCGCTCCATTTCCGACAGGGCGCCCTTCCAGAAACGCAATTCGCCGTAACTGGCGTTGGCGGTGTTGTCATCGTAATTGGAACGTCCCAGCCAGAAATTGACATCGTTCATCGTCGTCAGACCGCTGATCGGCAGGGTCCCCTTGGCCGGCCCCAGCTCAGGGCTGTCAGCCGGGGCTGTGTACCAGGTCATCGATCCCGGCTCGAACACCAAGACGATATGATACTCCTGCCCCAGAACATACGGAGCGTTCGTGTTGTCCAGTCTGGCACTATCGTTGGGCCCGAAGAACTCGACATGGTCACTGTTCAGATCGGTGCCCATGGTCCAGCTCATGCACATATGCTCGGCAGTGCTCGTGCCGAAGGCAAAGACGCGAGACCAGTTCTGCACCGAGATCTGGGTCGCCCAGGCTTCGATCGTGACGGTATCACCCAGACTGGTCAGAATATGCGATTGCAGAACCACATAGTCCGAGCTGTCCCGGGGCCCTCCAGTCATGGTGACCTCGGTATCCGACAGGACGGCATCGTTGGGTCCCACGTCGACAATTGTCGCGTCCTTTCCTCCCACGGAATCCGTCAGGCTTCCATTGAAGCTCCACCGATGGGCCAGTTCGGCCGCCGCCCCCGAGGAGGACACACCGAATACGACCGTCGCCACAACGATACACGCCAATTGTCTGTTCATGCTGAGACCTCCTTCCAGGCCCTCTGGAGAGGGCGCACCAGGATTGACACGGCATCCCAATACGAATCGTCATTTGCCCACGGCTTCATCCGACCGCCTTTTTCCTCGTCTTGGCTTTTGTCAACGGCGGGGCAGAAAGTGCTTCTCCCCGAACGGACCGTCGGAAGACGGCCGCCCGTATGCCCCCCCCAGGAATCTCGCCATTGCAACGGGAATCGAGACACGCCAAGCCGCCGGCCCGATCTCGCCCCCTGCCGGAAGGTGGGTCGTTTCGACAGAGTCGAACGCGGCCTCGAAACGCCTGACCTCTACTGGTTGTCGAAGTCATTTTCGTGTCCTTCGATCCACCATGTCCATTGCTGCTCGTACGAGGCGACTGCCTGGCGCCGGGACAGAAGCAGACCCCGCCCAGACGCTGCAACGCCCTGCCGTCATCGTGCCATCTTGATCGGACACCATCACTATCGGCATGGTATCACACAGAGTTTACACGTGTCAACCTCTTTTTGAGATTTTTTCGTGTCCGTCCACTCAGGGTGCTGGTACAGAAGGGCAATTGCCTTGCTCTCCGCTGAAAGCGGTGTGGTCGGTTTGTCCGGTGCCCCCCGTCAATGCACCACTCCTTCATCGACAGGAGCCCATAGCGCGGGTCGTCTTCAAGACGAGGCAGTGGTCGCAAGTCTGGTTTGACCCTCCGCATCTGCACGGCGCACGCTCGCGCTTCCCGATACAGGTCCGTCGGGTCGGGGCAGTACATGAGTCCCTCGAACATGATACGTACATGCCCTCGCATCTCCGGCGGTGGAATATCGGCAGGGGCACCTTCTCGTTCAATCCGCTCGATGGCTTCCAGCAATTCCTTCGGCGTCTTTACACCGTTAAAAAGTCCCACAATTCACCCCGCGCAAGAAAAAAGCCGGGGAATCAATGAGGCTTGATGGAAGCCCGGCACGCCTTGCGGTCGCACCTTACCCCGGCCCGGAAGTACAGAAGATAGCAGTCGTGTGAAGCCCATCAATATCATGCCCGCATTATCCCCGGATGTAGATAGCTTTTCAAGAATTTACCTTGATTCGGCACGTGTGAAATGACGACAATATAAAGGTGAGCACGGAGGTGCGTGAATGTTGCTTTGACGACAGCTCTGAAGGACAATCGAAGATGAAATCGACACGGTATGCCCTGATTTCGGTGGCCCTGCTGGCATTGGGCTTCACCGCTTCGGCCATCTATTGGCTCTGGAATGCGCGGCAGTGGCCCTTCTCCACAGGCACGGCAGATGTTGCGTTTCTCGGCACGACGTTCGGCATGTCTCCACAGGAGGTAGGCAGGGCCATTGCCAAGCATGGCGCCCAATTGTTGCCCTATGAGAACTACAGGACAAGCGAGCGGTCCCCGAGCATAGACACCTTCGGTGCAACTCTTGTCTTCTCTGACGACCGCAGAGAGCATACGGCGTATTACATGTCGTCAATCGAGATGTTTGACTCAAAGGTGGAAGCGGAGTTCAAGTTCCGACGGCTCCGACTAGTATCCATCGGGATTCATATTGATCCGATTGGGTATAGTAGGACCGAGTCGGTCGTCACCACGGTTGATTCAAAGCTGCGCAGCACATACCAGTTCTCTCACCGCGAGGAAAGCGAAACCCTTGCTGGCGCTTATACGCTGCATTTCGCATCGCCAAACGTGACTGCTGCGTTGTGGGTCAACCTCAGGGAGCCTGAGCGCCCAGTTGTCATTCTGACCATAGTGCATCGAGTAGCACAGATGGAGAGACAACATGAGGTTGAGGACAGAGCAGACAGAGCATTCGGAACGCGCAAATGAGAATACCCGAACAGGATGCAGGCTCACCTCTGGCGGCAGGCACGGGCTCTCGACGACCCCTTCCGCGTCCCGTCCGCAAATGATACGCCTGAGTAGTTATCGCCCTGGCCCCAGCCGGTCCTCAATGCGTTCGATTCGGTAGGTGCCCGAATTGCTCCGGCATATTGACGACGATTTTCATGTCGTTGGCGGTGTCCCCACCCTCGCGGAAGTAGCCGCCCAACTTGCACAATTGCTCGTTGCCTGCCCTCACGTCAGCGCCGATGCTCCGGGTCTTGCCATGCTCGATCAGCCATCGCGCATTGGCAATAACCTCATCCCGCGTGATGTCCATTTCCGCTTGAATCTGCATCCTTCTCACCTCGATTGCCTGTCGCACGTCCACAAAGGTCAACAATCGTTGCCCTTGGCTCTTGGCGGTCCGCGAACTGAATCCCGCCCGAATTGCCGACTGTGTCGCATTGCCGAACGCATCGCTCGCCGGGTCCGCGTAGTACGTCACAAACGCTTTTCGGCGAGCCGTCATTTCGTTGGCCATGATGATTGCCCTTCACCGGTCGATTGTGTCAGACGTATGGCTATTAGACCAAACACCGCCCTTTGACGCAAGCCCCGGCCCCCACACCCCCGGGCCCGCCATTCGTCCATCCTGCGACGTCCTGGGGCTTCCTACGGCCATTCTGTGGGACGTGTGCAACAGGCCGGGGACGGGGCTGAGCCGTAAACCCTTGTGGAATTTGTTCCCTAAGGTTTTTCTTCGTCGGTACGTGATAAAGGCTCCGCAATTTGTTGCGGCACCTTAGAGCACGGTTCGTACCAGCAGTCTTGGCACGGATGGTGCGGGTCTCCTTGTCGGTACGCTGTAACCCTTCCGGAATTTGTTCCGTAAGGGTTTTCTTCTTGCCCCTACCACCACTGCCATCGACCTTGGCACGGACGGATAACGTTTCGTGATTATGACGGTCGGTATCTTCCGCAACTAATTGCGGAACTTTCTCCCCGCCCTTGGGTTGTCTCGTTCTCTTCCGGAATTTGTTCCGGCACCGGCTGCACTTGGCCAATAAGTTCGTTGGCCCTAACTTTGCACGACAATAGTCGCTCTATGGCAACAATCTCGCTCAAGCCCTACCGTGATACCCTCCGGCGGGAGTTCGTCTGCCTGCGTGGCGTATGCGGGTATCTGACGAGATTCTCATGCCAGTCTGAGAGCCGCCGGGATTCGGGTCACGGGACTCCAAACGGCCAGGGGGGTATCTCAGCCGGGACTCCATCTGCCGCCGGGGGGGTCTGGTGGGACTGCGGGAAGGTCCAGGGGGTGTCCATGCGTGACTCCGGCTGATACGGGGGGGGTGTCCAGGGACTCCAAAGCCAGTGCCGGGTGGGGGTGTCCGGGATTTACACGGGGGTATGATTCCAGTGCCGCGAAGGGGCTCGACCCCGGGCCCCCCCCCTGCCAAAAAGTGAAGCAGGCGTGAAGCAGCCCCGGGCCCAGGCTGACGCCCGCCGTGGCGTTGTTCCATAAAGGCTTACGTTCTTGCAACTTGGGGGAAACTGGGGAACCAGGATTCGAACCTGAACTAACTGATCCAGAGTCAGTCGTGCTACCGTTACACTATTCCCCAAAGAGCCATCTGTCACCGAGATGGTGACGAACTTATCATATCGTCGGCGTTTTGGCAAACCCAAAATAGCGAATCAATGCCCAGCCCGCGGGCAAAAGGGCGGTCGCCAAGGCGATTTTGACGATTTCGCCCGGCAGGAACGGATAGAGTCCAACAGCCAGGACGCTGCCGAGAGGCCGGCCGAGAAGGTGGACCAGGCAGACCAGCCAGGCCAGACCGCACCCGTAGAGCACGACATTGCCCAGCATCATCGCCAGGACGGTGGTGGCCGGTCGGCGATCCCAGCCCCGCTCGGCCAACCGGCCCACGACATAGGCCGCCAGCACGAATCCGATCAAATACCCGCCTGTGGGCCCGAAAAAGACGGCCAGACCCGCCCTGCCGTGCGAGAAGACCGGCAGTCCCGCCAGGCCCTGCAGCAGATACGCCAGGACGGACAAGGCCCCCCGTCGCGAGCCCAGCAGGGCGCCGACCATCAACACCGCAAACGTCTGCCCCGTCCAGGGCACAGGATAGCCGACGGCGATCTGCGTGCAAAGCGCGATCAGCAGCGATCCGCCCAGTACCAGAGCCCCGTCGTAGAGCCATGCGGCCTTCTTCTGATCCGGCCGAATCAAATCCGCCACGGTCAGTTGTGCAATCATCGTTTCTCTTCCTGAAAAACAACCCATCGGCCGAGCTCGACGCGCCCCAAGCCCGATACGGGGGCGAATTATATGCGCGGGTCCCCTGCGCGTCAAATAGCTGGATCAGACCATATTCGCCATTCGCAGAAAATCTGCGGGATCGAACCCAAGGACGACTTACCCCCCCATCCGGCAGGAAATCGGCACTCGCATGAAATCTCGAGCCGGCGGCAGCGACTATGTGTCAAAGAAAGGATATAAGACTGAGCGTCAGTACCCAAGAGCCACCAGGAACGTATAATGGCCAACCATGATTGTGTGACGCAGGACGCCCGGCCCGCCTTTCTCTGGCGCCGGCGGCGTTTGTGCCAAACGACGGGCGCCTGCGGTCGGCAATCGGATCATCTGTGCGGAAGGAAAGGATTGACTATGAGCAAAGGAATCGGCGCGTGTGTCGCATTGGCCTGTCTGCTCGGCCTGATGGTGTTCTTGACCGGTTCGTGCATCTACGTCAGCGGCTGCGACGGCTCCTGGCACAGGCTGGCCCGACACGACAGACAGATCGAGCTGTCGGCCCCACTGACGCCAGGATCGTCTCTGTCGGCTCGGACGCGGGACGGGTCGATCCGGATCGAAGGGGCCCCGACGGACGAGTGCAGGCTCACGGCGACGATCGTCGCCCATGCCGTAACGCAGGAGCAAGCCGAGGAGATCGCCGAGCAGATCGACGTGCGGCTGGAACCGTGCCCCGGCGGACTTGCCGCAGTCATCGAGAAGCCCGAGACCCTGCGGAGCGCGCGGTACGGCGTGTCGCTGGCCGCGACCGTGCCGAACCGAACCAACTTGACGCTCGTCACAAGCGATGGATCGGTCCACCTGGCGAATATCGAAGGCACGGTGGACGCAGAAACGTCCGATGGGAGCATTTGGGCCGAAGGGATCAGGGGCGACGCGAAGTTCAGGACGTCCGACGGCAGCATCGATTGCTCCGGCATCGAGGCCGGGACGCTCGACTTGCACACCAGCGATGGACGCATCAGGCTCTCTGACGCCACAACGCGATCCTGCACCGCCCAGACCTCCGATGGGAGCATTGAGGTGGCCACGATACGCAGTGAAACGCTGGATCTGCGGACCAGCGACGGAGGGATTCGCTGTACGGACATCTGCGTTGCCCGTCTGAGCGGGCGCACCTCCGACGGATCGGTGCACATCCAATGCGCCGCAGACGCACCGAAGGCCATGGAGGCGACGGTCACCACATCGGACGGAAGCATCACATTCGCCACACCGCCCGGGCTGTCGGCTGTGGTCGACGCCTCTGTCAGCGACGGAGCGATTCGCACGTCGCTGCCGATCGCCGTCGAGGGCAAGGTCGGCAAATCGCTCCTGGGGACGGTCGGCAACGGCGAAGGCCGAATCACACTGAAGACACACGATGGGTCGATCACGATTCGATAATCCGGCAGAATGGGAGACTTCAGGATGGGACAGTTTCGTATGAGGCGACAAGCCGTATCGATGCTCTCGATGGCAGCGGTCTTCATGGCAACCGGCTGCGGCGTCCGGGGGGGCGACTGGGCACAATCCCGGTATGAACGAACGACGACGGTGCGGACGCCGCTGGACGCCGGTTCGAACCTGGACGTGGAAACCTCCTCCGGATCGATCGTCATCAACGGCGCCGATGGGACCGACTGCGACATCTTGGCCACCATCACAGCCCATGCACCGACGGAGGCGGAGGCCGAGGAACTGGCCGAACAGGTCGTTATCACACCGGAGTTCATCGGCAACACGTTGAAGGTGCGCGCCGAGACACCTCGCACCACAAACAACCGGTCGGTCAGCGTCAGCTATCGAATCGTCGTGCCTCGACAGACAAACGTCACGTGCCACAGTTCCTACGGCAGTCTTGAACTGACCGGTATCAGAGGAACCGTCACTGCACGGACCAGCAGCGGCTCCGTGAAAGCAGAGAACATCCGAGGTGCGACCAGCCTGAGCAGCTCGTACGGATCCATCACATGCGGAGGGTTCTCCGAAGGCGATCTGACGATCAAGACCAGCAGCGGCAAGATCGACGTCTCCGACGCCACGTTTGGACGATGCGACGCCGAAACGTCCTACGGATCGGTCACCGGCCGTTCCTTGCAGGGCGAGACGATCCGGTTCCGATCCAGCAGCGGAAGCCTTGACCTTATCGATGGAACGGCTGGGGCGATGGACCTTTCCACCTCGTACGGTCGCGTCGATGCGCGACAGATCGTCGTGGGCGACCTGCGGGCCACCTCGGGCAGCGGCAGTCTCGACGTCATCTGCGCCACGACGTGTCCGCCCGATCTTGCCGCCAACGTCAAGAGCTCCTACGGCGGCGTCACATTCACGGCGCCGGCGGCGTTCTCAGGCAAAGTCTATCTGGCTACCAATTATGGCTCGGTCCGCACCGACCGTCCCATCACCGTCAGCGGACAGATCGACAAGAAGAAGATCGAAGGCACGATCGGGAACGGATCGGGCAATCTCCGGCTCGAAACCAGCAGCGGTTCGGTCACACTGCGGTAGCAACAGAAGACCGCCGCCCCGCCGAGGCGGACGGCGGCATCACGGATTCTGCCGGACGGGCGGGGGTGTATGCGTTTCTCATCGCCCCCGCTCGATCCCTGTTGTCGGCTTCAGCGGATCGCCGGCTCGGGCCGATCCTCATCGACAAAATCCAGCCATTCCATCCAGGCGCTCTTGTAGAGATCGCCCGAGGTCAGAAAGCCGTCGTTGTGACCGCCGGTGATCTCCACGAACCGCTTCGGCTCGCGGGCCGCCCCGAAAAGCCGCCGCCCGAATTCGAAGGGAACAAGCTCGTCGTCTCGACTGTGCATCACGAGCACGGGACATCGCGCCCGGGCAAGATGGGCCTGCGTGTCGTATCGGAACCGGGCGAACAGACGTATGGGCATATAGGGGTACATCTGGGCCACCATGTCGAGGTAGGATGTGAAGGCGCTTTCGACGACCACGGTGCGGGTGTCGACCTGCGAGGCCAGATGCGCGGCAATGCTGCCACCGAGGGAGCGCCCCAGCAGAACGACCTGCTCGGCTGCAATCCCTTTGCTCTGCGTCAGCCAGTCATAGGCCGCCCGCGCATCGCGATAGGTTCCGACCTCCGTCGGACGCCCTTCGCTCCGGCCGTAGCCGCGATAGTCGAAGACGAAGCAGCTCAGACCGAGACGGTGGAACAGGCTGACCGTGTCGAGGCGATGCATGATGTTGCCGGCATTGCCATGGCAGAACAGAACGGTAAATGGCGCCTCGTCGGCCGGAACGTACCAACCGTTCAAGGCCAGACCGTCCTGTGTCCGGAACGTGACATCCTCGAAATCCAGCCCCACATCCTCCGGCGTGAACGCGATATCGCGCAGCGGGCGGTACAGCAGTCGGGCCTGTAGAAACAGCAGCACCACTCCGAATCCTATATAGATGGCAGCGAGCGCAGCGCCTACGTATAACAACACGGATCCCATATCACTCCAACAAACTCGACAGCTTTTCGAACGCCCTGTGTGCAGCCCGTATACGGCAGCGCCATTTTAGTTTGCCGGGCACCGTGGGACAAGCTACAATCGGCCCATGATTTCCAGAAGACGTACTTCCTCGGTTTCGATCGGTGCGGTGCGGCTCGGCGCCTCGGACCCCGTCGTCGTCCAGTCCATGACCAAGGTTCCGACCACCGATGTGGCTCGTTGCGTTCGGCAGGTTCAGCGGCTCGTTCGCGCCGGATGCGGCCTGGTCCGCATCGCCGTGCCCCGCCGGGCCGACACGATCGCCTTTGGGCAGATCGTGCAGAAGGTGCGCGTCCCGCTGATCGCCGACGTGCACTTCAGCGCCGATCGCGCCGTCGAAGCGATCGAGGCCGGGGCCGCCAAGGTCCGTCTGAACCCGGGCAACATCAAGAAGCAGGAGGACATCTTCCGGATCATCGACGCGGCCAAAATGCACCGTGTGGCCGCCCGGATTGGTGTCAATGAGGCCAGCATTCGCGACCTGAAGAAGGCCCCCGTCCCGCCCGAACAACGAACAGCCCTGATGCTCGACGAGATGCGAAGCTACGTCCGGCTGTTCGAGTCGCGGGGGTTCGATCAGATCGTCCTGAGCGCCAAGAGCACCGACGCGTTACGCACGATTGAAGTCAACCGGGCCATCGCCGAAACGTTCGACTATCCGATCCACCTCGGTCTGACCCACGCGGGCCTGCCGGGCGACGCGAGCATTCCGTCGGCGGTGGCCTTGGGGACGCTGCTGGCCGAGGGCATCGGGGACACCATTCGCGTCAGCGCCGCCGGGGACCCGGTCGTCGAGACAGAGATCGCCAAGGGCATCCTCATCGCATTGGGCCTCCGTGAACGGACCGGCCCGGAATTAATCGTCTGCCCGACCTGCGGACGGACGGAAATCAACGTTGTCAAGCTCGCCAAACGAGTCGAAAAGGCGCTGCGCAGTATCACGAAGCCGTGCCGTGTGGCCGTGATGGGCTGCATTGTCAACGGTCCGGGCGAGGCCGAAGACGCCGATGTCGCTGTTTGCGCCGCCAGAGAAAAGGCCGCTCTCTACCTCCACGGCCGCAAGATCGCGGTTGTCCCCGAGGCCCAGATCGTCCCCCGTCTGCTTGAGGCCATCGGTCAACTGTAGCCTCAGCCTCTGCTGATGCCGGCGGGAACAGCCATCTCTACGATCAGTTGCTGTTCTTTTTTTCACATATTCTTCAAGGCTACCGCAGAGTCGCGAATAGATGCCTTGAGGCATCCCGCAACAGGCTGGGCGTTCGCACATCTTCGCCGGCATCCGCTCCGCATTGCCTTGCGTCCATCGCCGGGGGCATCTCCGGCAACTCTATATATTTCCACCTGATTTCACAATAAGCTCGTCTTATGACCACTAATTCTGCAGGCGGCCTTCCACTCGGAGCGATATTTGCTCAACCACTTTGCATAAAAAGGTTTACAGTCAGAATGGCCAGCCCTGTGAACCGCATTTCGCTTGGCAATCGCCCCATAAACTGTTGACGGCGACGTCGCGGTGTGTTAGGATCAGGCGTCCATGACAAAAATAACGAAGAAAACCGGAAAGAAACGGGCAGCACGAAGCTCTTCAAAAGTCGTCTCAATCAAAGCCAAGAAGCCTTTCAGCAACTACAGGCAGGCCACAGCCTACCTGTTTGAGAAGACCGACTACGAAAAAGAGGAGCGCGTACGCTATAACGTAACGACCTTCAGCCTCGATCGGATGCGAAACCTGTTGTCTCTGCTGGGTGATCCCCATGCAAAGATCAACACCGTCCATATCGCCGGCACAAAGGGCAAAGGCTCGACGGCGACGATGCTGGCGAGAATGCTCGAATCCAACGGCTACACCGTCGGGCTGTATACGTCTCCCCATCTGGTCCACCTGCATGAACGCATCGTGGTGAATTCGCAGATGATTAGCGAAGCGGAGATGCTCGGGCTGATGAACCGCATCTACGCCCCCGTCGAGAAGCTGTCGAAGGACGATCCACCCACCTTTTTCGAGATCATGACCGCCCTGGCGTTCATGCACTTCGCCGACCGGAAGATCGACATCGGCGTCATCGAAACGGGTCTTGGCGGCCGTCTGGACAGCACCAACGTGATCCTGCCCGAGGTGGTGGGCATCACGAGTCTGAGCATCGACCACAAGCTCCAGCTCGGTGATACCCTCGACCGAATCGCGATGGAGAAGGCCGGCGTCTTCAAGAAAGGCGTCCCCGCCATCACCGTACAGCAGGAACCGATGGCCATGAGCGTGCTTCGGGAGCAGGCAATCGTCATGAAGACGCCGCTGAGCGTCACAGGCAGCAGCGACATCGATTTCTCGTATCGGTTCGAAACGTCGCGCGAGCACGGCCCGCACACGCGGATCTGCCTGACGACGCCGACGAGCAAATTCGAGCACATCCGCGTCCCGCTGCATGGCAAACACCAGGCGATCAATTGCGGCCTGGCGCTGGCCCTGCTGGACCGGCTCAAGTCGTCGGGGTACGAGATCGACATCGACAAAGCGGCGGCCGGTCTGCATGGGGTCACATTGCCCGGTCGCATGGAGATGGTCTGCGAAGATCCGCGCATCATGATCGACGGGGCCCATAACGCCGCCAGCGTGCGCGCCCTGATCCACGCCATCGGCCAGAACATCCCTTACGACTCGATGGTGGTGATCTTCGGCTGCAACGCCGATAAGGACGTCGTGGGCATGCTCACCGAACTCCAGTACGGCGCCGACAAGGTCATCTTCACGCGCAGCAGCTCGATGAAGGCCATCTCGCCGCAGGACCTGGCGGACACGTATACCGACATCTGCGGCAAGATGTGCCAGACCTCCAGCAGCCTGGGCGAGGCCCTGCAACTGGCGCGCAGCGCAGTGGGCCGTGAAGACCTGATCCTGATCACCGGCAGCTTCTACCTCATCGGCCAGGCCAAGGTGCGTTTCCAGCCGAATGTCACTCTGGCCGCCTCCTGAGGACCGTAGACCGCCGAACCGGCGAGTTTAGCCTTGACGGTCTTCCTCCATACCTCTTTAATCTCTGTCTTGAGTTGTCGCCGGTGGCATAACACCCCAAAAGACGTCGCGTGCCAGATCCGTCGGGGGCAAGGACAGACGCTTCGACCCAACGGACCACCTGGCACACAGTGCGGGGCCCTGCCCGGCATGCGCAACGATGGATACATCAGGGGATTGGGAGTCGGAGATGTCAGAGACCGCAAGCTACATTGCCGTAGACCTCGGGGCCGAGAGCGGGCGAGTCATGCTGGGTTCGATTGCCGACGGGAAACTGGATCTTGAAGAGGTGCATCGCTTCGGCAACGGGCCCGTGGAGACGGATGGCTCGCTGCGGTGGGACTTCGATCGCCTGCTCAAAGAGGCCAAGACGGGTATCGGCCTGGCCGCCAGAAAGGCCGAAGGAACACCGCTCGGCATTGGCGTCGACACGTGGGGGGTGGACTTCGGCCTGATCGGCGACGACAGCCGACTGATCGAGGCCCCCTACCACTACCGCGACAGCCGGACCAATGGGATGATGGAGAAGGCCTTCGCGCTGATGCCCAAGCGGGACATCTACCAGAACACCGGCATCCAGTTCATGCAGTTGAACTCACTGTATCAGGTGCTGGCCATGCGGCTGGCCGGTTCGGCGGCGATGGCCAAGACCGGCAAACTGATCTTCATGGCTGACCTGCTGAGCTACTTCCTTTGCGGCAAGGTCTTCGGCGAGTACACGCTGGCCAGCACGTCGCAGATGATGGACATGGCGACGGGACGATGGTCCAAGGCAATCTTCGAGAAGCTCGGCCTGCCGATGCAGATCATGCCCGAGATCATCATGCCCGGCACGGTGGTCGGACCACTGACCGACGACGTTGCCCGCGAGATCGGCTGCCCGAAGATCCCCGTCATCGCGGTCGGCTCGCACGACACCGCCTCGGCGGTGCTCGGCGTGCCGGGCTCCGGCCGTGACTGGGCGTATCTGTCGTCGGGGACATGGAGCCTGATGGGAGTCGAGATTCCCAAGGCCATCATCAATGACAAGACATTCGAGTACGGCTTCACGAACGAGGGCGGCGTGCGGAACACGATCCGCCTGCTGAAGAATATCATGGGCCTCTGGCTGGTCCAGGAGTGCAAGCGGCAATGGCAGCGCGAGGGACAGGATCTCTCCTACAGCGAGCTGACCGACATGGCAGCCAAGGCCAAGCCCTTCTTCGGGATCATCGACTGCGATTGCAGCGACTTCCTGGCGCCGGGCGACATGCCGACCCGGATCAACAACCACCTGACACAAACGGGCCAGCCGACCACTGCCGATAAGGGACAGATGATCCGGCTGGTTCTGGAGAGCCTGGCCCTGAAGTACCGACGCACCCTCGAAGCCATCGAGGATGTCACGGGCGATCCCATCGACGTGCTTCACATCGTTGGCGGTGGGATCCAGAACGAATTGCTGTGCCAGTTTGCCGCCGATGCCACAGGCAAACGAATTGTCGCCGGCCCGATCGAGGCGACCGCCAGCGGTAACATCCTGATGCAGGCGATCGCCGCCGGCCGGCTTAAGGGCATCGACGAAGCGAGAGCCATCGTCCGCCATTCCTTCGACCTGAAGGAATACCGGCCTCAGGACACGCCGGAGTGGACGCAAAGATACGAGCGGTTTATGAAACGCTGACGCCGGCGACATGGCATCCGAAGGAGAGAACCACTTGATCGACTCACTCGAACAGCAACTGGACAGTTTCGATCTCGCCGAACGCCAACGGGCGCTGTCGGCTCTGTGCGACAGGATCGAATCGGGTCACATCGAACTACCGGAACCGGGTGAGTTCGTGAACCTGCATTGCCATACGTTCTTCTCCTACAACACGTATGGCTATTCGCCCACAAAATTCGCGTGGCTGGCCCGCAAGGCGTCTCTGGCGGTGGCCGGCACCGTGGATTTCGACGTGCTCGATGCCCTCGATGAGTTCCAGCAGGCGCGCCACAAGCTCGGCCTGAAAGGCTGCTCGGGCCTGGAGACGCGCGTCTATGTGCCCGAGTTCTCCACGCGCGTCATCAACTCGCCGGGCGAGCCGGGCATTTCGTACCACATGGGCGTCGGGTTCCCCAGCGCGGAGGTGCCGGCCTGCGAGAAGGACTTCCTCAAAGGTCTCAAGGACACCGCGCAGAAGAGGAACCTCGATCTGATGGCGCGCGTGAACGCGCACCTGCGCCCGGTCGAGCTGGACTACGAGCGGGATCTTCGGCCGCTTACCCCGGCCGGCAACGCCACGGAACGGCACATGTGCCTGGCCTACGCCCGCAAGGCCGCCGAGCGTTTCGGCGACGACAAAGCCCTCGCCGAATTCTGGGCCCAGAAGCTGGGCGTCGGCGCCGAGACCCTGGACCTGCCCGAGGGCCGCAACCTGCTGAACACCATCCGCGCCAAGACGATGAAACGAGGCGGGGTCGGTTACGTCCAGCCCGATGAAGGCTCGTTTCCGTTGATGGCCGAGACGAACCGGTTCATCCTCGCCTGCGGCGGAATGCCCACGCACACATGGCTCGACGGCGCCAGCGACGGCGAACGCGACATCGAAGAGTTGCTCGACGTGGCGATGAGCACCGGCGCCGTCGCGATCAACGTGATCCCCGATCGCAACTACACGCCCGGACAACAGGACGAGAAGGTCAAGAACCTTTACGAGGTGATCGAGATCGCCCAGCGCCGCAACCTGGTCGTCGTCGGAGGCACCGAGATGAACAGCCCGGGCCAGAAATTCGTCGACGATTTCGCCACGGGCGAACTGGCCCCCCTGCTGCCGGTCTTCCTGAAGGGGGCCTACATCGTGTACGCTCACTCGGTCTTGCAGCGGCAGTGCGGTCTGGGCTACAGCAGCGAGTGGGCCTGCCAGCGATTTGCGGACCGAGCAGCGCGCAACGATTTCTTCGCGGCGTTCGGCCAATCGATGCAGCCGGACCAGGAGACGAACCTGGCCGGCCTCAGCGAAAGGGCCACGCCCGAAGAAGTCATCCGACAGGTTGGCAAATGAAGAACCGTCAGACCCCGTCCAGTTCCGGAAGTCCGTGCTGCGAAACGACGCAATGAATCGCCGAACACCTGTCTTTGACATGCAATCAGCAGAGAAATGAAAGCTTGGACCATGACGAATATCCCCACATCGCAATGGGCCGTGCAACTGGTGGGCCCCGATCAACTCGTCCTCAACCAATCCAAAGAGGTCTTCCGGCCGGGCCCGCGCCAGATCCTCGCGAAGGTCGAGGTCGTGGGGCTGTGCTTCTCCGACCTGAAGCTGCTCAAGCAGTTCACCGGTCACGTCCGCAAGGGCCCCGTCGTCTCCGGCATCGAGCCTGACGCCCTCGCGCAGATCCCCAGTTACGTCCCGAACGACAAGCCGACGGTGCCGGGCCATGAGACGGTCGTCCGCATCGTCGAGGTGGGCCCCGGCGTCACCAGGCACAAGCCCGGCGAACGGTATCTCGTGCAGACGGACTATCGCTGGCTGAAGACCGTCAGTTCGAACGCAGCCTTTGGCTACAACTTCGAGGGCGCCCTGCAGGAGTATGTTCTGATGGACGAGCGGGCGATCACCAGCCCCGACGGCGAGTCCATGCTGATTCCGGCCTGTGAGGATCGGTCGGGCTCGGCCATTGCACTGGTCGAGCCCTGGGCCTGCGTCGAGGACGCCTACGCCTCGGCGGAGCGCACGAGCCTCAAGGCGGGCGGTCAGATGCTGATCGTCGTGGAGACCGACCTGCCGGAAGGCCGACTCGGCAATCTGTTCAAGCGCTACGGCACGCCGGCCCAGATCACATGGGTCTCGAAGTCGGGCCCTCCGGCCAATCTGCCGGCGCCGGTGGTTCGGGCGCGCGAGCATGACGACGTGGACGACGCCGCCTTCGATGACGTGGTCTACTTCGGATCGAACGCCGGAACGGTGGAAGAGCTGTTCGCCAAGGTCGCGGCCAACGGGATCCTGAACATCGTCCTCTGCGGCGACCGCTTCAGCCGGCCCGTGGTCACGATGGTCGGCCGCGTCCACTATGGCGGCATTCGTATCGTGGGAACCACCGACACCGACCCGGCCGGTTCGATGAAGACTATCCCCAGGACAGGCGAAATCCGCCACGGCGACAAGATCAACGTTGTCGGGGCCGGTGGACCGATGGGAATGATGCACGTCATACGCAACCTGTGCCAGGGAGTCGAGGGCGTCAGCGTCTACGCGGGCGACGTCGACGACAACCGGCTGGCGATGCTGACGAAGATCGCCCAGCCGCTGGCCGAGACCAACGGCCTCGAATACGTCCCGTACAACGCCAAGCAGCCGCCGAGCGACGAGGAGTTCGGCTATTCGGTCCTGATGGCACCGATTCCCGAGCTGGTGGCCGCCGCCGTGCAGGACGCCGCACAACATGGGATCATCAACATCTTCGCCGGCATCCCTGCAAGCGTTACGGGCAAGATCGACCTGAACGCTTATATCGAGAAACGCCTGTACTTCATTGGGACCAGCGGGTCAACGCTCGACGACATGAAACGGATGCTGGCCAAGGTCGAGTCCAACCGGCTCGACACCAACGTCAGCGTCGCGGCCGTTTCCGGGCTGGCAGGAGCACTCGACGGGATTCGCGCCGTGGAGGATCGTTCGATCGCCGGCAAGATCGTCGTTTACCCGGCGTGCAGAGATCTCCCGCTGCTTTGTCTCGAAGAGCTTGCAGCCAAGCGGCCCGAGGTAGCGGCCTGCCTGAAGGACGGACTCTGGACACTCCAGGCGGAGAAGAAGCTGCTTGAAACGTGCGCCTGAGAATCAGAGAAGGGAAGAACATGAGACGAGACAAGTGCCGATCAAAGCATCAACTCCCGATTGGTCTGTGCCGTGGTAGACTCATCGCCCTGGCCGGTGGCACAGCGCTGCTGCTCCTGCTGACGGCCGGAGCATTGAACGCTGCCGAGACGCCGTTCAACGGTCTGGACATGAGCCTGAGCAACCTGGCCAGGCTGTCCGACGCCAGGACGCGCTCGATCAGTCCGGAGAACTTTACGGGCGAGAAGGGCAAGGGCGGCATGGCTACGGAAGGCACCGGCCTGCACGCCTCCCGCGAACTGGGCCGGGGTTGGAAGGTCTCACCATCGGTCCATATCGCGGCCGGCCAGACCTTCACGATGGCCGAGATCAACGGCTCCGGCGCCATTCAGCACATCTGGATGACCCCGACGGGCGACAACCGCCTGAACATCCTGCGGATTTACTGGGACGGAGAGAAGACCCCTTCGGTGGAGTGTCCGGCGGGCGACTTCTTCGCGTGCGGCATGGGCGAATACACCCAGGTGACCTCGCTGGCCGTCTGCGTCAATCCGGGCAGCGGCTTCAACTGCTACTGGATGATGCCCTTCCGCAAGAGTTGCAAGATCACGATGACCAATCTCGAC
>Ga0209509_1001427_pt1 | contig 17910 bp, 16 predicted proteins | sample BioC13SIPDNA_FD_185743 | JGI IMG/M metagenome (GOLD analysis project Ga0209509, IMG submission 185743) | Anaerobic biogas reactor microbial communites from Washington, USA - Biogas_R1_A C13 SIP DNA (SPAdes) (version 2) | ecosystem: Engineered > Bioreactor > Anaerobic > Unclassified | place...
TACTGCAACTGCCAACTGCGAATCCAATCCTCCGGAGAATAAACTAATTGCTTTCATTATTAAACCTCATTAAATATTCTTTATCGCTTATAACATTTATTCCATACTTTTTCAATAGAGCTGCAGTCACACCATCACCTGTTCTTAGCTTACCCGAGAAATTCCCGTCATATATTTCTCCCACTCCACAGGACGGACTGCGATCTTTTAATATCACCAGGTCAATCTGATTTTTCAGCGCAGTATTTAAAGTCTGTTCTGCACCGTCTATAAATGCTGAGGTCATATCTTCACCATTTTTATTTATTACTCTGGCTTTTCCATCTATTACCTGGCTGCCATCTCCACCGATTATTTCACATGGGTGACGAGGCACTGAGAGACCACCGGAAGTTTCCGGACATATAACCATACATTTACCTTCATTATACATCTGTACGAATAGGGGATCTTGATTATTAAACCCGTTGTATTTGCAGTCTATTCCGCATAAGCAGGCACTCACCAATTTTTTCATATAATCAGATTCCTCCTGTTAATATTTATTCTGTTAGCAAACAGTAGATGGTTTTCATATTATAAGATACAAATCAGACATGGTGGAGATTTAATGTACAATTTTAAAATGGTTCAGATAAAATCTGCCGACCAGGTAGAACCAGATTATATGTGGATAAGTAAAAATCTCATTAATAATATTACCCTTATGGAAAATAATCACATTGAACTTCATGTGGGACAACTTAAACGACTTTTTAAAGTTGTAATATCTAATAAAATTAAGGATAATCAAATACTTCTTCATCCTACTATTATCAAACAGTTATGCCTGACTTCTGAACATAATTACGGTATTAATATTGTTAGTAATACTATTTATTTGGGTCCGGTAGTAGGTATTATGGCTGATATTTACAATGAAAACGGCAAACTATTCGGTGGTCAGACTTTGTTTATACAGCAACTTTTGACTGCTGGTCGGGAAATTGGTGAATTGTGTTTTGCATTTAACCCTCATAGTATTAACTGGAATCGTAAGACTATTACCGGTTATACCTATATTAAAAATCGCTGGAAGAAAGCGGTGTTCCCCCTCCCGGATGTTGTATATTCACGAACCAGAGGCTTTTCGCCGGTAAAAATGAGTATACGTCAAAAACTAAGTGCGCAGGGCGTCAAATTATTTAATCCGGTTCTGGTAGGAAAATGGAATACTTATAAAATCTTATCCAAAAACCAGTCCTTATACGATTATCTTCCTGATACCCGCCTATTTAACAATATTTCATTAATAGAAACTATGACACGAAGTTATCAGGCTGTATATCTTAAACCAGTCAACGGATCACAAGGCAGGAACATAATAAGAATCGAAAGATTAAAAAACCGGGGCTATAATTATAAATTTGAGGTTAATAAACAAACTGTTAATGGAAATACGCATAGTCTGGAACAATTGCAACTCCTTTTAAAACCAGTCATAGGTAATCGTACTTATATTATCCAAAAGGAAATTAAATTATTGAAGGAAAAAGGCAGAATTGTAGATTTAAGAATCCTGGTTCAAAAGGACCATACTGGCGAGTGGATAATTACTGGCATAGCCGGCCGGGTAGGAAAAGAAGGTTCCATAACCACGAACATATCGGCAGGTGGAAATGGCTGCCGATTGGATATACTTTTATCCAGTAATTTTGCTGATAGCCAGCAGCAACAAAACATAAAAACTCTGGTAGAATATATTGCCCTTGAAGCGGCTAAAACTCTGGAAGCCGCTATCGGTCTCAGTGGGGAGATGGGTGTTGATATTGGTATAGACAGGTGGGGTAAGCCCTGGTTCATTGAAGCCAATTTAAGGCCGGCCCGGTACATTTTTAATATTCTTAATGATCGAGCCACCAGATTAAAATCTGTGGAAAGACCTATGTTATACTGTCGTTTTCTAAGTGGCTTTTAAAGGAGGCATGGTATGAAAATTACGGGCAGGATTATTATTGCGGATTCTTTGATGAGGGAACTGAATATACCGTTTCATAAATATATAATGGTTCGTTCCGGTAGTCTGAAAGTATATACTGAATTAGTTGTAAGCAACAAATTATCAGGTAATTATGAGCTTTCGTCAGATTTGGCTCAGAGACTTAACATTCATTCCAGAAAAAAACTATTAATACGCTATGACCACCTTTTTGATATGCTTCATTTAGGACCAACCATAGGAATTTTAACTACCGCTTTGCGTAATGAATCTGAGTATGAGCCTACCAGCTTGCAAGCTGAGCTAATATTTTTAAGTAAGATCGCTAATACACTGCCAGGCCAGATATATATCTTTACTCCATCTTCTATAAATTGGTCTAACTTAACTACCCGAGGTTATTATTATCGTCAAACCACAGCAGATAGAGGAATATGGTTGTCAGCTATTTTCCCTCTTCCTGATGTAGTATATGATCGGGTTTCCACTCGTAAGGGAGAATTACGTACCCAGATTCGCGATGCAAAACATCAGCTTATGTCCATGGAAAACATAAAGTATTTTAATCCGTCTTTTTTAAACAAATGGAAAGTTCATCAAATAATGATGACTAACCCGGAACTGCATCAATATTTACCGGAAACCAGAGAACTTACTCAGGATAATTTTGAACATATGTTAATTAAATATCCAGTATTATATTTAAAACCGGGCAATGGAAGTCTGGGTATGGGGATAATAAGGGTATCAAGTGAATCCAATGGAGGATTAAAATATGTAGTTCATCGCCGTAAAAGAATCCGGGGGCAGGCAGAATCAGCCAAACAGCTTATGAGTAAAACCAAAGCATATAGAAGCGATCGTCCTTATATTGTTCAACAGGGGATTGCACTGGCCACTTTTAGAGGTCGTCCTTTTGATTTACGCATTATATTTCAAAAAAACGGACAAGGTAAATGGCAAATTAGCAAAAAGTTTGTACGGTTAGCTCCTCCCGGTAGTTCGGTTGCCAATCTGAGCAGTGGTGGAAGTGTTGAAACCAGCAGAAAAGTAATGAATGCACTATTTAAAAACAAAGAAATTATAGAAAAGAAAAACCAGGAGATATATAATTTCTGCCTGACTTTGGCTAATACACTTGAGTTATCAAGTGGCCAAATATTTGGTGAATTAGGATTGGATATTGGTATTGATAAGCATGGCGAGTTATGGTTAATAGAGGTCAATTCCAAACCACGAAAAACTACAGAAACCGGTTTTTCAAAAATTATAATGAAGAATACTTTTAAACGTCCTCTGGAATATAGCACTTATCTGGCTGGTTTTTAGGTTATTTTTTCCTTCGTTTATTATTTAATAATTTTTCAACAGGAAATAGGAAAGGGATGCCGAATATTTCGATTATAAACTAAATTTTTACGATACAATATTAACAGTATATATTTAATAATTAATTATTACAGGGAGGTTTGGACAATGGAACCAATAAAACGGATTGGATTATTAACTGGTGGGGGAGATTGTCCAGGATTAAATGCGGTTATTCGGGCGGTTACCAAAACTGCAATTAATCTGCATGGTATAGAGGTTTTCGGATTTTTGGATGGATTTAAAGGTTTGGTAAACAATAACTTCACCAAATTAGATCTGGAACGGGTATCGGGTATTGCGCATACCGGAGGTACAATTCTGGGAACTACTAACCGCGACAATCCATTTCGTTATTATTCTGTCGAGGATGGTAAAGAGATCTACAGTGATGAATCTGATCGAGCTATCGATAATATTAATTGTCTGGGATTAGATGGTTTAATCGTTATTGGCGGTGACGGCAGTCTTAATATTGCTCATCTGTTTAGTCAAAAAGGAGTTCCGATCGTAGGAGTGCCCAAGACGATTGATAACGATCTGTCAGCAACCGAAGTAACTTTTGGTTTTTATACTGCAGTAAATACCGCATCTGAAGCGTTGGACAAGCTTCATACTACTGCTGAGTCCCACCATCGAGTCATGGTTTTGGAGGTTATGGGGCGATATGCCGGTTGGATTGCATTATATGCAGGTCTTTCCGGGGGTGCTGATGTAATTTTAATACCAGAAATTCCATATCACCTTGATTCAGTGATTGAAAAAATTAATTATAGATATACGCAGGATAAAAAGTTCAGTATTATTGTTGTTGCCGAAGGTGCCAAACCGAATGATGGTGAGATGGTGGTTAGTAAGATGGTTACCGGAAGCCATGATCCAATTAGATTGGGAGGAATTGGACAAAAATTGGCTAATGATATAGAAATTACTACTGGGATTGAATCGCGTGTTACTGTACTGGGTCATTTACAAAGGGGCGGAGGGCCTATACCTTATGACCGTATATTATCTACCCGTTACGGGGTAGCAGCAGTTGAACAATTGGTAGAAGGTAATTCTGATGTTATGGTAAGTCTAAAAGATAATGTTATTACTTCAGTTCCTTTAGTAGAAGCAATTCGTGAAATAAGAAAAGTTCCTGTAGATAGTGATATTGTCCTGGCAGCAAAGGCTTTGGGAATCAGTTTTGGTGATTAATATGGCGGGAAGGTGTAACCATTGTTAGTCAGCAATATAATGCGAAAAGATTTTTATACCCTGCATGTCGATGATACTCTGGGACATGCCTGTGAAATAATGGACACTTATCGACTTTATGGGGCACCTGTTGTTGATGATAACAAGGTTATTCAGGGTATATTTACTAGACCCCATCTAATTAGAGCTTTTATGCAAGGCAACGAATTAAATACCCCCATAGAAGATCTCATGCAGAAATCAGCCGTTACTATTGATGTTGATTGTGATATAAGCGCGGCTATAAAGCTGTTTGTTGACTATGGATATCACAATATTCCAGTAAAAGATAACAATAATGTGCTAATAGGTGTAATTTTATCTTCAGATTTACTACAAATTGCTACGCAGGAATTTTATCGTTTATTCGGAACTCACCGGTTTGATTATTTAGGTAATGCTATGATCGGTATTGATTCCAAAGGATATATTCGCTCGGTCAGTGAAACTGCCCGTAGTGTTTTTGGACCCAAAGCCTCATCAATTATAAATAAACATGTGTTTGAGACTCTCCCACTATTAGAGAATATAAGCACTGAAATATTATCAGATGCGCAAAAATCGCAGGAATTATATAGCCAACTCAGTATCGCTCAAAAAAGAGTTGAATATTATAGAAACGAATTACAAACTGCCCGCGGAGGCAAATACACTTTTTCAGAAGTTATTGGCATGTCGCCACAAATGAAAAAAATGAGGGTTCTGGCTGCACAGGCAGCCAAAACTACTTCAACAGTTTTAATTCGTGGGGAAAGCGGTACGGGCAAGGAATTGCTGGCTCAGGCTATTCATAATGCCAGTCCCCGTTGCAATGAACCACTTATAAAAGTAAACTGTGCGGCCATTCCGGAGAGTTTAATGGAGTCGGAACTATTTGGTTATTGTGATGGTGCTTTTACTGGAGCAGTTAAAGGAGGAAAACCTGGTAAATTCGAATTGGCTCATGGCGGGTCCATATTTCTTGATGAGATAGGGGACATGCATCCCTCTTTACAGGCTAAACTCTTGAGGGTATTACAGGAGTTTGAATTTGAACGCCTGGGAGGAACTAAAACTATAAATGTTGATGTTCGGGTTATTGCAGCAACTAATCGTAATTTAAAAGACTTGATTGCTCGCGGAAATTTCCGGAAAGATCTTTTTTATCGTCTTAATGTAATTGATATTGAAACTGTCCCGCTTAGGGAACGTCGTGAAGATATTGATTATTTAACTGATTATCTGGTTGAAAAAATAGCTGATCGCCTTAATGTTACAGTCACCGGTATTGATGATTCAGCCAGGCGTGTTTTAAAGGAATATGATTATCCGGGTAATGTCCGGGAGCTTGAAAATATCTTGGAACGGGCAGTAAATATAATTAATGGAGAAACTGATGTAATAAAGGCAGAGCATCTGGCCTACCTGGCAAAAGATTTTAATATATCATCAGCTGAACCTTATTCATCTGCTTTTGACCAAACTCTGGAGGAAGTTATGCACAAAGCTGAAAAAGAAGCGATATTACAGGCATTAACGCAAACCAGTGGTAATCGTAATGAAGCAGCTAAACTACTAAATATACACCGTTCGTTATTATATAAGAAACTTAAAAAACATGAGATATCATAGCCGGGTGAGGGGGAGATAGTTAATGAAAACAGTTGCGATCCTGGGCTCAGGAATTATGGGCGCAGGAATTGCGCAGGTTGCTGCGCAGGCTGGTCTTTCAGTTATTTTGCGGGATCTGCAAATGGGTATAGTCAAAGATGGTTTGGTAACAATTGAGCAAAACCTTGATAAAATGATAAAACGAGGCTCTCTTTTAGCAGATGAAAAGCCAAAAATTTTAGATAGGATCAATGTAACTACAGATTTAACCGATGTTCAGAATTCTGATTTGGTGATAGAAGCTGTGGTTGAGAATATGGCAGTTAAAAAACAGATTTTTGCTGAGCTGGACCATATTTGTTCAGATCATACGATTTTGGCTACTAATACCTCATCACTGTCTATTACAGAAATTGCTGCATCTACTAAACGACCTGACCGGGTTTTGGGTATGCATTTTTTTAACCCGGTACCTCAAATGCGCCTGGTTGAGTTAGTTAAAGGAATAGAGACTTCAGACCAGACCATAGATATTGCCCGAAATTTTACTAATTTGATTGGTAAGGATGAAGTAGTTGTAAACCGTGAAAGTCCGGGGTTTATTGTTAATCGCATCTTAATGCCATTTATGAATGAGGCCATTTTTATTTTTGGTGATGGATTGGCTACTCCTGAAGAGATCGACACTGCTATGAAACTGGGTGCCGGGATGCCAATGGGACCTTTGGAATTAGCTGATATGATTGGTCTGGATATTGTTCATGCTGCGATTCTGGTGTTTTATAATGAGTTTCGGGATCCCAAATATCGGCCTCATACAATTTTATCAACCTATATTCGTGCCGGTTATTACGGTAGAAAAAGCGGAAAGGGGTTTTATAATTATAATATAAATAATACAGATATAATTATGGGGGGGAGTAATTATGATAGTTAGACCAGTTCGTACAATCGGAGCATGGTTTGGCCTGATTATGGGGACAATTGTATTTACTTTTACATTGTGGGGTATCGGGTTTTCGTTGGGACCCGGGGATGAAAGTTTAAAGATACTGCTATATATACCTGCCTTTTTATTTATTGGTATATTTTCTGTTCTGGTATTAGGTGCCTTTACGATGACTTATCGTATTAAAGATGATACGCTAATCATTTATTGGGGCTTTCGCAGTCATAAGATACCTTTCAGTGAAATCAATGAAATCAATCAAATAACCGGCAGGAGTAATCTATACTCAATATTAGGTTTCAGTTGGCCGGGTTATATGATTGGTTTATACAACTCCAAAGGGCTGGGTCCGGTTAGAATGTACGCTACCAACACCCAAAATGGCTATTATTATATAAAAACTAATTTAGGGTTATATGGCATCACCCCACGCAAGCCGGAATTCATCGAGGAACTTGCCGCGCAAACCGGGAAAGATATTGAAATAATCGATATGGAAGCAATGCCCAAATCCCAGAGAGGTCAACTAATGTGTGAAGATGGATATTATAACTTGCTGTACAAGATTAATATTATATTATTGGTAGTTTTTGCTCTTTATTTAGCTATATTTTTCCCGGGGTCAGGGGCATCCAGTTTTGTGGTTTTACTATTAGTATTAGCATTGGCTTTGTTCTTCTTTAATATAGGTAATGCAGCCCGATTATATCATTTTAGTGATCAGGGAGGATACTTTTTATTATTACTGGGTATAGCTGTAACCGGTACTTTTATTATATTATCATTATCGGAAATATCATTATGATGACAACATTCAAAATAAGTTTAATTTGAGCCCATAAGGGCTCTTTTTATTTAAAGTATCACTGGCAATTAATATTATGGAAGACTATAATATGTTTTGAACTCAAGGAAAGGAAATAATACTATGCAATTAGGTATAATTGGTTTGCCTATGGTTGGCAAATCTACCCTATTTCAATTATTGAGTGAAAACCAGGGTAAACAGATTACAGCAGGAAAAACTAATACTGCTATGGCCAGAATACCGGATGAAAGAATAGACTTTTTGTCTGAACATTATCAACCACGCAAGACGACCTATGCCCAGTTGGAGATAATTGATATTCCAGGTTTATCTCCTACCGGGGAAAAAAGCAGTAATATATTTTTAGATACGGTAAGAAAAGCCGATGCCCTTTTACATGTGGTTCGAGTTTTTGATGATCCTTCAGTACCGTTAACCACCGATGGTATAAATCCCTGGCATGATATTGAATTGGTCAATTATGAACTACTACTGGCAGATTTGGATTTAATTGAAAAAAGAATTGATCGAATTAATGCCAGTAAAAAGAAACCTGATTCCGAAAAGGAATTGGAATTTCTTAATAAACTTAAAAATACAGTAGAAGATGGTCAACCTATTTCGTCAATTGAGTTTAATACTGAAGAAAAAGAATTTCTAAACACCTATCAATTTTTAACTATCAAACCCATGTTAATCTGCCTGAATTTATCAGAAGATGATATGTTGACCGGCAATTATGCTGGTAAGGATCAAGTATTAAGATATGGGCAGGATTTTAATATTCCGATTGTAGAAATTTCCGCCTCTATTGAAAGTGAAATCGCCCAACTGGATGCGGAAGAACAGGAATTGTTTATGCAGGATTTAGGTATAACCGAGTCAGGTTTGATAAAAATATCACGCAGTATGTATGAAAAGTTGGGTTTGATTTCATTTTTTACAGTGGGAGAAGATGAAGTGAAAGCCTGGACTATAAACAAAGGTTTAAATGCACGCAAGGCAGCCGGCAAAATTCATTCTGATATTGAAAGAGGGTTTATCCGTGCTGAGGTTGTCGAGTACGATGCTTTTAAAGAATGTGGCAATATGAACGCAGTAAAAGAAAAGGGGTTATTTCGTTTAGAGGGTAAGGATTACATTATTCAAGATGGCGATATTGTCCACTTCCGTTTTAATGTATAAGGTGGGTAAATAGATGAAATGCATAATTATTGGGGCTGGCAAGGTAGGCTTTAGCATTGCTCAATTACTATCGACCGAAGAGCATGATGTAACTGTAATTGAGTTTGATACGGAGCGCGCATCTTTAATCGATGATGCATTGGATGTTCAGGTTATTAACGGCAGCGGTTCATCATGGAGAACCCTGGAAAAAGGCGGCGTAAAATATGCTGACATGGTAGTGGCAGTTACTGAATTTGACGAACTGAACATGATAGCATGTCTGCTGGCTAAACAATATGGTGTAAAAACGACCGTTGCACGGGTGCGCAATCCGGAATATCTCGAAACTCCGCACTTCTCTCCTGAATCATTGTTGGGTATTGACCTTATTATTAATCCGGAGAGAGTAACTGCACTGGAAATCTCCAAATTAGTTAAAAATCCGTCAGCTTTAAATGTTGAATACTATGCCCAGGGAAGAGTTCAATTAATGGAACTGGCAGTTGAGGAAAACTCTTTTATGGCTGGAAAGCAAATTAAGAGCTTGAACACCACTCATTTTGTCATCGTAGCCATAACCCGTAAACATAAAATGATCGTACCCGGAGGAGATGAAGTTATTACTGCCGGGGACCATATTTATATTATGGCTAATACTGCTGAAATGCCGCATGTTTTACAATCATTAGGCATTATTCACAAAAAGATTGAGCACATTACCATACTTGGTGCAGGCCGTACCGGCACCTATTTAGCTCATATTTTGGAAGAAAAACGACTTCCTGTAAGTATAAAAATTATTGAGCGGGACCCTAAAAGAGCACGGGATGCTTCTATAAAGCTGAAGCGTACTTTAGTTATAAATGGAGATGGCAGTGATCTGGATTTACTGGAAAATGAAAATGTTGGGCAGAGTGATTTATTTGTGGCTCTGACTAACGATGACAAACTTAATCTGTTATCTTCCCTCATTGCTCAAAACTTGGGAGTTAACAAAACTATAGCTAAAATTAACCGTTCGGATATCATGCCACTCATGCAGCAAATTGGTATTAATGTGGTGCTTAGTCCCAGAATACTGACGGCAGGTGCCATTTTGAAATATATACGCCGGGGTGATATTATTTCCGTTACGGTATTAGGAGAAGACCGGGCAGAAATGATAGAGCTGGTTGCTCAGCCGGGTTCTATCGCCATCGGAAAGGAATTAAGAAGAATTCATTTTCCCAGGGGATCTGTAGTAGGTGCAATTGTAAGGAATGAGAAGGTAATCATACCCAGCGGTGATGATGTTATACAATCCTGTGACCATTTAATTATGTTCAGTCTGGCCAAGAGTATTCATAAAATGGAAAAGCTTTTTATAAATGGAGGCAACAATTAATGGTCAGGTCAGCTGTTATACTGAATTATATGGGCAAGATACTGGTAATTATAGGCATTGCGCAAATTTCGGTTGTCCTTTGTGCCATTATTTATTCTGAAAATGAAGTAATAAAACTTTTAATATCAGCTTTAATTACTATAATGACAGGTTTTATGCTTAGCAAAACCTTTGCCCATAATCATAGTATAAATTATAGGGAAGGTTTTGCTATTGTAACTCTGGGATGGATAGCAGCCTCACTGTTTGGTACTTTACCATTTATAGTCAGTGGGCATATTCCTTCCTTTGCAGATGCCTTTTTTGAAACTGTGTCCGGTTTTACGACTACTGGTGCAAGTATTCTAACTGATGTTGAAGCCCTGCCTAAAAGTTTACTGTTCTGGCGTAGTCTTACGCAGTGGCTGGGCGGGATGGGAATAATGGCATTATTTATTGCCATTATTGTCGGTTTAGGGGCCAGAGCAAATCAAATCTTTCGAGCTGAAGTACCCGGTCCGATATCTAATAAAATCAGTCCCCGAGTACGGGATACTGCCCGTGCTTTATGGCTTACTTATGTTGTAATGAGTGCAGTACTATTCCTCTTGTTATGGGCTTTCGGCATGAATATCTTTGATTCCCTGTGCCATACCTTTAGCACCATGGCTACGGGGGGATTTTCCACTAAAAATCAGAGCATCGGTTATTACAGCAGTCCATATATTCAATGGACGATTACGCTCTTTATGTTTCTGGCCGGAGTAAATTTTGCCTTACATTATCTAATCTATAAGAAAAAGACTCTATCCCAATATTGGCAGGATAAAGAATTTAAATTATATTCCTTTATTATAATAGTCTCTTCCATAATTACCTTCTTTGGAATTTTAAATATTTCCAGTGGGGAAGAAAAAGCCCGTGCTGCAGTTTTTCAGGTAATATCTATAATGACTACTACCGGTTATGCAACTGCCGACTTCGACATTTGGGCACCCATGGGTAAAGGGATATTGCTGGTTTTAATGTTTGCAGGGGCCTGTGCCGGTTCCACCTCCGGTGGTATAAAGGTAGGGAGATATTTAATTATGCTGCAACGAGCCAAAATTGAGCTGCAGCAAATGGTGCACCCCAGGGCTATAATGCCGTTAAGAGTGGGCGACCGGGTAATAAATGATGCATTGGTAATTAATGTTCTGCAATTCTTCTTTATATACATATTTATCGTCCTGGTCTCTACATTAATTATGAGTATTATGGGACTTGATTATGTTAGTGGCTTAACTGCAGTATTATCTTGTATAGGTAATATTGGTCCAGGCTTTGGCCTGGTCGGTCCAACCAATAACTATGGCTTTTTATCTGATACTGCCAAATATCTGCTTTCCTTATTAATGCTTCTCGGCCGTTTGGAAATATACCCATTCCTCATCTTATTTATTCCCCAATACTGGAAAGAATAACTATTACCTTTCATACTACTTTGTTATCTATTTGCACTTACTTTATAGCTGCGACATATTATGCATTATAGATTTTACAAGGGAGTTTATTATGCGTAATATGCCGGAAATAGTTTTGCATCACCAATTTGATATGAGTATTCCTGAACATATTAATATTCATATTGGAAAACAAACAATTAAGGTCAAAGTAATAATAAGCAGCAAACTTAATACCGGGGCAAATTATTGCTTTATTCCACCATCAACAGCACACAAGTTATCAATCCCTTCAGGAAATTATTTAGTTTATAAATATGATTTATTAAATCTATACATTGGTCCAATTATAGCAGTATTGACTGCCGGTAATAATAAAAGACCTTATCCGGTTGGACGACAGGCACGGCTTTATAAAGAATTAAGCAGTCAGGCTGGAAAACAGGGTGTATTTCTATATTTCTTTAATCCTGAAGGTTACCGCATAAACCATTCTGCCATCAGAGGATACCGGTATGATGAAAAAGGGAACCGCCTGACTGGTTTTTTCCCTTATCCTAATATTGTTTATAACCGAGTTTTATATCGTTCTATAGAGCGACAACCATTTATACAATCAATTCTAAATTCATTTATTAAAGATCCACAGGTATTTTTGTTCAATACTAGATTCCTTAATAAATGGGAAGTAAATCAGGAATTAAGCCAAGGGGTTGGAAAGGTCTATCTTCCTGATACCAAAAGATATCATCTTACTAATCTGCGCACTTTTTTAAAAACTTATCCGGAGGTATTTCTTAAACCAATCAATAACAGTAAAGGCAAGGGAATTATTAAAATAGTCAATCTGGGTAATGGAAATTACTCATTGGCCAGAGCAGAATGGCGAAATAAACCCTCCCTAAGATTTAATTCCCTGGAGGGGATTATCAGGTTCATTGAGAAGCATAAGATTACCTTGCGACATTATATAGTTCAGCAAGGCATCCAATTGGCTACTTTTAATAACAGAGTATTTGATTTAAGAACCCAGTATCAAAAAGATCGCCAGGGTAATTGGATTCTTACCGGAGTAGGGGCACGGGTGGCAGGATTTAATCGTTTTGTTACACATATTCCTAATGGAGGTTATCTGGCTAATTACTCTGATATTATTAAACAGGTATTTCCCAGCTCTGATTTTCAGTTGTCTATCAACCGTGAACTGCATAAAATCGGGCAAACTATTCCAGCTTTATTGGAGCATCACTTAGAAATCAATCTTGGCATTCTCTCTTTTGACATTGGAATTGATAAACAGGGCAGGTTATGGATATTGGAGATTAATTCCAAACCGGCTAGTTTTGATGAAGATGATATCCGGGGGAATCACCTTAAACATCTAGTGGACTATTTTATTTATGCAGCCAGTCAAAATTAAGGGAAGGTAATGAAATGAATTTAACTATTCTTTACCTGCTTGGCCCCACTGGCGATAAGATCCTTCAAACCTTTAATAATAACGATTCTGAGGTTAAGCATAAAATAATAAACATTGAAGATCAGGATTATTATCAGATCAGTATTGAAGATAATAATTCCTATATTCATAAAGTCTTTAATACTCCACGGGCTATTCGTAATTGTAAACGTGATGAAATAATTAAAGGTTTACTAAAGTATAGTAATATTGCATATGGAGATATTTCTGAGGAAGGTGTTTTACGCAACTATGAAGTAATTATCAGCGATATGGAGACTATCTCAATTAAAATGACCGGTTCAAAACCTAAGACATCTACTAAATATATTCGTGAAAAGGATAATCAAAAAGTTGCTGAATTAGCCAAAAGCGCTATGCATGTTGTCGGCTTGGATTTTGGCCAGGTAAATGTGGCACTCACTGCCAGGAGAAGGTACAAAATAACGGCTATCGACCCTTCTCCAGAGATTCGAGACAAAGATCTGAATGCACTTTTAAAGACTATACACCAAATACAACTTTCCGACTATACTATCTATAATAATGAAGTTAGATTAGGGGCAGATCCTGAATTTATGATGTTAAACAGTAAGACCGGGAAAATGACTGCTGCTTCGCAGTTTTTCCCCCGTGAGGGTTTGGTTGGCTGTGACAATATCAGAGTTCCTAATCGTCAGCAGCGACCAGTTGCTGAATTAAGACCTAAACCCGAATATAATCCTGAGGAATTAACCATTAATATTAAACTGGCTTTAAATAATGCGGTACGATTGGCGCCTTATCAAAATATTAAATGGATTGCCGGAAGTCAACCTTTCAGTGGATACTCTATTGGCGGACATATTCATTTCAGCAATATAAAGTTGACCGGAGGATTATTACGGGCACTGGATAATTATCTTGGTCTGGTAGTTTTTCTAATAGAAAACCCAAGTACAGCAATGCGAAGAAGAAAAAAATATGGGGTTTTGGGTGAATTCCGACTCAAAGACCACGGGGGTTTTGAATATCGTACCCCGGGAAGTTGGTTGGTATCACAGGAAATAACCCTGGCTGTACTATGTCTGGCTAAAATTGTAGCTAATCGATATACACTATTACCCCATAATTTCCTGAATACTATTGAAGCGCAACAGGCATTTTACGAAGGGGATCAGGATTATTTTCGCCTGATATTTCCAACATTATGGTCTCATTTGCGCCAGCTTGATTTATATAATCGGTATTATGAAGAGTTAAATGTTATTTACCACATGATTGAAAAAGGCTTAAATTGGGATGAAAAAGTTGATATCAGAAAAGGTTGGAACATCACTACCCCTAAAAAAATCTATAGTGATACGGCTCGAATTGAACCCCGACAATTAACCAATATCAGCAATACAATCCGTAACAACTCCAGTCAGACTCGTATTAATTCCCAACAGTCTGTTTCTTTCGGAAGCAGACAGGTTATTCAACCCAGTGCAACCAATATACGCAGTCAGCGTTATCAAAATGTTAATGTACGCAATACTTCCAGAACAGTTGGAGGACACAGAATTGATTCTGCACAACGCAGAACCAACTCCTAGCCCTATTAAATGTTTAATTCATATTCAGACTCTTTAACAACATATTGGCTGTATTTACATGATAATTAATCCTTGTTGACAGCGTCTGTTTAGAACAAGTTTCAAAAATAAAACTATGTACACCTAAGTATTCACCTGCAGCTCTGGCCAAACTTCCCTTGGCCGGATAGCGTAACAAGGTGAATTTGGCATAGGAATAATTTACGCTTTTGTTTATAGAATTCAATATATTTGAAACCGTATTAACCGTGGAATTAGCCGGGTAATAGATTAAAGTCTGACCCACTGAATTAGAATTTAGCTTATGATAATTTAAACTTTCATGCATGTCCATTAACCAGTCGACCTTGTAATCTTTTACCACTTTATAAATCTCCCTGGTCAAGGCAGTATCCGCTAATGAGCTTGAACTGGCAGGAAACTGACGGTTCATATCACCAACCGAACTAATCATTCGGCTTTTATTTTCTATAGCACGCTGATTTGCTCTGGGAATAACCAGTAAAGTACCGCGTTTTATGTCATAATTAATGAATTTTTCAGCAGCTTTATAACCGGCAGTTTCATTGCCGTGTATACCGCCTACAATCATAACAACAGGACCTGGTTTATTAGCCTTGATTATGTATAATTCGGTAGCATTTTTGGTTCCTTTAGCCAGTACCTTTGTTTCAACCATTGGTTTGGCTGCAGGTTCCGGGGTGTTATAGTTACTTTCAACCGGGGCAGGGGATACAGAAGAATCACTAATTACCTGACGATTAATTGCAGTAACATAACCGGAATTAAAATTAACTGTTTCCGCAAATACATATGGAAATGTAAAAGTTTTAAATGAATAATATGTAGCGGAGCCAGGTAGATTAATTGTACCGGCCTTAGCAACCCCTGGAATAAGTAACAGGCCTGCTACAAGCACTATGCTTGCCAATAACGGGATATATAATATTAAATTGCGAATATTGCTCCTTTTTTGCAATCTTATCACTCCTTCCCTTAATGAATTTTTTATTACAAAAAAGTAAGCTGTAACCAGCTTTCGACATTTAGTTCCTCTATCCTTCTTTTTTCCCATGGTAATTGTTGCCACGGGAACTGATTACTGCCAATAAAGGCTTGTTATTAATTACATTTGATGGGATTCAAGGTAAGTTGGGAAAGAGAAGGGAAGAAAGGCTTAATTATATGAGTAGTATAGACTGATTTACTCATAAGTAATTATTTGATGATCAATTAATAGTAACTCTACTTCATCATCAAAACTATAAACTGATTTTTCTATGGTAGATATAACCGCATCAATTCCAGAAGTATTATTAACAACTGCCGTAAATCCAATAAGTGATCTTTGCCATAAGTCATGATAATCTACTTCAGTAATAGATATATTATACTTACTGCGATTCCTGGCGATGATTGCCTGAACAATTTTTCGTTTATCCTTTAATGATCCGGAATAAAGCAACCGCAGATCAATAACTCCATAAATCACATACAAATAAATGCACCTACTTATTTTTTATAAAAGTCTACCATAATAACCACAGTATTGAAAAATATCATCAGGGGTATGTGTTAAAGCATTCATAACATTTTATAAACCATTTCTCAGTTTTTAAGTTATTCTCCATCTTCCGATAATGAACATTATGTAAACTAGCATGAAAGTCTCCCTATAGCCCGTCCCCGGCTCCGGCTAGTTTACATTAATGTTCGTTTCACTGTTTCTTTTCGCTGAATATTAAGTATGAACTTTATTTCATGAATTATTATTCGTCTTATTAATTAACCAATTATCAATGCCGCGGCCAGCGAGGCGCGTTATGCTATCATGCGTGCCCCTTATGTAAAGGGTGAAGGCTGCGCCCGCTGATTTTAGTTTTAAGAGGCTTATAGGAGCTTTTAAGAGGTATGCTGCAGGGATATCAACTACAAGAATGTTATTACTATTCGTTAGTTTTCAAATTATCTCCAATTGAAACTCTTTTTTCGACTAAATCGCTATTCTTTAATTTATATGCAATATAAATTTCTGAGTTGTCGTATATATTTCTTAAATCTTGTTCGTTTAATCCCCTGCTATCGAATATAATATACGCCGTACTTTTTGCGGCATCTTCGATTCCAATATTATTCTGTTCAGAAGTTCCCCCTCCAATTGTTCTAAACCTATCATATTTATCAATAATGAACAGGTTTGGTATAGTAATTGTTCTTTTTGTTGCTTTTTTTGAGTTAGTTATTTTTACATCGATGTATAACTTTCTTAAATCATTTATAGTAGTATCTTCAAACTTTTTGGAATATCCAATTTGACTGTATTCTTCTTCTGTAATATTACTTAATGTAATAGAGGTTGTAATTTCAGGATTGCCCTGTTTACAACCTCCTACAGCAAAAGAACATATTAATAAAATAATTACGATTGGTGATAAAAATTTTAAACCTGCCATTTTATACCTCCTAAATTAAATATTAGATACTTTAGTCTGCTTCTGATTTATTAAATGAGATTACAAAGAAATATGTGAATAGAGTAACTGTTAAGTTTTGCAATAGTGTTCCCCCTTGTCCCAGATAGCCTCTTAGTGGCCAATAATGCCACCATTCCATGGGAATCCATGGAGTTATACTAACATATAATGAAGGTACACATATTGCCAAGAATACAATCCAATCAAATTTCCATATTCCTGGTTTCTTACCGGTACTTATAAAACGGGGTAGAGCAAGCATGAGGCCTATTAGAGCAAAATAAAATGCGAGATAAGCATAGACAACTTTCCTGCCGAATAGATAGTATTCTAAATACTTTGACCCTGGTCGTTGCAAATTATAAAAACCATATTCATATCCGTATTTTAAAAATAGAATAAAGATGACTATATAAATTAAGTAGGCTATAAATCTGTTTTTGTTCTTTGTGTTCATAATATCCCTCACTCCTCCCAATTATCAATATAATGCAAG
>Ga0209509_1001430_pt1 | contig 17893 bp, 19 predicted proteins | sample BioC13SIPDNA_FD_185743 | JGI IMG/M metagenome (GOLD analysis project Ga0209509, IMG submission 185743) | Anaerobic biogas reactor microbial communites from Washington, USA - Biogas_R1_A C13 SIP DNA (SPAdes) (version 2) | ecosystem: Engineered > Bioreactor > Anaerobic > Unclassified | place...
CTTTGGGAGCACCAAATGGGCACAGCCTCGCTCCTCAAGCCATTTCCAAGTAATTTCATAAATCTCGCTGGCTACTAGGGTTTTCCCGTCCTTTTGCACCGCTGAGAGCATGGCCCTTGGCTTTGGCATTTCCTGCCCCTTTAAATCAGCGGTATTTTGGAAGTCAATGATTTCTAGCTTTCTCTTACCTGGATTTCCCTGTGCAATTTTATCAGCAAGTGGTTTCTTTTTTTGACCAGAACCTATACGCGCACCGCCACGATTTGTTCCATCTTTGGCCATTCACTCACCTCTTTTCGTTGATGGGTCTATTACCCTGTTTGAAACCGCGAATTTTCACGCGTTACCCCACGCCGCTGTCCGGGTAGAAGGGTCGTAGAGATTTGACCCGCCCCACGGTCACCGGTCACCGATCTCGTGATGGATCTTCGTGTGGCACGACTGGCACAGGCTCATCAGGTTGCTGGCATCGTGGGTACCGCCTTGGGAAATAGGAAGAATATGATGAACTTCTTCGACCGGTGTTAACCGACCTTCCTTGAGGCACTGCTCACACAAAGGGTGGGCCGCTGCATACCTGTCACGGATACGCTTCCAAGCCCTGCCGTATTTGCGGTTGACATCCGGGCTACGCTCGTACTTGTTGTACCGATCCCGGTCCAGCTTCTCGTGCTCCGGGCAGAAGCGTCTATCAGTAAGCCTTGGACAGCCGGGGTAATCACAGGGCTTCTTTGGACTCCTTGGCACATAATCACCTCGCTTTCGGGCATAAAGAAAGCCCTCACAGGATTTTGCTCCCATGAAGGCCGTCCTCTATGCTATTTTCCTATCTTAATCATATCAGAAATGGATACTGTACTTCAATGGCTTTTGGTGGCGAGTTGAGATGATCATGCCGCTTTATCCAGAATCTTCTGTACTTCCTCCAGTGCTCTGCCGTGCAAACGATAGAGCCAACGGATATCGTACCGTTATGCCTTTCTTCTGGATTCCCGAAGATAATCTCGACCTACGCGTCAGGCGTGATCATGTCAATTATGACCTATGGGAGAAGCAGGGCTTTCTCAAAACGACCGAGGGCAATGTAGTTCACTACGGCTTTATTGAAGCGTTCATTGAGGAACTCGGTACTAAATATAATATCCGCGAGATCGCCTTCGACCGCTGGGGCGCGGTACAGATGGTGCAGAACTTAGAAAACCTCGGCTTTACGGTAGTACCGTTCGGCCAAGGTTTCAAAGACATGTCGCCGCCGACTAAGGAGCTTATGAAGCTGACATTGGAACAGAAAATAGCCCACGGCGGGCATCCGGTGCTCCGCTGGATGATGGATAACATCTTCATCCGCACTGATCCCGCCGGAAACATCAAGCCGGACAAGGAAAAATCCACTGAGAAGATCGACGGTGCTATCGCCACCATCATGGCGCTGGATCGCGCGATACGGTGTGGTAGTGGCGGCGGGACAAGTGTCTACGATGAAAGAGGATTATTGGTGTTGTAGTTTTTGCAAAAGGCTTGCATAGTGCAATACAATTGAGTATAATATAGAAATAGGGGGTGTTCAAAATGGCAAGAACGTCAAACATTTTCGCCCGCGTCGAGCCTGAAATAAAGGAACAGGCTGAGCAGGTGCTGGAACAGCTCGGTATTCCTATGTCCAATGCGATCGGACTTTTTCTGCGTCAGGTTGTAATGCAGCGCGGAATTCCTTTTGATATAAAACTGCCGCAAAACAAACCGCTCGATACCAGCACTCTTAATGAGGAGCAGTTTAATGCCGAAATCGAAAAAGGATTCGCCGACCTGACCGCTGGGAGGGTTGTTCCGGCCGAAAGTGTCGCAGATAGGATGCGACGGGATTATGGCGTATGAGCGCGTGGAAAGTCATATATACCGAACAGGCGGAACGAGACTTGCGCGGGATTTACGAGTATATCGCTTTCTCACTGCTCGAACCGGAAACTGCAAGGAAACAAGTCCAGCGCATCATGGATGAAGTCGCAAAGCTGTACGAGATGCCTTTTCGTTTTCGTCTCTACGAAAAGGAGCCGTGGCGCAGTAAAGGACTGCATATCCTGCCCGTAGACAATTATCTTGTGTTTTATTTCCCCGTGGAATCGACGAAAACTGTTGCAATTATTCGTATTATGTATGGCGGACGCGATATTGACGCACAGCTTCGACTAACAAATGATTAAGCGTGTATAACATGAGGAAGCATCTGCTCAAATGAACTGCTCCCTGTCAAGTAGACAGGGAGCATATCAATATGGCAGGTGCTTTTCTCATGCCCATTTATAAGGAGGTTCTTGCGAATTGAACAAATTTACATCCCTTTTTCATTCCCGTGACAAGCCCCAAAACAGCTTAAATGGCAGCCGGTACAGTTTTTTCTTCGGAGGAACAACAGCCGGGAAGCCTGTAAATGAAAACACAGCCATGCAGATGACAGCAGTATACTCCTGTGTGCGTATCCTGTCTGAGGCAATCGCCGGTCTGCCTCTCCATGTATATAAATACAACGATGGCGGCAGCAAGGAAAAAGATCTACAACATCCGCTATATAAGCTGCTCCATGACGAGCCGAACCCTGAGATGACCTCATTTGTGTTCAGAGAAACACTGATGGGTCATCTTCTTTTATGGGGCAACGCCTATGCTCAGGTCATCCGTAATGCCCGTGGTGAGGTTGTTGCTCTGTACCCGCTGATGCCAAACAAAATGACTGTCGACCGCGACAAGGACGGCTGCCTTTACTACTTATACCAGCGCGGTTCAGGGGATACACCCTCTCTCGGCAAGAACAGCCAGGTCCTTTTATCACCATCGGATGTTCTTCACATTCCCGGTCTGGGTTTTGACGGTTTAGTCGGCTACTCTCCCATAGCCATGGCAAAGAACGCAATCGGTCTTGCTATCGCCACAGAGGAATATGGCGCTAAGTTTTTCGCCAACGGCGCAGCTCCCGGCGGGGTGCTGGAACATCCCGGAACAATAAAGGACCCACAGAAGGTCAAAGACAGCTGGAACAGCGCTTATCAGGGAAGTGGAAATGCCCACCGGGTGGCTGTGCTTGAGGAGGGCATGAAGTACCAGCCCATTGGCATCTCGCCCGAGCAGGCACAGTTCCTCGAAACCCGCAAGTTCCAAATTAACGAGATAGCTCGAATTTTCAGAGTACCGCCACACATGGTAGGCGACCTTGAAAAGTCGAGCTTTTCTAATATTGAGCAGCAGTCGCTGGAGTTTGTGAAATACACACTCGACCCGTGGGTGGTCCGCTGGGAGCAGTCCATGTACCGTGTGTTGCTCTCGGAAAGCGAGAAAAAAGACCATTTCATTAAATTTAATGTCGACGGTCTGCTTCGCGGAGATTACGAGAGCCGTATGAACGGCTACGCGACGGCAAGGCAGAACGGCTGGATGTCAGCGAACGACATACGCGAGCTCGAAAACCTGAACCGCATACCCGCAGAGCAGGGCGGCGATCTGTATCTCATCAACGGTGCGATGACTAAGCTCCAGGACGCCGGCATTTTCGCAGATACATTTAATAATAAGAAGGAGGCCCCCGATGAAAAAACAGAAAAGCAAACCCGACCGCCACGCTGAGATATGCGGCGAGCTCAACGATGTGTACCGCCGAAAGAATGCCGACTACGGTGACAGCTTCGGCGAGACCTTTCATAAGCTCGGTATCATCAGCGCGGTCACACGTATTACAGATAAGGTTAATCGCCTACAGTCACTATGTGTAAACACGGCGCAGGTAACGGACGAGTCCATCAGAGATACGCTTCTTGACCTTGCCAATTACGCCATCATGACGGTGATCGAACTTGAAACCTTAGAAATGGAGGATGTGTATGGAAGTAACAACGCAGGCGCAAAACCCTAAGTTCCCACAGAACAAAGTGTGCGCATCGGATCCAGCGGCACGCTGGTGGAATTGGGTAAAGGACGGTACCGGCTGCCGTACCCTTTACCTGGACGGTGTAATCGCCGAAGAAAGCTGGTTTGATGATGATGTCACCCCAACGGCGTTCAGAGATGAGCTGTTCGCCGGTAAGGGTGACGTTGTTATTTGGATCAACTCTCCAGGCGGTGACTGTGTAGCAGCGAGCCAGATATACTGCATGCTCATGGACTACCCGGGGAACGTAACCATCAAGATAGACGGTATCGCGGCTTCGGCGGCTTCAGTTATAGCGATGGCCGGTACGAGGGTGCTGATGTCCCCAACCTCGCTCATGATGATTCACAACCCTCTGACCATGGCCATCGGCGACAGTGAGGAAATGCAGAAAGCCATCGCTATGCTCTCTGAGGTCAAGGAGAGTATCATCAACGCTTATGAAATTAAGACCGACCTTTCAAGAGCAAAAATATCCCAACTCATGGATGCGGAGACCTGGCTTAACGCCAACAAGGCCATAGAGATGGGTTTCGCGGACGGTGTCCTGTTTGAGGAGACAGAGACTCCACCCGACACCATCATAGAAAACAGCTTCATGTTCAGCCGCCGGGCTGTTACAAACTCGCTAATGAACAAGATTAAACCTAAAGTATCCGAGCAGAAGCCCGGTACTCCAATAGAGTCGCTGGAAAAGCGGCTTAATTTAATTAACCACTAATTTTGAGGAGGATATCTATATGAATAAGATTCAGGAACTGCGCGAAAAGCGCGCAAAAGCATGGGATGCCGCAAAGGCATTTCTCGACACTAAGCGAGGGGCAGATGGCTTGCTCTCCGCTGAAGATGTTGCCACCTACGAGAAGATGGAAAGCGACGTTGTTGCTCTTGGACAGGAAATAGACCGTCTGGAGCGTCAGACTGCTCTGGATGCGGAGCTCAACAAACCTACTGCTGACCCTATTACCGGCAAGCCTGGAAAACCAAATGGTGAAACCAAGACGGGCCGTGCCTCCGACGAGTACAGAAACGCCATGCTTAGCGCTCTGCGCTCCAACTTCAAGCGTGTAAACGACATACTGCAGGAGGGCGTAGACGGCGACGGCGGCTACCTTGTCCCGGATGAATACGACAGCCGCCTTATTGATGGACTGACTGAGGAGAACATCTTCCGCAAACTCGGCACCACCATTACCACTAGCGGTGACCACAAGATAAACATTGCGGCCACGAAGCCCGCCGCCGCATGGATTGAAGAAGGCGGTGCGCTCTCCTTTGGCGACGCCACTTTCTCCCAGATCCTGCTTGACGCACACAAACTCCATGTGGCTGTAAAGGTCACTGAGGAATTGCTCTATGACAACGCTTTCGGCCTTGAAAACTATATCCTTGACCAGTTTGCAAAGGCTCTCAGCAACGCAGAGGAGGATGCTTTTCTCAACGGCAACGGTGTCGGAAAGCCGCTGGGTATCTTCGCAACTACGGGCGGCGGTCAGATTGGCGTAACCACCTCCGGCAATTCCATCACTGCTGACGAGGTCATAAATCTCGTCTATGCACTCAAGCGCCCTTATCGCAAGAATGCCGCGTTTATCACAAACGACCAGACTCTCTGCGTTCTCCGAAAACTGAAAGACGGAAACGGAGCGTATATCTGGCAGCCATCCTACCAGGCGGGTGAACCGGACAGGCTTCTTGGCTATCCGGTTTATACCTCCGCTTATGTACCCATCATTGCGGCGGGCCAGCCTGTTATTGCTTTCGGCGATTTCAGCTATTACAACATCGGCGATCGCGGGTCCCGGTCATTCTCTGAACTTAAGGAACTGTTTGCCGGCAACGGGATGATTGGCTATGTCGCCAAGGAGCGTGTTGACGGAAAGCTGGTGCTACCCGAAGCTGTGCAGATCCTCAAGATGAAGGCCACTTCCGGCTCTTAAGAAAGGATGGCGGCGGTATGACACTTTTTGAGAAAGTGAAAGCCAACCTCATATTGGAACATAACCGCGATGATGAACTTCTGCAGGTATACATCTCCGCCGCCACCGCTTATGCCGAGAGTTATCAGCACCTGGGGGAGGGGTATTATTCGAAAAATGTAATGCCGCCCACTACAGAGCAGGCCGTCGTCATGCTGTCATCCCATCTCTATGAATCAAGGGATGGCAGCACGGGCGGTTTCTTCGCGGATAATGTACAGGCGGGACAGCAGGTGTGGAACACAGTCAATCTGCTGCTCCGCCTTGACCGGGATTGGAAGGTGTAAAAATGAGCTTTGGGAAGATGAATGCTTTTATAGATATTATATCGAAAGAGGAAGTTGAAGACAACGATGGATATTCAACCATTACGGATGTGACAGTAGCCTCTGTGAGAGCGTACAGAGAGTACCGAAGCGGTACTAAAAAATGGGCAAACAGAGCCTTGTTCTCGGAAGCTACGAATCTTTTCCGCTTTCGGCGTATTCCGGGGGTGAGCATTACACCCGCAATGACCATAGTCTGCGAGGGCTCTCAGTTTGAAATAACCTCGATTGAGGATGTCGCCGGACGCGGTATGTATATTGAAGTTCTGGCAAAAGAAGTAACGCAGACCGGATAATGATTAGGGGGTTAAAATGAAAGATATCTGGAACACCATTCAGCTGGTATTAACCGCCATAGGTGGTGGGATCGGCTGGTTCTTAGGAGGGTGGGATGGCTTTTTGTATGCGCTTGTTGCATTCGTAGTCATTGACTACATAACAGGGCTAATGTGTGCGGCACTGGATAAGAAGCTATCCTCTGAGGCGGGCTTCAAAGGCATAATGAGGAAGGTGCTCATTTTTGTGATGGTCGGCATAGGACATATTATAGATACGAGAATACTAGGCGATGGCAGCGTTTTAAGGACCGCTGTCATTTTCTTTTACTGCTCCAACGAGGGCCTGTCCGTACTTGAAAACGCTGCCCACATAGGCCTGCCTGTCCCGAATAAACTGAAAGAGGTACTTGAACAACTTCACGACCGCGATGATAAGGAGGAAAAATGAACCTTCATAAACTCATATTAACAGAAAACGCCTGTTACAAAGCAGGAAAAACCATAACGCCAAAAGGCATCATGGTCCACAGTACCGGGGCAAATAATCCCTGGCTGAAGCGATATGTCGGCCCGGATGATGGCCTGCTGGGTAAAAACGAATATGGCAACCACTGGAACACAGACAAGCCGGGCGGTCAATCCGTCTGCGTACATGCTTTTATAGGTAAGCTGGATGACGGCAGCATCGCTACCTACCAGACGTTGCCGTGGCATATGCGAGGTTGGCATGCCGGGGGTTCAGCGAATGATTCTTATATAGGGTTTGAGATATGCGAGGACGATTTAACTGACCCCGCATATTTTTCTGCCGTTTACAAGGAAGCGGTGGAGCTCTGCGTGTATCTCTGCAGACAATTCGGCCTCACGGAGAAAGACATCGTCTGTCACAGCGAGGGGTACAAGCTGGGTATAGCGTCCAACCATGCTGATGTCATGCATTGGTTCCCACGGTACGGGAAAAGCATGGACACCCTAAGGGCTGACGTTAAGGCAGGACTCGCTGCCGGGACTGTACCTCAGCTCGACAACACGCCAAGCGACTGGTCAAAGGAGTCCATCTCCTGGTGCATCGAAAAAGGCATCCTAAAAGGTGACAACGGTGACCTTATGCTCCGCCAGCCACTTACTCGGGAGCAGTTTTGTGTGATGCTGCATCGGTATAACCAGCTGAAAGGTACTGTGAAATCATGACCCATGCTGAAAAAGTGCGTATCAACAAACTGCGTACCGAGGGTCTTGGCGCTACACGGATAGCAAAGGAGCTGGGGCTCTCCGTAAACACGGTCAAATCCTATCTGCGCAGAACTCCTGTCGTTGAAACAAGGCCGAAGCCTAATATTGACATCGGAAGCAATTGTAAACAATGCGGCGCTCCTCTTTCGCAGCATCCCCACCGTAAGTCAAAGCTCTTCTGCTCCGATGCCTGCCGCATGGCCTGGTGGAGTAGCCATAGAAACGAGATTGCAATGAAGACCACAGTATCCCTAACCTGTGCTTATTGCGGAAAGCCCTTCAACAGCTATAGTTCAGAGAACAGGAAATACTGCAGCCACGCCTGCTATATTAACGACCGTTTCGGAGGTGAACGTCATGACACATGAACAGTTTGAAAGGGAAAGCAGGTATCGTGTTGCAATGTCCATCGCACATACAATGCTCCGAGATGGGCTGATCTCCAAAAAAGAATACCGCATAATCGGTACGATTTTCATTGAGAAATATAGACCGCTTTATGGAGCGTTATAGAGCTGCCTGCCAAAAGAGTCCTGCACACTTCTTTCATTACGCCGTTATTTCGTTTGAGGCGCGTTTTCTTAAACAAAATTAGACATTGGCGTTACAATTTTGCTTGATCAAAACATTAGTATATTGATACAACTTAAGCATTATTTCAGGTAGTCAAGGAGTGATAGCAGCGTCTGTATGAACGCGCCTACGCAGTTGTATCCTTTGACAAAAATTTTCTGCTATTCGTTTATATAAAGATCTTCATGGTACAAAACATAACTGTTCTTGCCGTTCTCTTTGGCAGAGTATAGCGCTTTATCTGCATACTTTAAAAGTTTATCAAATTCATTTCCATATTCATAACTGCATACCGCTCCAGCACTAGTTGTTACAGATATATTATGATACTCGTTTTTATATTCTCCTCTAAGCTTTTCAAGCATCCACTTTAGTTTGTTTTTTAAAGTATCTTTAGGAATATCTTTTACAAGTACGCAAAATTCATCTCCACCAAAACGTCCCAAAATGTCATAGTTAGAGAAAACTATTTGTAGTTTTTTTGAAATATCTTTAAGAACTTCATCGCCTAAAGTATGGCCAAGCGTATCATTTATTTCCTTAAAATTATCGATATCAAGAAAAATAATTGCATTATTACTCGCAGTAGATGTTTTTAGGTATTCTATACATTTATTTCTAAATGCATCTTTGTTATAAAGTCCTGTTAATGAATCAATTTGCGCTTTATTACGAAGTTCCTCTTTTTCTTTCATTTCCTCATCAATATCGGTTAATTTACCAATTAGTCTAAATTTCACACCATTCTTTTGTATAATATGAAAAATTATTTTGCACCAACAAGGCGTGAAATCATTTTTATAAACTCTTATAACATACTCACCATCAATATCTCCGTTATTTATAGATCTGAGCATTTTTTCAAATTCATGTCTGTCTTCTTCATAGATATGTAACATATCCGGAATTTCATTACCCCAATACTTTTTGGGTAATGCCCAACCGAATTTTTCTTTAAACTTTTTTGAAATGTATATGGCTTGAGTTTTGAAATCAACTTCGTAAAGAATCTCATCTGATTTTTCCATTAGAATCTTATAGCGTTCTTGCTCAAATTCAAGTCTATCCATTATTGCACGTTCTCTAGATATATCGATAACTATACAATACAGTTCTTGTTCTCCTTGACTGTTTTTCACAAGTGTTCCACTGAAAATTGTAGTTATATACTTTCCGTCTTTGCGTTTTATTCTAAGCTGTGCCGAAAAGTTCTTACTCTGGTTTTCTTTTTGATTATTAAGCTTTTTAACTTTCTTTAGTTCATGTATATCTTCAGGGTGAATGTAGTTAACAAAATCTTTGCTGTTTATGCCTTCAAACTCTTTCATTGAGTATTGAATAAGATTTAAAAAGCCTTCGTTTACATAAGTTACATGGAATCCCTTGCTAGGAAGAAAAACAAGAACCCCGCCATTGATGTTGTTCGTAATGTCGCGTAGTTTTTGCTCACTTTCTATGATTAGGTTAATATGCCTTTTTCGTAATCTAATAGTATAAATTGCAAGCAAGGTCAGAAAGAAAATTACAATGCATAATGCGATTAATAAGCATCTAAAGCGTAGTAAAAAGTTTTTTACAGTATTATTCATTGTATCATTGTAATTATTGTTTTTCTCCTGATCACTAACAATCAATTTGGTATTACTTTCGTCACTTACTAAGGCCGTTATATTAGTAATACATTGCTTATTAAACCCGCTATTCCAAAATTGCTCTTCACTTTTTTCTCTTAAAAAAATTGTTATATCTTTGATCTGAGGTATTTCGGGAGTTTCGGGAGTTTCTTTGTAATCAGAAGCGTAAACCCAAGAAAATGTATTAGAAACACACATAATCTGAATTAGAGCCAGTATTACAAATATTTTAATGCTTTTTTTCACATGTACACATCCTAATATTTAGAATTTGACGAGTTGAGGGGCTAAAATATTGGTGTCCCGCTTAAACATAATCATAACGCAGTGTCTAATAGTCAAAATTCAAACAGATTTAAAGATACATATTGGGTTATAATTTAGGCACTAATCATATTTTATTTTTCATAGCTTGGCGATATAACGGGCGTGTAAGCATTGGTATATAACGATCGGCTAAAAAGTATGATCCTGAATTAACTACTGGTTTGGGTTGCTTGTTAGATGGCTGAGGTTTATGGTCCGACAGTATAATATTAGCTATAGCTATACCTTCAGTACAATTACCATCAGCAATTGCTAACGTTGTTCCCTGGGAATTGAGGATCTGGCAGGCCGGAACCATTTTACACTTGAGTTCTATATCTTTCGCTTTACTCATGTATTTGAAAAGTCGCGGTGCAGAAAGAGCATATACCAGAAAAGATCCTCGGCTTTTAGGTATCCTAGATCTAAAAACACCGCCAGGCATAGCGCTGATTGCAGGAACTCCAATCCAAGTAACTTGCTCTCTCACAGTACGAATGAATATGTTGTGGCCTTCATCGCCCATGTTTCTTATAGTTTTGCCCATCTTTTCAGGACCAATCTCGATGCTATTAAATAAAAGCGAGGCTTTTAGGGCATCCGGTGGTGAACTACATAGAATCATTAGGTCAACCTTACCCGCATATGCTTTCCAAAGTGCCCCATGCGCTACATCCCAGCAGGTTAAAAATCCTATATCGCCAATGTCAGTATGTGCAATTACAATCTGAGGCCGTTTATCTACCGGAATCGTATAAGCGTATTCCCAACACCATGGATAGTTTTTATCATATCGCCAATATCTCCCATTCGGAGCAAAGAGAAGTAGAGCATTACGAATATCTGTATTACCTTTGCGATTCTCTTTTATGAGTATTGTCCCTGCAATATAAACACCATACTTTTTTGCCTGGTTTTGCATCCAGATCATTGTTGGACCATCGATAGTTTCAGCGTTGTTATAATTTTTCTGGGAATAAGCATATCCAGAATTAAAGAGTTCCGGCAGTACGATTAGCTCTGCTCCAGCCTGGACTGCCTCCTGCACCAAGTCGCCCGCACTGCTTAGCCTCTCCTGTAGCGGTGCAGGTTTTACATTCATCTGTATTGCAGCCACCTTAACATGTCTTCCCATACTTTTCACTCCCTGATTTCTCTGTAATTACACGCATTAAAAGCTTTGGATCTTATTTGTTTCATAATTCTTTGTATTGTTAATGAATTAACTAAGTTTTAAAAATAAGAGATTGGTTTACATGATTAATGATAAACCTTGTCTCAAAAATTTCAGCAGGAACAGGGCGACTTAAAAGGTAACCCTGGACTTGATCACAGCCAAGTTCGGTAAGTATATCAAGTTGCTCCTGAGTTTCAACACCTTCAGCTATCGTCTTAACTCCTATGGCCTTTGCCATGGTTATTATTGCATTAACAACCTGGACTGCACTAGCATTATTTCTCGACACTTCATCAATAAGAGACTTATCTATTTTGATTCTGCCAAAGGGAAGTTCGGTTAAATATCGAAAAGACGCATACCCGGAACCAAAATCATCAATTGATACTGAAATCCCAAGGCTACTGAATAAACTGAAAATTGTCTGCACTTTACTCTTGTCGGATATCATTATGCTTTCGGTTATTTCTGCATCAATCCAATCGGAGTTGAAGTTTTCTTCTTTTGCAATATCTTCTAACGCTTCTTCAAAAGACTTTTCTCCAAGCTGTTTGGTGGAAACATTGAAGCCGATTTTAAGCTGTATGTTATGTTCCTTATTCCATATTGCGCCTTGCCGGACGGCCCTATACATTACCCAATTCCCGATTTCCGAAATATAATCGATTTCCTCTGCAATCGGTATGAATTCACTTGGTGGGATATACCCGTGTTCAGCAGTTTTCCACCTAATAAGCGCTTCCGCGCCAATTAGCTTTAAATCAGGAATAGAGAATTGCGGCTGATAAAACAGTTCAAAATCATCATTAATACTTGCTTTCCGCAGCAGACGCTCTATTTCGTGACTCTTGTTTATCTGCTTATTAAAAAACGGATCGTAAAAAAGATATTTATTATATCCCTGTGATTTTGCTCGGTACATTGCAATTTCGGCTTTCTTCAAAAGCTCCGTGCCGGTACTTGCATCAGAGGAGTATAGGGCCACTCCCAAGCTTATTGTAATTTGCAAGGAATCGAGCCCTATGTTAAGCGGTTCATTCGTTAGACCAATGATTTCTTGACAGAATTTCTCGATTTCATCATGCGAATACTCACCGACAATAACAAGCGAAAATTCGTCGCCCCCCAATCTCGCAATAATCGCGCCGTAGAGATTCCAATTCGTAATTCTATTGGAAAATTCAACGAGAACTCTATCGCCAATATCGTGACCATAGCTATCGTTTATTGTCTTAAAGCGATCTACATCAATTAAAAGAACTGATATAGTATTATTATCAAGCCGTGTAGTAATTGCATCTTCAAGATATGACATAAAGTAACGCCTATTAAACAGTGAGGTTAATGTATCCTTATTTTTGAAAAAAGATAATTTGCTTGTCTGATCTGCGACACGCTGTTCGAGAATAGAGTTAATATTCTTCTCTTGTTTTAGCAATTTCTCGTTTTCGATAGATATCTGAACATATTTGCATGAGGCTCGATAAAGAAATATTAGGAAAGCATATAACACTATATCAAAAAAACTAATATTTGTAGAAAACATCTTGGTAGCCCAAAAAAGCACTGCCATAAAGGGAAACAGCAAAAAGTAAACCCATTTTGATATTTCCCCTTCATTCCTAACAATTACTAAATCAGATATACCGGAATCCACATTAATATGCCATAGTCCCCCAAAAGCAATAATATTAAAAGCCAATAAATATACAAAGATAATTAAAACATTAGATACATATTGGCCACTAAAATATAGATATAAATATAGCATATCGATGATAACGTATAGTAATACCCCCGAAAACATAATTTTAATAAAAGTGGGACTATTACCGGATCGCACTGATAAAAACCACGTTAAAATTCCTATGCCTATAAAAATATCAAAAACAATAGAAAACACAATTGTGAAATCAGATTGCATCATTGTATTAACTAAGAGGATATCTTTATGGAGAAATGTCTCCCAAACAAGAAACAAGCTCATGCATGAAACAAAGAATACATCAATGCAAAGCTGAATAAAATTCCACTTTCGAAATTCCCGAAGTATGAATAGAAATACGGATATAAAAATCATTAGATTTGGAATCGCATAAGACAAGATAACGGTAACGCTACTATAAGGATCATTACCAGCCAGTGTATAAATCAGCCGCAGAGTATCAGCTATTGCCCATGAAAAGACGGTCAGCGAACATAATAGAAAAGGGATGTTTTGAGGGTTCCTGCCTGCTTGGTGGTAATTATGCAGTAGTATAATTGCAACAACAAATGCATTTATGGGTGATAGAATATTGCACCAAAATTCTAAGTGCAATAAAACCGTTACCAAATAAGCTAAAAGAAATCCAAACGATATTATAGTTATCTTTCTAAGTTTTTTTAAACTACTCATCATAACTACCCTCATTGTAAAATACGATTTCTAGCTATTATAAATTAATTATATCAAACAATCGATAATTCACAAGGCCAGTTGTCATATTTTATCGAATATTAGATACTTTTGCCAAAAGAGCTTCTCACACTTCTTTCATAACGCCGTTAAATGTAACCACCATTTGGATTTTTCCAGTTGTTAGAGGGTAGATTTCGAAGTTATCTGCCTTTTCAATTGCCTTACAAAACCTCGGAATGTCATAGAAAATAAGCTCGTTCGTTTCTATCTGGATATAGCCGCTGCCATCATTTAATTCGTGCATATCATAGACAATCTCTGCATCAGGGGTTATTTCTGAAAGAGCATTATATGCCGACTCAAATTCCTTGAACCTAGTGGCATCCAAAATTTGTACACGCGATTGTTCCAGCTTTTTCTTTAAAATCTGTAGAAAGGCATCCAAGACTTCAAAGTTCTCGTTTTCATTCATGTTCATGGCCTCCTGAATTTATAGATGTTTGTTTCACTCTATATACAAAAATTTAGGTAAGTTGCTGACCCCTCAATAGATATATATTACAAACAAATGTCGCACGCAATCATTGTCTATATCCACCAAAACAATTGTAATTGTTGAAGAAACTGTTGAAAGTGTTGCTTGTTCTCACTTTATATACAAAAATAAGGGCAATGTAAGCTCTATAATATAAATTTATACAAACGATGTGTATAACGATTGTATATATTATATAAACCTGTCGCTTGATACAATCCTCGTTCAGAGGTAATATGTGACCTGCGAAAGGAGAGATCAAATGCAAAGAACAATAACTCGAGTAGCGCAGGCCTCACCTGCCCTACCCAAACTGAAGCGGGTCGCTGCATATGCCAGGGTCTCGTCTGCCAAGAACGCGATGCTCCACTCCCTCTCAGCACAGGTCAGCTATTACAGCGGATTTATACAGCAAAACCCAGAATGGCTGTTTGCAGGAGTGTATTCCGATGAGGGGCTTACCGGAACAAAGGATGCCCGTCCGGGTTTTCAGCAAATGCTCGACGACTGCCGAGCCGGGAAGATAGACATGGTAATAACCAAGTCCATCTCACGTTTTGCCAGAAACACTCTTACACTGCTGGATACGGTGCGGGAGCTCAAAGGTCTAGGCGTAGACGTCTACTTTGAAGAACAGAATATCCACTCAATAAGCGGGGATGGCGAGCTAATGCTTACTATCCTCGCTTCTTTTGCGCAGGAGGAGAGTCGCTCAGTTAGTGAGAACTGCAAGTGGAGGATCAGGGAGCGCTACAGGCGGGGCGAGATTGTTTCACTCAGGTACTTATACGGATACCGCATCAATAAGAACGGTATTTCTGTTAATGAGGAAGAGGCTGCCGTAGTTAGGAGCATTTACGACGATTATCTCAGCGGAAAGGGCTACTTCGCCATCGCCCGGAGATTGCGTGAAGAAAACGTCCCCACTATGAAAGGCGGAGAGTGGACGGTTTGCCGCGTATCTGAGATCCTGGCGAACGAGAAGTATGCCGGGAACGCCCTGCTTCAGAAAGAGTTTGTTGCCGACCATCTGACAAAAAAGAAGCTCCCCAATAAGGGAAGCCTACCCATGTATTTCGCAGAGGGGACGCACGACGCTATCATCAGCCCTGAAACCTATGAGAAGGCACAGGAAATAAGGGAGCAAAAGGTACAGTCGGCAAAAGCCCATGTTCCGACCGAAAGGTATGCGTTCTCCGGGATAATACGCTGCCCGAAATGCGGGAAGAACTATAGGCGTAGAATATGCCGAGGCAAAACCTCATGGAACTGCTCTACATTTCTTTCATACGGGAGAGACGCATGCTTTGGTAAACAGATACCCGAGGAAACACTTTTATCACTGACGGCGGAGGTTATGGGAATGGATAGCTTTGATGAGGAAGTATTTAAACAGCAGGTAGCGGAGCTTATCGTTCCGGAGCCGAATACAGTGATATACGTTTTTAAAGACGGCAGGCATGTCAGCGCCGAATGGCAGGATCGCTCCCGCCGGGAAAGCTGGACGTACGAAATGCGCAGAGCCGCTGCCGAACACGCAAGAGAGAGGTGGAAAGACATATGAACACGGCAAGGTCTGTAAGAATCATACCGCCTACTATGATGCGGTCTCATAGCGGTATAACACAAACAATCACCCGGAAGAGACGTGTGGCGGCATATGCCCGTGTATCAACGGACACCGATGAGCAGTTTACCAGCTTCGAGGCACAGGTAGATTACTATACGCAGAAGATAAAGTCCAACCACAATTGGTACTTCGTCGAAGTCTATACCGATGAGGGCATTTCAGCGACGACCACAAAAAACCGCGACGGTTTTAACCGCATGATCGCCGATGCTTTAGACGGCAAGATAGACCTCATCCTCACAAAGTCTGTCAGCCGCTTTGCCCGAAACACCGTAGATACTCTTACGACTGTTAGAGAGCTTAAGGACAGAGGCGTAGAGGTATACTTTGAGAAGGAGAATATTTATACGCTTGACTCTAAGGGTGAACTGCTCATAACCATCATGTCCTCACTTGCACAGGAGGAGAGCCGCAGTATTTCCGAGAACGTCACCTGGGGCCAGCGGAAAAGATTCTCCGACGGCAAGGTCAGCCTGCCGTACAAGCACTTTCTAGGCTACCGAAAAGGCAAAAACGGCTTGCCGGAGATCGTGCCGGAGGAGGCCGAGAGCGTTAAGCTTATATACCGTCTTTTCCTTGAGGGGCTTATGCCGTCTACCATTGCCAACAAGCTGACGGCGCAAGGCATCCTCTCCCCTGCCGGCAAAGAACGCTGGCATGCCAGTACAGTAGAGAGCATACTTACCAATGAGAAATATAAGGGTGATGCCCTACTGCAGAAATGTTTTACTGTGGATTTTCTGACCAAGAAGCAAAAGGCCAACGAGGGTGAAGTCCCACAGTTTTATGTGGAAAACAGTCATCCTGCCATAATAAGTCCTGAGGTTTGGGACGAGGTACAGTCAGAGCTTAAGCGGCGGAAAGAGGCTAGATACTCCAGCCGGGCGGGATGCTTCTCCAGTAGAATAATCTGTGGAGAGTGCAGTTCGTTCTACGGACGTAAAGTTTGGCACAGCAATGATAAGTACCGCCGGGTCATATGGAGATGTAATAATAAGTACAAGAAAGGCAAAGACCTGGTGCCATGTTCTACTCCCCATCTGGACGAGGAGACCATCAAGTCGGCATTTGTAGATGCGTTCAACAGCCTTATTACCTATAAGGATGAGGTCATTGCCAAATACCGTACCATCGTAGACCATCTGACAGATACAGCAGAACTAGATAATGAAAATGCTACTCTTCAAAGCGAGTGTGAGGTTATTGAGGAGCAAATACGGAAGATTGTCGCCGACAATGCGTGCTCACCACTAGACCAGGAAGATTATATGCAGCGCTACACCGAGCTATCCGAACGATACGAAGCTGCCAAAAACAAGCTAGATGAAACCGAGGCTCTCCGTCTGGAGCGTAAGGTTCGCTTTGAAAAGCTGACTGAGTTCATTGATAAACTGGATAGCAGCAACGAACTGCTTACAGAATTTAATGAAGAATTATGGAATTTCACGGTAGAAAGCATAACGGTAAAATCTCAACACGAAATACGCATCCTCTTCCGGGGCGGGATAGAGGCCGATTGGACGGTATAATGGCGGTGTTTTATACTCCTGCACGATTACCTTTATACTCCTGTACGATTGCTAAACAATTAAACGGTAACAAAAATGGGTGCATTTGTAACTATTTTCAGACCACAAAAAAGCTGATTATGCGGCCAGTGAATGCTAGGACGAAAATTGAATATAACTTTTAACGCCCGTAACTGCCTGATTTTAGGAGTTTTAGGGCATTTTACAAACCAAATTAGGACTTAACCATTGTATCAATAGTCAAGTCCTAATATGGCAGGGGCAGAAGGGATCGAACCCTCGGCCTACGGTTTTGGAGACCGTCGCTCTACCAGCTGAGCTATACCCCTATAAATATTTCATTAAACAAAACAATAGGATAAGCTATAATAAAAAA
>Ga0209509_1001433_pt1 | contig 17878 bp, 16 predicted proteins | sample BioC13SIPDNA_FD_185743 | JGI IMG/M metagenome (GOLD analysis project Ga0209509, IMG submission 185743) | Anaerobic biogas reactor microbial communites from Washington, USA - Biogas_R1_A C13 SIP DNA (SPAdes) (version 2) | ecosystem: Engineered > Bioreactor > Anaerobic > Unclassified | place...
GCTGAATGTCCCGGTCGCGTTCTGCATGGGCATCGCGACGGTGCTGGCGTTCCTGACGATGAGCGGCGAGCTGCCCGCCTTCGTCGCCGTCGCGCACCAGATCGCCACGGGCATCGACAGCTTCGCGCTGCTGGCGATTCCGTTCTTCATCCTCTCGGGCCAGTTGATGGGCCAGGGCGGCATCGCCCGGCGGCTGATCGATTTCGCCAACACGCTGGTCGGCCGCTTTCGCGGCGGGCTGGCCTTCGTCAACGTGGTCACGTGCATGTTCTTCGGCGCCATCAGCGGCTCGGCGACGGCCGCCATCTCGTCGGTCGGCGGCTTCATGGTCCCGCTGATGAACAAGATGGGCTACCATCGCGACTTCAACGCCTCGGTGACGATCACCGCCGCGACGACCGGCTTGCTGATTCCCCCCAGCAACGTGATGATCGTCTATTCGCTGGCCACCGGCGGGGCGGTCTCCATTGCCGCGATCTTCATGGCGGGTTTCCTGCCCGGCTTCCTCGTCGGGCTCGGCCTGATCCTCGTCAGCGCCGTCCTCAGCGTCCGCCACAATTACGGCAAGGGCGAGACCTTCCCGTTCCGCGAGGGCGTGGTCCGCTTCTTCAAGGCGGTCCCGGCTTTGCTGTTGGTCTTCATCGTGATCGGAGGCATCCTGCTGGGCTGGTTCACCCCGACCGAGGCCTCGGCGGTCGCGGTGCTCTATGCATTTTTCCTGGCGGTGGTGGTCTATCGCGAGGTCAAAATCAGGGACCTGCCGCGGATCCTGCTGCAATGCGGGATCACCACGTCGGTCGTGTTCCTGCTGATCGGCACGAGCATGGCGATGTCGTGGGTGCTGGCCTCGGAGAACGTCCCGCAGGACATCAGCGCCTATCTCGTCGGACTGACCGACAGCAAGGTCCTTCTGCTGCTGATGATCAACGCGATCCTGCTGGCGGTCGGGACGTTCATGGACATGACGCCGGCGATCCTGATCTTCACGCCGATCTTCCTGCCGGTGGCCGAGCGGCTGGGCCTGCACCCGCTGCACTTCGGCATCGTCATGATTATGAACCTGTGCATCGGCCTGTGCACGCCGCCGGTCGGCACGTGCCTGTTCCTCGGCTGCGGGATCGCCGAGACGACGGTGACCAGGGTCATGCGTCACATCCTGCCGTTCTTCGGCGCGATGCTCGTGACCCTGCTGATCTGCACCTTCGTCCCGGAGATCTCGCTCTGGCTGCCCGACAAACTCGGCTTCGTCCGCTGACAGGGTATCTCCCCGGCGCCTGTGTCAGGTCTGTGTAGAGCCTCCAATGCCGCAGGTTTCGCAGGGCGGTCCGTCCGAGCCTATGGCAGGGTCAGGCCGGCGACGTCGGCGCCCTTTTCCTTCAGCTTGTTGTAATAGACCTGGAAGCGGTCTTTCAGCGCCTTCAGATCGGTCTCCAGATTCTGGAGATCGACCTTGAGCGTCTTGGCTTCTTCCCCCAAGGCCTCGGTCAGCGGGATCTCCTTGACCTTGGCGGCGAGCTTCTCGATGTCGGCCTGCTTGGCGACGATCGCGTCCTTGTACTTAAGGGCGGTGGCCTTAAGGTTCTCGACGCTCATCGTATCGGCCTCTGCCTGGACCTCAGTTACCGGCTTGTCCGCCGCGATCGCCGGGGCCGTCGTCTCGCCCCTCGCTGTGGCCGGAGGCTGGTCCTGATGGGTCTTCTTGTCGCACCCGATTGCGGCCAGAAGCACCAGGGCAAGAAGGCAGGACAGGACAGCGTTTCTCTCGAATCTCATCTCTGATTCCTTTCAAGATAGATGGGGGTGATCGACAAAACGAACTTCGATTGTACACCGGGTCGCCCGGCGGTCAATGCGGATAATCCGCAATCTCGTGAAGATAATGTCAGTCAGACCGGCCTGCCACATATAGAAACAGCCGTCCAGGCCCTCCAGGAGTGGCTTTGGACATTCGACGGAAGGTGTGCCTCAATCCCCGTATCAGGGTTCGGGGCGATGCACCGTGACGAGCGATTCCGTGGAGCGGACGAGCGCGTTCGTCCAGACGATTGCCAGTTCGCTCGGTGCGGCGGCAAGCTCCACCAGCGCCGTCTGATGGGCGTCGATCGTCACAGGCTCGATGTCCGGCCCCCGGAACTCGGCCGTCATCGCCACCGGACCGCGATTCTCGATCCGGACCCGGCCGGCGCCGTCGCGACTGCGCCTGAAGTCCACCTGCGTCAGCCCCCGCACGAGCGGCCCGACCATGTCCTTGCGCCCGCACAGCATGCCGGCGAAATGGGCCACCGTGCGCCCGGCTCGCAGAGCCTCCATCACGCCTTCGGGCGAACGCTCGCGCACGAGAACCAGGGTCGCCGACTGCGGCTCGTGGGCGTTGCCGGCCTCGGCACGGGCCGGATGCACGTCGGAATTGGCGAATACGGTCAGACCGTATTCGTCCGCCCAGTCCAGGGCCATCGGATACCACAGCGTGCCCCGGTCCTTCACGACGCCCCATCCGCTGTCGGTTGTGTGGTTGCGCACCTCGATGCCGTGCAGCAGACCCTCGGCGAGGCCCCATCGGATCGGCTCGCGAAGGCGGTGCCGCAGCGGCGGGTCCAGCGTCTTGCCGGTTTCGGCCACCCAGGCGCCGTCGCCGCTGAATCCGACGTGGGGATGGGCGTACAGAACGAGGCCGCCGGCGTCGGTGAGCTTTCGCCATTGCTCGCGGTAGTAGACGCGGGGGCCGCCCTCGGCGTCGGCCCAGGAATGCGGGTCACGCGGCACGTAGTCGGCGGCGAAATCGAGCGCGACCAGGTGCTCCATCTCGTGCAGGCCCGTCTCCATGCCGCGAATCAGGATCAGGCCGAACTCCTTCGCGACCGGCAGCGCCTCGGCGTAGGCCTCGAAGTTGCGATGGTCTGTGATGGCGATGACGTCGTAGCCGTACGCCCACGCCTCGCGCACCCGCTCGGCCGGCGTCAGCTTGCCGTCGGAGTAGGGCGTGTGGATGTGAAAGTCCCCGCGCAGCACCGAATAGCGCTGCGGCCCGACGAGAATGTCGGGAAACGCCGGCGCCGTGCGCACCAGAGGCGCCTCGTCGCCCGCAACGGCGACGCAGGGAACCGACAGGACCAACCAGGCGATCGACAACAGGGTGATGGCGGCGACGAGCTTCTTCATGGCTTCTCCATCCAACGAACGAAGCGACTCTTTCGGCACGCGCAGCCGGCGACACCGCCGGCCACAGTGACCCCCATTATACCGCGCCGCCCGCCCCGGCCAAGAGCATTCCACCGCGCCCGCCGGACGCCGGACGGAGAACCGTAGCGGGCAGTTGAATTACAGCAGATTGCTTCTTGACCTCGAGAACGGGGCATGCTATCATTATGATAGCAATGTGCAGGAGATGTGGTTATGGCACAGATACTGGTGCGCAATCTTGACGACGAGACGATGCAGCAACTGAAAGACCGTGCCCGGCAGCATGGGCGCAGTCTGGAAGCTGAGGCCAGACAGATCCTGTCCCGTGCGGCCGGGCTCGGCTTCGCCGACGCCCGCAAGCTGGTGCGGCAGTGGCACAAGAAGCTCGCCGGCCGGGCCCTACCCGACAGCACCGAACTTCTGCGCGAGGACCGCCGGCGATGAAAACGGTGGTGGTGGACGCGAGCGTCGCGGCCAAGTGGTTCCTGCCGGAGCCGGAGGCCGCGGCAGCCTTGCGCCTGCTGGACGGCCGGCGCCGACTGGTTGCCCCCGACCTGATCCGCACTGAGGTCGGCAACATCATCTGGAAGCTCTGCACCCGCAAGCTGCTGGCCGCCGACGAAGCCGCCGAGATGCTGGACCACTTTCTGGCCATGCCGCTGGGGATCCACGACAGCGCCTTGCTGCTGCCGGCCGCCCTGGAAATCGCCGTGGCCACCCGCCGAACCGTCTACGACAGCCTGTATCTGGCCTTGGCGGTCGAACTCGGCGCCACCGTCGTCACCGCCGACCGCCGCTGGGCCAACGCCCTCAGCCCCGGCCCCTTCGCCCGTTTCCTCCGCCCCCTCGCCGCCCGCTGACCACCCGCCGTATCCATCGTGCGAACTGGGGTCGCTGTCCGGCAATGCCCCCCAGCCAGAGCCTTCGGCTGTCCTCAGGCCTGTAACGCCACCCGCAGAAAGAGGGTGATGAGGACGTGCGCGCTGATGAACAAACCCAGAACGACCTTCATCAGCGTGCGGGTTCTCGCCTCGGCCTGGGGGTCCATCGTCAGGAGGCGGTACAGGGGATACAGAAGGATCGGGAAGTACAGCAGGTTGGCCGCCGCCGTCACGGTGTGCTGCATCGCGTCGCCTTTGAGCTTGATGCCGAGGATACCGCCGCCGATGATCTGCACGAGAATGTGCGGCTGGCAAACGAGCAGTCCCAATGGCTCGAAACCTCTCCAGGTGGTTCGAGACAGAACGATCGCCAGCGCCCCGAGCCCCAGGCTGCCGAGAAGGTAGGGGGCCAGCAGCCAGCGGCGGCGTCTGAGAGGACGCCCCATCTCGGCCGCCTCGTTGGGATTCGAGCGGTGCAGCCACCGTCCCAGGAAGAACAGGGCAGCCTCTACCGCCAGCATCGCACCAGCAAACAGAAGGGCGGCATTGCGCTCGGTTCGCTGGTCCTCATTGGCATCGCGCGGCATCGCCACGAGACCGTTCACGATCCAGAGCGCCGTCAACACCGCCGCGACGACGGCCAAACCCATCAGAATCCTTCCCGTCCATTGTCTCATCTCAGCACCTTTCCCATCGACAGTGCCGAATCGCCACAATCGCGGTATGTACCGGACGATGGCTCTGCAGTGCAGCGGCGCGCGATGGGCTTCGGCTCATGCGGAACCTCCGGCCTGCACCCCGCGTCGCTCGTCGCGTGTAGAAGCGTAACCCGTCGGCCGACAACTGTCAACCGGGATGCGGCAAGAGTGTGAAACGTGAAGCGTGAAACGTGAAGTGTGAAACGTGAAGCGTGAAGTGTGAAGTGTATCACGACGGCCTGCGGCCTGCGTTGTTCGTAGTGGGCTCGCAAGAGCCTCGTCCTGGCGACTTGCCGCCGAACAGGCGTATCTCGTATCCTCCCTCGACTTCGCTCGGGACAGGCTTCGCTCGTGAGCAGGGAACCGAAAACCGGCAACGAACAACCGTCAACTGCGAACCGTCCGCCCGACGTAGCTCATTGCCGTTGGCTTTGGCCCTGCCCTGCCAGCCCCCGGAATCATGCCGCCGTTCAGCAGGGCGGGCCTGGAATCCTGCCGGGATTCCACAACGGGGTACGTTTCCATGATATCCTGGAAAAAGTACCGGACCCCTTTAGTTCTCCATCGGCGTCGCATTCGTGGCCGACGGGGCAAGGCCCTCTTGCGAAAGCGAGGCGAACTTGTGGAACGTCCATTTGCCCATTGCTACGAAACCGGCGGTTTGCGTCGCACCCACTTGAAGGGCCATGGACGGATCCTCAAGCGTCTGCTGATTCACGTGGCCGGCTGCAATCTGGCGCTGCTGATGCGCACGCTGTTCGGTCTGGGGACTCCGCGAGGCCTCCAGGGCCTCTCGCGCCGTGTTTTCCGCACGCTGTGGGCATGGACTGCCGATTTCTGGGGGTTCTGCAAAGGACTACCGGGCGTTTCACAGAAACTCGGTGTCCCGACCGCGATGTCTCCCGCCGCCTGAGAAAATCCCAGATCTAACGCTTTTTCAACGGACTGCTAAGGCCCATTCGCGCTGGCAATGGTGTCCCGCTCGATGCTGCGCGCACCACGCACCGCCCTCCGCCGCCGGCTCTCTCCGATGCGGACCTCCGCCCATCCCATTCCACTCACCACCCCCGTCCTGCAAATCCCGGGCCGAACAGGATTGGGACAGGCCTCGTTTTCGCTCGGTTCTACTTCTTCTTCTCGGCGGAGAACGTGCCGGAGTCGCCGCCTTTGGTCCAGCGGCCGTCGGTGATGGTCAGGCGGCCGTCTTTCTCTTCGAGGGTGCCTTCCCAGTGTTGGACTCCGAACCGGCCGTATCGTGCGAATTTGATGTGGTCGCCGGAGACCTCGACGTCCAGTATCTTGTCGCCGAAGGTTCCCTCGACAACGTCGTCGAGCGTGCCGGTGTACGAGTCTCCCTTCTTCGTCAGTACGAACTCGCCCTCCCAGGGGTCCTGCAGCCAGGACCACGTGCCTTCAATGTCGAAGCGTGGCGAGGCAGACGCCGCCTTCGATGCCGGTCGCGTCGCACATCCGACCACAGAAAGCGAAACGATGGCTGCCAGGGCGACATGAACGGGATTCGGTGTGAAGCGGTGTGTACTCATGGTTTGCTCCCTATGAGAAAACAAGAATAGCCAATAGCCTCTTGCCGCACGATGCACCTTTGTCTCAAAATCTCATACGCACAACTCCATTATAGTCGCGGCGGGGCGACGGGACAAAGAAGAAATCCGGCCGCAGGTGGCAGGCAACGGACCGGAGGCGCAAGGGGGCGCGGGTGGCGGTACAATTTCGACAGGGAATGCGGTTTTCTGCGTCCATTCTGGCCCGCCGGACGCGTCTTTGGTGTGAAGTCCGCCAAGTCGGTTCTTTGGAAGGCAGCGAATTGACGCAACAGATGTCTGACAGCGCATTGGCCGAGAAATTCACAGAGCGATCGCCACGTCCTCTGGGGTGTCGATCAACCGCACAAAGCGGCTTGCGCAGTCGATACCGCCCGAAAGAGAGAGGGCCCTCATAGCAGAGGGCCCCATTGAGAATGTCCGGATGAAAACGCCGCGTTGCACGCCGGCCGGCTACAGGTCCAGGGGGGAGATGTACTCACCTTTGGCGGCTTTCAGGGCTTCGAGCCGCTGGCGCTGGGCGGCCATCTCGTCGCGCATCGCCTTCGGCGTATCGGCGACCGTATCGTAGATCTTCGCCATGCGGTCGAGTGTGGCCAGCACCTTGGGGATACGGATCGTGAACTGATCGACGTAGTCCTTCTCGGTGTACTCTTCGTTTCGGACCTCCTTGAAGAGCCTCTTGAGGTCGTCGTATTTGGGGATCAGTCCGTAGCCGGCGTCGAGGGCCTCGACGTCGCCGTGGATTCGCAGTTCCATCCACTTGACCCAGACGGCCTTGTCGAGCATGCCGTTGAGGTACTTGCCGTCCTTCTTGAGGAAGTAGTTTGTCCCGAAGACCTTGGGCCGCTTCAGGCCGGCGGCGAACTCCAGATTGTTCCGCAGGTACTTGCCGACGGACATGGACAAGAAGTCCATGTTGCTCATCACGTTCCACTTGCGGACGCCCTGGGCGCCGGTGGTGGCGGCGGTGGTCTCTGATTCGAGCATGGCGCCCATCGTGCAGATGCCGTGCTCCCAGCTATAGGCCTCGCGCACGGGGACGTTGGTGTCGCTGTCGCGTCCGCCGTAGATGATCCCGCCGATGGGCAGGCCGTTGGGGTTGTCCCATTCGGGGTCCGTGTTCTTCAGGTCCTGCATGCGCACCGTATAGCGGGCGTTCTTGTGACTGGGTGTGGTCTCCTCGCCATCGGGGCCCTTGGTCCCTTCGGTCCAGTCAGTGCTGACATAGTTCGTGCCGCCGTTCGGGATTTGCTCTCCCATGCCGAGCCAGTAGGGCTTGCCGTCCTTGATCAGGACGTTGCCGAAGATGACCTCGCCGGGGCGATGCAGGACATCCCAGATCACCGGGTCGCCCTTGGCGTTGACGTCCTGAATGATACCGAAGATGCCGGCCTCGATGTTGACGGCCCGGAACTGTCCGTCGATCACGCGGAAATAGGCCAGATCGTCTCCGACGATGGTCTCGCCCGGGATCATGGCGGTGGCGGTCTTGCCGCAGGCTGAGGGGTAGGCGCCGCACAGATAGGTCTTGCGTCCGCCGGGACCGTGCGCGCCCATGATGAACATGTGTTCGGCCAGCCAGCCCTCGCGGTCGGCCTTGCGGATCGCCAGACGCAGCGAAAGCTTCTTGAGTCCGACCGTGTTGCCGGCGTACTGCGTGTTGACGGAGTACACCGTGTTGTTGACGTAGTCGATGTAGACGCGATTGTGCTCGTGGTCCTTGCAGGTCATGCGCTCGGTGACCTCGCCGGTGCAGTGGCGGAACTTGAAGAACTCGAAGGGGCCGCAGGCGCTTTGGCGTTTGAATTCCTCATAGCCCTTGCGGTACAGCATGTCCTCGCTGTGGACGACGTAGGCCGAGTCGGTGATCTGCAGACAGGGAATCGCGAAGACCGAGTTGACCGGGCCGAGGCAGAAGAACCGCACGAGCATGGTCCGGCCCTTGTAGGCGCCGCGCTGGAGCGTTTCCATCTCGCTCAGGCCCTGCTGGCGCTCGATCTGCTTGAGCTTGGGGTCCAGCGTTTCGTTTCTGGGGACCAGGTACTTGGTGACCTCAGGATTGCGTCCCTGGTCGTAGTAGCTGTCGAAGTGCACGCTGTGGCCGGCGGTCGGCAGAGGAATCTCCTCCTTATTGTCGATGGCCAGCTGGCGGCAATAGGCGGCGTCTTCCGCCGAATCCGTGCCGACCCACACCCGATCGGGTTCGCACAGTTCGATGGCGCGGGCGACGAAGGCGTTCGCTTCCTCGTTCTTCAGCGCCAGGAGCCTGCTCAGACTGACCTCATCCATCTTGCTTTTCAGGATCGATTGTGTATCCATTGATTCTCCTTCTTGTCGTTCCCGGGAAGGCCGCCGTCTGAGCAACCGCTCCAACCGGCGGCGCCGACCTTCTACGGCACGTCCACACAGCCGGATCGCTCCGCCCGCGCAAACAGTTCTGTCGTATGGCTCTGAGAAGTCCCTACGCGAGTCGCGACGTACCCGTTCGTCCGCGACCGCAACGACAGTGTGTCGGACCCGATGAACCAAAACAGCATAACAACCCCTCTGCCTCTGTCAATCGCCACGGCGGGCAATTGTGATTGATTTTTCTTGTGGATATGACATAAGTAATTGCGAAAAAGTGAGTTGCGCTCTTTGGTCTTTCTGGGCTTGCCTTGGGCCCCCAGGTGGAATGGCTGCTGGGGACCATTGCGGAGTTTCCGGGGATCGGTCCACGACAAACGAGGCGGGCCCAAAGTCGCAGTCGGCCGGGCCTGGAAAAGGAAGTTGACACGCGCGGCGACGGGACCCAGAATAGGCGGCGCATTTGCCTGTGGACGGGTGCTCCGTCTTCTGTTGCCGGTCTTCTGGGATCGCCCTCGCGATAACAAGGATGGTCGGTCGCGTAGCCGAAATCTGTGAACGGGAGGCAAGATATGGCGTCAAATGACGGCGGCGGTGCCGCCTCCAAGCCGCAGCAACCTGTGATGCACATGAACCCCCGCATCGCGAAGGATCGGCAGATGATCCTCGATGCGAAGGCCAAGGGGCGAGGATCGCTGCTGAAGGTGTTCATGAGGTTGTCCGGTCCCGGCTGGCTTCAGAGCGGCATCACACTGGGCGGTGGCTCGCTGTCTTCCAGTCTGTACCTCGGTGTCCTGGTGGGCTTCAGCTTCATGTGGCTCCAGCCGCTGGCGATGATCCTGGGCGTCATCATGCTCAGCGCCATCGCCTATGTCACGCTCTCGACGGGCGAGCGGCCGCTGCGCGGGATCAACGAGCACGTCAGCCCGGTCCTCGGTTGGGGCTGGCTGCTGGCTTCGATGATGGCCAACCTCGTCTGGTCGCTGCCGCAGTTTGCCCTGGGCACGGCCGCCATTCGCCAGAACCTGCTGCCCACATTGATCGGGCCGGGGGTGATGGAGGAAATCCCCGGAAAGATGGTCGCCGGGGCGATATTTCTCGCGATCGCATTGACCGCCGCCTTCACCTACAGTGCCGGCGGCAGGGGCGTCAAGGTCTTCGAGATCCTGATCAAGGGCATCGTGAGCCTCATCGTGCTCTGTTTCATGGGTGTCGTCATCAAGCTGAGCATCGATGGTCGGATGAACTGGGGCGAAATCGGTCGGGGCCTGATTCCCGACCTGAGCCTGTTCATGAAGCCGACCGACAAGATCATGCCGCACATCCAGCAGGTCGGCGAGGGCTTCCGGTCCTTCTGGACGAACATGATCGTTGGCCAGCAGCGCGACGTGATGATCAGCGCCGCGGCCACGGCGGTCGGCATCAACATGACGTTCCTGTTGCCGTATTCGATGCTGCGAAAGGGCTGGGACAAGGAGTTCCGTGGTCTGGCCATCTTCGATTTGTCCACGGGCTTGTTCATCCCCTTCATCCTGGCGACGGGGTGCGTGGTGATCGCTTCGAGCAGTCAATTCCATGCCCAGCCGGCACAGGGCCTTGTGGCGAACGAGCCGGGCGGTCTGGTGACCGAACAACCTGCGGCGAATCTCGTGGGGCCCTACAAGGGACTCCTCGCCGACCGCGTCAGGTTCGAGATCGGTGACGAGGCGTTCGGCGAGCTGTCTGCCGAACAGGTGACGGCGGCGGCCGAGGCGCTGCCTTGGGCCGACAAGCGCATGGCGGCCATCCTCGTCAAGCGCGATGCGTTCAACCTCGCCGAGACACTGACACCACTGATCGGCGCCAAGTGGTCGCAATATGTGTTCGGTCTCGGCGTCATCGGTATGGCCCTCAGTGCGGCGACGATGCTGATGACGATCAACGGTTTGTGCTTCTGCGAACTGCTGAATCTTCCGGCTCGCGGCTGGCCCCAACGCTTCGGCAGTCTGATGGTCTGTGTAGGGGCGCTTGGGCCGTTCTTCTGGAAGGATGCGGCGCCGTATCTGGCGGTGCCGACGTCGGTCTTCGCGATGGTGCTGCTGCCCATCGCGTATTTCGCGTTCTTCTTCCTGATGAACCAGGAGAGCTATCTGGGCAAGTATCGTCCGAAGGGCGGCAAGCGCGTCCTGTGGAACGTGCTGATGGCCCTGGCGGCCGGCGCTGCGGCGTTTGGCAGTGTCTGGAGCCTGTGGTCGAGACTCCAGTGGATGGGGATCATCCTGCTGGTGGTCTTCATCGTTGTGGTCGTGGTCGTGCGCTACGCTCGCGCCGACAAGAAGGCGTCCGCTGTGGCATAAGCGAACAGTAGTGGCGGATCATGCGAGCCCGGTACAGACTGATTCCGGGCTCGCGTGTTTTCTGCCAAACGCCGGCTGGTGACGGTGGCGTCCGATTCCCCGGAGGACGGGCAAAAGGGGGGGGCGTTTACCGGGCGGGGACGATCTCAGCTTCCAGCTTGCCCTGTGCGATGGTGAAGTCCTTGAGTCGCACCCATTTGTCCTCTATCTTGAAGACCGGATCGAAAGGCTCTCCGACCAGAAGAGACGCCGCGATCTGGGCACGGATGTCGTCGGTGTCGACGGGCACGGTTTCGAGACGCTCCTGATACATCCGTCGCGCGAGCATCTTGGCTAGCGGCGTGATGTTCACGGCGCCGACCTTGACCCTTGTCACATTCAGGTTGAGCCGTCCCTCGTCATGGAGTTGCGGCTCCAGTTCAACGGTGATGACCAGTCCGGCCCTCTCGATGTCGGCGGTGCCCATCAGGACGATGCGGCCGGGATGAAAGAGCACCGTGGGTGCCGAGAAGACGATGCCTCCCGTTTCTCGCGGCCACTGAAATTGAGTGATGGCTTCATTGAGGGCCCGGTCTTCCAGCAGGAGATGGAAGGGGCGCCGACTCTGGGCGCCGTTGTAAAGCTGCGGGCCGAGGTCGTGGGATAGGTAGGGGTGGACGCGCTCGCTGTCCGAAATGGTCCGCGAGCGAAGCACGGAACTGTAACGGGCCGGCTTATACAGCAGCAATGCGAGAATGACCACGGCGACGGTCGTATCGATCAGCAGCCAATAGAAGAGCTTTCGGCGTTTCGATTTCTTCTGTTTCGCCGGTTTCGTGGCCGACGCCGAGGCGGGCGTTCCACGTTCGATTTCGTCATTGGCCGATATCATGTTTGTGCGATCCTGGGAAACCATCCGCCGGTGACAATTCTCCGGGGCCGCGCACACAACGCCGGCCGACCCGGAGATCGCGTCGTCTTTCGGTAGAGGCCGCCGGGCGGGGGAAATAGTTTCCCACAAATGGGCCCGGGAGCCGAATTCTGTCTTGCTCGATCGTTTCGGCGTGATTATAGTGGCTCCGACGTTGATGAAAAAGAGCTTTTTGTTGCCGGGTTCGCGTCAGGTCGGGCACCCCAATGCGGTACGCATAGATGAAGGGGCGCAGTTCCAGACGAGTGATGGCGATCCCCGGGTTTTTGGAAAGAAAGGTTTCTCAGACTATGGCGAGCCACTTTGCGGATCGGTTGTGCGAAGCTGTGCAGGCGAAGAAGACGTCCCTGATCGTCGGGTTGGATCCCGTGTACAGCCGTCTGCCGGCCGCGATCACCAGCCACCGCCAGATGAACGACGAATTCGATGCGGCCGCCGCCGTAGATGCGATTTTCGACTTCTGCACGCAGACGATGCGGATCGTCGCGCCGATGGTGCCGGCGATCAAGATCAACATTGCGTTCTTCGAGAAGTATCTCTGGGAAGGTCTGGAGACGTACTACGCCCTGATCAACGAAGCCAACGATCTGGGGCTGGAGATCATCGGCGACGTCAAACGCGGGGACGTCGGCCATACGGCGGAGATCTACGCTTCGACGCATCTTCAGAATCCCGAGCTGGCCGGTCTGGAAGACACGCTGGCGCCGGATGCGATCACGATCAACGGCTATCCCGGCCTCGACGGCATCGAGCCGTTCGCCCAGATGGCCGATGCGCAGGGCAAGGGCGTCTTCGTGCTGGTGCGCACGAGCAACGCTTCGGCCGCGGCGATTCAGGACTTCACCGATGCCCAGGGGCAGGCCCTGTACGAGAAGATGGCCGAAATCGTCAACGACATCGCCACCAAGCCGGGGCGCGTCGGCAGCAGCGGCTACAGCAACATCGGGATGGTCGTCGGCGGAACCGCCCCGGAAGTGACTGCGGCGCTGCGGACGAAATACGACAAAATCTGGTTCCTGGTCCCCGGTTACGGCTCGCAGGGCGCGACGGCGGCCGATTGCCTGCGGTTCTGCAAGACCGACGGGACCGGGGCGCTGATCAACGCCTCGCGTTCGATCATCTATGCCTACGAGCGACCGAAGTACCGCGACCAGTTCGGCGACGACTGGAAAAAGTGCATCGAGCAGGCGGTCATCGACGCAAAGGTCGAACTGGCCACGGCGATGCAGAGCAAGCTGTAGCCGTCTCGCCGTGTTCTCCTGGGAGTGTGGGCCGGAGCCTCCGTCGTTGTCGGGTGCAACGCATGCAGAAGGGCATTTCCACGGCGAGCGGTGTTTCCCAGCCGGCCGAGTTGTGCATGGGCCGGATGTTTGACCGCATCGCGCCGACGTACGACCTCTTGAATCGCCTGCTGTCGTTCGGACGGGATGTCGCATGGCGCCGCAGGGCCGCCCGATGTCTGGGGGATCGTGGTCCCATCCGCGTCCTCGATCTGGCGACGGGAACGGCCGATCTGCCGATCGCCTTGTTGCGAGAATATCCCCACGTCGGTGACATCGTCGGGCTGGATTGTTCTGAAGAGATGTTGCGGGTGGGCCGGGAGAAGATCGGCCGATGCGGTCTGTCCGGTCGGGTGCGGCTCGTGCGGGGCGATGCGACGAGCGCGCCGTTTGCCGATGCGAGCTTTGATGCCATGACGATGGCGTTCGGAATTCGTAACACGCCGGATGCGATGCGGACACTCGATGAGATTCATCGTCTTCTCTCGCCGGGCGGCACGGTGGTGATTCTCGAATTCTCATTGCCAGGAAACCCTGTCGTGCGAGGGGGATATCTCGCCTACTTGCGTTGGGTCATTCCCGTGATTGGCGCTCTCGTGTCGAGAGACCGACAGGCATATCGATATCTCAACCAGTCAATCGAGGCCTTTCACGGCCCGGCGGCGTTCTGCGCGATGATGGAGCAGGCCGGCTTTCGCGACGTATCCGCCACGCCGCTGACGGGCGGCGTCGCTTCGATCTACAAGGGGTCCAAGGCTTCGAGGGATGTATGAAGGCATCCGATCTGGCAGGCAAGAGAGTTCTGGTGATGGGGCTGGGCCGTTTTGGCGGGGGGATCGACGCGGCGCGATTCGCCGTCGAGGCCGGGGCCCATGTCACCGTCACCGATCTGGCGACCGAAGAGCAACTGGCCGATTCCATGGAACGGTTGGGGCCGTGTCCCGATATCGTGTTTCGGTTGGGTCTGCACGACCCTGACGATTTCGCATCGGCCGATTTCGTGGTGGCGAACCCCGCGGTCAAGCCGGACAACCGCTTCCTTGAAGTGGCCCGGCAGCACGGCAAGGTCGTCACATCGCAGGTGGGATTGTTCTTTCAACTATGTCCGGCCCGCATCGTCGGGATCACGGGCGCCAACGGCAAGAGCACCACGACTACCTTGACGGCCCATCTGCTCGAACGGGCCCAGAGCGACAGGCCCTATGGCAACGTCTGGCTCAGCGGCAACATCGGCGACCAACCCTTGCTGACGATCCTCGATCGAATCGAGCCGAACGATGCTGTGGTCCTGGAACTGTCGAGCTTTCAGATCGAGCAACTGGCGGAGCTGCGCGAGGCTCCGCAGATCGCACTGTTGACGAACCTCACGCCGAACCACCTCGATCGCTACGGCACGTTCGAGGCCTACTCTGCTGCCAAGGAAGGGCTGTTCAAGCACCAGCGATGCGAGGGAGACGCTCCATCGATTTCCCTGTTCAACGCCGACGATGAGGTCGCCGCACGCTGGTTCGACCTCTACAGGGGGCAGGCCGGTCGTATTTGCATGAAGTTCTCGGCCGATGACGTACCCGTCCAGTTCCGCGAGGCTTACCGCCTTCCCGGCCGGGCATACCGGTCGAATCTGGCCGGGGCGATGGCGATTGCGCGATGCCTTGGCGTGGACGACGACGCGATTCAGGCTGCGCTTCCGGAGTTCAAGGCCCTGCCGCACCGCCTCGAACTGGTCACCGAAAGGAACGGTGTGAGCTGGTACAACGACTCCAAGGCGACCACGCCCCTGAGCGGGATCGTGGCGCTCGAAGCCTTCGACCGGCCCGAGATCCTCATTGCCGGCGGCTACGACAAGCACTTGCCGTTCGATGAATTCGGCAGGAAGATCGCTCAGAAGGCCAAAGCCGCCATCCTGATCGGCCAGACGGCCCCGCAGATCGCCCAGGCGATTCGAGCGGGATCGGGCGGCGGCCATTGCGAGGCGCGCATCGAGTTCGCCGACTCGCTGGCTCAGGCCGTCCAGAGGGCCCATCAACTGGCCGAGCCGGGCGACGTGGTGCTGCTGAGTCCGGCCTGTGCCAGCTACGATATGTTCGAGAACTACCAGCAGCGGGGCCGGCAGTTTGCCGAACTGGTGCGGGGACTGGCCGTCGAGTTATAGGAAGTTGCCGGCCGGGTGGTACACGCCTTCGAAAAAAATCCCATCTCCTGATCGTGCCCTCTTCTACACAGATCGGCCTTATCGTCCATCATAGCCGAATGTCTCGCCGTTTTCTCGGCGATGCCCTGTAAAGCGGACCCGTCCGGCCGCCGATCTGGACCGTGAACAACACAGTAACGGCCTGGAGACGGGCATCGAAGGACAAACAGACATGAACGCGACGAATGACAGACGAGCAGAGGAGCGATTGCACTACCATTGGCCTATCTGGTTTGCCGAGCATGCCGATGGCGAACTGGCGCAGGGACAGATGTCGGACATTTCGAGCCGGGGCGCGGCTTTCACGTGTTATGCCGATCAGAACTGCCCCTATCCGGGCCAGCAGGTGGCGGCTCGATTCAGCGTCCCGCAATACGGTCGGGACGGCTCGTTCGACATGGTGGATTTCGTCCGTTTCGGTCACGTCTGCCGTGTGGACGACGTCAATAGCATGCTTCGCCGCATTGCGATGCACTTTGCCGAGCCGCTGCCATTCCATCCGGGCGAGCAACAGGCCACCTTCGAGACCGACTCGGCCGACGAGCTGGAATCCCTGGCGGTTTAGCCGACGCCTCCGCGCACAAACAGGGCTGAGAACAGATATCGTCCCCAGCCCTGAAACACCCTTGTAACGGGCCCCGCCTGCCAGCACCCAACGCACGCCTACTTCTTCTGGACCTGTGGTATTCTCGACGGCATGGTGTCGCAGACCTTGGCGATGACCTTCTTGACCTGCTCGCTCTGTTCCGGGGAGAGGGCGTTGCCCGCCACGCCGCCGACCACGCCGCCCGCCACGCCGCCAATGACACGATCGCTCGTGTCGCCGCCGGCCAGCACCGCGCCGGCCGCCGCCCCCGCCGCCGCCCCGACAAACGTGGCCAACCCCTTGCCCGTGCTGCCTGAGCCATTGCCGATCCAGAGAATCGAGGCGTCCTCAACGTCAATCAGCTTGGCCGTCATCTCCATCTTATCTTCATACTTGGGGATATTGATGACCAGAACCGCCTCCACGTTCAGGATTCGTCCGGCCCGGGCGGCGTCCGTATTCGACGTCAGGTCCGAGGCCTGAAACTCCTGCTCCTTCAACAGGGCCGGGATGCCCCGGCGCTCGATGACACCATAACCCCGCTTCATCAGTTCGGGGATGAAGAAGTCGCTGATCTGGTTCTTGACTACGTCGCCGTAGACGCGACCGGTGACCTCCACGATTGCTACCCGATTGAGACTGGTGAAGTCATAACCGGCCAGTGCGTAGCTCTCGCCCTTGCTCGACGCGCACCCAGCCACCAGCGAAGCGCTCATCAGTGTCAGCAGACATACGACTCTCATTGCGTTGACCTCCCGTGTAGATAGACTGCCAATCCGGATTCTGGCTGCTATTGTTACGGCATACGCCCCATCTTGTCAAATGTTTGCATCGACCTGGTCGATGGACGCACCGGACATCTCCTACGGGTATGGAGGCACTTGCCCGGCAACCGGTAACGAAAAAACAGCATCCAGCGCTTCGGCACACCCCGCGCGATCGAAGATGACAGCTCTGCAATTTTGTGGTAGACTGAGGTGAGTGGGCAGGGGAGAGGACGCCCTATGGACGCCTGTTTGGAGAAGGATGGCCAGAAAGTTCACATTGCAGTCCCGGACGGCAGCCGGGGACATCGATTTTTCCGCCGACCTGAACCGCGAACAACTGGCGGTGGCGACGGCCCCCGGCGGGCCCATGCTTGTGGTCGCCGGGGCCGGCAGCGGCAAGACCCGCGCCCTGACCTACCGACTGGCCTGGCTGGTCCACCACGGGATCGACCCGTCGCGGATTCTTCTGGTGACCTTTACGAATCGGGCGGCCCGCGAGATGCTTGGCCGGGTCGAGGTGCTCGTCAAGCAGAAGACCCGCGAGATCTGGGGCGGCACCTTCCACCACATCGCCAATCGCATCCTGCGCATCCACGGCAAGCTCCTGGGAATCTCGCCCGATTTCACCATCCTCGACCGGGAGGACGCCCGCGACCTGCTGGCCTCGTGCGTTGACGAGGCGGGCATTGACATTCGCCAGCGGCGCTTCCCGCAGAAGGCGGTGCTGGCGGCGATCTCGTCGTTTCTCCAGAACACGCTCGAATCGCTCGACGAAGTCCTGAGCAAACGTTATCCGATGTTCGTCGAGGAGATCGGCGGCATCGAGAAGGTGCTGGTGCTGTACACGGAGAAGAAGCGTCTGCGGCAACTGCTGGATTTCGACGACCTGCTCAGCGCTTGGCTGAGGCTGATGGCCGAGCACCAGGACGTGCGCGATCAGCTCGCCGGCCAGTTTTTGCACATCCTCGTCGACGAGTACCAGGACACCAACAAGATCCAGGGCGCGATCATCGATCTGCTCGCCGCCCGGCATCGCAACCTGACGGTGGTCGGGGACGATTCGCAGTCGATCTACAGCTTTCGCGGAGCCAACTTCGAGAACATCATCACGTTCAAGGACCGCTACGCAGACGCCCGC
>Ga0209509_1001437_pt1 | contig 17850 bp, 14 predicted proteins | sample BioC13SIPDNA_FD_185743 | JGI IMG/M metagenome (GOLD analysis project Ga0209509, IMG submission 185743) | Anaerobic biogas reactor microbial communites from Washington, USA - Biogas_R1_A C13 SIP DNA (SPAdes) (version 2) | ecosystem: Engineered > Bioreactor > Anaerobic > Unclassified | place...
ATAATACCAAAGTGCAAGCAAAAAATCTTTTATCCCTATACAAAGGAGAATACTTAGCAGATTTCGAAGCCCTTTGGGCTACTGCCAAAAGAATCAGATATCACGAAATTTATGAGGAAGCCGCAAAGTATTGTCTATGAATAAATTGTTCTATGTCATCTCTAAAATACACTGAAAAACCGGGCTGAAAATTTTGACTTTTTTTAATCCCAAGTCAAGCAGCAACTGTTTCAAGTCGTTCATCTTGACAACATTTTTACCGCCGATATTCCTTCCCCTAAATAGCACCGCATATTTCAATCTGCTTCTCTCTTTCTATCCCGATATGGACTTGTTCCACGCACCTGTTAAAGTCCGGAAACATCTATCCTGTCCCATCGCCAAATGCTGTTATCAATCCTGTACTCTCGTGAACGGTACCCGCCCTAACAGTCTTGTTCCCGTGAGATGAAAAGCGTAACAAGTCTTTTTACTTGGTCGGTCAATTCCTGGCATGAAGTAATGACAGGGGCCGTCCTGAAAATCAAAGGTATCCATCCAAAACCCCTCAAATATAAAGGAAGCTGTTTAAATTTTCTTGTTTACACTCCTGCTTCCGTTTGCCAAAACTGTTCTTCAATATCACGTCCACCATACATAATGCGGATAACCGCGACCGTCGTTTTTGCTTCCACAGGCAGATAAAATGCCAAATATTTGTCTATTGGCAAAACTCGCAAGCCTTTGCTATGCCACGGCTCTTTTTCGTAAAGATGATACCGCAGCGGCATTTCATTTAACTTCGCGACCGCGTCCATGATCCGCCGCAACTGATTCTTGGCAATTTCCGGCTTAAGCAGGGAGAATGCGATATACTCGAATATGCTGCGTAAGTCGCGCTCAGCTTGCTCGGTGTAAACAAGCGTCCATTCGCTCATATTCTATACTCCTGGCGCATTCTGTCGGCGACCTTTTCGGCAGAAACGACTCTTCCTGCGGTCAGATCAGCCAGACCTTTCTCGATCTCAGCATTGAATTGCTCCTCGGTAAGCGTACCCACTGACGGAGGTTTACTTTGCGGGAGCTTCAATTCAAAGGGAATACCTCGCTGAAGCACGATCTGCCTGAGAAAAAGTCCGATTGCATTTGACATCGGGATGCCAAGCTGCTCTAAAACAAGTTCTGCCTGTTCTTTAACTTCTGGCTCGACACGGGCAAATATATTTGATGTTCTTGCCATAATGAACACCTCCTATTCTGATACTATTATGCCCGATTGTATTGCGATAAGCAATCGTTTCGCTAATAATGTTTATAGAATCAATAGCCCACGTTACCGATGACGCCCTTGCCCTCGGGTTATCTTCCCGCTGGTTATGTAATAGGGTTTCTTTCAACCCATTGGCTCAGCAAGATCCAGTAAGCCATGTTAGATCTTATTTCGGCCAGCTGCATTATTGGAATAAGTATGATTTGGACATACAGCGAATACGGTGAATCTGAGATTTCTGTACCCAGGGACCTAGACGGCGAACATGAGCCGATCATCATCAAGAAACACCAGAAAATTCTCTCAGGAATTGAGGACCAAATCATTGCCATGTACAGCAAGGGCATGACCGTCCGCGATATTCAAGATCATTTAAATCAACTCTATGGTATTGAAGTTTCCCCGACACTGATTTCCAATGTCACTAACAAACTGATGCCAATCATTAAGGAATGGCAGAATCGGCCGCTGGAAAAGACATACGACATCGTGTTTATGGATGCCTTGCATTACAAAATCCGCCAGGAAGGCGCTATTGTCAATAAAGCTGCCTATATGGTCATCGGGATCGATATGGACGGCCGCAAAGATGTCCTGGGAATGTGGATTGGCGAACATGAAACGGCAAATTTCTGGCTGGTTGTCCTCAATGAGTTGAGAAACCGCGGCGTTCAGGACCATCGCCAACTTCGAAAAGTCACGAAAGGGAAAACCATCTTCCCCAACGATGAATCTCTGCAGAAAAAAATCCGAAAAAGGCAAAATTGCCAGGCAGAGCTAAAATCATTGGATTTTTAAACGATGTGGCAAAAATGTGGCAAAACACAAAAAATAAAGATACTATCAGAAAATAATAAATCCCGCCATCCCCGGCGGGTTCTTTGTTTTTAATGGTGGGCCATACAGGAATCGAACCTGTAACCTTCTGATTAAGAGTCAGCTGCTCTGCCTGATTGAGCTAATGGCCCTGATAATTTGCCGCAAGTATGATTATAAACTGTGTTTTTTCAGAAATCAAGAGTAAAGCATTAACTTGACAGCAGATTGAGCAATTGATTTCTCATTCTATATTTGAGTACATGACAAAACACCCCATTTATTCTACTATATAGAGAATAGTATAAATATAATTATAAACAAAATCATTGTTCGTCTGGGGAGAGGAGCACTTTGATATGGCTGAAGTACTGCGCATGGGAATTGATGTTGGTTCAACTACGGTAAAGATAGTAATTATTGATGATACTGGCAAACTCCTCTATAGCAGTTATCGCCGGCATAATGCTGAAACCAAAAGCAATACCAGCGATCTGTTGGTAGAAGCCTTTGCTTTTGCCGGCAACCAACCGCTTACCGTAATGGTCAGCGGTTCAGCCGGTATGTCGATTGCTACTGACCTGGGATTGACTTTTATTCAGGAAGTAATTGCCTGTAACCAGACCATCGAAACCTTCATTCCCCAGACCGATGTAGCCATCGAGTTGGGTGGCGAGGATGCCAAAATCACTTTTTTCCGCGGCGGTTTGGATCAAAGAATGAATGGTATTTGTGCCGGAGGCACAGGTGCTTTTATCGATCAAATGGCGGGGCTGCTGGGTACTGATGCCTCTGGACTGAATGATCTGGCGGCCCGGCACCGTACCATCTATCCGGTGGCGGCACGCTGCGGCGTTTTCGCCAAAACCGATATCCAGGTGCTATTAAATGAAGGAGCACGCAAGGAAGACCTGGCCGCATCCGTTTTTCAGGCAGTGGTTAACCAGACGATCAGCGGATTGGCTGCCGGCAAGCCCATTAAGGGGAAAATAGCCTTTTTGGGTGGCCCCTTGTATTTTCTCCCGCAGTTGCGAAAGCGTTTTCAGGAAACCCTCCGTCTTGCCGATAATGAAGTTCTCTTTCCTCCCAATGCCCAGTTTTTTGTGGCCATGGGGGCGGCGCTGGCTTCACATAATGAACCGGTTATCAACCTTTCAGCAATTATTGATCGCCTGGAAAACTTACAGAAGGATTTTGCCAGTGAGTCTCTCCATTTGGAGCCGCTATTTGCTAGTTTTGACGAGCTACAGGAATTTAAGGATCGGCATAGCCAAAATCACGTTAACAGAGCCAGCCTGGAAGGCTTTTCCGGGAATTGTTATTTGGGTATAGACGCCGGCTCCACTACCAGCAAAGCGGTTTTGATTGATGCTGAGGGCCGTTTGTTGTACTCCTTTTATACCAATAACCACGGCAGTTCCATCCGCTCGGCAATAGAAATGCTGAGTGATCTGTACGCGCAGCTGCCGCCCGGGGCGCGAATTGCCAATTCGATTGTCACCGGCTATGGGGAAGGACTGCTGCAGGCCGCGCTGCACATCGATGCCGGTGAGGTGGAAACGATTGCCCATTATACTGCGGCTGAATATTTCAATCCGGGCGTCGATTTGATTCTTGATATCGGCGGTCAGGACATGAAATGTTTGAAAATAAGCAACGGGGTTATAGAAAATATTTTACTTAATGAAGCCTGTTCCTCCGGGTGCGGTTCTTTTATTGAAAGTTTCGCTCATTCCTTAAATATTCCGGTTGACGAATTTGCCCAACTGGCTTTGGAAGCGGATGCTCCGGCCGATTTAGGCTCGCGCTGTACTGTTTTTATGAATTCCAAGGTCAAGCAAGCCCAGAAGGATGGAGCTTCAGTTGCGGATATTTCAGCCGGCCTTGCCTATTCAGTCATCAAGAATGCCTTGTTTAAAGTAATTAAAATCAGAAGTCCGCGTGATCTCGGCAATAAAATTGTGGTTCAGGGAGGTACGTTCCTTAATGATGCCATTCTGCGCAGTTTTGAGCTGATTGCTGAACGTGAAGTGGTCAGACCTGACATTGCCGGATTAATGGGAGCCTTTGGCGCAGCTTTACTGGCCCAGCGCAGCGCCAAACCTGACCAGTGCAGCAGCATAATAAGCCCGGAACAGTTGCAAAGCTTTAATTTACAGACCAGTATGAGCAATTGCGCCGGCTGTGCCAACCGCTGTAAATTAACGATCAATAAATTCCCGGACGGGAAAAAATTTATTTCCGGCAACCGCTGTGAAAAATTCAGTGACAAGGAAAAATCCTTTGTTCCCGCTCCTAATCTTTATGACTACAAGTTAAAACGATTGTTAAGCTATGAACCGTTGGCAGAAAATAAGGCGCCGCGCGGAACGATTGGGATCCCCATGGTATTGAATATGTATGAGAATTACCCCTTCTGGGCTACCTTTTTTGCAGAACTTGGCTTTCGGGTCGTACATTCACCGCGTTCCACCCGCGCGATTTATGAATTGGGCAGCGCTACGATTCCGTCTGATACGGCTTGCTTCCCGGCCAAACTGGTGCATGGTCATATTGCTGCCTTGATTAATCAGGGCATCAAGCGCATCTTCTACCCTTCCATCATCCATGAGCGCCAGGAACAGGAAGGGGCTGATCACCACTTCAATTGTCCAATGGTCATTTCCTATCCTGAGGTTATCAACAACAATATGGATATGATCGCGGAAAACGGCGTGGTTTTACTGAATCCTTTCCTGCCCTATGACTATAAAAAACAGCTGGCGGCTCGTCTCTGCAAGGAATTGGCACCTTTAGGGGTAAAGAAAAATGAAGTGAAGCGGGCAGTAGACCTGGCCTGGCAGGAAGATCAGCGTTTTAAACAGGATTTGCGCCAAAAAGGCGAAGAAACACTACAGTATATAAAGAGCACCGGCCGCAAAGGGATAGTTCTGGCCGGCAGACCTTATCACATCGATCCGGAAATTAACCACGGCATTCCGGAAATAATCAACAATTACGGTCTGGCGGTGTTCACCGAGGATTCTGTGGCTCATCTGGGCAATGTGGAACGGCCTTTGCGGGTTGTAGATCAGTGGATGTATCACTCGCGCCTTTATGCGGCCGCCAGTTTTGTCTGCACTGAACCAGCCCTGGAATTAGTGCAGCTTAATTCTTTCGGCTGTGGTCTGGACGCGGTCACAACCGATCAGGTACAGGAGATCCTGCAGCAGCATGGGAAAATATATACGGTGCTTAAAATAGATGAAGGCGCTAACCTCGGTGCTGCCCGGATCAGAATCCGTTCGCTGCTGGCGGCGATGAAAAAACGTTCCCAAAGCGATACCACCTGTCCATCCCGACCGGTTTATAAATTCCGTACTCCTTTCACCAAAGAAATGCGGCCGGAGTATACCATTCTTTGTCCGCAGATGGCACCATTGCATTTTAGATTTATTGAACCGGTTTTCAAGTCCGAAGGATATAATCTGAAACTTCTCCCTGATGTTTCACGTGAAACAATCGAGGAAGGATTAAAATACGTCAATAATGACGGCTGCTTCCCGGCAATTATTGTAATCGGTCAGCTGCTGGAAGCGTTGCAATCAGGAGAATATGATCTTGACCGGATCGCCGTGGCCATAACCCAGACCGGCGGTGGCTGCCGCGCTACCAATTACATTGGCCTGCTGCGCAAAGCGCTCCATGAAGCCGGTTTCGAAAATATTCCCGTTATTTCTGCCAACCTCTACGGCAATGAAATTAACAGCGGTTTTAAGATCACTGCCAGTCTGCTGAAAAAAGCAATCACCGGAGTTGTTTACGGAGACCTGCTGATGCGGGTACTGCATCGCGTACGCCCCTATGAAATTATTCCTGGTTCTGCCAATCTGTTGTTTGACCGGTGGGTTGAACGCTGCAGCGAACAACTGGTGAGCGGAGACGCCAAAGCTTTTGAAGATAACATTTATGGTATTGTGGAAGAGTTCTCCCAGCTGGAAATTTCCCGGCAAATCAAACCCAAAGTCGGAGTGGTGGGAGAAATTCTGGTAAAATATCACCCCGCGGCCAACAATGACATTGTCGGGGTTTTGGAAGAAGCCGGCGCCGAAGCGGTGGTCCCGGATATGTTGGATTTCTTCCTCTATTCCGCTTATGACAGTATCTATCTGGGCCGTAATCTGACCGGCAGCCGCAAACAATACTGGCTGGGCAGGTTTATCATTTATTATCTGGAGAAACAGCGCAGAATTGTTAAACAAGCTCTGGCGAAAAGCACCCGATTTGAACCTCCCCATTCCATCTACCATAAGGCTGAACTGGTCAAAGGCGTAATCTCCCTGGGCCATCATTGCGGTGAAGGCTGGCTGCTGACGGCTGAAATGATCGAATTGATCCAAAACGGTGTACCCAACATCGTTTGTGTGCAGCCTTTCGCCTGCCTTCCTAATCACGTATGCGGCAAGGCTATGATAAAACCCCTGAAACAGAAATATCCCCTGGCCAACATCACTGCCATCGATTATGATCCCGGTGCCAGCGAAGTTAACCAATTGAACCGTATCAAACTGATGCTGTCGGTTGCCTACAAGAATTTACCGGCTCAGGATCAGGAGTTTAAACCGGTAAAGACTGCGGAGCCATACATTCCCAGCGATTACAAATCGATCAGTCATCTCCGCTAACATATAAGAAGGGTGATTAAAAGGTTTAACAAAACAAGCGGGAAGCGCGTGAGCGTACAGAAGGTACGTTTAAATCACGGGCTTCCCGTATTAGCTAATGCTATAAAGCTTATTGATTAGCCTTGGAACTTTAAGCTCATCCGGCGGCCTTTTCAGTTGTATCTAAATCCTCATCATTTTCCTCATCCTTGAGGATAAGATTCAAGAAAATTCCTGCCAGGGTAGCAACCATGACCCCATGATTGCTTAAACCAATACCGATCGCGAATATAACTGAGGCAATAATCAGGTTTTTATTTTTGGAAAAATCAACTTTGGCTTCGATCATGGTACGTATTCCGGCCGCGCCAATCATACCAAAAAGAAGTATACTTACCCCGCCCATGACCGATTGCGGAATGGAGATAATCAATGCCTGCAAAGGGTTAAAGGTACTCAGGATCATGGCACAAATCGCTGCAATCCACAGGTTAAGCGAGCTGTATACCTTGGTGATAGCCAATACGCCGATGTTTTCTGCATAAGTGGTCAGCGGAACCCCGCCGAACAAACTGGCTGCACCTGTTGCCAAGCCATTTCCCAAAACAACTCTATCAAAACCCGGGTCGCTCTCAAGTATATCAGTGCGGGTTATATTGCCCAGAATCATCATATGACCCAGATCTTCAATCAATGTAACCAGCGCGATGGGGGCAAAAGCAAGAATCGCCACAAAATCCAGGTCGAATTTGCCAAAACTGCTGAAAGGCACAATAAACAGCGTATCAAATGAGGCCGCAATCTTGACGGTATCAACCAGTCCCATCACCCAGGCAAGTATGTATCCGGCAACAATGGCCAGGAGAATAGGTATGATTTTGGAAAAACCTTTGCCATAAATACTGATTATAATGGCTACGGCCAAGGTAAATATCCCCACCAGCCAGTTTGAGCTTGCCATATTAACAGCTACCGGGGTTAAACTCAAACCGATAATTGCCACCACACTGCCGGCAACCACCGGGGGAATGATTTTACTGATCCATTTGGTACCAAACAGGCGAAGAATCAAGTAAATCAGAATATAGGCTATCCCAACTGACAAAACACCGGTCATGGCGGAGGCCAGATTTTGCTGATCTTTAACAAAAACGGTTAAAGCGGCAATAAAGGCGAAAGATGATCCCAGATAAGCCGGAACTCTACTGCGGGTCAGCAATAAGAATATGATGGTTCCCAGCCCTGAGCAGAACAAAGCGGTGGCAGGGCTAAGTCCGGTCAGAAAAGGCACCAGGATGGTGGCTCCGGACATGGCAAACAAATGCTGGAGACCGAGGGGTATCGCTTTTGAATAGGGTAATCTTTCGTCGATTTGTACTTCTTTCAATTGTCATCCTCCTCTTTTATTTAATGTGTACGGGACACAAAATACTCTGCCCTCTTAGAAAATGTCTTAAATTGAGGTTTTGCATAATTCAGAAATCATGCAATACTATCATTCTGAGCGATAGCGAAAGTCTCGTAAGTGCCTTAGATCCCGCCTGCGGGGACTACATATATGGCCTAAAGTTCACCATTAGGGTAGGCTTCGCTAACGCTTAGGATGACATTTTATAGTTAAATAATAATTAAATATGCAAAATCCTCAAATACTGTAGATGTTCGGTAGTTCAATTAAATTGACCTCAACTGCAACGCCCAAAGCTAATCTATGCTGCCTTAGAGCAAGTTCAGCCGGTCTCCCGCATCCCCCAAACCTGGAACGATATAAGCTTTTTCATTTAATTCCGGATCGATGGCGGCGGTGATAATCGATAAAGCCGGGAATTTGCTTTGCAGTTGCTTGATGCCGACCATGGTTGACAGGGCGCAGACCAGCGTCATCTTATCAGCCGTATATCCTTTGCTGAGAATCAGTTCGATCGCCCGAGCACTGCTGTTACCGGTGGCCAGCATGGGATCAAGAATAAGGACTTGGCTAAAATCTTCGGGATGATCAGGTACTGTATCAAGATAAGTACGGGCTTCAAAAGTATCGTGGTCGCGGGCAATGCCAATATGGGCTACTTTGGCGGCCGGCAAAACGTCCACAAAGCTATCCACAAAGCCCAGACCGGCTCTCAAAATGGGTATCAACAAGATCTTGCTGTCATCGACGTAAGAACATTGTGCCTCAACATCCAATGGGGTGATTACCGTATCAACTTCAGCAGGCAAATTTATGGTCGCCTCAACGGCAAGCAACAAGCCCAGTTTGTCCATAGCCTGACGGAAGTTTTCAGTTTTTGTGTCCCGATCACGCAATGTACGCAGACAGTTGCCGGCCAAAGGATGCCTGATCAAATTTACTGAACTCAAAATATACCCTCCTAAAATTGTTTTTTCTTTTTGACGAAATCAATTTTTCCGCATCAATCACCTCCACCAGGTATGGCTTGCCTGGATTAATATTATTGCCAACCGTCATCATTTCTGAAGACAGTTCACAAAAAAACACTGCCATTTCAGGCAGTGCTATTATTAACTTATGAAACATTTATTATTCATGGGCCGCTCCAGCAAGTTCATCAGCCAGAGCCTTGCTTTTTTCAGACAGCAATAGAGCTATTCCGGCAGCGTCTTTATTTTTTCCTAAAATAAGAGTAGAAGCCAGTTCCGCAAATATTCTTTTCAATTCCATAAACAATTTTGTCACCATATTCTACCCCCCCCATTCCTTATGTTTATCAAATAATCATTTTTGGGGACTTTCATACTTAAATTATAAACATATATATGTTATCAGTAAATGGGTTCGTATGAAAATATCGTTCATGTCATCCTGAACGAAGTGATGGATCTCTCTGCGCTTATTAGCCCTCAAATAACTTAATAACTTGAATAACTTGGTGCCTGGCACCGTTATGGCAGTTTTATCATGAGCTGTGCAGCGATGGTTTTCATATTTTCGGAATCATAGTTTTCAACCAACCCTTGATCAATCAGAGCATTTAGCTTGGCATCCCAGGGCAGTTCGCCCAGATAATCTATATTTGTTTCCGATGAAACACGTTTTCCCTGAGGGTCACCGAACATCTGCAGCTTTTCACTGCAATGCGGACAGATAGCGTAGCTCATGTTCTCAATTAAACCTAAAATAGGCGTATTCATTTTCTGGGCCATCTTGATCGTTTTTCTAACTACCATAAAGGCAAGATCCTGGGGTGATGATACGATTACAATCCCATTGACCGGCAAAGTCTGCATAACTGTCAACGGTACATCACCGGTGCCAGGGGGCAGGTCTACAACCAGATAATCCAGATCACGCCAGTCAGTTTCTTCCCAGAATTGTTTAACTGCACCGGCCAGCATCGGACCTCTCCAAATTACCGGATCGTCTTCGTGGGGTAAAAAGAAGTTAATGGAGATTATTTTTATCCCGGTTTGGCTCTGCGGCGGTAATATTCCGTAATCAGTGGCCTGTAAGCCGCGTTCATTTTTAATACCGAATGCCTTGGGCTGGCTGGGGCCGGTAATGTCAGCATCCAGAATTCCGACTTTTTTGCCGGCTTTGCTTAATTCAGAAGCCAGCAATGCGGTGACCGAAGACTTCCCTACCCCGCCTTTGCCGCTCATAACCACTACCACATTGCGGATCTTGTTTAATGCTCCCAGCAGGGTTTCAACCTTTACCCCGCATTCATTCGGATCAATCGAACATCCGGATGCGGACGGACATGTATTACACTTTTCAGACATATTTATACCCCTTTCATATAAGAATCCCGTTCCAAAACAAATGAAATCTATATTTCAGTCATTAAATATTTTAATGCAAACAAAATAATATGCAACTAATCATAAAATTATTTTTTAATCATTTATGCTCCAGGATCAGCTTTTCAAACTGCTGGGCAAACATCTCATCATCCCGGCTGGTTTTTTTGCGGGGTCCGCTAATACGTTTATTGGCCTGACGCGCTTTTTGATTTAGATAGCGCTGCATTAACAGTCCGTCAATATTTTCCCGGCTGTAGATGTTGCCACGGGGATGAATGGCATAGGCATTTCTGCCCAATATTATGGCCGCCAGGCCATAATCCTGGGTAACGACAATATCACCCGGGCGGGTCTGGTTGGCAATTATCATATCGGCCGCCTGGGCGGCTCCGTCTGCAATTATTACTGTAGCATAATTGCTGTCAATTTGATGATGATAGTTGGAGACCATGATTACATTAAGATCATATTTTGCGGCTATATTTTCAATTATCTGCTTCACCGGACAGGCATCCGCATCAACAATGATTTTCAATTTGCCCTCCTTAAAAATTTTGTCGATAAAACTGGTACTATTTTGTTCCCCAATGAATGGGCTTTTTTGATATTATGGTACATAGTTCCACGTTTTTCAGGTATTATTAATCTATAAATTATTATAACAACTGTGTAAGCCAATCTGCCACTGAACCGTATTATATACGGGTAGATCGGGAGGAAAAATATTTTGCTCAGCGATGAAAAGTTGGCCCAACAAATTCTAGTGGGTGATGAAGCAGCCTTTGAAGAGCTGATAAACATATATAAAAAATCGATTTTTACCATTGCCTATCGCATGATGGGCAATTACCACGAGGCGGAGGATATTTGTCAGGAAGTATTTGTCACCGTCTACAATAAAATATATCAGTTTGACACCAGCAAAAAGCTGGGTCCCTGGATTCATAGAATAGCTGTAAATACCTGTATCAGCACTTTGCGCAAACGAAATAAAGTTGTATCCATTAGTTTTGACGAAACCTATATCCCGGCCAATGATCTGGAATCAAATGAACTGTATGAAGATCCTCATTTGATCATTGAACATCAGGAACTTAGAGCCGAAATTGAAGAAGCGCTGATGCAGTTGCCCGAATCTTATCGTATCGTACTTATTCTGCGTTATCAATTGGAGTTGAAAAACCAGGAAATTGCAGAAGTAATCGGGGTCAGCCGGGAAAATGTAGATGTAAAGGTTCATCGTGCACGCAAAGCGTTGCGAAAAATTATTCTTAAAAGATGGAGTGAAGGAGGACTCAAAGATGAACTGCCAGCATTATAGAAATATTATGTTCGATTATTTTGAGACCGAGCTCTCTTCCAAGGAACGCGATGATATCAATCAGCATCTGCAGGCTTGCGAATTTTGCCGGCGTCAATATGAACTGACCCGACTGGAAAATCAGATTTTGCAAGACACCGGCGACATACCTGAAATTGATGATGCATTCAACCACAAGGTAATGAATATGATCAAAGCCGGAGCAGTCAATAATCAAGAAATATCCGCGCGAAAAAAACCTCGTTACAGATGGCTGCCGGCTTACTCCAAAGCTGCCGCTGCCGCAGTATTGCTCCTGGCTTGCTTGTCTGTACCGGCAATCTTACCCCAGTTTCAGGACAATGGGGTACTGGAACAAGCTGGGTTGGTTGAAAAATCAGATCCTCTGACCGCCGGGGATGTGACCGGAAATAATACAAAAAGCCTTATGAAAGAAATGGATGGGGAACGCAATTTGGCGCAACTGAATGATAGTGCGAACCTTGAAGTTCCGTTAGTTCTAAAAAATGATCCGGTAGTAAACAATACCCCGTCTTCTGCGTTGCCGCAATCCGAGGCGGATGGTGTCAGGTTGCAGAGCATACCCGTTGGCGGGAAAACTGAAATGCAAACCTACGGCCAGGTTGATCAGAGTGAAACCAGCCGAGCGCTCAAATTCGGCTTACGATTTGTTGCCCCGAGTGCAGATAAACCAATTCTGTATAACACCCCCAGCAACTTTGCGCTTAAAGAAACAAAGCATGTTTGCGAAAATCAAGTACAGTACAGTTATGAAGACCCGGACACGCAACAAAACTTTATGGTCAATATTGCACCCGTCGAGCCTGATGCTGGTAAAGCTGCTGCTGATGACCAAAGTGCTTTAAAGGCCAAAGAGCCGAAGACCATTGAAATGGAGAATCTTGCTTCTTTCCAAAACCAATCAAAACGAATAATCGAACATAATGGCTTAAAGTATCAGATCATTATAACCAGTACAATGGAAAAAGAAGAACTCGACCGGATTACAGAAGAAATCAGTCTGACTCCGTTATCTAACGAATAGCATTATTAATTTATTATTTATCAAGCTTCCCCAAAGTCTAAACGATAAAAACAGCCTTAAAACAATAACCCAAGAATAATATAAATTCATAAGAGGCCCATATCACTCGCGAAAGTGGTATGGGCCTGTTTGCTTGCAATCTCTATTAAATTGGTTCTTTTGAATCAACCATTTATTATATTGAGTTTTTATCCGGGAGACTACGTTCTTCATAATGGGAGAACTCCATGGAAAAGGCAGCCCGGCCCTGCGTAATGGAGCGCAGTGAGGTTGAATAACCAAACATTTCCGCCAGCGGTACAAACGCGCGAATAATTTGCGTACCGCCCTGCATTTCCATCGAATCCATCCTGCCCCGGCGATTACTGATATTGGCAATAATATTACCGGTATATTCTTCCGGTGAGGTGATTTCCACCCGCATGACCGGTTCAAGCAGCTGCGCAGCCGCTTTTTTCAGGCAATCCTTGGTGGCCTGCATGGCCGCTACCCGGAAGGCCATTTCCGAGGAATCAACCTCATGATACGACCCATCCAGAAGCGTGGCTTTAACATTGACCACCGGATATCCTTTTAACGTTCCGTCTTGCAGAGCTTGTTTGACTCCGGCTTCAACCGCAGGTATAAACTCCCGGGGGATTGCCCCGCCAACGATTTTATTTACAAATTCAAAACCTTCGGCTGGTTCCAGCCTCAGCAGCAGATGGGCAAACTGACCTTTGCCGCCAGTCTGTTTTACATAGCGGGTCTCATGTTCAGCTGTCCTGGTAATGGTTTCCTTATAGGCTACCTGGGGCTGGCCAATATTTATATCGATTTTAAATTCCTTGGCCAAACGTTCGCTGATAACTTCCAAATGGAGTTCCCCCATTCCTGCCAGCAGCGTCTGCCCGGTTTCCTTGTTATACGATATCTTAAAAGTAGGATCTTCAGCTGATATTTTGGCCAGCGCATCGGATATTTTATTTTGATCAGACTGAGTACGGGGTTCAATTGCTATCTGTATAACCGGTTCAGGAAATTCGATTGATTCAAGCAATAGAGGATGATCTTCATGGCAGATGGTATCGCCGGTACCTACATCTTTTAAGCCGATAAAAGCAGCAATATCACCGGCACTTACTTCTTCAATCTCTTCACGATGATTGGCATGCATTTTTACCAGGCGGCCGATGCGCTCTTTTTTGTCCCTGCTGCTGTTATAGACGTAACTGCCGGCTTTGACGGTTCCGGAATATATTCTGGCAAAAGCCAGCTTGCCAACATGCCGGTCACTGACAATCTTAAAAATGAGCGCCGAAAAATACTCTTTATTGTCTGCACTGATTTCAATTTCCCGGTTCGATGCCAGATCAGTCGCGTGGGTTGGTTTGATATCAAGCGGTGACGGTAAAAAATCAACAATGGCATTTAACAGGGTCTGGACTCCGATATTACGATAGGAGCTGCCGCAAATAACCGGTACAATATCACCGGCAATAGTGGTTTGGCGCACTTCTTCAAGCAATAAGGAATCCGGAATAACTTCATCGTTATAATAAAGCTCCATCAGAGCGATACTGTTTTCAGCAATCTTTTCCAGCAACACCAGCCGCCATTTTTCAGCTTCCTCCAGATATTGTTCCGGAATATCGGTCATAACTATTTCATCGCCCATGCTTCCGCTATAAGATTGATACTTCATGGAGATTAAATCAATTATCCCGGTAAAAGAATCATCAAAAAATACCGGCAGGGTCAACACCAGCGGCTGAGCCCCGAGACGGTTGCTAATCTGATCAACCACCGCCAGGAAATTGGCGCCAATGGCATCCATCTTGTTCACATAAGCGATACGGGGAACTCCGTATTTGTCGGCCTGACGCCAGACCGTTTCTGATTGGGGTTCTACCCCGCCTTTAGCGCAGAATATGACGACTGCTCCATCAAGGATACGCAGACTCCGTTCTACTTCCGCAGTAAAGTCAACGTGCCCGGGTGTATCGATAATATTTATGTCACAGCCTTTCCAGCTGCATTTGGTCGCAGCAGAAGCAACTGTAATGCCCCTTTCCTTTTCCACGTCCAAAAAATCCATCACGCTTTCACCGTTATGGGTTTCGCCCATTTTGTGGGTAAGGCCGGTATAATAAAGAATTCTTTCGGTGGTGGTAGTCTTGCCGGCATCTATATGGGCAATTATACCGATATTTCTTAGGTTATAAAGCATGGGACAATCACTCCTCCTGATTTCAAAAACAAACGGCATTACTATATATTAGTAGTGCCGATTTACAAACGTTTTTTTTTGCACCCGGAACTAAATAATATTAGCTTTCCGGTCATTTGTCAAATAATTTCTGCCTAAATAATTAAAGACCGTGCCTGGTAACTACAGGGCACGGTCTCATTCAAAGTTTTCTTCCTCAAACTATTTATTATGGAACTGAGGTTTTCTCTTTTCAAAGAATGCCCGGATACCTTCGTTCTGGTCTTCGGTTCCGCAGCAGAAAGTTGACTGCGCCTCTTCAAACAGCAGACTGGTGGCTACACTGCTTTCGTTGGCAACATTAATCCCCTTCTTGGCAAAGCGCAACGCCGCCGGAGGAAGGTTAGCCATTTTTTTGGCATATTTCATGGCCACATTGTTTAACTCCTCATTTTTGGCAAGAATTTCTACCAGACCGATGCGCAGAGCTTCTTCAGCATTGATTTCATCGCACCCGAGAATCATACGTTTGGCCTGACCTATACCGACCAGATGAGTCAACCGTGCGGTTCCGCCCATATCCGGGGACAAGCCGAAACGAACCTCAGGAATAGAAAAACGGGCATTTTCAGCAGCAATTCTAAAATCACAGCCCAGAATCAATTCAACTGCAGAACCGTAACAAATACCTTGAACTGCAGCAATAACCGGGAAAGGATACTCCTGCCAGCGACTGTACAATCTTTGCAGCCAGACCAGATTATCCATGATTCCTTGTGAATTCATAGGCAGAAGGAATTTCAGATCCACGCCTGCAGAAAAATGATCGCCCTCAGCATTGATAAGGACACAGCGTAATGATTTGTCTTCGGCTATAATTTCCTGGATCTCATAAAGCTCTTTAAAAAATACATCACCGGCTACCAGATTGAATCCTTGTGGATTACATAGGGTTACAATGCCAATATTGTCTTCTTTGACATAATTAAAATGTTTTCCATAGCTCATGCCAATACCTCCATAAAATTATTTTATTACCGTAATACTCTAACAGTAATATACTGTTACGGCTCAGGCTTGTCAATTTGCATAGAGACATATTTATTTGAGCAACGGGGAAATGGATTTAAACTCAGGTGTTCCTGAGATTTTCAGCAAATCGAAAACCACGGTTTCAGTATTGGTAATGACTGCTCCCAAATCGCGCATTAGTTCCAGTCCGCTGTTATAATTAATTTCAAAACGTGAACAAACCGCATCTTTGGCCACATGAACGTTGTATCCGGCTGCAACCATGTCACGAACCGTCTGAAAAACGCAAACGTGGGTTTCAGTGCCGGTTATAATCATGGTTTTACGTTCCGGCGGCATGATGTTTAACAACTTCTCACCGATGCTGAAAGAAATCTTTTCAATATTTTGGTATTCCTCCAGATGGTCTTTTATTTCGGCTGCGGTCGGGCCCAGACCGCGGGGGTATTGTTCGGAAACGATTACCGGAATCCCAAGTTGTTTGGCGGTTTCAATTAATAATGCGGTGTTCTTGTAAACCTGATCACGTTTGGCCATGGCACTCATTAAACGTTCCTGTATATCAATGATCACCAGTACTGCATCTTCTTTGTTGACATGGTATTTGTTCATTTTTTCCTCCTTATATAAATGATTACTTGCAATAACAATTAGGTTTTGATAAATGAGGGTTTTGCTCAATTTAATAATTAATTGTGAAAAGCCATTGGTAGAGCACATATATAGAGAAATAACTTTTTCAGAGCAGCTAAATATAGGATTGTATCTTAGCAAAAATTATTTATGCAAAACTCTTAATTGAGGATTTTGCATAATTAACTTTTTTTAAGACTCTTCGCTATCGCTCAGAGTGACAGTATTGCATGATTTTTTGAATTATGCAAAACTCTTAATTACTAATATAGCAAAAGTTATATTCGATTGCATCCTTGCATGTGTTAAACTGAATCCAGATATAATTGGGAGGGAAAATGATGCGCAGCAATGGCAGAATAAACCTTTATATTTTGGTTTTATTGCTTGGCCTGATTTTTGTGGTTGTTTCCCAGCCTAAAATTAATGAAACCCGAACCGACCAGCCACCGGCAAAAACCAGTGAAACCATAACCATTTTGGCCACCGGCGATATTTTAATGCACAACACCGTCATTGCTGCAGGACTGAGCAATGGAGAATATAAATACGACAAGATGTTCAACCCGATTAAAGACATCGTAACCTCTGCCGATTATGCCCTGATCAATCTTGAAGCGGCGCTGGCCGGGCCTAATACCGGATATACGGGATATCCCCTTTTCAATTCCCCTGACAGCCTGGCCGAGGCCCTAAATAATACTGGTTTTGACCTGGTGACAAATGCCAATAATCATATTCTGGATCGCGGCTATGCAGGGGCAATGAGGACACTGGATGTCCTTAGACAAAATGGTCTGGATACCATTGGTGTCTATAAATCTCAACCGGAAAAGGAAGAAATGCTGATTAAAGATATCCGCGGCGTCAAAGTCGGTTTTTTGGCCTATGGCTACGATACCAACGGTATACCGCTGCCAGCAGACAAGCCCTATTTCTATAATTTATTAAATGAGGAAAACATCTTGAAAGATATCGCTGCTATGCGTCCACAGGTTGATGTACTGGTATTAAGTCTGCACTGGGGGGTTGAATACAGTCCCTTTCCTACTGAAAAACAAGTCGAGCAAGCGCACAGATTCCTGGCCCAGGGAGCTGATGCCATCATCGGCGGGCATCCGCATGTATTGCAACCGGCCGAAGTGCTAACCGTCAATGGTA
>Ga0209509_1001459_pt1 | contig 17705 bp, 10 predicted proteins | sample BioC13SIPDNA_FD_185743 | JGI IMG/M metagenome (GOLD analysis project Ga0209509, IMG submission 185743) | Anaerobic biogas reactor microbial communites from Washington, USA - Biogas_R1_A C13 SIP DNA (SPAdes) (version 2) | ecosystem: Engineered > Bioreactor > Anaerobic > Unclassified | place...
CCACGGACCGTCGTGCATTGGCCGGTGAGGGTCCGGGCCAGATCGCGGACGCGCGGGTCGGTGGTTTCGGGGAGCTGGAGCAGTTGTTCGCGCCGGGCCTCGGCCACGGGTTCAAACGCCGGATGCGCGGGGACGGCCACGCGGTAGGAGGTGTCGCGGGGCATCGTGCTGGAGATGGGCGTGCCTTCGCGATCGACAGAGACCGTGCCGCCGTACGTGTAGAGGCAGGCGGCGCCAAGGGGGGCGAACGCGGCCCGATCCGTTCGCCCGGTCGGATACATGGCCAGGAGCCGCCAATCGCCGGGTTCGGCAGGCGCTTCGCGCAGGCGCAGCGCGGTCTCGCCGGGCTGGAGTCTGGGCGCGTTCGCGGGAGGGACAGCGGGCTCGGCCGGGATGGATTCGCCGCGGATTTCCCAGTTGTCGCCCTGGAAGGTGTCGAAGGCCAGGCCGCGCAGGTAGCCCGGAGGCGTGTCAGAGAAGATGCGCAAGGCCACGGCGGTTCCGCCTTCGGCCTGCATGGCCGCGACGCTGCCCAAGCGCGCGGAACGGGAAAAGCCCACCGAGCCGCCCTGACTCATGCGGTAGACCAGCCGCCCGAGAAAGACGTCGATGGCGTTCCGGTGGCGGTAGAGCAGGTGGCTGGAGACCGCGCCGCCCGCGACGGCCGCGGCGAGCAGGGCCAGCGTGGCGGCGGCGGTCACGCGGGAGAAGCGGCCCCGCCCGTTGGGAAAGGGGGTTCGAAAGGTCAGGTAATACAGCGCGGTGAGCCCGGCCAGGGCCAGGGAGAGCCACAGGTAGGTGGGTCTGTTCGCGCCGGTGCCCACGGCGGGGATGTTGCCGGCCAGCACCATGGCGTTTGCCGACAGGAGGGGCACGTAGAGCGGCAACCCGGTGTCGCGGCGGAGGAACAATAACGCGGACAGAAAGGCGAGCAGCGCCTGAGCAATGGCGTGGGCGAGGGAATACTCCATGAGGGGCGATAGAGAGAAGAACGGAAGCGTCGAGTCGCCGATGGTGGTGAGGGGTTGAAGGCGCCATTTGACCGCAAAGGCGAGCAGGATGCCCACCAGCACGAGGACCTGGCGTTCGCGGCGCATGCGGAACTGCCACAGGCCCGGCGTGCCCGCCAGCGCCACCGCGATCAGGACGGCGGAGAAATAGTAGCGCATGGACAACAGGGCCGTCATCGCGGCGGGGACGGCGATGAGGCCGAAGGTGATGAGGCGCCGCACGATCATAGCTGCTCGATGCCTCCGGCAAACACGTCGGCGGGGGAGAGGCAGAGAATGGGTCCGAGCCAGTCCTCGGCAGGGCCGTAGTCCGTGCTGGGGGGACCGTCGCGCACGAGGAGGACCTTGGTGCTGCAGCCCGCCTCGACCGCGGTGCGCATGAGAGCCTCGCGCGAGGGATCCCAGTCGAGGAGCACGCACACGACCGTGGAAATGCTGGCGAGCTCGTCGGCCAGGGCGGGGGCAACCTTGTCGAACGGGTTGGTGCGGCATTCATCGACGCAGGCGAGGATTTCCAGAACGTTTTCGAGGTGGGCGGTATGGCGGCCCGCGCGAAATACGTACAACTCCGGCCCGGCCGCGAAAATGTCGATGATGTACTCGCCCCGCGACAAGGCATCGGCGATGGAGGCCGCCAGACTGACCGCGGCCTCGAGGTTCTGAAACCCGCCGCGCGGCCGGAACCAGCGGTTGCGGGCCACGTAGGTGTCGAGCACGAGCGCGACACGGCAGTAATACTCTTCCTGGAATTCGCGCACGACGGGCTGGGCGAGGCGCGCCCATGCCCGGAAATCGATGTGGCGGATGGGGTCGCCTTCGCGGTATTCGCGGTTGCCGATGTATTCGGGGGATTCGCCGACGTCCGAGGTCAGGGCGATGCCTCCGGGCTGGTAACGTGTGCCGATGGGCACGTCAATGCCTGCGATGGGGTGGAAATCGGGCAGCACGAGCAGGCTGCTCTTGCTGTTGTGGGCTTTTCCCGCGCGGCAGATGTTGAAGGGAAACGTCGAGAATATCCGCAGCTTGGGCAGGGGATACAGTCCGCGGCGCAGGGGTTCGAGCGTGATGGGGAGGGTGGCGGTTTCGCGGCGTCCAAGGCGGGGCAGTTCCCGGTCGGACTCACGCTGCCGGAGCGCGCGTTGCAGGCCGAAATAGCCGGCGCCGACGCACAGGGCGGGCAGCGGACCCTTGTTGTGCACGGCGAACGATCCGGTGACGGGATGCCGGGCGGTGGCCTTGTCGGGGAAATGGCCGGTGACCTTGACGCGGGGCCGTGCGAAGAGATTGACCAGGAACGCGAGCATCCCGACGCAAAACAGCGCGAGGAAGGTCTGAAACGAGGGAATCTCGAGGGACGGCGCGGCAAGGGTGCCGGTGATGATCCCCGTGATGACGAGGATCCGCCCGCCCGGCGTCAGTTTGTACATCCAGAGAAACCGGAAGAAGCGTTCGAGGCTGTCGGACCGCTTTCGTTTCATGTGGGAACCCGGATGTCCTCGAGGAGTTCGCGAATGAGTTCCTGTTTTGTGGCGCCGGCGTACTTGGCCTTGGATGTGAGCACCATGCGGTGGGCCAGCACCGCCGGCGCGAGCCGCTGGACGTTGTCGGGGAGCACGCAGGCGCGGGAGTCGATAAACGCCGCGGCCTGGGCCGCGCGAAACAGCATCAGGGAGCCGCGGGGACTGACCCCGAGTTTGAGGAGCTCGTGTTCGCGCGTGCGGCGGACAATCTCGACCACGTAACGGGAAACGGACTCTTCGACGGCGATCTTGCGCACGGCGCGCTGCATGGCCACGATGTCTTCCCGGGTGAGGACGGCCGTGATGCGTTCGAGCGGATGCGACTCCGCCTGGGCGTAGAGGATGCCGACTTCGGCGTCGGCTTCGGGATAGCCCAAATCGAGCTGAATGAGAAACCGGTCGAGCTGGGCCTCCGGCAGGGGGTAGGTGCCGTGGTACTCGACGGGGTTCTGGGTGGCGATCACGAGAAACGGTTCGGGCAGGGTGTGGCTTGTGCCTTCGATCGTGGCCTGCATCTCGTTCATGGCCTCGAGCAGCGCCGACTGGGTGCGCGGCGACGCGCGGTTGATCTCGTCCGCCAGCAGGACGTTGCTGAAGATGGGGCCCTGCCGGAAGGTGAACGCGCCGGTGGCGGGATTGTAGATCGAGGAGCCCAGGATGTCGCTGGGTAACAGGTCGGGGGTGAACTGTACCCGGTGGAACGTGGCGTCGATGGAGCGGGCGAGGGCTTTTGCCAGGGTGGTCTTGCCGACGCCCGGCACGTCTTCCATGAGGACGGAGCCGCCCGCGAGGAGGGCGGTCACCAGCAGGTCGATCGCGTCAGGCTTGCCCTGAATGACCTCGCCCAGATTGTCCTTGAGCGATTGCACCTTTTGTGTGAGGTCTGCGGCAGTGGTCTGGGTCATGCGTAATCTCCTGTGCGGGCCTCCGTGAAGCGCCGGGCATCCCCCTGAATTCCGGATTGATGTGCTGCATGCTAAAGCCTTTTGCGCCCGCCATCAAGTAAGGACGCCGCCGGGCCGGTGGTTTGCATAATCCCCGATTGTTTGATATACGTTCTATAGGGCCTATAGGCTACAGAAGCGCGCGTCATGAGCGAGCGCCGGTTCATTCCTCCGCATGGCAATTACCGGGAATTGCTTTCGTACCGCAAGGCCGTGGTGGTGTATGACCTGACCGTTGGCTTCTGCCGGCGCTTTCTCAGGCAGGGCGACCGTACCACGGGGCAGATGGTGCAGGCCGCTCGCTCGGGCAAAGGGAACGTCCGCGAGACGCGAAGTAACCACCTCAAAGCGAGCCCTGACACGACCTGTAAGCCCTGTAGGACCTATAAGACTTATAGGACTTATAGTACCTGTCTTTTCCCCCCGCGCCGCCGTGCAGGAAACCGCTCCGCCCGTTACGGTATTCTCTCGGTATGGAAGAGCCACCGTTTGCATTTGCCGAACCGGACTATCCGCTGGGGCCGCTGACGCGTTACCGCGTGGGTGGGCCGGCGCGCTGGGCCTTGCTGCCGCGCACCATGGAGGAGGCGCGGGCGGCCTACGCGTGGATGGCGGCACAACGGACGGGCGGCGCGCCCATGCGCCGGCTTGTTCTCGGGGGCGGTTCGAACGTGTTGATCAGCGACCGGGGGATTGACGGGGCGGTCCTGGTCACCACGGCGCTCGACGGCATCGAGGCGCTGGGCAATGACCGCTACCGTGTGGAATGCGGGGCCGAGCTGGGCGACCTGGTGCAGGACGTGATGCTCCCCAACAACTACGACGGCGTGGGCGGGTTGACGGGCATCCCGGGCACGGTGGGCGGCGCCATCTACATGAACGCGGGCACCGTGAACGGGACGACGTGCCAGTGGCTCGAGAGCGTCGAGGTGGCCGGGGACGGCGGCAGCCGGACGGTCACGATGGACGCGTCGTGCTACGGATACCGGGGCCAGTCGTTTTGTCCGCCGGGGAGCTTGATCCTGCAGGGGGTATTCCGGTTTCGCGCGGCGAAGGCGGATCAGCGGGCGGTGTACGAGCATTACATGCAGCGCCGCCGTGAGAAACAGCCGCAGGGCTATTGCTGCGGCAGCGTGTTCAAGAATCCTCCGGGCGATCATGCGGGGCGCCTGCTCGAAGCGTGCGGGTTGAAGGGGACGCGCCGGGGCGGCGCCGTGATCAGCCCGGTGCACGCGAATTTCATCATGAACGAGGGCGGCGCGGCCTTTGACGATATCCTGGGCCTGATCCGGCTCTGCCAGACCACGGTGAAACAGCAGTGCGGCGTGGACCTCGAATGCGAGGTGATTGTGCTCGACTGAGCCGGCGGTCAGCCGCCGTAGTTCCGGGGCAGCTGGCCCTCGGCACGGAGCGATTCGACCAGGCGCGTCACGAGCGGTTCGAGATCGGCCTCGGCGACATGCGAGTACCAGACGTTGTCGGGGAACACCATGATGTTGGGCCCGTCTTCACAGCGGTCCAGGCAGCCGGCCTTGCTGACCCGGACGCGACCCCGCAGGCCGCGTTCCTTGATCATGTTCTTGAGTTTCGCATAGAGGACCAGCCCGCCGCCGCCCGCGCAGCACACGCGTTCCCCGGACGGACGCTGGTTGACGCATACAAAGACGATCTTCTTGTAGGGCATCGCGTGTTCGTGCATGGCCACACCTTTGCGATTCGGTTCGGCAGACTGTCATACCAGAGCGGGGGGCGGCAGGTCCAGTTTTACGGCAGCCCCGCATCGCCTTCTGGTGGCGGCGATGGAGGATCCGCGCATATTTTGAAGGCGTTTGCCGGTTCCGTGTACACTTCACCCTTCATTCATGTCCATTTCGCTGACGCCCGCGAGGAAATACGATGCCTGACGACACACCGTTGATAGAGCCGCGCGTTTTGAAGGGGTTTCAGGACTTTCTGCCGGAAGAGGTCCTGGCCCGGAACGCCGTGATGGATGTATGCGAGTCGGTTTTCCGCAAGTACGGTTTTGTGCCGCTGCAGACGCCGGCGCTCGAGCATCTGGACACGCTGCTGGGCACGGGCGGCGAGGAGACCAACAAAGAGCTGTTCCGCCTGGAAACGCCCGAGGGCGAACCCATCGCGATGCGCTTCGATCAGACGGTGCCGTTCGCGCGGATGATGGCGCAGTATCCGGACAAGCTGAAAGCGCCGTTCCGGCGGTACGCGATGGGGCCCGTATGGCGGGGGGATCGGCCGGGCCCCGGGCGGTTTCGCGAGTTCACGCAGATCGACATGGACGCGGCGGGCTCGGAATCGGTGGCCGTGGACGCCGAAATCATCGCGGCGGTCTGCGAGATCATGGTGACGCTGGGCGCAAACGATTTCTGCGTGCTGGTGAATAACCGGAAGCTCATCGACGCGCTGCTGGAAGGGTGCGGGATCACGGACGGAGCCCGGGGAAAGCACGTGTTGCGGGTCATCGACAAGCTCGAGAAGGTGGGCGTCGACAACATCCGGCTGGAACTGGGGGACGGGCGCATCGACGATTCGGGCGACCCGATCCCGGGCGTGCATCTGGACGCGACAACCATTGACGCGATCCTGTCGTTCATCGGGATCACCGGGGCGACGCGCGAGGACGTGGTCGAGGCGATGCGGGCGGCGCTCCCGGCGAGCGAACGGGCGGCGGCGGCGCTGGACGAGATGGCGCAGCTCGCGGCCTGTCTCGACGCGCTGGGCGTGCCGGTGACGCAGGCGCGGTTCGCGCCGAGCCTCGCGCGCGGGCTCGATTACTACACGGGGCCGGTCTACGAGATTGCGATCGCGGAGGGGCGCTTCGGCTCGGTCGGCGGCGGCGGACGGTATGACGGGCTGGTGTCGCGGTTTCTGGAGCGCAGCATCCCCTGCGCGGGCATCGCGTTTGGCCTCGACCGGCTGATGGCCGCGCTCCAGTTCCTCGGCGTTACGCCGCGCGTATCGGCGCAGTCGCAGGTGCTGGTCGCGTTTGTGGGGCGCGTGCCCGAGCCCGAGTTGCTCCGGATCGCGAAGGAACTGCGCGCCGCCGGGCTGCGGGCGGAAGTGTATTTCGGCGTCAAACGCGGCATGAAACACCAGTTGGCCCATGCCGACCGGTGCGGGATTCCCGTGGCGGTGATCGTGGGTGAAGACGAACTGGCGAAGGGCGTCGTGTCGATCAAGGATCTGCTCGCCGGGAAGGACCAGCGCGAGGACATCACCGACCATGACGCATACCGTAAAGCCGGGCGCACCGCGCAGGTGACCGTGCCCCGGGATGCGATGGTGACGACGATCCGGGAGATGCTGGCGTGCTGAACCGGCTACCTGAATGCCGGTACTCCTGTAAGCGCATGGTGCATCAAGAAGGGGGAGGGCCATGACCATGACCGGCCGGGAACGCGTTTGGGCGATGTTCGAAGGGCGCGAGCCCGACCATCTGCCCCTGATGCCGATTACGATGATGTTCGCGGCGGACCTGGCGGGCGTGAAATACGGCCAGTACGCGGCGAACTTCGAAGTGCTCGCGGAAGCGCAGACGCGCGTCGCCGAGACGTTCGGATTCGATTATGTCTCGGCCATTTCGGATCCTGCCCGCGAGGCGGCGGATTGCGGGGCGGCCATCGAATGGTTCGAGGATCAGCCGCCCGCGGTCGACGAAAGCCACGCCCTGTTGCAGCGCCCGGAAGACCTGATCCGGCTGGCCGTTCCGGACCCGCTGGGCGGCGGACGCATGCACGACCGTGTGAAGGGGGTTGCGCGGCTCAAAGAGCGTGTGGGCGGCGAACGCATCGTGGAGGGCTGGGTGGAAGGCCCCGTTGCCGAAGCCGCCGACCTGCGCGGCATCAACCACATCATGATGGATTTTTTCGAACAGCCCGGGTTCGTGCGCGACCTCTTCGACTTCGTCATCGAGATGGAACTCGCCTTTGCGCAGGCCCAGAAAGATGCCGGGGCCGATCTCATGGGCGTGGGCGATGCCGCGGCGTCCCTTGTCGGGCCGCAGCTTTATGAGGAGTTCGTGTGGCCGGCCGAGAAGCGGCTCGTCGACGGCCTGCACGCCATGGGCCTGAACGTGCGGCTGCACATCTGCGGCGATACCCGGGCGATCCTCGACGGCATGGGGCGGCTGGGCTGTGAGATCGTCGACCTCGACTACCTGTCCCCGGTGGCCCGGGGCCGCGCCGCTATGGGCCCGAACCAGATCATTCTCGGCAACCTCGACCCCGTGCGCTGCCTGCGCGACGGCACCCCCGAGAACGTCCGCGGCGCCATCGCCCAATGCCACAAAGAAGCCGGTCCGCGGTTTATCGTCGGCGCCGGATGCGAAGTTACCCGCGATACCCCGCACGAAAACCTCCATGCCCTGTGCGAATACGCGCGGGAGGCGAGGTAGGGGCGGGACCCCGTCAGGGCTCCTGGCGCGAGGGGGCGCGATGCCGTCGCAGCGGCGCGTTCTCCCGAACAGGCCTCTCGTACGGCCGAAACCTCGGTCGTTTCCGTTCTCAATACACGCCGTAGGGGTCGAGATCAACCTTGAGTTGGGCGCTGGGGACGGGGTTTTCGGCGGCAAAGGCGTCGCGGGCGGCGCGGACGAGGCGGTTGAGGCGGTTGGCGCTTCTGGAGAGCACGCCGAGGTTCCAGCGGTATTTTTTCTTGACGCGGCGGACGGTCGCGGGCGCGGGCCCGAGGAATTCCAGGCCGTGGAAGCCGAGGGCGTCCATTTCGCGCCGGACAATGCGGTGGAGCACGGCGACGGCGCGTTCGGCGCCGCGGGGGTCTTCGCATTCGATGGCGAAGTTGGCGAGCCGGCGGTAGGGGGGGTAGCCGGCGTTTTCGCGTTCGCGGATCTCGCGCGCGTAGAACGCGGTGTAGTCGTGCCCGGCCGCGGCGACGACGGCGTAATGGGTGGGCCGGTAGGTCTGGATGATGACGTGGCCGGGCTTGTCGCCGCGCCCGGCGCGTCCGGCGACCTGGGTGAGCAACTGGAAGGTGGTTTCCGCGGCGCGGAAATCGGGCATGCCGAGACCGGTATCGGCGTTGAGCACGCCGACGAGGGTAACGCCGGGGTAGTCGTGGCCTTTGGCGATCATCTGGGTGCCCACGAGGACGTCGATTTCCCCGGCGGCGAGGCGGCCGAGGATCTTGGCGTGCCCGCCTTTGCCGGCGGTGGTGTCGGCGTCCATGCGCTCGATGCGGGCCCTGGGAAAGGTGCGTTGCAGGAGGTCTTCGATGCGCTGGGTGCCGACGCCCAGGTACAGCAGGGGGTTGAAATGGCAGGCGTCGCACACCTGGGGCACGGCCCGCCGTTTATTGCAGTAGTGGCAGCTCAGGTGACCGCCCTTGGCGTGGTAGGTCAGGGTGACCTGGCAATCGGTGCACTCGGCGACCCAGCCGCATTGCGGGCACAGCACAAACGGGGCGAATCCCCGCCGGTTGAGCAGCAGCAGGACCTGCTCGCTGCGCTCGACGCGTTCGGCCACGGCCTGCTCGAGTGCATCGGACAGGAGGACCTGACCGCTTTGTTCCCGGACCGCCCCGCGCATGTCGATGATCCGCACGTCGGGCAGGGCGGCGCTGGTGGCGCGGCGTGCGAGTTCGAGGCGGACCGATTTACCGGTCTCGCTGTTGTAGAAGGATTCGACGGAGGGGGTGGCGGAACCCAGCACGCACACCGCGCTGTTCATCTTCGCGCGCATGATGGCGACGTCGCGGGCATGGTAGCGGGGCGTTTCGCCCTGTTTGTAGGAATGGTCGTGTTCTTCGTCGACGACGATCATGCCCAGATGGGGAAGCGGCGCGAAGATGGCCGAGCGCGCGCCGACCACAATGCGCACTTCGCCGCGCTGGGCCCGCCGCCATTCGTCGTAGCGTTCGCCCGCGCCCAGGCCGCTGTGGAGCACGGCGATGTCGGTCTGGAACCGGGCCTTGAAGCGCCCGACGGTCTGAGGGGTGAGCGAGATTTCGGGAACCAGGATGATGGCGCCGCGTCCGATGGCGAGGGCGTGCTCGATCGCCTGGAGGTACACCTCGGTCTTGCCGGAACCGGTGATGCCGCGCAGGAGGAAGGTCTGGAAGCGGTGGGCATCCATGCTGGCGGTGATGGCGTCGTACGCGGCCCGCTGTTCATCGTTGAGCACGTGTTTGAGCGCGCCGGAACCGCCGTGGCCGGTGTCGGGCGTGCGATACAACTCGCGCTGCGCGCGGACGATGAGGCCTTTCTCTTCGAGGGTCTTCAGGGTGGCCGCGGTGGCGCCGTGTTTCTCGTAGAGCGCCGTGGCCGGGCGTTCGGGCTCGCCGTAGAGCAGGTCGAGGTAGACCGCGGCCTGTTTCGGCGCGCGGCGCTGCAAGGCCGCGAGCGCGTCGGCACCGGGCACGTTCTCCTCGACGAGGCTCACGTACGTTTCGGTCAGGGCCGACACGGCGGGATCGACGGCCACGGGTTCGGCGAGCAGGATGCCGCGGCGTACGAGCGACTGCAGGGTGTTGCTGAGCGCGCCCCGCCCCGCGGCGGCCGCCAACTGGCTTTCCAGGAGGGGACCGCGGCCGTGGAGTTCGGCGATGACCTTGCGCTGGCGGTCGGTGTAGCGGCCGGGGCCGAGCTGCTCGAGTTGCAGGGTATAGCGCATCTTCGAGCGTACGTGGATCCCCGCCGGGACGGCGCAATGCAGGGCTTCGCCCCACGAACAGCAGTAGTAATCGGCGAGCCACCGGCACAGATCAAGCATTTCCTGCGTGAACACCGGTTCGGCGTCGGGGAGATCGATGATCGCGCGCAGGTTTTCGACCGCGGTCTGCCGCGTCAGGGCCACGACGTAGCCCGTTTCGATGCGTTGCCGGACGGGGACCACCGCGCGCATGCCCGGGCGGATCCGGGCGCTCAGCGACGCCGGCACCCGGTAGGTGAACGGCGAATCCACCGGCACCGGCAGCGCGATTTCGGCAAACACAGGCTGTTCCATGCCAGACATGGCCGCCCCGGGATCAGGCCGGGACTTCAATGAAACGGCCCCAGATCTCGAGCAGGTCCTCGGGTAGACGCGCGCCCAGGTGCGGGAACCAGGCCGGCTTGCGCGGACGGCGCACCAGCGGCATCTCGGCCTCGTCGGGCGTGCGGCTGCCCTTCTTGACGTTGCATTTCAGGCAGGCCACCACCAGGTTGTCCCACGTGTCGAGGCCGCCCCGCGACTGGGGAATCACGTGGTCGATCGTCAGCCGCGACCGGGGAAAATGTTTGCCGCAATACTGGCAGATGTTCATGTCGCGTTCGTAGATGCTCTGGCGCGAAAACGGCACTTCCCGCCGGATAAACCCGTTAAAGGCGTTGAGAAGCACCACCTCGGGAATCCGGATCCGCAGGGTGGGCGTGTGCACATACCGGCCCCCTAACCCGTTCTGAGACAACACCAGCCAGTCCTCAAACCCGTGAAGACTGTACGCCGTTGGGTGCACGGCCCGGGCCGTGCCCGCGTAAAGCAGACTGAGGGCGCGTCGCGCTGGCGTGACGTGTATGGCTATCCACGACCGGTTCAGCACCAGCACGTTGCCATGAATCAAATCACCGTTCAGTCCGTAATTCATCGCTGGACCCGAAGTTGCCCGCACAGGGCACGTCTGCCACCCAGTATAGGCACGGCAAAATAACGTGTCAAACCGGGCTATTCTGTGTTCGCGGCGTTTTTTTCGGCGGGGAGGACGCAGCGGAATCCGACGGTGTTGAGGCGTTCTTCGGGGAAGAGGCCTTTGCGGAAGGTGCAGCGAAGTTCGTCGGGCGGGGATTTCCAGCAGCCGCCGCGGACGACGTAGCGGGGGATGGCGGGGGTCTTAGGTTCGGTGGCGCCGGGCCGGTAGGGCATGTAATAGTCGGTGGTCCATTCGAAGATGTTGCCGGCGAGGTCGTGGATGCCTTCGGGGGTGCGTCCTTCCTCGTGCATGCCGAGGATGGCGGTCATGCTCATCATGTCGCCGTAATTGCAGAGCATGGGGTCGGGTTCGCGGTTTCCCCAGGGGTATTTGCGGTTGTCTTTGCCGCGGGCGGCGAATTCCCACTGGGCCTCGGAGGGGAGCTGTTTGCCGGCCCATTCGGCGTAGGCCAGGGCGTCTTCGAGGCCCACGCCCACGACGGGCTGGGGGCCGCCGCCGAAGGTGCCGTCGCCCCAGAACTCGGGTTTGCGGTGGCTGGTGGCGCGCATGAACTCGCGGAACTGGTCGTTGGTGACGGGGTGGATGTCCATGTAGAACGGTTCGACATGGGCTTCAAACGCGGGGCTTTCCTCGGGGACGAGGTCGTTGCCCATGAGGAAGCTCCCGCCCTCGTGGAAGACCATGCCCTCCGTGGAAACCTCGCGCGTCCGGTCGGCGGTGGGGGTCTTGGGCCGGGCGGCGTGGCGGTAAGAGGTCTGGTAGGCCTCGGTCAGTTGCGCGCGGAACTCGCCCGCGGTCTGCCACCGGTTTGCGGGATCTTCCTGAAGCGCCTTGTTGAGAATGGCAACGAGGGACGGGGCGATGTCGCTGCGCGCCTTGGTGACCTCGATCTGCTCCTCGGTGGGGGTGCGCAGTGTGAGGAGCTCGTAAAACAGGAGGCCGGTGGAGTAGAGGTCGGCGCGGGAATCGACCTGGCGCAGGTTGAGCTGTTCGGGGGACGCGTAGGCGGCGGTGCCGACAACGCGCTTGCGTTGTTTGTCGCCGGTGTCGGCGGCCTCGGTGTCGACGGCCTTGGCGAGGCCGAAATCCAGCACCTTGATGTGCTCTCCGGGGAGCATCATGGCGTTTTCGGGCTTGATGTCGCGATGGATGACCATGCGATGCGCGTAGTCGAGGGCTTTGAGCACCTGCGCGGTGGCGTGCACCGCCACGCGCACATCGAGCATGCGGCGATCTTTGCGGCATTTTCGCAGCAGGCCGCGCAGGGACTGGCCCCGCAGGAATTCCATCGAGAGGTAGAGCACGCCTTCGGGGGTCGTGCTGACGTCATGGACGGCCACGATGTTCTCATGGCGCAGCCGCCGGGCCACCTGGGCCTCCTGGATGAACAGCTGCTGAGCCTTGGGGGATTTCAGGAGGTCGGGGATCATGAATTTGAGGGCGACCAGCTCGCTGGTGAGGTGGTCGCGGGCGCGGTAGACCACGCCCATGCCGCCGCGGCCGAGGAATTCCTCGATTTCGTAGCGGTCGGAGATACGTTCGCCGGCTTCGAAGACCAGGTTTTTGTCCTGGGGGTCGGTGGCAATGCGGGGGACCATCATGCGGGCGCCGCACCCGAAACAGACCCCCCAGCGCCCCTGAACCGCGTTGGGCACCAGGATTCGGAGGCCGCAACTGGAACATGTTACCGGAATCATCTCAGGATGCTCATGCCTCGGTGAATGTACACGATACCAACGTTCCCGGGAGGGCCGAAACCACCGGCAACCGCCATGGATTGTCCCCGCTTGGGGCCCGCGGTCTCTAACCCTATCCAGGATAAGCCTTTTCCCAGGCGGGCGTATGGTATCACGCCCGGGGCGCGCGGGGCAATCGCGACGGCAGGGGCCGGGGCGGCGGCCGACGGGAACGCGGTGTGCGCGCGGGGCGCGGCATGGCGCCGGCCACAGGCGATTTCCGGCGCCTCGTTCCGGCGGGATGATCGTTGACACGCTGGGGTATCGTATCTATAATGGGCACTCCAAGATAAGCTTGTGGTGTGCGTATAAGGCGGCGTCGGGGAGACGTCCCGGAGCAGCGGGGCATCAGGGAAGCGTGGAAGGTAAAGGCGCAAGAGTCTTGAATTGCCTTGACACAAGGACGGCCCGGTTCGTTTTGCATGAAACGGACGGGGGTGGTTCTTGTGTTTTTTTTGTGGGGTTTCATGACCGGGCTTCGATTGAAAAACCGCTACGGAGAGGAGAATGACAATGGGGAGTAAGAAGAGGCTGTTCCTGACGTCGTTGGCGGGCGCGTTCGTGGCGCTTTCGCTGGCGGCGGTCCTGACGCCTTCGTTGATGCACTCGGGTCACCGGGTGACGGCAGCGGATGGCGCGGGCGCACTTGCTATCAGCGTCGACGGCATGACGCCGATGGCCGAAACCTACGAAATTCCCGTGGGCGCGGAGCAGGGGTTCAGCGTGCTTCGCCTGGCCGATGGCGCTCCCGCGGGTCTGGTACGAATCGGCGACGCCGAGTGGTCGTTGGCCACGGATGGCGGAGCGGTTCTGGACGCGGTTCCGGGCGAGTTTGTCGCGACCGTTCGCGCGAACGCGGCTGGGGACGCGGCTCTCTTCGTGACCACCCCCGATGGGCAGGCCGACGTGGTGACGCTGGTTTTCACCGAGTTGAAAGCGGCGGCGGCCCCCGAAGCCAAGACACTGTCGGCGGTGAGTGTCGTGCAGCCTGCCGCGGGCGCTGCGGTGTATGTGCCCACGGTGGGCGCGACGCCGCTCGCGGTGGTGGCGGAGCCCGACGACCTGGCGGACGTCAGTTCGGTGGACTTTGCGTGGCCCGACAGCACAACGCCGGCCGGGACGGACAGCGACGGCGACTTTCCGTATATCGGGTTCATTCCCGATGTCAACGGCGTGACGTCGGTCGCGGTTGAAGCGTTCAACGCCGGGGCCACGGCCTCGGTCACGGCGAACGGGTCGTGGACGGTGGCGACCGCCGCGGACACGAACGGCGACGGTTTCCCGGATGACCCGTTTGGCCTGAATATGGCCCCCGGGGACGCGTGGGTATCGCTGCCCGGCGGTCTGGCCGGTGTGAGCGTGGTCATGATGGGCCTTCCGTCGGCGCCTGCCGACAAGGACCTGGACGTGGCCTCCCTGGATCTGTTCAAGGTCATTGTTCCAATTGCCACGGGCAGCTACGAGATTGGCGTGCCGCGTGACCTGCTTGGCGAGACCGAAAAGGGCATACTTGCGGTTGCCGTGGCGCCCGACCTGGACACCCTGGTGGGCGCGGGGCTGGCCGCGTCGATTCCGGCGCTTCCGGATGGCGCCGACGCGCTTCTCTCCTCTCTCCTTCTTATAGACGTGATGGTTCAGGCAGAAGGTTCAACGACGTGGACGTCGATCGACCCCGCGCGGCTTGCCGCAAACCCGCTGTACATCGTGGGTTACGAGGTCGCGGGCGTCACGGCCGCGACCAATGCGCGGCTGTTTGCCTACGGCGCTTCGCTGGTGGACGGCGGCGCCCCGAACGGTCCGCAGATTGAGATTCCGGCGGGCGCGGCCTGGGCGCCGACCGCGGAAGGCGTATCGCTGGACGTCGAGACCTTTGCGGCGGAGCTGCCGGGCCTTTCGATTATTGGGTTGTTCGAGACGACGAGTCTCATCAACATTGCGGGCGTGAACAACGTCGTGATTGGCGGTCCGCAGGACTATGCCATCGGCGGCAACGAGGTCGAGATCACCGTCAACAACCTGGCCGGGCTTACGGCGGGCGATGTTGAAGTGACCATCGGCGGCCAGCTTGCCACGGTTTCGGATGTGGCCGGCGACGTGATCACGGCGGTTGTGCCGCGCGCGGCCGACCTGGCCGAGCCCGCGGAAACCGCGTCGGCCGATCTCCGGGTCGAGATCCTGGCGACGGGCGAATTTGACGAAATCCCGAACGGCTTCACGTATCTCGGCCCCGTGGCGACGGCCATTACCCCTGCGGACGGTCCGTCGGTGGGCGGGACCAGCATCGTGATCGACGGCAGCGGGTTCGATGCCAACGGCATGGGCGTGTCGCTGGGCGGTTCGGCGGTATTGACGGGGGCGATTACTCCGGTCAGCATCAGCGGCACCACCAGCGCGGCCGACCCGGGCATCGTGGGCCTTGAGCTGATTACGGCCAACAATTTCGCGGGCTCGCTGGCGGATGCGTTCACGTATACGCCGCCAGTTCCCGCGCTGACGAGCGTCACGCCGGACACGGCGCTGACCACGGCCCAGAGCACGGTGCGGGTCGAAGGCTCGTTCTTTGATCCCAGCGCCGATTTCGGAACGCTCAACGGCGGTCTGACGGCGTTCTTTGACACCGATGTGAACAATCCGGCCGCGGGCTCGGAAGCCGCGAACGTGGTGTTCTGGGACGAAACGAACCTCGACGTCGTGACCCCGGCCGGGCCTTCGGCGGGGGTTACCGGCCTGTTCGTACGCGCGACGGTGCAGGCGAAGGCGCTGCCCTATGCGGCGAATTCGAATGTGCTGCCGTTTACGTTCATCGACGGCACGCAGGCCGAAATGGTCATCACCGGCGTCGCGCCGGCGACCGGCCCGCTTTCGGGCGGAAACACGGTGACCATTACGGGCACCAGCTTCCCGCCGTCGATCGGCGACCCGATAGCGACGGGCAACGTAATCCGCGCGGCGCGCGTGGCCACCGCCGGCGCTTCGACGGTGGATGTGCCGGTGTACCTCTTCCGTGCGGCCGATGCAACAAAGGCTCCAGCCGCCATAAACTTCACATTGCTTTATGATAGTAGCGTTCTGACATACACAGGACCAGGTGCTGGCGGCGGAATTGCCGCCAATCTGGATAACGAAGTTCTAGACGATGAATATGGGAAGGATATCTCTGTTAATCAGAACTCGCCGGGAATTCTGAAGTTTGTCATCGCGGGCCTCAACACAAATGAAATCACACTGGATGGGTTGGACAATCCATTCACGTTGTTCACTCTGCCCTTTAATGTCGTTGGAGCTGCGGACCAATTCTCCTTCTTGCTGGTTCAAAATGTGACCATGGTGGACGGAACCGCTTCCGTTTTTCCCGCAAATGGTGACAATGGTATCGTCTATGTGGGAGATGCAGTTGTATTGCCGGATCCGCCGCGGGTGTTCTTCGGACCGAACGAGGCGACGGTGGTTGCTTCGAGCGAGACCGAGATTTCGGTGATCGCCCCCGCGGGCGTACGCCTGGGCGCGGTCGACATCGTTGTAGACGACTCGAATGCCAGCAAGCCGGACAATGTCGCGGTGCTGTCGGCATTCACGGCCGGCGGGTACACCTACGTGCTGGACGGCGGGGCGTTCATCTCGTCCATCACGCCGGATGACGCGTATGTGTTCGGCGGCGTGGTTGCGCGGGTTGAGGGCTCGGGATTCGTTCCGGGCACGACCCAGGTCCTGTTCGACGGCGTGGCGGCGGAACTGGCGCCTCCGGCGGACTATGCGAGCGACGCCAACAACCTGTACGTGATCGTGCCGCAGCTCGAGGGCCTGGGCAATACGCCGGCCGACCCGCTGTCGCAGACGGTTCAGGTGACGGTGGCGAACGACAGCAAGGACCTCAAGGTTGGCAACGCGGTGCCGTTCACCTATCACCGGTTCAGCCAGGGCACGGCCATCACGGCCGGCGCCAGCGGCGAGGTGATGACCAACGCGTTCTTCTTCGACCCGAACAACGAGAGCGGCTCGGGCGAGCGCGAGATCATCCTGACGCGCGCCGGCGATACGACCACGGCGGCGGGCGCCTTTGCGCTGCCCGCGATTACCGCGGCGGAGCTGGGCGCAGCGAGCGACCTCACAAGCGACGTATTCGTGCTGGTGCGCGCGACGAAGGCGCCGAAGCTCTTCGGCACGCATGAAATCGAAGCCGGTTCGCCGGTGGCGAATGTCTGGAACTTCGACATCCATCTGTATGAAGGCGCGTACCCGTTCGCGGAACTGGGCGATGTCACCTTCAACACCGATCCGGCGCAGGGCGACGTCACGCTGGCGACGTTGACCTACCCGGTCGACGACACCGCGCTGACGGTCGGCGATCTGAACAACGGCGACGTGTCGACGATGTCGTTGGACAGCACGCTGGATTACACCAACTTCAACGCGCCGGCGATCTACACCTATGACCCGGACAGCGAACGCTACCAGTCGACCGTGTCCGAATCCGAGTTTGCGGCCGAGGGCACGGATGAGGCCAGCCAGGTGACCGAGGTCACCGCGCGCCTGGCGCATCTCAGCGCGCTCGCGCTGCGGACGGGCGTGCCTGCGCCCGGCCTGGCGATCTCGTCGATCGAAGACAGTGTGACGGGATTGCCGACGGGCCCGCTGCAGGGCGGTACGACGATCATCATCCGCGGCCAGGGCCTGGGCTGGCCGGCAAGCGTCACGTTTGACGGCATCCCGGCGACGAACGTCACCGGCGTGTCGGACCAGGAACTGACCTGCACCCTGCCGGAAGGTCTCGTGGAAGACGTTCCGGTGGATGTGGTGGTCACGCTGGTTGACGCGCGCAGCGTGACGGCGGCGGACGCC